>Ga0209204_1001365_pt1 | contig 23120 bp, 24 predicted proteins | sample AD_JPNMR2_MetaG_FD_184425 | JGI IMG/M metagenome (GOLD analysis project Ga0209204, IMG submission 184425) | Active sludge microbial communities of municipal wastewater-treating anaerobic digesters from Japan - AD_JPNMR2_MetaG (SPAdes) (version 2) | ecosystem: Engineered > Bioreactor > Anaerobic...
GCTTTTAACTTCAAAAGGATGATGAATAAGTGGAAAATTTATTTTTGCCAAATTTTCGAAAGGCTATTTTTATCTTTTCAAAAACTATATTATCAATTTTTCTTTATTTTTTTTAAAATAAAATATTCAAATTGACTTTTTAAGGGATGACTAGTTAGATGAAGTAAAAAATTTTTATAATTTTTTACTTCATCTAATCAAATTAACATTTATGTTAAACTTTTCATGTTAAATATTTTTATTAATTTTGTAAAAAATATAAAAATTATGGAATATTCAACTGAAAACATAGAAAAAATACTGGCTCTAACAAAAGAGGGCAAACGTGAATTCCTAGACAATCTCCATGAATTCCTCAACGAGAATAGATTGACAGCTCTAGACTATCAGAGAATTAAGATTTTATCAACAGCTCCCATTTGCCCTAGATGTGATTGCGAATATGTAACTAAAGCTGGTGTGAGTGATGGCAGACAAGTCTATAAATGTAGAAAATGTGGCTATAGATTTAGAGAAACTGCAAAATCACTTGTCTATTATTCCCATAAATACTACCTTTTAATGGATTATATAAAATGTATGTTAGAAGGTAAAAGCCTAAGAGCTTGTGCTAGAGAAGTTGGCATCAGTTTACCAACAAGTTTCAAATGGAGACATAAAATTCTATCTGCCATTCAAGGATTAGAAGGAGGAATTAATTTCTCAGGAATAACAGAAACTGACGAACTATTGCTACAATATTCGGAGAAAGGACGTAAATTTAAAACACTTGAAGAAAAAGAGCAAGCAATGAATACTGTTCATCCCAATGTAGCAGTATTAGTGATGACAGATAGGGAAGGTAATTTGCTTTTCAAACACATTGGAGAAAATAGAATCCAGAATAGTCAAATAAAAGATGAGCTAAAACGAAGAGTATCAGAGAAAAATTTGATATGTTTTAAGCCAAACGATGAATTTCAGCAAGCAGTGAAAGAATCACCAAGCAAAAAGGTATTAGTTAGACGTAAAACAAAAGGATTAGCAGTTTACAGCGTAAATGTAGCAGAGAAAAAGATCACTGATTTCCTAATTTGGATGATAAAATTTAGAGGGGTAGCCACAAAGTATCTACAGAACTACCTTATGTGGTTTGTAGTGATGAATAAGTACTTGAAAGATGAGGTAGAGTCAGACATTGGACGACTATTAAACTTGTCATCACACGATAGATGGGCATGGGAGCGGTATTTTAGATTGATGAAGTTAAAATATTAAATATCATGTAAAGTTAAACAAAAATGTTGTTTATATACCCCCTCCCCTTATTCTCAAATCACTAAAACTTATTTCACTTAATAGTTATAGCTCTCCCATTTATTCAGCCTTCCCATCACTTCCATCTTCTAACTGTTTTATGATCTTGCTTACCTCTTCTTCGGTATTTCTTAATTTATCTCTGCAATATTTAATCAATTCTGCTGCTCTTTGCACTTTGGGTAATAGCAAATCAATTGTAATATCACCTTGTTCTATCTCTGATACTATCTTTTGTAGCTCATTAAAAGCTTGTTCATAGCTCGTGGGTAAATTTAATTCTTCATTATTCATGATTTCTATTTTTTTCAACTTTTTTAATTTCTGCTTGGAAGTATTTTTTATAACCTTCTATAATTACTTCATCTCTAACATTTACATTATCTTCTGTTATAATTTTATTATCTTTTTTCATAATTAAATAACCCATTTTCTGTATATGCTTTGGATCAGACAATTCTATGATTTTTTGTGTTTCTTTAATATTTGTCCTAGACTCATTCATAAATTGCTTTATATTAAAGATAATAAAATTTTTTATTTCTTCGATTTGTGTTTGCTCATTTTTAATTATAAATGGAGTTTTATGTTTTATTATTAATGTATTATTATAAAATTTTGCAGTTATAGAATTAATATAGATTTTTGAATTATTAGAAATATTAAAATAACTTTTTTGTAGCGTGTTGTAGGATTGTTCCAATTTAGATTTTAATATATTTTGCAAATTATGTACGATTTTGACTAAATTAAATGAGGATTTATTAATATTTGAATTAATAATATTAGAAAATGAGTTTATAGTTTTATCTAAATTTGATTGGTATGAATAAAGTTGAGCAGATGTATTGCGCAAAATTGAAAATTGTAGATTTTTAATTCTATTTTCATAATTTTTTTGTTGTTGGTTAATAATATTTGTTAATTTATCTGCAATATTTAATAAATTATTTTCGAATTCTGCAGTTTTATCTATAATATAATATCCTAGATCTGTAGGAGTGATAGCCGAATAATGTGCCACCATATCACTAACTGTTTGATTAGTAGAATGGCCGATTCCTGTTAATACTGGTAATGGGAAAGTAGCAATAGCTTTTGCCAAAGAATAATCATTATATGCCGTCAAGCCTATCTCTCCACCTCCACCTCTTACTATCACTACTACATCATAAAAATCTTTTTTAATACTGATAATTCTTAGTTGCTCTAGAATGCTTTCAATAGCTTTCTCACCTTGTAAAATTGCAGGAAAAAGATTGTATTGATATTTATATGAATAATCATTATTTGCTAATACACCAATGAAATCATTAAAACCTTTACTTGTTTCAATGGAAATAATTGCTATTCTTTGTGGTACAAGCGGAAAAGGGATTTTTTTGTTTGCATCATAGATGCCTTCTTCTTTTAATTTTTTAATAGTAAGTAATCTTTCTTGTTCTAGAATACCTTGAGAGTATGTGGTGTCTATGTCTAATATTCTAAGGCTAAGACCATATACAGGGTGATAAGTAACTAAGCATTTAGCTAATACTCTAATACCATCTTTCATTTCTGTGCCCAGGACTTGCATAAATTTTCTTTGAATAGCCACAAAATCACTAGACCAAATGATACCCCGCATTTGAGCAACTATTTTATTTGTTGTTTCATCTTTTTCTACAAGCTCTGGATATGCATGTCCAGTACGATACAGATTAATTTTCTGTATGTCCATTAGTACCCAATAGCTACTAGTAAAATTTTGATTAATAATAGTAGTAATCTGGTTAGACAGCTGTTTAAGAGTTATAAAATTTTCCATATATTGCAAAGTTAAGATAAAAAATTTTATTATTTTTGCACCTCAATAAAATTTAGGTTATATGAGTGCTAAAACTATTAAAATAAGAGATTTAACTTTGCGAGATGGTCAGCAAAGTTTATTCGCTACTAGAATGAGTCAAGAACAAGTAGATAGGACCTTACCATTTTTTAAAGAAGCGCATTTCTATGCAATGGAAGTATGGGGCGGAGCAGTTCCAGACAGTATTATGAGATTTTTAAATGAGGATCCGTGGACTAGATTAAAAAAAATAAAAGAAGGCATTGGTGAAGTTAGCAAATTAACAGCTCTATCTAGAGGTAGAAATTTGTTTGGCTATAATCCATATCCTGAGTGGGTGATAGAAGGGTTTATCAAAAATGCTATTGCTGATGGTGTAGATATTTTAAGGATTTTCGATGCATTAAATGATCTAGATAATTGTAAATCATCGGTAGAATATTGCAAAAAATATGGTGCTATAGCAGATGGTGCTGTTTGTTATACAGTAGATCCAGTTTTAAAACCCAAAAATTTCTTTGATAAAATATTACATAAAAAGCAAAATAAAATCTTCACTACAGAATATTTTGTTAAGAAAGCTAAAACTTTCGAATCAATGGGTGCTAATATGGTTACTCTAAAAGATATGGCTGGGTTAGTAACTCCTAAAGCTGCTTATGATATTATTTCTGCTTTCAAAAAAGAGCTATCTATACCCGTAGATTTTCATTCTCATAGTACTCCAGGATATGGGTTAGCTTCTACACTATCTGCTATTATTGCTGGTGCTGATATCATTGATACTAATTTATTCCCTTTCGCTGGTGGACCAGCAGCAGCATCTTTCGAAATAGTTTATCATTTTTGCAAAAAGCTAAATATCGATGTAGAAGCTGATATTTCTGTAATTCCTAAACTGCAAGAAATATTGATGGATATTCGCAAAGAGTTGAAGGCTTATGATCAATATCCTAATAATTATCCTAAAATGTTTGATCCTCAAAATCCTAATTTACCTGCTGAGGTAGAAAAATTATTTGATAATGCTATTAACCTTACTTACAAAAATAAATTTGATGATGCTTTAATAGTTTGTCAGCAAATAGAAGAATATTTTAATTTCCCAGCTCCTAATGAAGCAGTGAGAAATGCTCAAATTCCTGGTGGAATGTACACAAATATGACTTCACAATTGCAACAATTAAAATTAGAACATTTATCATCTCGAGTATTAAAAGCAGTACCAAAAGTAAGAATAGATGCTGGGTGCGTACCATTAGTAACTCCTACAAGTCAAATAGTTGGTAGCCAAGCTGTCAATTGCATCTTAGATGAAAATAAAGATCTACCTTGGTACACTACTAAAAATACACAATTTATTAAATTAGTCGAAGGTGCTTATGGTAAAACCCCCGTACCAATAGATCCTAAATTTAGAAAACTTATTACTGGTAGCGAACAAGAAAAACCTTATGACACTAGTACATATATGCCATTTCCTAATAAAGAATTTCCTGAGTATGGTAATAGAAAATTGTATAATAATGAAAAGGAACAATTGCTATTAGAACTTTTTCCTAATGTAGCCGAAGATTTTTTAAAGAAAAGAGTAGAACTAGAATATCAGAAAGAAAACGAAACAAAATTAAAAGAGATCGAATTAAAAGAACAAAAAAAACGTGAAGCTATCCAAAGGGAAAAAGAAAAATATGCTAATATGACTCCTGAGGAGAAACAACAAAGATTATTATTTGGTTTATATAATTACTGGTCTATACAATTAGAAGACATTGGCGAGAGTAATTATGATGATTATGATCTCAATTGATAATTAGTCTCAAAATCATTGTGAATTAATTATTTGTTGTATAATAAATTAGGTTTAATTTTTTTGATAAAAACTAATATTTTATTACTTTTGCAATAACAATATCATTTTATGATAGGTAGAAGAATTTTGAGAATTAAAGTATTACAGAGTGTCTATGCGTTTCATTTATCAGAGAATAACGATTTACCTTCTGCTAGAAATTCATTAATTAAAAGTATTGATGATCTTGTAAGAATTTTTTTTATAAATATTTATTTTTTTATAAATTTTATTAAGTTTTATAAAGAAAGACTCGAAAAAAATAAAGAAAAATTTTTCCCTTCTGAAGATGATATTAATCCTAACACTGTCATTATTGATAATGTTTTTATTAATGATTTATTACATAATGAAAATTTGAAAAGTGGTCTTGATAATTTATCTCTAGATTTTCCTTTTGAAAGTGATTTATTCTGGGATGTATACAAAAAAATCAAAGATTGGTATATTTATCAAAATTTTATCTCTAAAAATTTTTATACATTAGAAGATTATCAAAAATTTTATTCAAAGTTTTTTAAACAATTTATTGCTTTTCATCCATTACTAAAATCTTATTTAGAATCTGGCAATATCTCATGGAGTGATGATCAGAATAATATGGCTCTGATTACTTATATGTGGTTAAAAAATTATAATCCTCAGAATAATGAATCTAAACTACCTCCACAACCATTTAAACCAATAAAAAACATTGGTGATGAAGACGATAAAGAATTTGTAAAAACGCTTTTTGATAATACTATCCTAAACAAAAACAAATGGGATGAAGAGATTCAAAAACATGCTCAAAATTGGGAATTGCATCGATTAAATCTTTTAGACCGTTATATTATTCATCAAGCTATGACAGAGATCGTTTATTGTCCTACCATTCCTATTAAAACTTCTATAGATGAATACATTGAAATTGCTATTCAATTTTGTACTGAAAAAAGTCATCTTTTCATTAATGGACTCTTGCAAGCTATCATAGATGATTATAATAAACAAGGCCTAATTAATAAAACTGGTAGAGGATTAATAAGTAATTAATCTTTTATGAATAAAAAAGAATCTTTAGATAATATTTTGACAATTTTTGACAAAATAAATCCTAATCCTAAAACAGAATTAATTTATAAAGATGAATATCAACTGACAGTAGCTGTCATACTCAGTGCTCAATGTACTGATCAAAGAGTAAATATCATTACAAAAAATTTTTTTAAAAGATTCCCCGACTTTAAAACTTTGTCATCAGCAACTATCGATGAAATCTTTGAACTAATAAAATCATGCTCCTATCCAAATAACAAAGCTAAATATTTAAAATCATTAGCAGATGAATTGATGGACAAATATAATGGCATTTTACCTGTGAATTATGTAGAATTACTTACTCTATCAGGTATCGGACCTAAAACTGCCAAAGTGATTTTAAATGTTTTATATGATGCTCCTACCATACCTGTAGATACGCATGTCAAACGTGTAGCCACCAGATTAGGTTTCGTTAAAGACAAAGATACTCCCTTAAAAATTGAAAAAATTCTATTAGAATTAGCTCCCCCAGAATATGTTAATCGAATACATCACTGGTTTATATTACATGGCAGATATGTGTGTACAGCTAAATCTCCCAAATGTGTTAATTGTCAAATTTCTAAATATTGTGATTATTTTATAAAAAATTTCTCGTAAATTTGTAAAAATAATAATATTATGAAAAAATATTTGTTGGTAACTTTTTTTAATTTCATTACTATCTTAGTTTTCACTCAGATACCTATTGGATATTATGATAGTGCTCAGGGCAAACATGGACAAGAGCTTAGAGAGGCTTTACATAATATTATAAATACTAATGTAACATCTATTAGCTATAACCAATTATGGGATGCATATCCACGGACTGATAAGAAACCAAATGGTAAAGTATGGGACATTTATAGTGATATTCCTAATGGCACTCCACCATATGAGTATACATTTTTCGCAGATCAATGTGGTAATTATACTGGAGAAGGTGTTTGCTATAATAGAGAACACACTGTACCAAAAAGTTGGTTTAATGAAGCCTCACCCATGTATAGTGATCTTTTTCATGTTTTACCTACTGACGGTTATGTGAATAGTATGCGAAGCAATCATCCCTATGGCAAAGTAGGAAATGCAACCTGGACTTCTGAGAATGGTAGTAAACTTGGTAGTTCTGCAACTAGTGGATATTCTGGCACTGTCTTTGAACCTATAGATTCCTTCAAAGGTGATGTAGCACGTATATATTTCTATATGGCTACTAGATATATGGACAAAATAGCTAATTGGACTGGTGAAAGTTTCCAAAATAGTGATTTATCTTCTTGGGCAAAAAATTTATTCCTGCAATGGCATCAGCTCGATCCTGTTAGTAGTAAAGAAAGAAAAAGAAATGATTCTGTTTATGTAATCCAGCATAACAGAAATCCTTTTGTAGATCATCCTGAATGGGTTAATGACATCTGGGGGCCATCAGCCTCTATAAATAATTATGATTTTATTGCATATTTATACACTACTAGTGACGCTATAAATGTTAATTTTGTGAATACTTTTGATAATTTGACGATAAAATTATTCTCTATACAAGGCCAACTAATTTATGATGCAGAAATAAATAATTCAAATAATTTTATCATTCCTATAACTTTCAATCAAGGAGTATACATTTTGACCATATATAATGACCAAAATATTTATACTGAAAAAATCGTAATTGAGTAAATGCCTTTAGTTTATTATAATAAGATTTCTAATGGACTAGAATTGGGTATTTGGCATATCACCGAGAGTGTAGATGAATTGCTTAAATATTTATATTTGAATAAAGAAGAATTTGCTACACTATACTCTTTTAAAAGTGAAAAAAGAAAAAAACAATGGATGAGCTATAGAGCTTTGATCAGAACTTTAGTACAAACTGACTTTATTTATCGTATTTATTATGATGAAAATAATAAACCTTATTTAGTAAATCCACCTAGATCTATTAGTGTGAGCCATACAGATAACTACTCGGCAGTACTAATAAATGAAAATGTTAATGAAATTAGAGGATTAGATGTAGAGAGGCTCTCCGAAAAAGCTTTTAGAAATAAAAACAAATTTCTCACTGATGAAGAAATTAATTTATTACCTATTGATAATTTGTATTTTTATAGCACTTTATTCTGGTCTGCTAAAGAATCTGTTTATAAAAAATCTAATATCCCTAATATTTTTCTAAAATCAAATATTAAAATCGAAAATATAGATTTTGAAAATAATATTATTAATGCCAAATTATTTTATAAAGATATTATTGTAGAAATAAATGTTTTTTGGTCTATTTATGATTCTATGGTGATAACTTATACGGACTGAGGAATTGGAGACGGGGAGACTTGGAGAATAGCTGATTAGTTGATTAGCTGATTAGCTGATGAGTTGATGAGAATAGGTGATAAATGATGAGTGATAAGTGATAGGTGACTGGGTAAGGGGGAGACTGGGAGAAGAGGAGACGAGGAGATGGGGAGAAAATAGGACTGCGAGAGGGGGAGATGGGGAGACGGGGGCGACGACGAGACTTGGTGACTGGGAGAGGGGGAGAAATACCAAAAAAATATTTATTCGAAAAATATTCATTAATTTTACATAACAAATGAAAAAAAATAATTTGTGAAAAAAATTATTATTCTTTTATTATTATTTGTTTTCATCTTTGTTTCTTGTAAAAATACAAAAAATGAATCAAAATATGAAACATTGAATGATAGTAGTTCAACAAATAAAAATATTTATTCAGCAGCCTCATCTAAAGAAAATACAAATAGATTAAATAGTATGAATAACATAGATATAAATCAACTGTTAGGTATTTGGTGTTATCCTGAAGACATAAATGGAACCTTTAAAATTGTAAAAGATTCTATGTTTTATATAGATGCAAATGAATGGTATAAGTATAAATTAAAAGGCGAAACATTAATAATTTATTATGATTATAATTATATAGATACGAGCTTATGTGAAATTAAATATGATAAATTAATTTTAAAGAATAAATATGGGATAGACACATTTGAAAGATTTAATAAATAAAAATTCACGAATCACTCAAAATCAATGGAGATGGTAAATAAAAAACTGATAATTTTTATGAAAAATAAATTTTTTATTATTTTATCATTATTTTTTTTAGAATTAAATGCACAAGCAACCAAAAAAATTGAAATATGTTTTTTTGATGAACAAAACAATCCAGTTAATAATGTTGAAATAGATATAGTTTGTGGATATTGCGATTCTAGTGAAATAATTTTTTCTGATACGAATAATTGTATATATTTTGAATTTTTATGTGATAAAATTTATTTTGTTAATTTATACCATATTGGATTATATACAATTAAAGATATAATAAGGAATCCATGTGATTTAGAAAAAAAAGAATATTATTTTGAAAAAATAAAACAGTCTTCCCATTAAATAAATATGTATATATTAGTTTTATATAGTGAGTTTAATACAAACTACAAATTCACTGCCAAGGAGCTAGACAACGAGTACAGCTATACATATTTCGGAGCGAGATACTATGATAGTGAGCTGAGTGGGTGGCTGAGCGTAGATCCGATGAGCGATAAGTATCCCTCGCTATCGCCATATTGCTATACTGCGAATAATCCAATAATTTTAATAGACCCAGATGGCCGGGCTTGGAAACCTACAACATCAGATGATAAACCAAATGGTTATGTATGGGTGCCAGAAGGAATATATGAAGCCAAAGTTGGACTGCATAATGGAAATTACACTGCTTTAAGAATGGGCGATGTTGGAACAACAGATTTTAGCAATAATAGAATAGAATTAGGTACCGAAAATCCAGCTTACAGCGATGGTAGAACCTATGCTACTGGTATCAATATTCATAAAGCGGGTAAAAAAAACTTTACTGGGGTTGACATGTATAGAAAGCCCGTTTCAGCAGGATGTATCTTAATAGATATTAATAACTGGAGTAGTTTTATTGGACACTTCAATAATGATGCTCAGAAAAACAATACAGTAAGTGTTAGTATATCCAGGACTTATAGAAAACCATTAAATTATAATTGGACAACGCCAGTATTTGATCCTCCAATAAATAATAACATGATAGATAATACCAGGGTTGTAATACCAGGGTTGTAAAACCATATAGGAGATAAAACCATGAATATAAAAATTTTAACATACATAATTTTTTGTCTTTTAAGCATAAGTGCAATGGGACAAACGAATAATAATATCAACCAATTAAATGATGAAGGCAAAAAAGAAGGCTTATGGATTGAAAATAATGGATTAATAGAAGCATATTACAAAGCCGGTTTAAAAGATGGGATTTTTAAAGCCTATAACCGTAAAAATGGGAAATTGTCTGTATTTGGCGAATTTACCGAAGGCAAGAAATCTGGGACATGGTATTATTTTGACGAAGCAAGCATTCTTCTTTTTACAGAAACGAATATTGAAAAGAATACTAAATATACAATAATGCGAGATGATGGCGTGGAAATTACCCCCTTGTTTACATCTTATGTAATAGACTATTATCCCAATGGCTATATAAAAGCAGAAGGCAGAGTATTGTATGATGAAGATGTCCAAATACATTCTTTTGAAACTGGAACGTGGAAGTACTATAACAAGCAAGGAGAATTAGTACAGACAAAAGAACATTAAAATAACGAAGCACCAATTGAGACTTTTTTATTTTAAAACTTAGTCGTCCCGTCCAACAAATCCTTAATCCGTTTTTTGGTCAGCATAGAGTTGATAATTTTTATTACAAAAAGTTTTAACCATGAATAAAAAATATTTAATAATTATGTTAGTCTTAGCTACCATGATTATATCTTGTTCTACTAATATGAGTACAATTAATAATATCAATAATAAACAGTTTAAACAACTAAAAAAGTTACACCTAAAACTTATTACATATATTACAAAAAATTTGTAAAAAATTATCGTAATATAATATTAAATGATATATTAGAGGAAAAACGATATAAACAACTTTATATAACAGAGATTATAAATCAAATGGATTTAACCAAATATTATGGATATATTTTAGCAGATAATATTGTAGCATATAGTTTCAATATTGATTTAATGAACAATGTTTTTTATTGGGACAAAATATTGCTTACTGAATATAATAAAAATAATATTTATAATGTTTTTTTTAATGATAATAATTTCTCCATACTGCGAAATAAGCTTAATCATTCATCTATAGTGTATGATGCTGGATATATATTTTTACTTAAAATAGTATTTAATAATAAAATTAACATTGAAACTATTTCTTTTTATGATTTTTCAGAGAATAAAATAATTTATGAATAAATTTGTATGGTAAATATAAATAATAAAAATAAAACATAATAATGAAAAGTATGTATTTACGCAATATTATGATTATAATTTTTATAATATTTATTATAATTATTATTTTTATTTTAAGTTATAATTCACCAAATTTGAATGAAAAAGAGCTAAAAAGATGTTTTATTAATAAAACAAATATTAGTATTGATGATACTTTCATTATTAGTAAATATGAAAACACAGGTCTTTCAATGTATGATTACTCAGAAACTTACTATATAAAAGTTACAGATAATGACTATACAAATATTTTAAAAGAAATTAAATTGAAATATAAAAATTGGATAAAAAATTCAAAAGGTTATGAGTTATATATACCTCAGAATAAATCTAATGATACCTGTTTTGCATTTCAAATAGATACTATAAATAAATTTTTAATAATTTCAATTATTGAAGAATAAAATTGTAAGGTATTTTTTGATGAGATATAAATATTTTCAAAACATAAAATATATTTTCAAAGTTAATTTGTTTGTTAACCAAAGGAATACTGAGTTAGATATTGAGTCAAACTATACATACATTGGAGCTTTATATTATGATAGTGAGCTGAGTGGGTGGCTGAGTGTGGATCTGATGAGAGATAAATATCCATCGATATCGCAATATTACTATACTGCGGATAAACCGGTGATGCTGGTGGATCCGAATGGGATGCTCATAACAGATTATTATGATATTAAAATAAGTGAACATCTCGAACATATAGATGATGGTATAGATGAAGCAATAGCAATTAATAGTATTGTTTATGATGTTTTAGAAAATCGTTCAAATGTATCTGAAAAATCTATAAATGAAATAATTAAATCTACTGGTATATATGGCTATGATTCCCAAAATTATAATATTGCTTTATCTGAGGGTAAAGGATATAATGCAAATGAATACAATACTTCTCGACATAATACAGCCAGAAAAGGAGCTATGATGGGTATACTAAATCCAAATAATAAATTAGATTATAGTCAAGGCGCATATTTTGAGGAAGGCTCAATTTATTTAGAAAATTCTACAAAATATAATACTAATTTTTTTAATAAACTTGGACATGGTACCACAATAGGATCATATCGTAATAAAAATACATTTTCTTATACTACAAAGATTGGAGGTACCCCGTTTATGAAATATAATCAAGATCTTTATCCTAAAAAAACATGGCCATGATAAAATATATTTTTAATTTATTTTTAATTTTTAATTTTATTAGTCATTCATGCTATGCAAATTTATTTGAAAATCCTATAATAAAAGATACATTACAAATAAAAGAAATAGATGAAGGTTACCTAATATATTTAGATAATGATAATATTATCAAACTTGTTAATGATTCTACTAATGTAACATATCTAATTTTACAAGACAAAAATAAAGTTAAATTAGATTTTTATATAATTCCTCCATATTTAACAGGTGCATATCTATTAAATTTAGATGAATTTGGAAAGGTTTTAGCTCTTGAAAGTTATTCAGTGGGAACTAGTGGTTTAAGTGCTAATATAATCAATGTAAGTCTAATTTTCTTAAATAATCATTATAATAATAAAGTTTTATCATACAATTCATTTAGTGGTGGCATTGAACTGTTATTTAAAGATGGTAATAAATTTTTATTGAATATTTATGATTATAATGGGATAGACAATAATAATATAATTTATTGCTTAAATATTTTTGAATTAACAAAAGATTGCTTTAAACGAACTGATTCATTGCCAAAATGTTATATTGACACAGAAGATAAACAATTAAAATTTTATGATAGATGCAATTGTTCGACATTATATAAGCCATACGTTTTATTTAGAGAATAATAATCAATATTCAAATTATAAAGAGCTAGATAAGAAGTGCAGTTATATGTATTTTGCATCGAGATATTATGATCCATAGATTAATTAAACTTATTATTTTTAAAAAACTTCTTGTCAAATCATTTCCCTAGCGTATACCATTCTTTTGTTACTTTTATCTGTGTGATTGACAAAGAAAAGTAAATTATATAAAAATTTATTCAAAAATATTCATTAATTTTACCTAATAAAATTTTATATATGAAAAATATATTATTTTTTGTAATAGTTTTATTATCTTTTTCTTTCAATCTGTTTTCGCAAAATAAGAATTGTGATATTATCTGTGAAGATGCTATATATGTGAAAACAGATGATTATGAAGGAGTAATATTAGGTCCTAAATGTTTTAATTATAAATCAATTATAATTTTAGAAAATGGAGATACCATACCTGGTCAACCTCCATCAGAAAATATGTGGAAGCCATCTATAAAAGATATAGAATATGCTGAAAAAAAAATTAAAAAATATGTAACTAAAAGGTCTAAACGTATGTTGGAAGGTGGTCAAGGGTATGAAAGATATCCAATTATATATCAAAATTTTGACAAATATGTTCGTCAATATTATGGTACTTATAACAAAAAAGGTCAAAAAATATTAGAGGTTAATTTTTTATGGAGAGAATATGCTTATGAAACGGAATGGAAATGTGTTCGTTTAATGATATTTGATGGTTGTAGCTTTTATTGGGATATAAGTGTAAATATGAATAAGAAAAAATGTTTTGATTATTGGGTAAATGGAATTGGATAAATAATAAATATAAAATGTCATTATTTTCAACTAATTTAAAAAGAAGTTAGCTATTTTTTGAAGGATATGAATAGTAGTTTAATATAGTTTCTACATTTTACTTCAACTTTTAAACTCATCAACTTATCAACCCTATTACCTTTTATCTATCATCTATTACCTATCACTAATCACTAATAACCTATCTCCACGTCTCCTCGTCTCCTCATCTCCCAGTCACCTTTTCTCCCCCTCACCCCATCTCCCCATCTCCCAGTCACCCTGTCTCACTAATCACCTACTAACCTTTAACCCATTAAACCATAATAAAAAACCTAATTTATATGTATTATTTTTTTGTTAAATTAATTAATTGTAAATTTGCTAAAAAATACAAGAGATATGAAATATACACCATTTACAAAGATTCATGAAAGCCTAGGCGCTAAAATGGTAGAATTTGCAGGCTACTATATGCCTATACAGTATACTGGCATTCAGGAGGAACATATTGGAGTTAGAGAAAAAGTTGGCGTATTTGATGTTTCTCATATGGGAGAAATATATATTAAAGGACCAAATGCATTAGATTTTGCTCAATATGTAACATCTAACGATGTAGCAGCTCTCAAAGATGGCAAAGTGCAATATTCCTGCTTCCCAAATGGCAAAGGAGGCATAGTAGACGATTTGCTTGTTTATAGAATTAATGAACAAGAATATTTATTAGTCGTAAATGCCGCTAATATTGAAAAAGATTGGAATTGGTTATGCTCTCATGCTCCCAAATTTAATATAGAAATCAATAAAAATTTAATTAATGATTCAGATAATACTGCACAGTTAGCCATTCAGGGACCATTGGCTATGAAAGTAATGCAAAAAATTGTTGCTGAACCTATTACTGATATGCCTTATTATACTTGGCAATGGGTTACATTAGATAGTATAAAAAATGTTTTACTTTCTACAACTGGATACACTGGTAGTGGTGGTTGCGAAATATATTTCAATCCTAAATATGCTGAACAAATTTGGCAAGCTATTTTCGAAGCTGGTAAAGATGAAGGCATAATACCCGTAGGCTTAGGTGCTCGTGATACTTTAAGGTTAGAAATGGGATTTTGCTTATATGGCAATGATATAGATGATACTACTTCACCTTTAGAAGCTGGACTAGGATGGATAGTGAAACTAGTGGATCATAAAAATTTTATCGATAAAGAATTTTTATTAAAACAAAAACAAGAAGGATTAAAAAGAAAACTTGTTGGCTTTGAAGTGATTGATAAAGGAATACCTAGACATGAATATCAAATTTGTGATAATAATGGCAGTGTAATAGGTAAAGTAACCTCTGGCACCTTTGGCCCATATGTTAAAAAAGCTATTGGCATGGGCTATGTGCCTATTGAATACTCAAAACCAGATACAGAAATCTTTATAAATATTAGAAATACTTTAGCCAAAGCTATTGTCGTTAATTTGCCATTTTATAAAAATAAATAAGTTAAATATTAGCATTTACATGCTATAAATTGATTTTATTAAAGGGATTTTAAGATACTAAAATCCCTTTAATATTTTATTTCCTTTTAATGAAAAAACCATTTCTCCATCTATGAATGTAGCTATGGAATATGTATTGCCTAGCTCCTGCGGTGTAGCATTCATAATATCATTATTTATGATCACAAAATCAGCTTTTTTACCTATTTCTAAACTTCCTAATTGTTTTTCTGAAAAATTAGCATATGCACCATAATATGTCATACCACGCAGAGCTATATCTTTAGTGAGAGCTTGACTTGGTTGGAAACCTCCTGGAGGATAAGCAGAAATGTTTTGTCTATAAACTGCTGCACAAAAATTTATATATGGATTTAATGGAGATACTGGAAAATCTGTACCTATTGCTATAATATTATTTTGCAAAAATAAATCTTTGTAATTATAAGCATTCTCTATTCTATTGCCAAGTCTAGATTTAGCCCATTCCATATCTTCTATAGCATGTATGGGTTGCACAGATGGTATTATTTTATATTGTCCAAATTTTTGAATATCATTTGGATTTATTACTTGACAATGTTCTATTCGCCAACGCAAATCATTATCTAAATATTTAGAATACCAATTAATCATAGTGCTAACGGCAGCATCTCCTATAGCATGCGTAGCAATTTGGTAGTTATGAGCAATACATAATTGAGCAATAGAATCAAATTCAGTTTCGTTTAATAAAAAAATTCCTTTATTATTACTATCATCTGAATATGGTTCCCAAAGATATGCTCCACGACTTCCTAAAGCACCATCTGCGTACAATTTTACTGATCTTACTATAATTTTATCATTATTATAAATCCCTTGTGTCAATATTTCATTAATATTTTCATTGTTTAAGGTTAACATACCAAAAACTCTTAGTTTCCACTTATTTATTTTTTGTAATGAATCTAAAAGATATATATCATTATAATTAATACCTGCTTCAGTAATAGAAGTGATGCCATATTGAAAGGCTTGCTCTTGTAGCTTAAGTAGTGAACTGACCTTAGCACTCACAGGAAGTGGAGGAATGTATTTTTCTACTAAAGTCATAGCATTATCTATCAGAATACCCGTTAATTCATTATTTATTTTTTCGATAATACCATTTTCTATGTTTGTTTCTGTAGTAATGTTAGCTAGACGCAGGGCTGCATCATTAGCCAATGCTGCGTGTCCATCTACTCTTTTCAAATAAACTGGTATATCTGGAAAATATTTATTTAACAATTTATTATTAGGCATTTGCATATTGGGAAATAAATTTTGGTCCCAACCTCTACCATAAATAAATTTCATATCGGGATGTTGCCTTAGATATATTTGGATTCTTTCCACCATTTCATCTACGCCTCTAACGCCTGTGAGGTCTATGGGCTCCATTTCAGTACTATAACCGATTAGATGGCAATGAGAATCTATTATTCCAGGTATTATTGTAGTACCTTGTAGATTGATTTTCTTTTTAGCTTTCCATTTTTTTAGTAATGTGTCAGAATCTCCTATATCAATAATTTTATCACCTTTAATGGCCATAGCACTTACTAAATCGTTATTTTCATTAGCAGTATATATTTTACCATCATAGAATAACCAATCTGCTTGTTTCATAATTTTGCAACTTGATAATAATGCTAATAGCAAAATAAATAATAAATATCTAAATTTTTTCATCATAATTGTTTTATTGCACAAATTTATAATAAAGTTCCCAATGTTGTTTTAAAAACTTTTTTAATTTTGTAATATAATCTTAGCAAATTATTATTATTATTAAATGATTACAAAAAAAGAAATTCAATTTATCAAAGATTTACAATCCAGGCAGATAAGAAATGATTTAGGGATGTTTATTGCTGAAGGTCCAAACCTTGTTAATGATTTATTACAAAGAGGTAACAAATATTATAAAATATATACTACTGTAAATTATTCTTTTTTATACAATTTATCATCAGTAGAAATTATCACAGCAAAGGAATTAGAACGTATTAGCTCAATGAAAACACCAAACAGCATTTTAGGCATTTTTTATCAGAAACAAACTATTACTTTAAATGAAATGCAGAAATGTGATAATCTATTGATATTAAATGACATACAAGATCCTGGGAATATGGGTACTATTTTAAGAACGGCTGAATGGCTAGGATATTTTAATATTATTTCTACATTAAATTCTGTAGATTTATATAATCCTAAAGTTGTACAATCTAGCATGGGTAGTGTAGTTGGTATAAATATGATTTATTTAAATTTAGATAAAATCAATAATTTGTGTTATTCACACACATTGTTAGCTACAGATACAGAAGGTGAAGATATACGAGAAGTAAAAATATCTGGACCTTTTGCACTCATTATAGGTAATGAAGGCAATGGTATAGATGAAAAATTGCAATCTATGGCTACAAAAAAAATAAAAATTCCTAGAAAGAATGTAACTAATTTACCAGAATCATTGAATGCGGCTACTGCAGCTGCTATATGTATGTGGCAGCTAAATATTTTGAATTCTTAATCTAAAAAATATAAATTATATCCTATTATTCAAAATTTTAACAAGGTTACATTGATTTTTGAAATTATATTTATCATTTTTATAATACACTATTTTAGTTTTAGTAAATTTGTAAAAAATTATAAAATATTCCATAAATTAATAAGCTAAATAAAAAATGAAAAAAGGTAATGAATTGAGGCCTCATATTGGGATATATGGAAGAAGAAACTATGGTAAAAGTTCATTAATAAATAAAATCACTAAACAAGATATAGCTATCGTGAGCGATATAGCTGGTACTACTACTGATATAGTGAGAAAAGCTATTGAAATTTTTCAAATAGGTCCTGTGGTGATGATAGATACTGCTGGCATAGATGATACAGGTGAACTTGGTAAGCTACGTGTACAAAAAACATTAGAATCTTTAGATTTAATCGACTTTGCTATCTTACTAATAGCATATAATACTTTCGATGAAATAGAAAAAAATCTAATAAGTGAATTTAAAAATCGCAATGTTCCATTTATAATAGTACATAATAAATCGGATATAGAACCATTATCTCCAGATTTAAAAAATAAACTCGAGCAAAACTACAACGTACCTGTGATTGATTGCTCTACTAAAAATGATGATTTGCAGTCACTAGTAGATTTATTGAAATTATATATTCCCGAGAGTGCTTTTAAAACTCCAAATGTTATTGGAGATATTGTAAATCCTGGTAGTATAGTTCTTTTGATAACTCCAATAGATTCAGAAGCTCCAGAGGGCAGATTAATATTACCTCAAGTGCAAACTATTAGAGATGTTTTGGATAATGACTCTATCGCTATAGTTTGTAAAGAGACTGAAGCTGAACAAGTTATCAAAACTATATCTCCAGAACCTTCACTAGTTATTACCGATAGTCAAGTATTTTCTTTTGTAAATAATATTATTCCAGCGCACATTTTATTAACGTCATTTAGCATATTATTAGCCATTAAAAAAGGTGAATTTAATTATTATGTAAAAGGCACACCATATATCGATGAGTTAAAAGATAATGACAAAATTCTTATTCTTGAAAGTTGTACTCATGAGGTAACCTGCGATGACGACATAGGAAGGGTTAAAATACCAAGATGGCTATCTAAATATACGGGCAAAAAATTAGAATTCAAAATAGTTAGCGGTTTAGAAAATATTAAAAATATCAACGATTATGCTATGGTAATACAATGTGGTGGTTGTGTAGTTACTCGTAAACAATTGGAGCTGAGATTGAGACCAGCAATAGATGCTGGTATACCTGTATCTAATTATGGCATGACAATAGCATACACTAAAGGTATTTTTAAACGAGCTATTCAACCTTTTGTAAAAAATTAAATTTTATTATTTTGTAAAAAATTGTAAAAAATTATGAAAAAGAAAAATTTGTATATCAATATTGGCTCACTAATAGGTGTTAGCGATTTATATCCTAAAAGACCACTCAAAGGAGCAGAAATGAGTAGAATAGATAAATTAGATAATGCTTATTTATCTATAGCAGGAGACACTATTGTTGACTATGGACAAATGGATGATTTAGGCAATATTGCAGAAATCTATAATAATTATGATAATATATATGATGTTAAAAATCAATTTGTTATCCCAGGCTTTGTAGATACCCATACTCATATAGTTTTTTCACAATGGAGAGAGGAAGAGTTTATCATGAAATTGCAAGGATATAGTTATGAAGAAATAGCTAAAAAAGGTGGTGGTATATTAAACTCTGCCAAAAAAGTGCAAACAACTTCTGAAGAAGAACTTTTCGATGCTGCATTAAAGAGAATTAATGATGTTATAAATTATGGAACAGTAGCTTTAGAGATCAAAAGTGGTTATGGGCTTTCTCTAGAAAGTGAATTAAAAATATTAAGAGTCATTAAAAGATTAAAAGATTATACTAAACTTCCTATCAAATCTACTTTTCTCGGAGCACATGCTATACCTATGGAATATAAAGAAAATAGAAATGAATATATTGATTTAATAATTTCTAAAATGCTACCAGCTGTTGCTGATCAAGGTTTAGCTGAATATGTAGATGTATTTTGTGATGAAGGTTTTTTTACATTAGAAGAGACAGATAATATATTGAATGCAGCAGTTAAATATGGCTTAAAACCAAGAATACATGTAAGTGAAATGAGTAATAATGGTGGCGTGCAATTAGGAATAGCTCACCATGCTGTATCTGTTGATCATTTAGAACGTATAGAAGATGAAGAAATAAGTGCATTGCTACTTAGCAACACTTTACCAACAGTTTTACCACAAGTTTCATTTTTCCTTAAAATACCATTCGCTCCTGCGAGAAAAATGATAGATGCTGGTCTACCACTAGTAATAGCTAGTGACTATAATCCAGGTACTAGCCCATCTGGTAATTTACAATTTGCTATTGCTTTAGCTACAATTTATCAAAAATTATTACCTGTCGAAGCTATCAATGCTATTACTTATAATGCTGCTTATGCATTAGAAATAGAAAATCAACTTGGCAGCATACAAAAAGGTAAAAAAGCATCTTTTCTAATTTTAAATTCTGATGTCAAAAATTTAGATTTCATCCCATATCATTTTGCTTCTAATAAAGTAGAGAAAGTGATAATAAACGGGGAGATTAGATAAAAAATACTTACAATGCTAATCACATTGTAAGTATGGGATAGATTAATGGTAAGGATATAATAAACATTTTTTTTAAATTTTAAGGGAGGTGAAGGAGGTAACAGAGATATAAACAATATTTTTGTTTAACTTTACATGATATTTAATATTTTAACTTCATCAATCTAAAATACCGCTCCCATGCCCATCTATCGTGAGATGACAAGTTTAATAGTCGCCCAATATCTGATTGTACCTTATCTTTCAAATACTTATTCATCACTACAAACCACATAAGATAGTTCTGCAGATACTTTGTTGCTACTCCTCTGAATCTCATCATCCAAATTAGGAAATTAGTGATCTTTTTCTCTGCTACATTTACACTATAAACTGCTAATCCCTTTGTTTTACGTCTTACTAATACTTTTTTGCTTGGTGATTCTTTCACTGCTTGGGTGAACTCTTCATTTGGCTTAAAACATATCAAATTTTTCTCTGATACTCTTCGTTTTAGCTCATCTTTTATTTGACTATTCTGAACTCTATTTTCTCCAATGTGTTTCAAAAGCAAATTACCCTCTCTATCTGTCATTACCAATACAGCAACATTAGGATGGACAGTATTCATAGCTTGCTCTTTTTCTTCTAGAGTTTTGTATTTGCGACCTTTCTCTGAATATTGCATCAATAGCTCATCAGCTTCTGTTATTCCAGAGAAACTAATTCCTCCTTCTAATCCTTGAATTGCAGATAAGATTTTATGTCTCCATTTAAAACTCGTTGGTAAACTGATACCAACTTCTTTTGCGCAGGCTCTTAAGCTTTTACCTTCTAACATGCATTTTATATAATCTATTAAGAGGTAGTATTTATGCGAATAATAGACAAGTGATTTTGCAGTTTCTCTAAATCTATAGCCACATTTTCTACATTTATAGACTTGTCTGCCATCACTCACACCAGCTTTAGTTACATATTCGCAATCACACCTAGGGCAAATGGGAGCTGTTGATAAAATCTTAATTCTCTGATAGTCTAGAGCTGTCAATCTATTCTCGTTGAGGAATTCATGGAGATTGTCTAGGAATTCACGTTTGCCCTCTTTTGTTAGAGCCAGTATTTTTTCTATGTTTTCAGTTGAATATTCCATAATTTTTATATTTTTTACAAAATTAATAAAAATATTTAACATGAAAAGTTTAACATTAAGTTTTGTTTGTTAGGTATAAATTATTAATAATTTATACCTAACATTCCTTTTTTAATCAACCTCTTTTATACTCATTTATTCCTCCTACCTTTTATCCTCTACGATTATTTTATCCTTTATTAATTATTATTCTCTTTTGTATTATTCTATCTTTTATTCTTATTACTATTATTAATATTTATTTACTTTTTCTTCCATTTTATAATTGTAAATTATGTAGTGAATTTTAATTTTTAATTAAATTTTTTTGGATAATTTATTGTATATTTGCATTAATTTTTTATTAAAAAAATAGGGTGCTTTTAATGGGGATAGATAAGATCAAAAAAGATTTATATTTATTGAAATTAAGTTATGAATTATGTATCATTTATTAAAGACAATATTTTAAAAACATTGATTAATTTTAATTAAAATTATGGCGGATATATATACAAAGGAATTAAATGAAGAGCAATTAAATGCTGTAAAATATTTAGATGGCCCAATGATGATCATAGCAGGTGCTGGTAGTGGAAAAACTCGTGTACTTACTTATAAAATCTTATATTTATTAGATCATGGTTTCAAACCAGATAATATTATGGCTCTTACATTTACTAATAAAGCTGCTAATGAATTAAAGAGTAGAATACATAAATATGCTGGTGACAAAAAAGCTAGAGCTATCGCTGCTGGTACTTTTCATAGTGTTTTTTCGAAAATTATTAGAAAAAATGCTGAATTAATCGGACATACTAGCAGTTATACTGTCTTTGACACCGAAAGCACTAGAAGTTTATTAAAAGATATTATTAAAGATATGAGGGTCAGTGAGAGACATAAGCCAGATCTGGTGCAAACTCGTATTTCTCAAGCTAAAATGATGCTTATAGACCCGTATGATTATGCAGAAAATCAAGAAATGATTATTGATGATACTAAATTTGGGCAACCTCATGTCGTTGATATTTATTTAGAATATTGGCAGAGATGTAGAAGGATGAATGTATTAGACTTTGATGATTTGCTACTTTTTACCTATAAAATCTTTAATAATTTCCCTGATGTACTTAGAAATTATCAGGATCAATATACTTATATTTTAGTTGATGAGTATCAAGACACTAATTATGCTCAATATGCTATTGTGAAGCAATTAGCTGATCTTAATGAACAACTTTGTGTGGTAGGCGAT
>Ga0209204_1001367_pt1 | contig 23089 bp, 19 predicted proteins | sample AD_JPNMR2_MetaG_FD_184425 | JGI IMG/M metagenome (GOLD analysis project Ga0209204, IMG submission 184425) | Active sludge microbial communities of municipal wastewater-treating anaerobic digesters from Japan - AD_JPNMR2_MetaG (SPAdes) (version 2) | ecosystem: Engineered > Bioreactor > Anaerobic...
CGTAAAGGAACAATCTCGCCAACCTCCTTGTGGTCTCATAATCCGTAACGCCAATACGCTCCCAACCTACGGTAAGCTATGTTCACCCATCACCTCTCTTTATACAATTGTAGACGAGCATTACCTTATACTGGGAAACCAGCACTAACACGTATCGGGGAATCTATTGACGATGTCTATTGAAACGCTGTTAGTGTTCGCGCACAACGATATAGATGGCTATCAATAGAAGACAGATCAGGAGAGATTCTCGAGTTATAAGCAACCTGAAGCGGACTGTCGATAAGGTTTTTCGCTTGATATTTAACTAGTTCCTTTGTGCTGCACTCCAAATAATGCGATTATTTTCGTGATTTCTGATAACTCAGTTGACAGTAGAAGATTTCTTATGCCCTGCGTTTCTTTTACACTGCGTCCTTAAGGTTCATGTTTGGAAGGCTTTACCTACTGATACCGATAAGTTATACTTTGGTGGAAAAGAAACCACCCATGCTATCGGCTTCGCCGTCCGGGCTGTCCGGTAGGATGTAAGAGCTGGGAGAATGATACATATGGCACGAAAGAAAAGGCTAAACCAGGGGATAAAGCCTGATGCCCAAAAGGCTTTCTCCCTGATTGCCGATGGCCAACTGGATCAAGCCAAGTCGGTATTCAAAGCTCACCTTAAATCCCAGGAAACACTGGATCCCGGAAGCTTGCTTGGCCTTGCTTCAGCGCATTATTTCGGAGGAGATACGGAATCCGCCACCAACGCGCTCCGCCTATTGTTGGCTCAGATCAGTGAGGAAAGCGCAGAGCTTCGGCACCTGGGTATGTTTTATGCTATGTCAAGAAGGCATAAACTCGCCGGCATCGCGCTCAGGCGTGCCAGGTCCATGGCTCTTAACTATCCCGAGCTCTTGACGGACATAGCTTACGGATTCTTAATGATGAAAGACTACAGGGAGGCTGCAGATACAGCGGAAATGGCAATAAAGGTGGATTCCACGATTAAAATGCCATATCGCACCCTGGGTGCAGCACTCGGCGGAATGCAGGACTACCCTGCCGCCATTGCCAGTTTCAAGAAACTAATAGACCTTGACCCCCAGGATTATACGGCTTACATCTTTATCGGCAAATCCCTTGCTTCCATGGGAGAATGGGAAAAATCCCTCACAGTTTTCCAGCAGGCTTGGTTCCTCAATAAGGATCATCCTGCAGCGAATGTGGGCCGCGCAGTCGCCCTTTTCGAACTTAATCGCATCGATGAGGCAGCCAAGGCTGCGAACCTGGCCCTAGAGAACATTTCGGAATCTCCGGAGGATGCATACAATCTGGGAATGCTGTACCTTGAGGGCCTCAACGATCCTGACAGCGCTATTACAGCACTGATTATCGCCTTGTTGGATGATCCGGGGAACCGGGAGCGCTTAATAACCCTGGCTAAAGCTGCGATAAGAAGCGACGCGCCCAACGCCATACAGCAGGTAACAGACTTCCTCGACGCCGCCGATCCGAATCTCGGCATTGAGTTTGCCTGGACCGTGCACAGGCTTGGATCCTGGGATGCCCATATCTCGGCTCACAAAGCAGATTTCTTACCTCGCGTAAACACTTTTAAAGGTATCGCTCGTTCGTTTTCCGACAATCCCGTGTATCAGTTAAGAATAGATTTGGAGGATGCCCGTCCGCCGATTTGGCGCAGAGTGCTTGTACCGGGTTATTATACGCTTGCCGATCTTCACCACATTATCCAAGCGGTAATGGGTTGGGAAGGCTATCACCAACACGAGTTTGATGTCAATCATGTGTCAGTAGGCCCCATTATGGATTCAGGCAGAGCGTGGTCCACTCGGTACCTTGTTGATGAGCGTGATGTAACTTTGACTGAGGCTGTCACAGCCTCAAGCGGTAAGTTCAGGCATCTATACGATTCCGGAGACTATTGGATTCACAAGATTGCCGTGGAAAAAACACTCACTTACGATGAAAACATACGCTACCCGAAGTGTACCGGAGGCAGACGAGCCGCTCCACCTGAAAATAGCGGTGGAATTCGCGGTTACTATGCCCTCCTTGAAGCCTTTAAAGATCCCGTCTCCGAAATGCACGAAGAGTCTGTAGAATGGTTGGGTGAGGACTTCGATCCTGAAGCCTTTGATATTGATGAGATAAACGAGAGGTTAAACATCTGAAGGATGACAAGGAACTCAAAAGAAAAAGCTCTTCCCATGCATACGGCGTTATGGCTAAAACATGAGCCCACAACAGTGATGGGAAGAGCTTAAACGTCCAAGAAACCTCAAAAGCCTTGGCTAAGATGACTTCTCTAGTGCATAACCCAACCACACGACACTGCCAAGTTAGCTCCGGTTAAACCGCTAGCCCAATCTGAGGATATGACTACCACCCAAAAACCGATTTCTTCTGGCTGTACAAGGCGGTGCAAAGGTATAGGCGCAAGGAGTTCATCCAAGGCTTCATCCTCGGAAATACGTTTAGTTGTCGACAGCTTTTCTATAGCCATGTCCATCATAGGGGTATCCACGTAAGATGGACACAGCGCATTCACTGTAATATTGAAAGGGGCAAGCTCCATGGCCCAGACCTTTGTTAACTGAGATAGGGCAGCTTTCGAAGCTGTGTAAGCTCCATAGGTAGGCGTAGCTAGATAAGCCTGGACCGACGATATATTTATGATACGGCCCCACCGTTGTTCCTTCATTCTCGGGACAAATACCTTGGTACAGATCGCAGCTCCGGTAGTATTTATCTCAAGAACCCTTCTCCATTGCTCAAAATCTGTATTCTCGACCAAGTCTTTATATATGACACCTGCACAGTTTACCAATATGCTTACGGGGCCGATCTTTCGTTGAATCTCCTCTGCAGCAGACTTAACAAGTCTTTCGTCAGTAATATCCCCTTCCACCTGATAGCTTCTGTCGATAAGAGCCGTATCTTCCTTCCACTCAGGGTCTTCAAACGTCTTATCTATTATCGCCACTTGTGAGTTTGCCTTAAGCAGCGCCTTGGCGATGCCTTTCCCCATGCCGCGCGCTCCTCCGGTTACAACTGCAACCTTACCTGAAAGGTCAAGCCAGGAGCCTACATCAGGTAATTCCCACTGGCGTCTTTTACGTGATGTCACTTGAAGGAGACCTCCTTTGAACCACCCTATCTATCCGCAGACCAGGCCTCTAGTAAACCGGTGATCTTTTTATCAGTGTCTGCCAGCTTATCGTGGATTTCTTTGTATATTTCAAACATCTTGGAGTACCTCGCGTGATTCTTTTCATCAGGAGTAACAGTTGACAGAGGTTTTACACACCTTTCTGCAGCTTCCACTGGAGATGAGAATACTCCTACACCAACTCCCGCCAACATCGCACCGCCGAATGAGGAATCACTGATCTCAATCGTCTTTAACTCCGTTCCCAAAACATCAGCTACTATTTGCCTCCACAGAGGGCTCTTGGACCCGCCACCGATAATCCTTAGGCTGTGGGGGGCTATACCTAGGTCTTCAAGAACAGTTCTGCAATCGCGAAGCGAAAATGCAACCCCCTCCAAGACTGACCTGGCAAAGTGCGCTTTCGTGTGATGCATACCTATGCCCACAAAATTTGCTTTAAGATGCGGGTCGCCATAGGGACTCAGTTCTCCAAGCAGATATGGGTGGAAGAACAGACCTTCCGAACCTACAGGCACTCGAGACGCCATTCTATCCAGAAGTTCATACGTGCTAGTGTTTTGAGCTTTCGATTGTTCTCTTTCAATATCCCCAAAGGTATCCCTAAACCACCTGTAGGAGGTAGCACAAGATTTCGTACCTGTCCCCGGATACCAGTATCCCGGGACAACATGGTTGTAATTGACAAGATATGGGTGAGGATAGGCTTTGTCTGTGACCACACAGATTCGCCCAGCAGTGGCAAGCTTAATAGTCCCTTGCCCCAACTGGACCGCACCTGCTCCAAATACCTCAAGAGCTGTATCAGACGCTCCCGCAATTACCGGAGTCCCCTCGGGCAAACCTGTCTCTTTGGCAGCTTTTGCTGAAACCGTGCCTACTATATCAGTGGGGCTGACTATTCGAGGCAGCATATCCGGGTCTATACCAACCATCTCACACAACTCTCTAGACCATTGTTTAGTCCGAGCGTCCATGAACATCGAACCGAGAGCATCAATGTAATCTGTGACATAATCACCTGTAAGTCGTGAACGGACGTAATCTTTGGCAAAGTATATCCTTTTTATCTTGTTGAAGATGGAAGGTTCATTTCTTTTGACCCACAACAGTTGAGGCAGTGTCCACATGGGATCCGGTACATGATATGTAATCTCAAGGATCCTGTCCTTGTAAAGAGATCGCAATTCTTCGCTCTCTTTTCTCGATCTCTGGTCTGTCCATAGGATTGCTCGACGCAGAGGAACACCGGACTCATCAGTCAATACAGCAGTATGTGTGGCGGAATCCACAGAAATAGCTGCTATGTCTTGTTGATTTATTCCTGATGATGCCACTGCCTCAGCAAATGTGTCGCGCACGGCGAGGTACCAGTCATCTGGTTCTTGTTCAGCATAAGAAGGATAAGGATAGTAAGTCGGGTATTCCTTCGATGCAGTTGCTACCACATTACCATCTGATGACAGAATTGTCAGTTTGCAAGCCCCGCTTCCTATATCAACGCCTACAAGATATGACCGGCTCAATCTGTTCTACCTCCAATCGCAGCAAGGTTTCCTCTGCCTCTGGAATCTGCTTCAAAGATTGCCTCCTTTAAACTCTCTACAGTAACAGCAAACGGCATATTGTGGACATATCCCCCCGGCGCGCAGGCTTTGTTACATACTGCTTCGATCTTGGCCTCCTGGTCTTCGACTATTCCTAATTCAGCCAATGTCACGGGTAGACCGACATCTATACAGAAGCGAATGATCTCATTGATTTCCTCGTCCGGTCTTCTCTCAAGAATAACTTGGACAATGGTGCTAAACGCGACTTTTTCACCGTGGAATGCACGTTGTGTATCCTCGAGAACGGTAAACCCGCTGTGTAAGCCATGAGCTGCAGCAAGCCCACCGCTTTCGAAACCGATTCCGCTCATAAGGATGCTCGCTTCAACAACCCTCTCGAAGGCATCGGAAACCTCTTTTTTCAGAACAGCATCTTTGGCAGATCTACCGTACTTAAGAACTGTCTCGTAACATAAGTCAGCAATAACCAGCGATGTAAGGGTCGGAGCTCCGCCGTGGATATTGAGTTTCCCTGCTTTGGCACATGCCTCTGCTTCAAACTTCGTAGCCAGTGCGTCACCCATCCCTGCTACAAAAAACCTAACGGGAGCATTGACTAAGATCTCTGTATCTACTATGACAGCTTCAGGGTTTTTCCGTGTACGTATTGTGTAGAGATGCTCGTGGTCTTCGCTGTATATCCCTGCCAAGCTGCTGGCAGGCGCATCGCTTGCTGCAATGGTAGGTACAGCCACCATTTCGCACCCGCTTTTATAAGCAGTAGCTCTTGCGGTGTCCATGGTTTTGCCACCACCGACGCCGATTATGTATTGAGCTCCGATTTCTGCAGCGATGGCGCTTGCATTGGAGCACTCAGTTTCGGTAGACTCTCCACTGAACTCATAGAAAGCGTATTTAACTCCGCTTTCCTCCAGCAACGAGCGTATTCTATCACCTACAAGGCCAAGTACAATCGGATCGCCGATAGTTACTGCTGCACTACCTTCGTTGCCTAGAACCTTAGGTAACTCATTCAGGGCTCCCCGGCCTTGAATGTACTTCCTGGGCATTCCTAAGTACTTCATACCTTCATTCCTCCGTAAGGATTCAACTCTGCCCCTTCAATCCTACATTCCCAGGGCATTGGGCAACCACGTCACTATACTGGGGACATATGTGACTATGAAAAGAACTATGATCAATATGATCAAGAAAGGCAGTGTAGCCTTCATTACTCTCTCGAAGGAGATCCTTGCTAAGTCTGCCACAACATACAGACAGACTCCCACAGGAGGAGTTATCAGTCCGATCATAACGTTTAGCACTACGACTAGACCGAAATGCAAAAGGTCAATTCCTACTGCATTAACTACTGGAACGAGCATTGGGACTAGGACCAAGATAATGGCGATAGTCTCCATGAAGCAACCTGCAATAAGGAGTATTATGTTAATGAGGAAAAGGACTGCGTATGGGTTAGTGGTGTACGAAAGAATAGCCGACGCCACTTGCTGAGGAATCATTTCATACGCCAGCACCCATCCGAACACTGACGCCATACTCACTATTAACATAATCGATGTAGTACTTCTGCCCACATCAAGCAAGTTACGGAGAAAGTCACGCCATGTCAATTCTTTGTAGATGAAAATACCAAGGATGAGGGCATAAACTACTGCCACCCCTGCTGCCTCTGTAGGAGTGAATACTCCAGTCATGATTCCACCTATAATGATGGTAGGTGTGGCAAGGGAAGGAGCAGCACTGATGAAACTCTTGGCTATCGTTCTCGGTCCTACTCTCGGATGACGTGGGTAATTAAACCTTATAGCTTGAATGTAGCATCCTATCATAAGAGCCACACCCATAAGGACCCCTGGGATGATACCTCCTATGAACAGTTTACCCACGGACACTCCAGCCAATGACCCATAAAGCACCATGGGAATGCTGGGTGGTATCACGGGGCCGATTGTTGATGACGCAGCAGTGATCGCGGCGGAAAAATCAGGGTCAAAACCCTCATTAACCATAGCCTCTATCTCTATAGAACCCAGCCCTGCGCTGTCAGCCACCGCTGATCCTGACATACCTGCAAAAATCATACTTGCTACTACGTTTACGTGCCCGAGCCCGCCCGGGATATGCCCGACTAAGTAATTAGCGAACTTGAATATTCGATTTGTGATGCCTCCACTGTTCATTAACTGTCCTGCCAACATGAACAGGGGAATAGCCATCAGAGGAAAGGATTCGAATGCGCTTGCAATCGCTTGAGGAATCACCAAAAGAGGAATCCCGTTTATCACCATATACAAAAGAGAGGATAGTCCAAGTGCAAAGGCAATAGGAAACCCGAGTACTATCATCAGAAGAAAAGCTGCAATCAGTATAAACGCGTTCACCTGTTAGACCCCCTCTGCCGGGCAACATCGTCAATAAGCAAGATGGCATGGTAGATACCCATTAGTGTCATCCCTACTACGATGCCTGTTGTCGTCCAGGCAAGAGGGATATCCAGTGCTACACTGCGAATGCCTGCTTGAGTTTTTGCATACATCCATGCTTGATATGCGATTAGTAAACAGAAAACTGTATTAACCATCACGATAAAACGTTTCAGAGGTGATGCTGTTTTACGAGAAGCCTTTTGTACGAAGAAGTCTACGCTGATGTGCGCACCATCCCTCGTTGCAATCGTTGAACCGATGAATGTGAGCCATAAGTAAGTCATCTTGGTCAGCTCTTCACTCCACATGAGTGGTCGATGTAAAACATATCTAAATACGACTTGAGAGAATACAGTCACTACCATTAGTGCAAGACCCACCTGCGTAAGCGTATTCAAACACCAGTCGAATACGCGTTTCCACACTCTCCCGTCCATGTTTTCTCATCCCTTCAAGCTAACTCGTAAGTTCAAAGTGCGGTGTAGCATGAACTATACAAGCTACACCGCACCTTTCGCTTACAGGTTATCTCTCAGTCTTGCGCCTCTGCTTCTGCTAAAGCGGATTCGTAGAGACCCTTCGTCCAAAGCCCTTCTTCTTCGAGTCGAACTGGTACGTCTTTGGCTGCTTCGATCAGTTCGTCCCGGTCGATTTCGATGAAGATAACTCCTTCTTCTTTCATTTTTTCGATGATTTCGAGCTCATCTGCATAACTCAGTTCATTATTGTACTTCTTTGCTTCTTCCAAAGCTTCGGCAATAGCCTGCTGCTGATCAGGGGTTAGTCTCGAATACCATCTATCATTGACCACCAGCGAGCCGGTTTCGAATTGATGGTAGGTAAGGGTAAGGTACTTTGCTACTTCGTGAAGCCTCTGGGTGTAAATCATATCCAGAGGGCATTCCATTGCATCTACGATTCCTTGCTGTAACGCCAGGTAGACTTCAGCGAAGGCAATAGGAGTCGGGCTGGCACCGAGAGCTCTCCAAGGCTCTACGTAGGACTTCAGCTCCGGGATCCTCAGCTTAAGGCCTTTAATGTCTGCAAGAGACCTAACAGGCTTAGAAGAAAGTAAGTGTCTCGGCAACCTGACCCAGCTCTGATCCAGCACTCTGAGCCCGTGCTGCTGTCTGAGCCTCTCAGCCATTGCCTGGCCGACAGGTCCGTCCATGATCCGGACTGCATGATCCATATCTCTGACTGCGAATGCTGTCGCGGGGAGGTAATAGTCGCCTTGGAACTGGCCGTACCAACCTACACCATCAAGAAATCCCTCTAAGGTGCCAAGCTTCACAGCCTGAATCTGTGTTAGAGCGTTACCTAACTGGGAGTTTGGATAAATCTTCACTTCAACTGAGCCGCCGGTCTTTTCCTTGACGAGTTCAGCGAATTTCATAAGGGCGAGGTGATGTGGATGATCGATATTCATTATGTGCCCGATCCTGAATTGAGTAGCTCCTAACGCGGTTGATGAACCGACCATTAGTAAACTTACAAGTAGCGCTAGAACTACGACAAGATGCTTTCTAGCCACCTTGGTTCCTCCCTTCTAGAAACCTTACCGGTGTTCGTTTATTTATCGAGTTCTTATTTATCCGAAAAGCACACTTTCCTCTACTTTCAGATCGTATATCCTACCTTCGCACCTCTATCTTTCTCCCTCTAATGGCACCTCCTCACTTAAGATAGTTCGCCAGGAATTCTGCGATATGTATGACTTCAATATCATCGTCCGGACTGTTCAAAGAATCACAGCACTTGGGACAAGCAGTCACGACTTTCCCAACTCCTGTCTCCTTAATCTGGTCAACACGCTTGCGAGCAATCTGAGCTGCAAGTGTAGGATCTGTAGACTTCAGATGACCTCCGCAACAGTGTGCCTGCTGACTGTTCCAGTGCATCTCCTCGAGAGACAATCCCTCAATAGACTTAAGAACCTCCCTTGGCTGAGTAAACACGCGCTGAACCCGTCCAAGGTGGCACGGATCGTGGTAGGTAACTACAACGTCTGCATGACCTAAGTTGAGACGTCCTGTTTTTAGAAGGTTGTGAACGTATGAAGAAAAATCGATTGCATCAAAAGAGGTTTCGATGCCCCACTGCTGATAAAGTGAAGTTAGAGCCCAGTTATCAGAGGGATCCAGAGTGATGACAACAGGTCTTTCCGAAGAAGAATCACAAATCTGGTTGAGAGCACCGGCAGTCTCGCTAGCAACTCTTACAGCGTCAGTTCTGAAGCCCATCTCATAGAACTCGTAAGCTGAAGAGGCAGGATGATCTAGCATTGTAAAATCGATTCCGGCTGACTTCAAGATCTTCGCAGCTCCTAAGACTGCTTGTGGAGTATAAGTTACCGTGCTACTTCCGGCGAATAAAACTACAGGTGCTTTATCAGGTAACCGACCGACGATACTCTCAACATCTTCTTTGCTTACCTTGCAACCTCTTCCATCAATCACACCGGTTTCAGAAAGTAGCCTACGAACTCCGTCCAGAGATTTTGGATATTCTCCTTCCTCAACCAGTTCTGCCCTGGTATTTAGAACCACTTCCGGAACATCGAATCCTCCAACACACTCCTCTAAACAGCGATAGCAGAGGCAACACTTATACATCGTTTGAGAAATCTCAGAATCCGGAATATCCATCTCCATCAGTTTTCCATATAGAGACAGCATCTTTCCACGAGGAGTATCTGTTTCATAAGCAGTCATGCTGCCCACAGTACATACGTGTCTGCACATCCAACAAAACCTACACGCCTTGATTACATCTATGGTAGTCCAGCTCTTCATATCACTCATTTTCTGCAACACCCTCACTTCAACCCTGGACAGTTAGCTGCCTATAGTCCCAGCTTGCCTGGGTTCATAATATGGTTCGGATCAAGAAAATCTTTAATACCCTGGATTACCTTGAAAGCGTCACCGTACTGGTCTTTCATATAACGCCCAAGCTTAAGGCCTATGCCATGGTGTTCGTTAATAAGTCCGCCTAGAGCAAGCGCTGCTTCAATGCCGACGTCCCATATCTCGTTGTAAAGAGTAACAGCTTCTACCGGATCTTCTGGAACCTCCTCCAAGATGAACCGGCTGTACATCATGCACCCCCAGTGATACCAGTGGGAAAAGTGGGCAATAAAAGTGACACCGGGGAAGGTACTTTCAACAGCCTCTTTCATTCCGTAATAAACGTCGAGAATCTTATCGTATGCAGCCACTGTATCCATAGTTCCGAAAGCTTTGGGAAGGTCAAGGCAATACGGAGGGAAGTAGAAGTCAAATCGCTTTTCCCACCATCTCTCTCCGAGCTCCGGCCCCCAATCTTCTTGGGCAAGCCGGCTGAAGATATCGTAAGCAAGCTTCGCATTAAGGTCGACAAGCTCCCTGGGTCCGTCAAAGCTGTAAACCATGTATGCCCCTTGCTTTTCTATGCCTAGTATCTTCTTTAACCGTTCCCTAGTTTCGACGGGGTCATAAAGCCTAAGTACGGAAGGTGTAATCCCTGTAGTCATCAGGATTCTGCCAGCCTCGATTGCTTTGGCCATATCCTCGAACATGAATGCGCGAAAGATCCGCTTTTCAGGTAAGGGGAACATCTTGAGCGTTGCTTTTGTTATAACGCCGTACGTACCCTCTGACCCTATGAAGAGCTGATTCAGATCTGGCCCTATGGCATGTCTCGGTACAGATGGGGTATTGATGATTGTACCATCTGGTAGTACCACTTCCATTGATACGATGAGGTCTTCGATTTTTCCGTACTTGGAGGACACAACCCCAGAGCCTCTGTGAGCCAAATACCCACCTAAAGTGGCACATGCACTAGATGCAGGTAAATGCATAGTAGAATAGCCGTGTTTATTAAGCTCCCATTCAAGGATCTGATGTATAATGCCGCATTCAGCAGTGTAGATCATCGACTCAGGATTAATGTCCAAAATCTTGTCGAGCTTCTTTAAGTCCAGTATGATACCGCCCTGGATTGGCAAAGCGCCACCTTGAGAGCCTGACCCTCCGCCCCACGGCACTACGGGAATACGGTACTGGTTGGCGACTTTGAGGACTTCGGATATCTGTTGGGCTCTCTCAGGATGAACGATGACATCAGGAAACGTTGGAGTCCGTCCACGGTCAATCCATACTCTGGGAACCCAATAGTAGTCACAACTATACGCCAGCTTATCAACGTCTCTAACAGAGACGTTGTCCTTCCCGACAATACTCTGTATTTCGTTGAGTACCATAAGACAAGGGTAATCTACAAGCGGATGCGAGAGCTCATTACTCAAAACTGATACACCTCCAGAGGTCCATCTGCTTCTTTTTCTAATAGAAATGCCTTACAAGACTTGGATACCTTTACTTTGTAGAACAGTCCGAATCTGCCTCGGCAGGCCCTTATCGCTGACAACCACAGATACCCGACTGAGGCCTAGGGCGTTGAGTAGTGCCTGCTTCTCAAACTTAGTACTGTCTACAAGGACAATTACTGAAGACGCAGACTCAGATGCAGCCCTAGTTACATCCACCAAAGATGTCTGAGTAGTCATAAGGCCTCTCTCAAGAGAAAAGGCAGCGCAAGATACAAATGCTTTATTGAACTTCATCACTTCAAGCCGCGATCGAACCATTGAGCCAACCAACGCATTCAGGCTGGGCTGAAGCTCGCCACCGGTGCACACTATGTAGAAATCTCCGGCGCGCTCATCCAACTCATTTACTACGTAAGTTGAATTCGTCACTATGGATAACCCTGAAAGCTCACTTTTCGCCAGCTCTTGAACAAAAGCAAGACAAGTTGTGGAAGCGTCTACAAAAATCGCGTCTCCATCCTCCACCAAAGCTACGGCTTTTGACGCAATCTCCCTTTTCTTTTCAATGTTTGCTTTAAGACGAACATCAAAAGCTGTCTCAGGTTGTTTGATGACGGCTATGCCAGGAGCTATGCGGTCAATGAGGTCTTCAGAGTGCAGTCTCTTAATCACTCTGTACACCGTAGCCTTTGACAAGCCTGTGCCTTCAGCCAATTCCTCTGCAAACATGGGCTTGCCATTCTTGAGCAGTTCCAATACCTGACGGTCTGAATCTCTCATATGATCCTCCTTTATCAACCTGGCGGTGGATTAGGAGTATTATTTTTCATATTCGTTGTCTACTTGAGAATTCCTTCTCATTTAGTGATGTATTTTTCTTGCACTGCTATAATCTAGAAGCTGCTGTCCTAGAGAGCAGATCGCAGAGGGCACCAATAAACAAAAAAGAGAGGACCGCGTCCTCTCCAACGATTACAGGGATTTGTAGCTACACCCCACGTCCACTATCCATTACTACACTAACCCTAGATCTACAAGTGCATCTCTCAATTCATAACGTTTCTCTTCCGATAAACCTCTCAAAGGCCGCGCACAGGGCCCGGCATCGATGCCCATTAGATTCAACGCTTCTTTAACTACCATCGGGAAAGTGCCAATAATAAATTACTTCTTTAACTAAAGCTCGGAGTCCTGCTTCATTCAGCTCTTCTTTCTCAGTCATTGGCGTCACAAGCGCCACTATTGCTCCATGAAGGAACATTTGCTTCTGAGACATAGACAAACATCACGGAATTGCTGACTCCATGCGGCAAGCTGAACTTGGAACCTAAGGGATAAGCGAGGGCACGGACGGCACCTGTGCCTGCGATCTCAAGTGCAGTGTCATGGTTAACTGACGTCCGAATGATTGAGAGTCCAAGGGTTACGTTGACACCTAGCACTGCTTTGGCAAGTCAAGTTGCTTCGTCAAGCTCAAAACCTGCCGTTTTTCTCGGAATATGGCCCTGATCGTGGTACATTGCCACAACTACGTCAAAGTGGCCGCCTTTTGCCTCTGCGATCAGCGAATCAGGAGTAACAGGACCTACAGCATCTATCCTGATAGATTTGGCAGCATCAATTGCTGGGATTATCTCTTCAATCTCTTCGATTCTAAAGAGGCCGCCTTCACCTGCATGGGCGTTTAACCTGGCAATCCCGATCCTGCGACTCGCAATGCCAAGATCCTGTGCAGCCTGACCCTTAAGTTTAATAACAGTCAGAACACGCTCTTTTTTCACTGAGTCGCAGGCCTTTGCCGATCTTCACCACATTATCCAAGCGGTAATGGGTTGGAAAGGCTATCACCGACACGAGTTTGATGTCAATCATGTGTCAGTAGGCCCCATTATGGATTCAGGCAGAGCGTGGTCCACTCGGTACCTTGTTGATGAGCGTGATGTAACTTTGGCTGAGGCTGTCACAGCCTCAAGCGGCAAGTTCCGGTATCTATACGATTCCGTAGACTATTGGATTCACAAGATTGCCGTGAAAAAAACACTCACTTACGATGAAAACATACGCTACCCGGTGTGTACTGGAGGCAGACGAGCCGCTCCACCCGAAAATAGCGGTGGAATTCGCGGTTACTACGCACACCTTGAGGCTTTTGACGATCCCGTCTCCAAACTGCACGAAGAATCTGTGAGATTGTTAGGCAAGGACTTCAGACCGGATGTGTTTGATATTGATGCCATAAACAGAAGGCTGGAGACAATCCGCCGGCAGCCGGTTGAATAGCTAAGCCCAATAAACAACTCCTCTTAGTGATGAGAAACCGGTTGTCTCAACACAACGAGGAGTTGACAGATGAGCAAATTTGACTCTCTTCCTTAGTCAAGTACAGCTGTGGCTTTTATCTCAACCATGAAGTCAGGATGAGAGAGGCGTGACACGCCAATAGCGGTACTGGTCGGCAGGTCTTTCTTGAAGTAGTCGTGCCGCACATCGACACAGCGGAAGTATTCGTCGATATCAGTGGTGTAGGTAGTCGTCTCGACTACATTATCGTAGGTAGCACCGACTGCCGCCAATGCGCGGCCCAAATTTTCCAATACCTGCCTGAGTTGAGCCCGCATATCACCTTTACCGATGATATCGCCTTTCTCGTTACGTGCCAGTTGGCCTGATATGTAAACAGTACGTCTACCGCTGGCCACAACCACGTGGGAGTAAAGAAGTTTACCATCGATGGCGCGATGGAAAAGGCCTTCCGGAACCGCAATGCATTCTTTCATTCTCCACAACAACCCCTTCCTTACAACTCTACTCGATTGTAGCTTCTCCAGTTAAGCGAAAAGCAACCAATCCGTCTGTCTCAGCAATCTTTATTCCTTACCCCTACCGGCCCAGGCGGCCAGCAAAAACATAAAGCGGTGAAGCCGGTAGGGGTATAAACACTGTCAACCCCAGGTCGACTCGACAAAGGCTTCTTCCATTTTAACGATTCTGGGCGTTATGCCTTGTTCGTACATGTAACGCGCCAAGGTTTCGAAGCCTTTTCGATTCGCTTCCATCCCATATGGCCAGTAATCAGGTCCCATAATCCGTACCGTTTCTTCGTAAGCAGGGAATTGCCATGGAAGCGTAGTCTTCAATACCGAAAGCCCGTACAATTCTTGTTGGGCTATCTCCTTAGCCTCGATAAAGGCTTGCATCAGATTACGAGCAACCCAGGGATGTTTTTCGTAAATACTGCGCTTAATCACAACTGCGTGCATGATGGGGAAAAGGCCGGTACGTGAGAAATAGTCCTTCTCCACCTCGGCATAGTTTGGCCAAAGACGCGCCACGCGCGGAGACCGGTTCAAGAAAGACACCGGCATAAGCGGTGCAAGCAGTGCATCCAGCTCACCTTCAACTAACATATCGTTGAGGCTGCGATCCCTCACATGGTACCTCTCCATCCCTTCGGGAAGATTAAGGGTCATGCGCGGTTCTCCTCCGGGCTTATTAAGCCCTCCGGTATACCAAATCGCATCTTCGTTGCCTATCCCATAATCGTCAGCGAGGATACCGCGCAACCAGATTATCGCCGTAAGGCTAAAATCCGGCAACCCAATACGTTTGCCCTTAAGGTCTTCGGCCTTCTCGATCCCTGCTTCTGTATTTACATACACACAGGAATGTCGGAATGCACGCGATGGAAACACCGGGATGCCGACGAAGCGATCCATCCCCTTACCTAATTCTGTAAGATAGGCACCTAATGAGTACTCCGATGCATCGAACTCCGCATAGCGAGCTTGGCGCCAGAACAGCTGGAAAGGCTCGTAAGCTAAGTAATTGAGCTCGATCCCTTCCGGACTAACCTCTCCGTTCTGTAACGCCCGTGTTCGATCGTAAAGCCCACACGCCAACGTAAGTTTCAGTTTACCCATTAGGCAAGTCTCCTTTCCAATCCTTTTCAGTAATCATGCACATCACCAAGCGCAGGTTCATTCCTTGGTTTGTGGTTACGCCGACCCGTTTTTACGCGGAAGCTCCGCCGGCCGCTGCTCGTTCCCGTTCCTTCCTGCGCTGTACAGCCTCGTGACGGTAACCCCAGACTAGCGCGAGCACCCCTAGTACAATCAACACCAGTGATATGGGCCTTGTGAAGAATACCGCGTACGATCCGTCAGAAAGCATCAAGCCGCGCCGGAGATTGCTTTCGAGAATAGGGCCTAGCATAACCGTCATGGCAGTTGCGATAACGGGAAATCCGCCTTTTTCAAGAAGGAAACCTAGAATACCGAAAATAAATGCGATCCAGAAGTAGTAGATATGCCCGGATCCCATTGCCGGCCCGCTGATTGATAGAACCAGGATGATGGGAACCAAGTACTTCAGGTCAGCGAGAGCAAGCTTAGCAAAGTATTTAGAGGCAATGAGCCCGAATGCGAACATGAACAGGTTAGCTATTATCATGCTGCCGAAGATAATGTAGACGAGCTGGAGCTCATCCCTGAATAGCGTGGGTCCGGGAACCAGGCCGTGAACAGTCATGGCGCCAAGTAATATCATGGTGTTTACGTCTCCGGGGATTCCAAGGGTAAGCATTGGGACCAACGCCCCACCGGTCACTGCGTTATTAGAAGCCTCGCTTGCCCAAACCCCGTCCTCGTGGCCTTCACCGAAGCGTTCGGGATCCTTTGCCCGACTCTTCGCCTCACCGTACGCAAAGAACGACGCCATAGTCGCTCCTGTTCCTGGCAGAATTCCGATAAAGGTGCCGATAGCTGCAGAACGCAATACAAGGAACCACTTTCGGGGTAATTGTCTAACCGCCTCTAACCAGTCGGCACTCATCCTCTGTACAGTTCCGGTTAGTTGTCCCTGCCCTGCTAGACGGAACGCTTCAGCTGTACAGAATAACCCGATGGTCGCAGGAACCTCAGGAATTCCGATGAGAATCTCAGTAATGCCGAAAGTAAACCTCGGTGCAGGTGCAACAGGGTCCAACCCAATAGTAGATATGAGAAGGCCCAGCCCTGCAGCCATGATGCCCTTCACAACTGATTTACTTGTAAGGGCGATTACAACAGCCACAGCAAAAAAGGTAAGGGCGAAGTATTCCGGACCTGCGAAGTAAAACGCAACTCTGGAAAGCCTTAACGACAGGAATATCAGAACTACGGCGCTGAATAAGCCGCCAGTGGTCGATCCCACAACCGCAATTCCGAGGGCTTCCGCTCCCCTTCCCCTCTTTGTCATGCGATTACCCTCAATCGCTGTAATAGCGGAGGTCGGTGTTCCCGGCAAGTTCAAAAGGATAGCAGGAATAGCACCGCCGTAAGTGGCCCCGCAATAGATGCCGAGCAGCATCGGGTAAGCTAACTCTTTAGGAAGGACAAAGGTAATCGGCAAGAGTAGGCCTAGAGCCACACTGGATGTCAATCCTGGAATTATGCCTGCAATGATTCCTATTACTACTCCTCCGGCAATAAGAAGAACACCTTGAAGGCTGAATATCGTCTGAAAGGCAACAGCAAAAAGTCCAGTGTCCATAGCTTGATGTGAGCCCCCTTCTCTCTATCCTAGCAACCCGCTCAACCACATGCCGGGCGGGATATAAGCTCTCAATACTTCGGCGAAAATATAATAGACGCCGTATCCTAACACCAGTGAATACACAGCTGCCGTTAGGAACTTTACCCTAAAGACCTTTAGGACTACGAAAAGGAAAACAATCGTCGAAATCATGAACCCGAGTCTTACAATAAAGAAGGGATAAAGCGCGCTTAGGATAACGATATAGAGGCGTCGCCTGGAAAGCTCTGCTTCTTCAGATTTCGCCCCGAACTGTTGAAACGCTGCAAACGCCTGGGCGATCTCTTCCCTCTTCTCACGATTCCCAAACAACTGTACCGCAAATATAATAGCTGCAATGCCAGTAACGAAGCACATCAGCCTGGGGAAAAGGGATGGCCCTCCTGGGTCAGCGGGAAGCTGTGGAAGACGTAACGATTGGACGAAAAACACTATGCTTGCTAATAGAGATATTGCGGTGATCGCTAGCTCACACAGAACCAAGAGATTCAACTCCTTTACATGGGTAAGTAGTAAGAGGCGTCTCGCCTCTACAATCCCATAACATAGGATCCAGATTCACGTTATAAGGCTATACGATTCCAGAGATGATTCGCGACCGATGCTAGGGGTGACGCACCCCGGTGTATTCGTTCCGAACACACCGGGTGCGTCGCCGGTTTCTTTTAGTTCTCAGCTTGAGCCATAAGCTCCACAACCCTGGCAATGTCGGTCTCGATTTGGTTTAGAAGCTCTGTGTACTCTTCTCCGTTAAGCGGCAGCAGTACATGACCGATATCCTTTACCCTGGCAAGGAACTCTGGGTTTTCCCAGACTCGCTGCATAGCTGCGGTAAGCACCTCTTTAACTTCATCGGACACTCCGTGCGGGACGCCGAATCCGTAGGGGCTGTGCCAAACAATGTCATAACCTAGCTCTTTAACAGTGGGAACATCAGGAAATTCCTCTAAGCGGCGATCTCCGAAATACGCTAGGTATCTCATTTGACCTTCCTCTACGTAAGGTGTGGTTTGCTTAACCCAGGTGCTGACGATATCTAGGTTGCCACCTAACAGAGCCGGAGTTGCCTGGGGAGCACCCTCGTGCGAAACTGCACGGAGTTTTATTCCGGTAGCCTCTTCCAGCAAGACAACAGGCTGATGGTGGACTCCACCGAGGTCTGAAACGCCAATGCGGTATTTGCCGGGGTTTTTCCTTGTGATGGGGCGTGATGGATAGTTGGACTGAGCACTGATTACCGGGCCTACCGCGATGAGAGCAACAACCATTAGAGCGGAGATCAACAACGACAAAGTCTTCTTTCGTAAGGTCATTCTGATACCTCCATCATGTATGTTTGGTACATCCTAGTTACGATCTGTCCCGAGAATCTGTCTGTAGTTACGGTTGTACTCTGTCTTACTTCTGCTTCAAAAGCGTTAACGTTCTGCTACAAACCGCGCGTTCCTCACCTCCTCCGGGTCCAAAAACTAATCTATACCTTCTAAGGTTTCGCCGTCTATCATGCGGTAACAGTGTTTTTCCTCCGGGAAGGCCCCGCTTCGCACCTCATCGATGTAGTCTCTGATAGCGTTTGTTACTACCTCAGCTACATTTGCATACTTCTTTACGAACTTCGGTGTGAATGCTTGGAACTGGCCGATGAGGTCCGAAATGATGAGGAGCTGACCGTCTACGTCAGGGCCTGCACCGATACCGTAAACCGGGATAGAGAGCTTCCTGCGGATAACACCTGCAACCTCAGGAGGAACTGCCTCAAGGAGCAGCATATGTGCACCGGCTGCTTCTATTGCCAGCGCGTCTTCGATTAAGAGACGAGCTGATTCCCTCGTCCTTCCCTGGGCTTTGTGTCCTCCCAGCTGCCCTGAGCTTTGAGGAGTAAGCCCGATGTGGCCGCAGACCATAATCCCGGCATCTACAATCGCCCGGATACGGCTGGTCACACGCTTTCCTCCCTCGAGCTTAATGGCGTCAACGTTTGCCTCTTTTAAGAACCTGCCGGCATTGGCTACTGCGTCTTCGTCGCTAGTCTGGTAGCTCAGGAAGGGCATGTCCCCCATTACAAATGTGTTCGGGGCACCGCGACGCACAGCCTCACAATGAGCTATCGCCTGGTCCATGGTTACACGGACTGTACCTTCATACCCGTATACGCACATGCCTAGAGAGTCCCCAACCAGGATCATGTCCAAGCCTGCAGCTTCAGCAAACTGAGCTGTGGGAAAATCATAAGCAGTAAGCCATGTAACCGGCTTCCCTTCCTTTTTCATGCGGTAGAAATCATGGATCATCAGTTTCTTCTTAGCCATTCGCCTACCTCCTTACCGGACACTTAAAATGCGTTTTCGTATATCAACCTGAGGTCGTCAACTGAAAGCTTGCGAACAGCACGGGAAAGCAGCCTCTGTTCGGCATGAGCATCAACAGCCCACTGAGGAACAGATGACTTGTCTGTAATGCCAAGCTCAGGCAAGGATGTGGGAAGGTTGACGCCTTCTAAGAAGTGCCTTATAGCATCCAGCGCCTTCCCAGCAGCTTCCCGCCGTGACAAGCCGTCTATCTTCTCTCCCATGGCCTCAGCCATAAGAGCGAACTTCTCCTCTCTCGCCACTGTAATATAGCTGAAGCAGGAAAGGACAAGCGCAGCCAGGGTAGACCCGTGGGAAGTGTGGTATTCTCCGCCTACAGGGTAAGCCATTGCATGCACAAGGCTGGTGCCGGAGTTATTCAGAACCATGCCTGACATGAGGCGGCCTAAAGACATATAGTAACGCGCTTCAAGGTCTTCCCCGTCGGCATATGCAGGGCCCAGCCACCGGCTGATCGTTCTGATAGCCTCCAAGGCAAGGGTGTCTGTGATAGCATTTGCCCTCTTCGATACGAAAGGCTCAGCCGCATGCAGCCATGCATCAAAACCTGACGCAGCAGTTACGCTCGGCGGGCAGGTCACTGTAAGCATTGGGTCAATAATTGCCACATTCGGCAGGAGGGCGTTCGATGCGACTGCTTTTTTTACGTTCGTCTCTCTATCTAAGAAAATAGCGTGCTTGGTAACTTCAGCCCCTGTTCCCGCCGTGGTAGGCACCATGATCGTAGGAATGCCCCTCCTCGGGAGCTTCTCACGGCCGAAGTAGTCGCGGACCTTCCCGGGATTGGTGAGCAGCGCAGCAGCCATCTTCGATACGTCCAGAATGCTTCCTCCGCCTAAGCCGATTATGGCTTCGGCCTTCATTTCCTGTGCAACCCTTGCTGCTTCCTCAGGTACCTCTGTGGCAGGCTCAGGCGTATCCCGGCCTTGAATCTTTACCTCAACGTCAACTCCCTCTTCCTTCAGTAAAGACACTACACGGTCTCCAAGGCCTGTCTTGGCAATCCTTGGGCCTGTTATGAGCAAAACACGGTTTGCGCCAAGGCCTTTGGCTTGCTTCCCTATTTCATTCAATGAATCCATACCGAAAAGGATTGTAGGAGTCCTAAAATCAATGGTCTGAAACACAGCTCCTCCTCCTTACCATCCAAAGTACCTGTTTTCACGTCTCAGTTCTTGTCTCAACGACAGTGTTTGCCATTTCCTCAAGTATCGTCATGACAATGCATGAATCCATTTCCCCCTGCCCCCGAGCAAGCACCGCTCGGAGAATCTCCCTTGAAATGCTGGTAGCCGGGAGAGGTACGCCTAGTTTATCTGCAAGCCCTAACGCGTTAGAAAGGTCTTTATACATATTATTGGCGGAAAAGTGAGGCGAGAATTCACGACGGACCATCCTGGGGCCTCTGGTTTCCATAGCTCCTGTTCTCGCCCCTCCGACCGAAGTAATATCTATGACCTTTTGAGGATCAATACCTGCCTTGGTAGCAAAGACAAGCGCTTCAGCCGAAGCCATAATAGCAACACCAAGGATCAGGTTATTGATAAGCTTGAGCGTAGACCCGGAACCGTTTTCACCCACATAAATGATCTTAACGCCCATCTTTTCAAAAATGGGGAGACACTCTTCAAAGGTTTCTTTGGGGCCGCCCACCATGATTCCTAATTTACCATCGGAAGCAACTCTTGGGTTTCCAGTTACAGGTGCGTCCAGCATTACTACTCCCTTTGATTTTACTCTCTCGGCAATAGACCTGGATTCCTCCGGATGGATGCTGCTCATATCAATCAGTATCAACCCCGGATGTGCGCCTTCCAAAATGCCGTCTCTTCCAAAGCACACTTCCTCTGATGCAGCTGCATCCGTAACCATCATGATAACTACATCTGAATCGTAGGCTAATTGCTTGGGGGAGCCTCCCCACACAGCACCCTTGGCCAGCAGGCTCTCTGCCTTCTCAGGTGTACGGTTCCAGACAGTCAGAGGATAACCTGCTTCCAGTAAGCGCCTTGCCATATGCTGGCCCATCAACCCCAAACCTATAAAACCGATACGATGCATCTATTTCCTCTCCCCCTAGAATCATTTAGTGTCGGCAAGGATGGATATACCGAATCTCTCGCCAAGCCAATTCGTATAACCAAGCCCTGTGTTACGTCTTACTTCTATCCGGTTTCTATACTGAAAACCGATTTACACTGCCACTCCCATCGCTTGTGTCTGACGCCGTTGCAGGACAAAGAACGCAGCACCTAACACCAATCCAATGAGGGTGGTAACAAACCCGGCAACAGGGAAAAACAGAGCACATGCAGCTGCAAAGGCCCATATTCTCTGCAGCATGTTGAGCTTGGTGTAGAACTGTCCGATGAGTGCCGCTGCAAACATCGGGATGGCCAGCAAGTAAGCGATTGTGAAGTATATAACCTCCATTGCCGAACCTTGTCCAAGGATCTGAGGATAGTATACGAAAGTAAACGGTATTATAAAAAGGAAGAGCCCAAATTTCAATGCACTCAGCCCGGTTTTCATTGGGTCTGCCTCCGCTATGGCGGCACCTGCGAAAGCTGATACGCAAACAGGCGGGGTGATATTTGAGAAAGTAGCTGTCCAGAAGCAGATAAGGTGGGCAATAACCTTATCCACGCCCAGCGATATCAGCGCAGGTGCAGCAACTATCGACAACACTATGTAGGATGCCGTCGTAATCAGGCCCATACCTATGATCGTTGCAACTATGCAAACCAGCACTATCGCCAGGAACAAGTTGCCGCGCGACGCTTGAATCAGCATAGCTGAGAACTTAGGGCCAAGCCCTCCAAGTACGATTCCTGCCATAATTATTCCAAGAGTCCCTACTGTCGCCCCGGTAGACATAGAGTTCTTACCACCTATTACGAGAGCTTCGTATATTTCCCGTAAACCCATCCTTGTCTCACGGCGGCGCCAACTCAAGGCAACCGTTGACACGCAACCAAGGAAAGCACCCATTGAAGGGGAGTATCCTCTCACCAGGAATACGACGATGAGGATAAGAGGTAACAGGAAGTGCCATCCGTTCTTAAACGTTTCCTTGAGATCAGGAATCTCTTCTTTACGGAGGCCCATCGCTCCATCTTTCACTGCCTGGAAATGCACTTTCCATCCGACTGAGTAAAAGTAGAGAATTGCAGGCAGTGCACTCATAAGCGCTATCTTGATGTAGGGTGTTTCAGTAAACGAAGCCAGGATGAACGCACCTGCGCCCATGACCGGAGGCATGAACTGTCCTCCTGTCGAGGCTACCGCCTCTATGGCGCCTGCATCTTCCGGTTTATAACCTACCTTCTTCATCACCGGAATAGTGAATGTCCCTGTCGCTACAACGTTAGCCACGGAGCTTCCTGAAATCGATCCAAAGAATGCACTTGCAAGAACCGCAACTTTTGCGGGCCCGCCTGTCCATTTGCCTGTGGCCGCACACGCTATGTCGATGAAGAAGTCGCCTGCTGACTGAGTAAAGTTAATGGGGGTACAGAGTACAGTACCGAGTACCGTACGGGGGAGCCGGCGGCGGAGCCGTAGGAGTGACCTAAAGGAGTTTCTATAGAACCCTGGGATTAGGGTACGTGGGGCGGAGTCCCTAGAAAAAGAAGGACGGAGAGCCTTCACCCTCGAAG
>Ga0209204_1001368_pt1 | contig 23087 bp, 9 predicted proteins | sample AD_JPNMR2_MetaG_FD_184425 | JGI IMG/M metagenome (GOLD analysis project Ga0209204, IMG submission 184425) | Active sludge microbial communities of municipal wastewater-treating anaerobic digesters from Japan - AD_JPNMR2_MetaG (SPAdes) (version 2) | ecosystem: Engineered > Bioreactor > Anaerobic >...
CAATGAAGCTTTCCGTTACTTCTTCATCTTCTTCATCCAAAAGACCTTTTTCTTCATAAAAATCATATACTACATCCAGCACATAATTAATAATGTCCTTATTAATTCGTTTTTTAGCTTCTTCAGGAAAACTATTAAAAATAAAATTCACGGCTTCGTCTTCACTGTATTCTAACAAATTTTCTTCTGTTTCTTTCATAATGGTTCATTTTTAAGTAAAAAATTCAATTTTCTTTTTTGTTCCTCAAAAGTAATACTTTTAAGATTACAAATGTTTATAAATTAAATATTTTTCAATAAATTAAACTAAATAATATTTTTGTTTAGTGTGTAAATAAAATCTGGTGGAAATAAAAATTGATAAAGACATTGATAGAAGTAATTTGTTTTCATTTACACCCATTTGAATTCAGCATTTATAATTTTTGACCTATAAAAAAACAGCTTATTTTTTGATCTATATACCTAATTTTTTACATTTTTCTCCTTATTTATTTCACTATAAATCAAAATTTTATTACAAAAATATTTGTTTACTCATAACCCGGAGCCTGTATCACGCAAACTAGCAATTAAAATTTCGTTCCTGACACTCAATTTTAGCATAAATGATTTTATTCTACTCAAATTTCCTTTCCAACAGAACCACGCAAAAAATTATACAAATTTTCATATAAACATTTACAAGCCAGTGTTTTTCATTGTTGTTTACTATTTTTTATAAAAATATTTACAGACGAAAACCATAGAGAATAAAAAAGGAGGTCATTTAAAAAAACAGTATTCTCTTACCAACATAAATTTATCAACTATCCTACTAAAGGGTAGGAAATAATGGCAGCTATTAACAAAATATCCCATAGTAATAAATTACCCTGATAAAAATTATTCTTGTCTACAATGAATAATCCCGAGGCAAGCCTCGAGGAATTCTTTTGATTAAATTTGATTGCTGAATCCAGCACATTAATATTTAAATTTCTTGGCTTCAAATGAATTTTTATTACGAAATTTGTCTAACCAAAAAGTTGCATTTGTAACTTGAATTCAGCACCAAAAAATTAAATTTTTGACTTAAATTTAGTAGAAAAATAATTAATTATTTGATATTCAAAAACTAATAAATTATGATGTTGAGTTTTTGTTGAGTTTAAATTTATGATTCATTGAGTTTTTGTGTGGTAAAAAATTTTTAATGGGATAAATTCCAGAGTAAATTTGTATGAGTTAAATTTTTATTGCTTTGGTATCCTTGAAAATAAATTTTTAAATCATTTTCTAATGAAAAAATTTTTTGAATTAACTATCCTTATTTCTTTACTGTCTATTTTTTCTTGTTTTGCTCAAAAGAGAAGCGATAAACGTGGTGTTTCTTATGACATTCCGTATTTAGAGGATGTAATAGCTTTAGCACCAGGTGTTTCTTGGTTTTATAACTGGGGGACTTCCCCTAAGAGTACTATAGATAATTATTATAGTAACTATATGGAATATTATCCTATGGCATGGAATAGTGTAAACGCAAATGCTTTAAGAGCTTTTAAAGCAAAACATCCTGAATGCAAATATTTATTAACTTTTAATGAGCCGAATCTGACAGACCAAGCGAATATGACGCCAAGTCAGGCGGCAGCCCAATGGCCAGCAGTAAAAGCTATCGCTCAGGAATTGAATTTAAAAATTGTTTCGCCTGCCATGAATTATGGAACTTTACCTGGTTATGGGGATCCTATTACCTGGTTGGATGAATTTTTTACCAAAGTACCTCTTTCAGATATTGATGCAATAGCCATACATTGTTATATGAATTGGCCTGGTGCATTAGAATGGTATGTGGGAAGATTTGCAAAATATGGCAAACCCATTTGGTTGACTGAATTTTGTGCATGGGAATATCAGGAACCTTTAACAACTGATGCTCAAACAGGATATCTTTTTCAACGTAATACTATGATTGAGAAGCTTGAATTTTTAGAATTGAACCCACAAGTTGAAAAATATGCATGGTTTATACCGAGAACCAACAACGATGGTGAATTTCCTTACATGCAATTACTTAAAAAAGTACAGGGGAATGTGCTACCGGGAACACTTACAGAATTGGGGCAAATTTATGTACATATGTCTTCCTTTGATAACACTAAATATTATGTTCCCGCTGAAAAAATTCCTGCAAAGAATTATATAAAATCTGCTCCTGTTCAATTGGAAGCTTCAACTGATTTAGCTGCCGATGCTTATCCTATTCAAATCTGTAATTTCGAAAAAAAAGTTTTTGCTGACTATTTGATTGATATTCCTCAAGCTGGAACTTATCCTCTTACTTTAAGAATGGCTTGTCCTGCTAATATACAGCCTTTTTTTAAAGTTTATTCAAATGGAACAGTTGCAACAGTTACTGATTCGGTAAGTGTTTCTTCTACTGGAGGTCAAAATAATTGGGATGCACGTGTCATTAATGTTACTCTTCCGAAAGGTAAACAAACTTTAAGAATTGCTAGTTCAGGGTTGGCTACAGGCGTCAAATTGCAATGGCTTAGTTTGTCCAATCTAAATAGTGAAGTTCAGGTACCGCTTACACCCAAAATAAAAGTCTATGCAGATGCGAACAAGCAGCTTCAAATTTTGAGTAGTGAGAAGATTTTAATGAGTACCATTTATAATGTTAATGGTGAAATGCTAATGCAAACCAGAGATCAACAAATTGATATACATCATTTACCAAAAGGTGTTTATATAGTACAAATAAAATTTATAGATGGCAATTCTACTACTACAAAGTTTATTATCAATGAATAAATATTCTTTTATGTTTAACTTTAAAATTTTTTGAATGTAAGAGAATATTAAATTTTAATGGAAATCAATTTTGTGTTTTTAGCTTGTGTGCTTGTGTGAATGAAATGATTGAGAGTAAATTAAAATAATTAAACTATTATAGTTATTTATTTGTTTTTAAATTGCACTCATAATTTTCATTCATAATTTATTAACTTCTAAAATTTACAGGATATGAAAAAACTTACTTTTTTTAAAAGTCTTATAGCAGCTATAATGATGACTATAAGTTTAGGGGTGTCGGCACAAAACACATTGTCAGGAACATGCCCCGGATATTGCGATCCTTCGGGTGCTGGAGCTTTAACTACTGCTACTGATGCATTTTACATGCTTATTAACACTGAAACCAATGGAGATGTAACTTTTACCATTCTTGGTGTTCCCAACAACACAACTACTTTTTTCAGAGGTAATGGTTGGGCTGATGGAATTATAACCGGTATAACTGTTAATGGAGATGCAAATGCAGGAAACAAATATTTCACCCGAACCATCAGCAGTGATAAAAAAATTGTTACTTTAGTGAAACAGTCTGATATTCCTGCAGATGCTACTATAGTGATAAACGGTATACTGGAATATAAGACAGCAGATACAGGAGCTGAATCTAATCTTTGGCCAACAGTTAATATTTCGTTCCAATATGGAACTACGTGTAACTTTGTGCAAACTCCTCTTGCTACCCCTCAAATTATAAGTATTGATGAAGATAAAAGAATCACTTTTAACGGTGTTGAACATGCAGGAAGTTATATGGTTTATGTTTTCAGGGATGAGGCAATAGTTCATTCACAGGCAGTTACCTCAGGTGATGTAATTAACTTTACGCCAACAATAACTTATGATTATATTGTGAAACTTCAAGCAATAACTAATGATATTAATTATTTAAATTCAGCTTATTCAGATGGATACACGTGGCATTTGATTGGAGAAGGCATTGAGTTAGGACCCTCTAAATTCTGTAATTATGTAATTGGCTCTGGAGCAACAAATTATGCTTACCTATCGTGGGAAACAGATGCTAATGGAAATGTTGTCATTTCTATTTCAGGCTATGCCGGTGATACCCAAACAACTTTCAGAGCAAATGGTTTAGGCCCTGATCTGAGTAATTTTACAGTTAATGGAAATCCAGCAAGTACCTATTTCATAAGGACTTATACAGCAGGTGGTACTACTTATACTTTAACACTTATACAGGGAGCTTCAATTTTGCCAGGAGATAAAATTTCTTATACAAATGGTACAATAGAGTGGAAAACATCACAAAATTCAAATGCTTATGGTACTTATACATTTACAGATTACGTCTATGGCACTGATTGTTCATCATTACCTACGGTTACTACTGATCCTTCCAGTATTTCGTTCAGTCCAACACAAGGAATCCAAACATTTACTGTAATTGGAACAAATTTGACGAGCGCAATTACCATTACTCCTCCAAGAGGATTAACAGTAAATCCATCGACTATATCGCCAGATGAGAATGGAGAGATTAACGAGGTAGTCACAGTTAACTGGACTGGCGGAACAACTTCAGGTTCAACTATCCAGATTTCTGGTGGTGGGCTTGTTTCAAATGTAGCTGTATTAGTAAATACAAGTGGTTTTTCAGCCTACTGCAATAAAGTTATTTACCAGGAAGGCACTACTAACCATCCGGCTTACATGACTATTGATATGAGCAGCGATAAAACGCAAATGATTTTCAGTATTGCACCTTATAACGAAGGAGATGGAACAATATGGAACAGGATTCAGAATATTGTTGTAAATGGAGGGACTGACAATGAATTAGTTGCTTCTAAAGTTCTTTCAGCAGACAAAACGCAAATCATTGTTACTTTTACCCAAGCTTTGCAAGAAGGCGACCAAATAACTTTTGGAAATCCTATGGTTTGGGAAACCAATGCAAACAATAATATTTATATAAATGCCTTACAAGGTCCTTATATAGTAGGTCAAAGTTGTGAGTTAACATCTGGTCCCATTAGTTCCGTATCTAAAGTTGTGAATGAAGCAATTAATATTTATCCAAATCCAGCAAAGGATGTTCTCAATGTTACGCCATCGGTTTATAAAACAGAGTTTTATTCTTTGGAAGGACAATTGCTTTATTCAGTAGTAAATGTATATGAAATTCCTCTATCAACTTTCAATAAAGGAATGTATGTAGTACGCCTCACAGATAAAGCCGGTAATATAGTTTCTAAAAAATTGGTAATTCAGTAATTTTTTCAACAGAAGAGGGTGTTTAAGACATCCTCTTCTATTAAACTATTTTTTAATTTATCAAGCATTAGTTTGGAAAATTTGATGATGAGAGGGGGTGCTTTTCTGTGTCTCAACCACCCAAATAATGAATGATACGGTAGCTTTGAAAGTTTGAGTGAAGAGTTTATGTGTTTGACAGCAAAAAAGAAAAAAATTTTGTTGCAAAGAATTTGTAATTCTTTGCTGGTTTGATAGCGGATTTAAAATTCGCAAATAACCAACTATCGGATTGTAAATCCGATAGAACGGATAGAAAATATTAAAAATCACCCTTTTATTTGTTCCTTCCGTTAGAATATTTTTAACCTTAAAATAAATATTTTTCCATGAAAAAAAGCATTTTCTTATTTTTTGTTCTTTCCTTTTCTTTAAGATCGTTCTCACAAAATCCAGTTCAGGTAGGAGCTGGCAGTTATGCTGAATATCCTCCTGTTTCAGTATGGGACGAAGATGGCTATTTTGCCAATACATACCGGTGGTTCCATGACAACTGGAGCAATTTGTATATTCATGAAAATGTTCGTCAAAAACCGTTACCAACCAATAAATGGTGGACAAATTATGTTTTTTCACAGTATGGTGGCGACGCTTGGGCTTATCCTCATGCAGTATCAGCAGATAATGAAGGGATTAATATAAAAATTCCTAGTGGTTTTCAAGGTGGTGGTATGATTACTACTCCTTTTCTCGAAATAAAAGGAGCTTCTCATCTTGCTGCCAATGAGGAGAAAATAGTTTTTGCTGATTTTGAAAGTACTACTTATCCTGAAGGGTGGACAGTAGGACCTAATCCTCCTTATCCAGGACCTGTTAGTTTGAATGACATTTCTCAAACACCTACACCTACTGGTTTTACAGGTAATCGTTTTATTGATTCATACAAAGGAAATGAAGCTAAATTAACTTTGATTTCCCCCAGTTTTGTTATTACAAAAAACTATATTCACTTGCGTGTTGGAGGCGGGAATTATATTAATGATACTTATGTGGGTTTATTTATTAATGGAGTACGTGTGTTTGCAGAGACTGGACAAAATAGCGGAACCTTAACCCAAAGGACATGGGATGTTTCGAATTATATTGGACAAACAGCAGAAATTCGCATCGTGGATAATTCAACTGGTGGTTGGGGATTTATTATGTGTGATGAAATTATATTTTCAGATAGTAATTTTACTGGCAGTGGCTATGAGAATGATTTTTCGCCCAAAAATTCAAATGTTTATGATTGGACAGATTTGGGTTTCACTTTCAGAAGCGAAGACCAGGATGGTCGCTATATGGATGTAACATTAGTTCATGGTATTCCTTTTACATGGCTTGAATTAAATAATTTGGTTCCTTTATTAATTCCGGGTGCAACTTGTAGAATATATAATCTTTCAGGAGAGGAAGTAACAAATTTTCCTGCAACTTTAAATGCTTTTACAATGGAGTTTGGGAATCGAATTTATGGTGTCCATCTTCCTTCAGGAAGTGTTTTATATCGATCAAGTGGCGGAGATTTTCAAGTGGAAATTCCAACTTCAAGTCCAAAATATCTTGTTATTTCTGATTTACCTAATCGTAATTTACTTTCTCTTTATGATGCTTATGCCAGAAATAAACCGGTAAATACTTCTTTTTTATGGGATTATAAAATTTCTGAGGGGAAAATCAATACAACTTTTCAAATAGATACTAAAAATCTGGAAACAGGGGCTTTGAATGGCGAAACGTTGATGAGTTTTTTGCCTCATCATTATAGAAATACTACCACCAATTTTAACTTTATTAGTGGGGGTGATTACCAATTAATTTTGGGGAAAATGCATACAGCTTCAGGTAGGGTCTTTTCGATTGATTATCCTTTTGGTGGAATGCCACCTTACTTACCTGCACCCTTAAATTTAACTGCTACTCAGAAGAACAGGCTGAATACTATGTTGAATTATAAGGCAGATCATTCAGGTGGATTCAATGGAAATACTTATGCAAAAGGATTGGGAGAAAATTCAAATGTAATGTTGATGGCGAAAACTATGAATGCAAATTCTGCTTTTACAACGTTGAAAAACAATCTTAAAACAGAATTAACTGATTGGTGGACATATCATCCATCAGAGGCGAGCAATAAAAAATACTTTTTTGCCAATTATCCTGATTATGGGGCAATTATTGGATTTCCGCCAGGATATGGCTCCCAGGGATTTAATGATTTACATTTTCATTATGGATATTTTACAGTAGGCGCTGCACGCTTAATGATGGTTGACAATGATTTTAAGCAAAATTATGCAGATATGGCTAAATTGGTTGTTAAATCGTTTGCCAATTGGAAACATTACCCTGAGGGGAATGATTATTTACCTTTTTTGCGAACTTTTGATCCCTATTTTGGACATTCTTTTGCTGGTGGAACAGGTGATGGAGGAGGAAATAATCAAGAATCTACTTCTGAAGCTATTCATTCATGGTTTGGAATTTTCTTGTTAGGAATTGAATTAAATGATCCTGAACTCTATAAATTAGGAGCAATGGGTTACTTATTGGAAACGACTGCAGCAAAAGAATATTGGCTGGACATTTATAATGAAAATTTTCCAACCACTTACGGGAAAGATTATGTTGGAATTTTAAGGACGGATAATCTGGCTTGGGCTACTTATTTTAGTGGAGATGCAGCCTGGATATTAGGCATTCAAGCTGTTCCATGCGACTTCTTTTATAATTATCTTGCCAAGGATTCAGTAAGTATGAAATCCATCTGGCAATCGATGATAGTAGATAGAACCAACCAGATGATTGATCCAGATGGTGATGGGCCATTAGGGTTGCAACCACTTTCTACAACTACCGATCCTTTTCAGAATATTTATGAAATGGGATCCTATCTTGGTGGTTATCACTTAAACATAATGAACACTTTCGATCCTGTTAAAGCTGCCCAATTTACCGATTCACTTTATTCTAAAGGAGGCTCGTGGGCAACTGATGTAAATATGATTACCGATTATTATATTACCAATGCTACTATCACGTATGGAGTACCAGCAGAAGGATTTCATACCAGCATTCCGTCGGGTGCAGTTTATAAAAATCAAAAAGGGGAACTTACTTATTTATTATATAATCCAACTAATAAAGAGATGGATGTAAATATTTATAAGGATAATACGATAATTGAAACCATAAAAGTAGCAGCTCATAGTTATTACAATTCTAGAGTAGTAAGCGGGCAAAAACCAGTGGTGACTTTTATCAAACCAGCTATGAACGATAAATTTGCTTTGAATGAAAAAGTTAAATTAACCGTTTCCGCTACAGATATTGATGGGAAAGTACAATGGGTTGATTTCTATGAGGGAAAAGCAAAAATTGGAAGCGTTGTACAAGAGCCTTATACAATTATTTATACTCCTACTTCAGCAGGAGTGAAAGAAATATGTGCTGTAGCAGTTGATGACATGGGTAATAGAAGTGATTCTTGTAAAATTAAAATTGAAATTCTTCCTATTCAACAAACACCTTATAAGGGTACTCCCTGGAATGTTCCTGCAGATAAAATTTTGGCTGTTCAATTTGATAATGGAGGACCTGAAATTGCTTGTCATGATAATGAGTTAGCTATCCAGGGAGGTAATAATTTAAGATCAGATACAGGAGTTGAAACCGAAAACAGTAATGGGGGTGATGGTAACATTGGCTACACCAATGCCGGTGAATGGTATGAATATACTATTAACGTTCAAACGGCTGGAATCTACTCTTTATCGGTAAGATTATCTTCAGCCTATGGTGGAGCTTTACGTTTTGAATTTGATGGAGAGGATAAAACTGGTTCAATTAATATAAATAAAACGGGAGGATGGGGAAATTATAAGGATACTATAATAACTCAAATTCCTTTGAAGGCTGGCATTCAAGTCATGCGTGTTATAATAGATAAAACAGGTGCTAATTTAAGTTCTTACAAATTTACACTCATAAATACTAATATGCCTCCTGCAGCTTATGCAGGTAATGATATAATTATCAGTTATCCTCAAAATTCCGTTCAACTGTCTGGTTTAGGTGAGGCATACGGTGGTGCTACTATTTCAAGTTATGAATGGAAACAAATTGACTCCAATCCTATCATAAATATTTTTAATCCTTTTAGTCCAACCACTACAGTTTCGGGCTTAAATATTGGTACTTATGTGTTTGAATTAAAAGTAACTGATTCTAATGGGCTTTCGGGTACCGATCAAGTAGCCGTTTTGGTTAAACCTGAAAATTATCCTCCAATTTCTGTTCCCGGCAATAATTTTACCATAAAATATAATCAGCAACCTGTTTTATTAGATGGGAGCAATTCCAGTGATCCGGATGGAATAATTGTAAAATATCAATGGGAACAAATAGATAATAATAATCGATTAACTATTGAGCAATCTTCTTTTGAAAGTCCTTTTGCTTCTGTTTCAGGTTTTGAACCTGATAAGTGGTATATTTTAAAATTAATTGTAACGGATGATGCCGGCGCTAGTTCTTCTCAAAATATTTGCATTTTTGTTGAGTCAACATCCGAAGTTGGAGGATTGTCCAATTTACCCTTGCTTATTTATCCTAATCCATTTACTGATCACCTAAAAATAGCATTTAATAAAGAGGCGGGGTTTAAAAGATTATTGCTAAGATCAATTTCTGGTAATCTTCTGATAGCTAAAAATATAAATAGCAGTTATGAAGTTAATTTGAATACTTCTGAATTAAAGTCAGGATGCTATCTTCTTACTTTAATATCCGATCAGCAAGTGATAACATATAAATTAATAAAATAAATTAATAAAATAAAGTTGAATAATTTAAAAGATATGAATAAAAAATTATTGTTTATAGTGCTTACCTTGTGCACTATTCAATTTGGGTTTTCACAGACATTAATTAGTCAGGGAAAAACAGCGTGGGCATCTTCCAGTGAAGGAGGTTATGTAGCTGGGAATGCTGTTGATGGAAATTTAGATACTCGTTGGGGAAGTAATTGGAGTACCGATCCCAATCCAGCTGATGCATGGTGGGCAGTTGATTTGGGAGATGAATATTATATATCAAGAGTAGAAATACAATGGGAGAATGCTTATGCCAAAGAGTATAAAATTCAGATTTCCAATGATAAGAATTTTTCAACTTTTACTGACATTGCTTATGTAAACAATGGCGATGGTGGGTTGGATGTAGTTCCTACAAATATTAATGTTAAGGGAAGATATGTACGAATTAAATGTATTACTCGAGCAACTGGATACGGTTATTCTTTTTTTGAGTGTAGGATTTATGGCACAAAGACTTTAACCCCAGTTTCAATTACTTTGGATGTTCCTTATGTCCAATACTTAAAATTAGGTTTGAGTCCTGAAGATTTAAATGGGCAAAATGAAGTAATCGTACAGAATACCAATCAAACTATTCAATTGTTATATAATGAAGGTAGTCCATTGACAGTTTCTTTACAAGATTTTAGAGGGAACTTTGATGTAAATTTTTGGACTTTAAAATCTGGAAGCACTACGGATACCATTAAAGGTGTTCCTTTAACAGTATATGTTTATTCAGGGATGGTAATACATGTAAAACTTACTCCGAAGCCCAAAGTAGGTAATATTCCCCCTGTAGCAGATGTAGGTCCTGATCAAATAATTTATTTGCCACAAAACGGTATTCAGTTGGATGGTTCAAACAGTGCCGACCCAGATGGAGAAATTATTTCCTATAAATGGGAACAAGTTAGTGGACCTTCTACTGCTACAATGATCGATATTTTTACTCCAATTGTAAAAATAAATGATTTGGTTTTAGGTGATTATAAATTTAGATTAACAGTTACGGATGATTCTTTGGCAACTGGGATAGACGAGGTGGTAGTATCAGTGTTACCGCCAGAACAAGTTGATTTTCACTTACAAACTCCTACTGATGGTTCAATGGTTACCACTACCAGAAAGCCAACTTTAAGTTGGGAAACTTGCTCGGGAGCTTCAAAATATGAAATATATTTAAATATTACCAGAAGCGATTATGAATGGTATGCTTCTGGGAATTTGTTAGATCGTTATACAAAAATCGGTGAAACCACTTCTACTTCTTTTACGGTTCCTACAGAATTAGTCGATCGTTGGACTTATAAATGGTATGTTATAGCTACTACTTCGTCAGGAAATAAATATTCCAATAAGTCTCAGTTTGGTCTGTACATACCTTATTTAGAACAAGAAAATGATGGTATTAATATAGTAAATGGTTGTCGTGATATGAATAAAAATGGCACTATTGAACCTTTTGAAGATTGGCATCTAACTCCTGAAGAAAGATTAAATGACATTATGAGTCGTTTGACCACCGAAGAAAAAGTATGTCAACTTTTTTATGATGGCAATAATAATCCTTTGGATGGTTTTGCTTTTTCTTATGGTGTTGAAGGGGGAATGCGAACTGCTCAATATGCAGCTTCAAGAACACGGATGGGGATACCAATTGCTTTCACAGGCGATAAGATCCATGGTTGGAAAACTATTTATCCTACTCAGTTGGGATTAGCAGCGACTCGTGATATGGATTTGGTTTATCAATGTGGTAATCTTCAGCGAGTGGAACACAAATCTTTTGGATTTACCGGCACATTAACTCCTCTTGCCGAAGTCGATACCAAAGTTCTCTATCCTCGTTTTCAGGAAGGATCGGGAGAAAATGCCGATGACGCTGCAGCAATTATTCGTGCTATTGTATGCGGTATGCAGGGAGGGCCCGAGATTAATCCTCATTCCATGCTAATAACGGTGAAACACTGGCCAGGTCAGGGTGCAGGTGGAGAATCGGTTTTACAGTATGATTCAGTAACCATTCAATATCACATGAAACCCTGGCATGCTGCCGTTGAAGCCAATGCAGCTTCCGTGATGCCGGGTTATAACACTTCTCCGCTGATTGATCCTTTAAATGGGGCAAATACCAGTAAAAAAGTGATTGATTACCTGCGTAACGAGATAAAATTTAAAGGCTTTGTGGTAACCGATTGGTTGGCTGCCAATACTGAACAGTCAACCAAAAGTTTGGGAGCAGGAATTGATGTAATGGGGGGTGCACCTTCAGCAAATACGGACATCAATCAGTTGGTTCAAAATATTGGTATGGATCGTATCAATGAGGCATGCAGAAGAGTTTTAGATATGAAAATTCGGTTAGGAATGTTTGAAAATCCATATTCAGATCCTACCTGTACCTGGACCAAAGAAGACCATCATGCCATTGTTCTAAATGCAGCTAAAAAATCGATAACTTTACTTAAGAACGATGGTGTTTTACCATTAAAGTTAAATTCTGGAGATCAAGTTGTTGTAGCTGGTCCACGAGCAACATGGATAAATAAAGATAATGATCCAAACACTATTTGGCAATCGATTTACTATGATGATCCTCAAGCCAAGACATATTTACAGGCTATCACCGAACGTGGAGCACAAGATGGCTTAAATGTTTATCAAGATGATGCATCAAATCCAAAAGTTGCTGTGGTTGTTATAGGAGAAAAGAGTTATACCCATGGTACAGAATGGGCAGATAAAAATCCAAATATTCCAGACGATCAATTATCCATAATTCAGAATTTTCATAATAGAGGAATAAAAGTTGTTACTGTTATTTTAATGCCACGTCCGTATGTATTAACTCCATTATTAGAACTATCCAATGCAATTTTAGTAGTTTATCGGGGCGGTACTGGTATAGGGCAAGCAACGGCAGCATGTATTTTTGGCGATTATGCTCCAAGTGGGAAGTTACCTTTTCAGCTTCCAAAGTCGGATACTCAAATAGGTACTGATAATCTTAACAATATGGTTGAGAAATGGGATTTACCTTATGACATTGGAGCAACGGATGCAGAGCGTATTTTAATAAGAAATTATATCAATCAAGATTTAACGGTTCCTCCTATTTTTGGAGATCCGCTCTTCCAGTATGGTTTTGGTTTGCAGGGATTTGGAAATAGTGATGATAGTTCACCTTTAGCTTTTGATTTGCTTTCTCCGTCGAATAATAGTATTTTTCAATCGAATCAGATAACTTTTTCATGGCAGGAGAGTTCTGATCCTGAATCTTCTATTGCTTATTATGAAGTTTATATAGATGATGTGAAGCGGGCTGAGGTAACGTCTCCTTTTTATACTACTATTGTTTCTGATTGTGGAATCCATAGTTGGTATGTTGTGGCAGTTAATGGAAGTGGGCTAAGGAAAAATTCTACATCAACTTACCAGTTTACTATTTCTCCTTCTGGGTTGGCGACTGCAGGGATGAATCCTGAAGTATCTGTTTTTCCCAATCCTTCAAATGGACATTTTGTTATTAAGTTGAATAATTTCGTAGAAAAATATTATATCAAAATCACCGATATGACAGGAAAAATTATTTATGCAAATGATTCTCCTTCTTCTATTAATGAGTTAGACCTTACTAAATATCCGCAGGGAGTATATTTTATGTGCATTGAATGTAATAAAAGCCAATTCAGGAAGGTGATCAAAATTATAAAAATATAGGAAAACATATGAAGAGCTATCAGTTCTCAGAAAAATAGGTTACAAAAGAGTGAAGAATTTTTTTAAAATTTTGTGATGATAAATAGCTTAAAATTGTCTAAGTCGGTTCTTTTACTGGCTGCTCTTTTCTTCTTCTATCCAGCAAATTCAAAGGGTTTTTTAAGTGTAAAAGGGCAGCGAATTGTTGATGAATCTGGTCATGAATTTTTGTTACGAGGAATGGGACTTGGTGGCTGGATGCTTCAGGAAGGTTACATGCTTCAAATGCCAGGAGGTGGTAATCAGCATCAGATAAAAGCAAAAATAACCGATTTGATTGGTGACGAAGCGTGTGAAAGATTTTATGAAAAATGGTTAAGCAATCATGTTACAAAAACTGACATTGATTCTTTAGCAAAATGGGGATTCAATAGTGTACGACTCCCCATGCATTATAATTTATTTACCTTACCAATTGAAGAAGAGCCGGATCCGTATAAAAATACTTGGCTTTCAAAGGGTTTTGAGTTGACCGATAGCTTGGTTTCCTGGTGCAAGGCAAACAAAATGTATGTTATTTTAGATCTTCATGCAGCACCCGGCGGTCAGGGAAAGGATGCAAATATTTCGGACTATGATCCAACGAAGCCTTCATTGTGGGAGAGCGATTTGAATAAAAATAAGACCATCGCTCTTTGGCAGAGGATTGCGGAACATTACAAAGATGAGCCCAATATTGGAGGATATGATTTATTGAATGAGCCCAATTGGACTTTTGAGAACAAGGATATTCATGGCAGAGAAGATCTTTTAAATAAAGATATTTGGGATTTGTATATAGAAATTTCCAAAGCCATTCGAAAAGTAGATAAAAAACATATTCTATTTATTGAAGGTAATGGATGGGCTAATAATTTTAATGGTTTCCCTGGAAAATGGGATAACAACATGGTTTTAAGTTTCCATAAATATTGGAACCCTAATACCCAGCAATCTATTGAACCTTTTATACAGTTGAGAAAGAAATATGATATTCCTCTTTGGCTTGGTGAAAGTGGTGAAAATTCCAATAAATGGTTTACAGATTGCATTCGACTGGTAGAGAAAAATCATATTGGCTGGTCGTGGTGGCCGCTTAAAAAAGTTTCTTCTGTGGTTAATCCCTTTACCATTATTGCTCCTTCAGGTTATGATCAATTGTTGAACTATTGGAAATATGGAGAATCAAAACCTTCAAAGGATTTTGCAGCAAAAGTTTTATTTGAATTGACAAATAATTTGAAAGCTGAAAATTGTTCCTTTAACAAAGGAATTATAGATGCTATGTTTCGCCAACGATTTGAAACAAGCACTTTACCTTACACTAAAAACTTTATTCCGGGAAGAATTTATGGAGTAGATTATGATTTAGGTTACTACAACAGGGCATATTTTGATACGGATAATGAAAATATCATGGTAAATGGCAAAAGATCTGTTGGCAATCGTGGTAATCAGTATCGAAATGATGGAGTAGATATCATCCGTTGTAATGATAAAAATGAATATACAAACGGTTATCATTTATTTGCAATTGAAAAAGGAGAGTGGCTAAAATATACCGTAGATGTAAAAGAGAAAGGTGATTATCAAATATTTGCCAGAATTAAACCGACTTCTTATCCAGTTAAATTTAATTTTATTTTTGGAAAGAAGAAGAAAAAAATTGAATTTTCACATAGTGATATAAATCCAAATGATTGGCAAACTATCTATTGTGGAAATATTAATTTAAAAAAAGGTAAGCAAAATTTGTTTATTTCCTTTGAAAGCAATGATTTTGAATTTAATTTTTTGGAATTTATTAAGAAATAATTCTTTTCATTTTTAGTGAAAGGTAAATTAAAAAAATCAAAGAAATTATTTAATTAGTTGAATTTTAGAAAAATAAAGGAGAAGTTTATTATTTGATGTTGAGGAAAAATGAAAATTAAATTTTAGGGGTGTGAGTTTTTGTGAGGTAATTTTTTTGGAACGAATTCGAATAAGTCATTATTTTTGGATGAATTTTTTTAAAATTCTTTTTATTTATTATTTTTGTTAAACATTATTATTAACCAAATTAAAAAAAATTGTTTTATGAAAAAATTATTTACGAAAAAAGCTCTCATGCTTTTATGTGCATTTTTTATGGCTAGTGCTTTGTTTAGCCAACAGAAACGTTATGTATTTGTATTAGGGGGTACTAATATTCCGCAATGGAGATCAAGCTGGGTAGATCTTCGCCTTGATGATGTTAATAGGGTCTTATATGTATGGCCTGATGGATCTTCTTTGAGTGGAACAACACCAGTGGGTACAGGCTCACTCGGCCAGGATGGTTATATTGCTTTTACAGTTGGTAACATTGGATGGTGGGGTTGCGGTTATTTCGTTCTGCCTACTTCTCAAATGGATTTAACTGATGTTACCGAAGATTGGACATTCCATTTTGCCATCCGTACTGATTGTGCTCAGGATATTACAGTCGGATTAAATGGAAGCTCTCCTGACCCTAGTGATCCTTTTATTACTACTAAAACAGAAGGAAAGGTTATTCTGAACAGGACTAATTTGCCGTTAGCACAACGTGACAAAACACAATGGGTAGAATTTAACATTCCGATGTCACAATTAATGAGTGGAGGCTCGAATAATCTCAAATATTTAGCACCTTTAACTGATCAAAATTATTTGTTTTTCTCAGGTGGCAACGATGCAGGTAGCTTTATTGCATGGGATAATGTATACATAGGAGCACCAGATGGTGGTTCAGGAATTTTCACTCCAAAAGCTGAAAAACTTGCCTTTTCTATTGACGATGATGGTAATTATTTGAATGTCTTCAATAACAATAGTAATGATGAAATTAATATTTATAGTATTTCTGGAGCCCATGTTTTGAATTCCAAAGTTAATCGTGTAAATATTTCCAATTTATCCTCAGGTGTGTATATTGTGAAGTCGGGTAATTTAGTGAATAAATTTACAAAAAAATGATTTGAATTGATTTGTTTCATTGTACAGCTTGTCTATGCTTCATGTATAGACAAGCTGTTTTTTCGATTTAAAAATAAGCTTGCTTTTAAAAGTTCATTCTCTAATTACCTTTTAAAAATTCAATCCTGATATTCAACGATTTATAAGTCAAAAAATACTTAAATTAATTTTTTTGAAGTAGTAGATTCAAAAATAAAACATTTTTCAATAAAAAAGATTTTCAATAAAAGTAATTTCAAATAGCCAATTAAATTATTACCTAATTTAAAAACTTATTGGGAATTTAGAAATTTTTATCCAATTTGTTAAGGATAAATTTCATTTGATGATAATTAAAACAATATAATAATTTTTACACATGAAAAAAAAGATAACGTTACTTTTTCTTTGGGTAACTTTAGTCATGAATGTTTTTTCACAAACTTTTAATGTTAGCGGTACTGTTTTATCTGCTGAAGACAACCAGCCTATTATTGGTGCCAATATTTGGATAAAAGGAGTTAATAAAGGAACAGTCTCTGATATTAATGGACGTTTTAGTATTGAAGTAGAAAAAAATCAAACACTAGTCATTTCTTATTTGGGCTTTGAAAATGTAGAGCAACGTATCACTGGGCCAGTTTCTAATTTGAAAATTATATTACAACCTTCTACTGTAGTTTTAGAAGAGGTTGTAGCTGTTGGTTATGGCACTATGAAAAAAAGAGATTTAACAGGAGCTATAGCATCTGTAACGGGTGAGGATTTACGTAAACTCCCTGCGGCAACTGTTGATAAAGCTTTGCAAGGACTTTCACCTGGCGTTACAGCAATTGCTAATAGTGGTCAGCCAGGTGCTGACATGGTTATTCGTATTCGTGGCATTGGTACAATAAATGATTCTTCGCCAATTTTTGTAGTGGATGGCGTTCAGGTAGGTAATATTAATTTTCTTTCCCCTGCTGATATAAAATCAGTTGAAATATTAAAAGATGCTTCAGCGTGTGCTATTTATGGTGCCCGGGGTGCGAATGGAGTTATATTAATAACTACTCGTCAAGGTGATAAATCGGGGAAAATGAAATTGAATGTAGAAGCATATTATGGGATTCAAAATAAAGCCAAAAAACTCGATCTAATGAATTCTGAACAACTTTCCAGATTTTTAGGCTATACAGGGGATACCTCTGAAGAATTTAACCAATGGATATATGATAATTTTGCAGGAAGTAAAACTTATATTCCAAAAGGGATTGATTTTTCTTCTTATGATACCGATTGGCAAGAGGTAGTTTTTGATGATAATGCACCCATTCAAAATTATTATGTAGCTGCTGAGGGAGGCTCTGAAAAAACTAATTATTTTTTAAGTGCAGGTTATTTTGATCAGAAGGGTATCATTATGGCTTCTTTTTATAACCGTTTTACGTTTCGTATAAATTCTTCAACAAAAATTAATGACTGGCTGACCTTAGGGGAAAATCTTTCATTAATGAATTCCCATAACCGGAATGCACCAAATAACAATGATAATTATTCTATGTTGAACAGTGCTCTACGGTTTGCTCCGTGGGACCCTGTCCGTTTTCCTAATGGCAATGTATCCGCTTCAACTATTGCCAATTATCCAAATCCTTTAAGTATGGTAGAATTTATACATCCCAAAAACAATTGGGATCGCCTTGTTGGAGATGCTTATCTTCAAATTAAGCCAATCAAGGAGTTAGTATATAAAGCTGATTTTGGATTCGATCTTTCTTATGGGCAGCATAGGGAGTTCAAAGATAAATATGAAGTAGCTCCTTTTGATAAAATGGATAACAATTTTGTTACTTCCAGTTTTGAACGTTATCAGACATGGTCTATTGAACAAACATTGACTTATAGTAAAATATTGGAAAAACATAATTTTTCACTTATGATTGGTCAGTCACTTTCAGAATATAGTTATTATTCTTTAGGTGGTTCAAGAACCGACATTGCTAATCCAAGAAAAGAAAATTGGTATATTTCTATGGGAACGGGTGAATATACTGTAAGTGATGGGGTAGGTCGTTCGCGTTTGGCTTCGTTTTTAGGTCGATTGAATTATTCTTATGCCGATCGTTATCTGTTAACAGTTAATTTTAGAGCAGATGGTTCTAGTAAATTCCCCAAAGACAAATTGTGGGGATATTTTCCTTCATTTTCTTTAGGTTGGAGAGTAAGTGAAGAGAATTTTTTTATCCCCTTGCGTTCAGTCTTTGATTCTTTCAAACTTAGAGTAGGATGGGGGCAAATTGGAAATGAAAACATTCCTTCTAATAATTATTTTGCTAAGGTTCAAACAGGTTCGCAGTTTGTAACTTATGTGTTAGGTGATGATCAGCATATGGCTTATGGCGCTACAATGACTTCTTTACCGAGCGAATATCTGAAATGGGAAACAACAGAACAGACAAATGTTGGTATTGATGTAAGTTTTTTAAATACTCGTTTAAATGGTAGTATCGACTATTACATAAGAGATACAAAAGATATGTTTCTGAATGTAGTTTTGCCTAAACATATTGGAATGCTCTTTTCTTCACCTGCTAATGTTGGGAAGGTTCGAAATAAGGGATTTGAATTTTTAGTTAACTGGAAAGATAAAGTATCAAAAGATTTTAATTATTCCATAAGTGCTAATTTATCAACTGTTAACAATAAATTTGTTGATATGAGTATGAGTTCACCTCTTTATTATGAAGGTTTTAAAGGTGAGAATTTAGTTGTTTGCAAAGAAGGGTATCCTCTTTATTCATTTTATGGCTATACTTACGATGGTATATTCCAAAACCAACAAGAGGTAGATGAGTATGTGAAAAGGGATGAAAATGGCGATCCACTTCTTGATGCAAATGGTGATCTTCAATATATTATTTCAGGAGTGCAGCCGGGTGATGTTCGCTATGTAGATAAAAACAATGATGGACAAATCACAGATTTAGATAAATCAATTATAGGGAGTTCATTCCCTACTTTTACTTATGGATTTAATATATTTGTTGGATATAAAGGATTCGATTGCTCATTATTTTTTCAAGGCGTTTCAGGAAACAAAATTTATAATTGCAATAAATTTTTTATGCAAGGAGGCGAAGGGATAAAACTTACTAATTTAGGTACAGAAATGCTCCATTCTTTTACTACTGATCAGCCTTCCACTACGATACCGCGTGCTAAAGGACGTGCTTCTAATTATTGGGCTTCTGATAGGTTTCTTGAAGATGGGAGTTATTTGCGTTTGAAAAATGCACAAATTGGTTACAGTTTACCTCCAAAAGTATTATCGAATGCTAAAATTGAGTCGTGTCGCCTTTATATTTCTGGAGCAAATTTATTAACTTTTACGAACTATACTGGTTATGATCCAGAAGCGAGCTTTCGTGGAGTGGATAGAGGTAATTATCCTCAAGCTGTCACTTTTTTGTTTGGTGTTCAGTTGGGTTTATGAGAAATTGATTTTATTATTTTAAATGGATAAAAAATGAAAAAGATTATATATTTATTTTTTTTCGTAGTAAGTGGATGTCTTATGGGATGTACTGATTTTTTAACACCTGAGCCACTAGCAACAGAAAAATTAAGTGATTTTTTTAATAATGATTCAGCAGCAATACAAGCAGTTAATGCAGCTTATGTGCCTTTACAATGGCAGTTGGGGGGTACCTACGCTAATGAATGGTTTATTGGTGATGTGGTTTCTGATGATGCTTTAAAAGGTGGAGCTTCTTTATATGATATGCAAGTGGTGGGTTTAATGGAAAATTTTCAAACCACAGCTAATAATGAATATTTAGATACTTTTTATGACATCAATTATCAGGGAATTTTTCGTTGCAATTTTGCTATGGAAAATATTAATGGAATGACTGCTGATAAATGGTCTGACCAACATCTAAAGACAAGGTTGATTGGCGAAGCAAAATTTTTAAGAGCCTTGTATCATTTCCGTTTGATGAGAGTTTTTGGCGGTATTATAAAGGGAGACAGGACTTTTAATCAACATGATACACAAATAGCACGTTCAAGTAAAGCGGAAATTGTAAGGTTTATTCGTCAAGATCTGGAGGATGCGATTAAAGCTCTTCCTTTAAAAAGTGAATATCCTGCTTCAGAATTGGGAAGAGCAACAAAAGGAGCTGCCCAGGCTTTATTGATGAGGGTTATTCTTTTCGACATTCTTAATAGTGAAAATCCCTTTGGTGATTATGATAGAGTAATGTCTTTAGGTGATAGTATTATAGCATCTAAAGAGTATCGTCTTGAAGATAATTATGCTGATATTTTTAAAGTATTTGAAAGTCCCACAGAAGCAAGATTTGAAAAAGAAAATGGGCCAGAATCCGTTTTTGAAATTCAATACATGGAAGAAGCCACTTCAGATTACGGAGGATTAGGCAGAACAAGAGGAAATTTTGACCCAATTATGACTCGCACTCGTGCTAATAATTCTGGGTGGGGATTCAATCGTCCTACGCAAGATTTGTATGATGAATTTGAACCTGATGACATACGTCGTGATGAAGCTATTTTGCCTTTTGATGCGGGAGATGTTTATGCTCCTGGTAGTTATGATAATGGTTATCATGCCAGGAAAGCTGCTTTGGGATTTTGGAGAACAGTAGGTGGCAAACAAGTTTTTTATATGCCTCCCTTAAAACATCCAACACGCGCACCAAATAATACTATAGTTATCAGATATGCAGATGTAATTTTAATGTATGCAGAAGCAGCATGTGAAATAAATAACATCAAAGAAGGAAAAGACAAATTAAACTTGATTCGGTTGCGTGCTCGAAATTCAGCATCCGATCCCACAAATCCTGATATTTTGCCAGATTTCCCTTATGGATCCTATGTTGAAAATCAAGTTGATTTGCGCAAAGCTATTCGTCATGAGCGGCGTGTAGAATTTGCTATGGAAGGTCATCGTTGGTTTGATTTAATAAGATGGGGGATTGCTGGCGATGTGATGAATGCATATCGAGAGAAATATATTGCAAAAGAGGGTAAAGATATGAGTCCTTTTATAAAAGGTAAACATGAATTGTTCCCTATTCCCGAAACACAATTAAATGCTAATCCTCTTTTACAACAAAATCCAGGTTATTAATATATTTAATGTAATTTATCATGAGTAAAAAATCAAGGAAGTTATTCAAAATTATTCTTATTTTATTGTTATTCATTATAATTCCTGTAAAGAGTCAAAACTGGCAATTGGTTTGGTCGGATGAATTCAATGGAACAACTTTGAACACGGATAACTGGAATATAGTGGAAGGGGGAAGTGGTTTTGGTAATCAGGAAAAACAGTTTTATACTTCGCGTCCTCAAAATTTAAAGGTTGAAAACGGTAATTTGGTAATAACAGCCTTGTTAGAAAATTATACCGTTGGTAGTATGACCTGGAACTACACTTCAGCAAGAATCAATACTTCACGAAAGAAAGATTTTACTTATGGAAAAATTGAGGCCCGAATTAAACTTCCAACAGGTCGTGGTACATGGCCAGCTTTCTGGATGATGGGATATGGAAGTTGGCCTTCATGTGGTGAAATAGATATTCTGGAATTTGTTGGGCGCCAACCAGACAGATTTCAATCAAATGTTCATACCAAAGATTATAATGGTATGAATGGACAAAATTTCCATATAGAAAAAGTGTATCCTGGTCTTCCAAACGATTTTCATGTATATTCGATAGAATGGACTTCTGAAAAAATCAAGTTTTTCTTCGATGGGGCACAATATTGGACTTTTTCTTCCCTTTCAGTAGATCCTGCAAACTACCCATTCAACAATCCTTTTTATATAATTTTAAATTTGGCAATTGGAGGAACGATGGGTGGTGCTGTGGATAATAGTATTTTCCCACAAAAATTATTAGTGGATTATGTGAGAGTTTATAGGGATATCAATGCAGTTAATGATCCATCTAGTAAGCAACAGCCGGTTGTATCAACGCTGGTTTCTGATAATTTAAATATTCAAATTCCTGAAAATCAAAGAAATAACAAAATAATAATCTATGATTTGAATGGGAAAACGATCAGGCAACAAAACACTTCTGAGCGTGAGTTAAATATAAATGTATCAGATTTAACTAAAGGTGTTTATATTGTAAAAATAGTATCCGATGAAAATATTTATACAAGCAAAATAATTAAACAATGATCAGAAATATCTTACATTTTAATATTAAGAGAAAAGTTTTTTCCTTCACAATTATTTTGATTTTTTTTTGTATAAGTGATTTGTGTGCTCAGAAAAGAAGCACCAAAAGAGGATTAGCATATAATATTCCTTATGTAGAAGATTTACCAGTTTTAAGTAAAGGTGTTTCGTGGTTTTATAATTGGGGAATTAGTCCGGGATTACAAATTACCGATGTGTTTGACCAGTATA
>Ga0209204_1001371_pt1 | contig 23027 bp, 18 predicted proteins | sample AD_JPNMR2_MetaG_FD_184425 | JGI IMG/M metagenome (GOLD analysis project Ga0209204, IMG submission 184425) | Active sludge microbial communities of municipal wastewater-treating anaerobic digesters from Japan - AD_JPNMR2_MetaG (SPAdes) (version 2) | ecosystem: Engineered > Bioreactor > Anaerobic...
TTCATTGTGTGTTTGTGCTTGAGCACAATCATGTAGGTTTCATCCGAAAATAATTTTAAAAATTTTTCTTAAAAGGCCGGATGGAACTCGCATGTAATATGTTTTGTGCTCTAAAATCAAGCAGGTATGAAAAATTATTTTCATCCTCGTTTGTGAATACTGCTATACATGCTCGTTTCATTCGAAAATATTTTTAATTTTTTATAGTGGTCGGATGGAACTCGCATGTAATGAATTTGGTAAGCACGAAAATGATATAATTTTCATACTCGTTTGTGAATGTTGTATTCATGCTCGTTTCATACAAAGCGATTTTTAAAATTTAGAAGTAATTCGCATGAAATATTTTTGCTTGATTTTTTCCTCCACAGGGTTAGGTTTTTTACTTTTTCCATACGTAAAGCATCAAATATGAGTTTTGCTCATGGTAATTAATTTTAAGCAGGACGAAAAGAACCCGCAATGCGCTTTTATCAACATTGACGAATTCTCGGTTAAAATATCTGCTTGCCCCTTCGTGTTTAGCTCTTGCATGCTCATTTCATATAATTATTAGCATATGCATGCGCCAGGCATGCCCTGCTTTTTTATAGTAGATAGATTGTTTTAAAAAAGTTGCGTCACAAGGCACGCAACTTTCAAACTTTCTGACATCTTTATTAAAACAACAAAAATGAATAGCCATGAAACGGAAACTTGTCCATAACCATGCAATAAATCATGCATTTAACATTAATAATTTAAATTTATCAAAATTGATTTTGCCTCCTTTTGTAGTGCTTTCGATGGGGTTGTTCCTTTTTTCCTGTCAGGACAGGGTCATAGAGAAATACAAGGTTAATGCACCAGTGTATATGAGCTATACAGAACTACGCAGCTCTGTAAAATCGATACCTATGACAGAAACTACTATTTCGAAGCCTGGTAAAATTTATTATTGGAACAACTACTTATTTGTTAACGAGTATAATAAGGGTATCCATGTTATCGACAATACCAATCACGCAAATCCGGTTTTTAAAACTTTTATCAATATCCCAGGTAATGTGGACATGTCGATTAAGGATGGTATTCTTTATGCCGATAGCTATATTGATCTGGTAGTACTTGATATCAGCGACATTCAAAATATAAGGGAGGTAAATCGGGTAGATAGTATTTTCCCGTATACTATTCCAGAACCTACATCAACCCTGATGTTGGAGCGAATCGATCAGGGGAAAGGGGTTGTGGTGGGCTATGAGGAGAAGTACGTAGAAAAAGATTTTGTGAAATACGAGAACCGTTTCTATCCATTTTATACATATGATAAGGTGGCCTTAGGGAATTCAGGGGCCACGGCATCTACCGGTAATGGAACGGGTGTTGGTATTGGAGGATCCATGGCAAGGTTTACTATAAGTCATGAGGCATTGTATGCTATTAATAATACAGAGGAAATATTAGTCTTCGATATTTCTGATGTGCAAAACCCTGTAAAAAAAGGTGCATTGACAACTACCTGGGGCATTGAGACGCTTTTCCCCTATAACAATTATCTTTTTGTTGGTTCGCAAACAGGTATGCTTATTTACGATTTAGCGAATCCTTTTCAACCACAATTTATTACCTCGTATTCGCACGTTAGAAGTTGCGACCCGGTTGTGGTTGAGAATAATTATGCTTACATAACCCTACGAACGGGCACACGTTGTTTTGGCAATGTCAATCGGCTTGATATTGTTAATATTTCAAATATTGCTAATCCTGTGGCAGTGAAAGAATATGATATGACAAATCCCCATGGGCTTGGTATCGACAATAATATTCTTTTCATTTGTGATGGTGAGGCTGGACTTAAGATTTACGATGCTACCGATAAGTTGAAACTTAACGAGCACCTTATAGCTCAATACCCCGATAAACAAGCTTTCGATGTAATTCCTATCAATGGGGTGCTTATCATGACAGGCGACAGCGGAATATATCAATACGATTACTCCGATCTTGAAAATATAGTTCTGCTAAGTAAGATTCAGATGGCAAAATAATCTGACTGACTTGTCTGCAATGTGCTGGTGGAACGGAGCTTTTACTCCACATCCACCAGTTCTATTACATAAATTACTGTGGCAAAGGGGGGAACAGTGTTTTTTATACCCCCAGCGCCAAAGGCCAGGGAGTAGGGAATATACACTTCTCTTTTTTCACCTACGCGCATTGAGAGCAATACCTCGTGGAGTCCTGGAACCAGCGCAGAGAGATAAAATTTTTCCGGTTTCTGACTTTGTTCAAACACTGTTCCATCAATTAATCTGGCTGTGTACGATAGCACAAATATACTGGTATCGGATGGCTTACGTTCGTTAGTGGGCGGATTTAATACTTTATACTGAACCCCCGACGGCAATGCTACGACACCATTCCTGTTTTTATTTTCCGCTAACCAGTTTTCATTCATCAACTTTATACCCTTATATTCTTCTTCTCTAATTTTTTCAAGATATTGGGCTAATAATTTTTTAGACTTTTCGTAGTTGAACTGCGACTCATCTTTGGACGTCATTCCTACCAGAAGAATGCTGGTATCGGGTAAAGGGGAACCGACTGCAAAAATGTTTTTTGCCCAGACAAATCCTACTGCATAAGAAAGACTATCGAGCAGTGAAGATCTGATGTTCTCATTGCTAAGCTGCTTCTCGTTTTTTTCGATAAGCTCGTATGCTGTTTGTAGAGAGAAAAGGGTGGTATCGTGTTGATAACATGCGGTAACCCCTCTAACGAATGAGGCTGGATCGATTTGAATCTGATGTCGCGATAAGTTATTTTGCCAGGTGACCCCCAGCGCATAGCAAACCGAATCCCAGCCGCAAGTTAATTGCTGGGCAGGTATTGAATGATAGGATAACAGTGACAAAAGAACGAAAAAAGCAAGCCGATACATAGTTTTGTTGATTAAAAAATCAGAGTTGGACATGCATGCCCAACTCTGAAAAGTAATTCATTTTCGCCAATATCATTGCGGATACTTACTGAATTTGCAGCTTTCGGGCGATGGTTTTGCTGCCATTGGTAATCAGCACATTGTAATAACCCGGGGTGAGGTTTGCTGTGCTTAGCTCGAAAGCTTCGTTGCTGAAGGATCCGCTCCATACCAGTCTACCCTGCATGTCGATAAGGCTAACTTTGGTAGTATTGTCGATGCGATTGGATACTTTAATCTGTACAAATCCATTGCTGACCGGGTTGGGGAAAAGGCTTACTGAGAAGTCGGCTGTTTGAGTAGGAGCAGTTACCGCTGTTTCTACCTTATCGCTAAGGCTCATATCTGCCGAATACACCCTTACATAGTCGATTTCATAGGTGGCAGGGAAGGGGGTTGAGCTATTTGGAGAACCAGGCCAATTACCACCAACAGCCAGATTGAGCAGGAAGAAGAAGGGACGGTGAAATTCTTCTGTACTGTTGATGCTATTCTGGATATTTGCCACATGGTATTGTACGCCATCGACATACCAACGAATATTGTTGGGACTCCAGTTGATGGAGTATACGTGCCAGTTTTGTGGCGTGGTGGTATAGTTACCTCCATACGAAGCATGTCCACCGGCATCCCAGTGAATGGTGCCGTAAACTTTTGTATCGCTGTTAACGTGTTCCATAATGTCAATTTCACCGCAGGCAGGCCATCCAACTGAGGTGATGTTGTTCCCCAGCATCCAGAAAGCAGGCCACAAACCCTGTCCCATGGGGACTCTCAGGCGTGCCTGTATGTTGCCATACTGAACAGAGTATTTGCCCTGGGTTTTGATTCGTGCAGAGGTATACTGGTAGCCACTGTAGTTTTCTTTTTTGGCAATAATTTTCAATGTTCCGCCCGATACAGTGGTATTTGCTGTACCCGACCGGTAATACTGCAATTCATTGTTGCCCCATCCGCCTCCACCAACTTCGTATACCCATTTGTTGGCATCGAGGCTACTACCATTGAATTCATCGCTCCAGAGCAACGAAGAAGATGAAGTTTGCTGGTAAATTTTAAACCAGTTGATATTCCAGCCGCCTGTGACGGCAAAAATGCCAAAGTTGTACGTACCTGCATTGATGGTAACGGTTTGGCTCACCGTAGTCCAGTTTTGCCAGCCGCCGGTGGCAGGGATACTTACCTGTCCCAGCACAATGCTTCCGGCATTGAGATCGCTTGAGAGGGTTCCCCCATTTATGCTGGCCACCCGGTATTCGATACGATACGTACCGGTGGTGGGAAAATTGATGCTATTGTATGCCATCCAGTCCCCTGCATCAATCCAGCCTACGTTAAGTCCTCCCTCCGAACAGGGTTCAGTTTGTACTCCGCTCATGGCCGAGTAATTTTCAGCTTCGATGGTGTAAAGCTGAGCATGTAAGGAAGCCACGCTTAACAAGCTTCCTACAATCCATAATACACTTTTCTTTCTCATAGTTTCACATTTTTATGGTTAATAATTGGTCAAGCAAATGCGTGATTATTTATAGATTTTAAACCAGTTGATATTCCAGCCGCCTGTGACGGCAAAAATGCCAAAGTTGTACGTACCTGCATTGATGGTAACGGTTTGGCTTACCGTAGTCCAGTTCTGCCAGCCGCCTGTAGCCGGGATATTGACCTGACCTAATTGAATGCTCCCAGCATTCAGATCGCTCGAAAGTGTGCCACCGCTAATACTGGCTACCCGATACTCAATGCGATAAGTACCACTGGTGGGGAAATTGATGCTATTGTAGGCCATCCAGTCGCCTGCATCAATCCAGCCAACATTGAGACCTCCCTCTGCGCAATTTTCGGTTTGTACCCCACTCATGCTCGAATAGTTTTCGGCCTCAATGCTGTATAGCAAGGTCTGCTGGGTGGTTGACCACACAAAAGTTCCGGCCGAGTTACCCGGTAAGGTTGCTACAGCTCTATTTCCATTATGTTCGATGTTGAATGTTTTGGCCGAGCTACTTGTATTGTAAACGACCAATATTCTGTCCGAACCATTTGCAAAGGCAACGTTGACCAGTGAAGCATCCGTAGTGCTTGACTGTATTCGCTGTGCATTAGGACGAACAAATTTTGACAGATGGGCACAGATATAGTAGGCAACATTGCGTGTATAGCTGGTGCTGTTGTTGATTGTGATGGCTCCCAGACATATAGTACATCCGCCGGGCGTATGAGGTCCATAGCTGGTATTGGTTGCGAGATTCCATTCGAGGGCTATTTTGGCCCAATTGTTTGGCGCACCTATCATTACATTTTGCATATGCCAAGGAAAATCGCCCGAAAAGCTACCGGTCGAAGAAGTAAACTGTTCAGTAAAGTAGATATTTTTCCCCGTTGCATTTTTGACGGTACTGAGCGCACTAATCGACCCTGCATACAGGTGAAATGCTGCACCGTCGACGTATGTGCTGTTATTGCATACGTAGGTTGGGTAATCGGTGTTATCGCAGTTGTGGTCATAAGCGATAATCAGGGTCGAATAGCCTGCATTGCGGAGGGTAGGTCCCAGATAGGTATTGATAAAGGTTGTCTGCTGCTCTTTGCTCATCGTCATGCTGGGTTCGTTGCCGCCATGGAGGGGTTCGTTCTGTGGGGTGATTGCCCAGATGTTAATTCCTTGCCCTTTCATGGCGTCGAGATAACGTTTAAAATAGTTTGCGTAAGCTTGATAGTAAACAGTCATCAATTCGCCTCCTACCCATGCCTGGTTGCTTTTCATCCATCGTGGAGCTGACCATGGAGTAGCCAGAATTTTTATGGCTGGGTTGATAGCCAGCGCTTTTTTCAGGATGGGAATTAAATAGGTTAAGTCGGGCCCATTGAGGCTAAATATAGCTGCTTCGACGTTGAAGGTTTCCCATCCCGAAGCGCTGGTGCGGTTGCAATTCATGGCTGTAGTTCCATTTTCGGAACATACAAAATAATTGTTTGCACTGCATTTGAGTTGCACCTGCCCTGCAGTAGGGGATATCCATGTAAATTTCTCATTGGGTCCAATAGACGTTGCATTACAGTACATAGGGGTAGTTCCCGATACATATTTGCCATTACTTCCTCGAAGGGCTATCAGTCCTCCTCCGGCATCGACTACCTCAAATGTTTCCCACGAAGAAGCGCTGCTGCGGTCACATATCATGGCACTGGTACCATCGTTCGAAGTTACATATTTACCATTGGTTGCCCCTTTAAGCCTGATAAATGCTCCCACAGGGGCGTTTGTTCCATTGTATACCGTCATTTCTTGATAGGAGTATGACGAAGAACTCATATCCGATGCGCCTATACTGATACGGAGAACGGAAATACCAATACCATTTGTGCTAAATAGTTCATTCAGCAAGGTGGATTGCGTAGTTGACGACAGGCTACTGATAACTTCTGCACTTCCCTCGGTAAGGGTAAATCCAAAACCGTCCATCGTCTGATACTTCGTTCCTTCGTTGAGGGTAATGCTGGGGTAGGAGTTTGAAGCAGTAGTCCAGTTGAGCGCACTTTGTTGGGTGAGCTTTATGCTACCATCGGCCTTGGTTAAGTACCAGTTTACAGCAGTTCCCGCCTTTAAACCGTTGATAGTTTCAGCCTTTTTCGAAGAAGATAAATCTTCTTTATTACAAGCCGAGAGTACACCCATTACAGTGATAATAGGCAATAACAATTTTGTTTTCATGTTAATGGTAGGTTAGTTGGTTAGTAATTTTTTGATTTTGGCAATCTTATCCCAAAGATATGGTTATGCGGTATTGTATCGCAACCATCATCATACGAGAAAGATACTACACTATGGTACGAGAAAGATACTACATGGATGGGTATTGAATACATTTATTATTATCCGAAAAATAATTTTTAAAAATTCTTCTTACGCAAAGACAAATCATAAATGATATTATTTTCATATTTGTGTAAAAAAACTATACATGCCTGTTTCATTGTAATCTTTTTTGCATTTTACTTCTTTTAGCTATTCGAAATATTTATCTTTACCCTATAAATTGGTAAAAACGTGTTTATGTTTTCTGCCGAAAAATATGTAGGTCGGCGTAAGCAACTAATTGAACAGCTAAGTTCGGGCATTGTGTTGCTACCCGGTAATAACCGAGTTCCCATGAATTATGCAGGGAATCCTTATCCTTTTCGTCAGGATAGCCATTTTTTGTATTATTTTGGCATCGATTTGCCCGATCTGGTGGGTGTAGTCGATGTGGACTCTGGCGAGTGCTATCTTTTTGGGGATGAGCTCTCGCTTGATGATTTGATATGGGTGGGAGAGTATCCGGCTTTGGCCGATCTTGCCCAAAAAAGTGGGGTGAGCAAACTCTTTCCTAAAGTTCGACTCGAAAACTATCTGGCCACAGCCATGCAACTAAAACGTCCCATTCATTATTTACCCCCCTATCGGAGCGATCGATTGTTACAGCTGTCGGAATGGTTGTCGCTTACCCCACAGGAGGTAAAGCAGCAAATTTCGTCTGATCTAATTGGTGCAGTGGTATCTCAACGTTCCATTAAGGATGTGGATGAAATCAACGAAATAGAACTAACCATCAATCAGATCACTTCTGAAATGTTTCTAACCGCTTTACATCTGTGCGAACCGGGGAAACGTGAGTCGGAGATTGCTGCGGCCATTGAAAATATTGCAAAAGCTCAAGGAAGTCAGCTTGCCTTTCCTTCCATTTGTTCGGTCAATGGACATTATTTGCACAACGAATCGTATGCCAATACCTTACAAGAAGGGCAATTGCTACTGGTAGATGCTGGATGTGAAAGCCGATTGCACTATGCTACCGATTTAACGCGCGTGTTTCCTGTGGCAAAAACTTTTTCTGCCCAACAGGCCGAAATATACCAGCTGGTGCTCGAAATGCAACGAAAAGCACTGGAAATGATTCGACCAGGAATTACCTATTTATCCGTTCACAAACAAGCCTGCAAGGTAATGGTCGAAGGTTTTAAAGCGCTGGGATTAATGTCGGGCGATACAGATGAAATTGTTGAACAGGGGGCACATGCCTTGTTTTTCCCGCATGGTCTTGGACATTTGCTGGGACTCGATGTACACGATATGGAAGACCTGGGTGAGCAAAATACAGGATATGATGAAAATATAAAGCGAAGTGAAGTTTTTGGAACGCGTTTTCTTCGATATGGCAAGGCATTAAAAGAAGGATTGGTATTAACGGTCGAGCCGGGGATATACTTTATCCCTTTGCTTATTGAGCAATGGAAAAAAGAAGGAAAGTTCAAACAATATATCCATTACGAACGACTAATTCCCTATCTAAATTTTGGGGGTATTCGAATTGAGGACGATATAGTGGTTACTTCGCAGGGATGTCGGGTGTTGGGGAATCCTGTGCCCAAAACCATTGCAGAAATAGAACTTCTTAAAATGCCATGAGGTAGACAAACTTTCGAGGTCGGTGGCGGATTCGAACCGCCGTACGCGGTTTTGCAGACCGCTGCCTAGCCACTCGGCCAACCGACCATATCTGGGTTGCAAAGGTAATATTTATAATTGAATTAAGAAATTTTTTGTAAAGGAAGATAAATGAATAATACCGACCGGAATTTTAAGATAGCTGTTGGTCAGATAGGAGGACGAATGTATTATGGAGTTCCTGCTATTTTGTATCACCATAACTTGTTGTCGAAATTATATACTGATTGGGTGGCTAACAGGTTTCCAGTGAATCTATTTTACAACATTATTAGAAGTGCTCAGCCAAAGTTAAAATCCCGGATACCTCCTTTCCCCCCAAATTTGGTGAGTCAGATGTTTTATAAGTCATTGATAAAAGATTTAGAGAAAAGGCTTTTTTCTTACGATTTAAAAGAGTTACATATTAAATATTATTACTCCCTTGGGCTTGCCTTGGAAAAAAAAATAATTCAGGAAAATTTTAATGCTGCGCAAGCAGTGTTTATGATTGGTTCATCAAGCGCTATGGTTTTCAAGGAGGCCAAAAAAAGAGGATTAATCACTATCAAAGAGCAAATTATTGCACCACCTCAATATACCTTATCTGTGATGGGGGATGTGTGGGAAAAGTATCCAGATTGGGAAAACAGCCAGGAAGAACGTGATATTTTGCAGTTTTGGGCTGATTTACAATGGAAAGAATGGGAATATGCCGACCATATTGTATGTGGTTCGAGCTTTGTCGTTGAAGCAATACGGCAATCCGGTGGAAGTGCCGAGAAAGCAGTTGTAGTTCCATATGGTATTCCTGCTATTGTCAATAAAAACCAGGTTCCAAAGTCTTATGAAGGGAATAGGAAATTGCATGTACTAACTGTCGGAACACTTGGCTTAAGAAAAGGAACACCCTATATTCTGGAAGCTGCCCAAAAGCTTCAGAATGAATGCGAATTTATATTGGTGGGAGCATTGCCAACATCTCAACCACGGTTACTGAGAAATTCACCAGCGAATGTCAGGTTGGTTGGACATATTCCACGAAGTTTGATCGACTCATATTATCAATGGGCTGATATATTTTTATTGCCTTCACTTTCCGAAGGATCGGCTACTGTTTGTTATGAAGCCTTAAGCTATGGCTTACCTTTAATTGTAACACCAAATACAGGACAGTTTATTACTAACGGAGAGGAAGGTTTTATAATTAATTCAAAATCTACAGAAGAAATAATAGAAGCAATTTCAAAGTTTTTACAGGAATCACATTTGGTGCAGAGGATGTCTGTAAAAGCACTTAAACTTTCTACACAAGCCTCTTTTGAGGCATACGAGCAAAGATTAATAGATTTTATTAAAAATAAATGCTTATAGTTTTACAAGGAGATGTATAAAATTTTTGTTATTTGTTGCTTGTCAATCCTGTGTGGTTCATGCGGACATTATCCTACTGAACATCAAAAAGAATTTTTTCGGCAAACTACAACAAGCAAGGCGATAGAATCTTCTTGCCGTGGAAGTGACTATAATCGTTATGTGGTGTACCTGCCTGGAGGTTATTCTCTGCAAAAGCCTTTTCCTGTGCTTTTTTGCTTCGATCCGCATGCCGATGCTCATATAGCTATTAGCTTGTTTAAGTATTACGCCGAAAAGCATGATTGGGTGGTGGTAGCTTCTGCAACCCTTCAGAATGGATTAACCCAGGATGAAATTTTTTTGTATTTGCATCAGCTGTATGGGGATGTAAAGGATAAAATCTGGATTGATACCACGCATATTTTTGCAGTGGGTTTTTCGGGAGGGGCACGGGTGGCAGCCCTGTTTTCCCAGCTTGCCCCTGTGGCAGGTCTGATTTCCTGTTCGGCTGGGTATTACCCTATGGGCAATTGTGTCCCAGCTGTGTCTATTGCCGGTACTTATGATATGAATTACCTCGAAACCCAAACTGCCAATAACCTGCTCAACCAATCCTCGTGTCGTCATATTTTTCTCACGTTTGAGGGTACACACCAGTGGCCACCAGTATCGGTACTGTCAAAAGCTATTGATATTTTGCAGGTATGGCGTATAGGTAGTACTGAATTTCTGCATTTGCCCGAGGGAAAATCACAGTTCGAGAAAGAAAAATTGGCGCTTCTCACTCGGATGAATCGGCCTCGGTCCGATAGCCTGTGGCAGTTGATTGAGGAGGTCAATGTTTTTCTTTCAATTTATGGCGATGTACCCGAAATAGCGCCTATTCGTAAAAGTTACGATTCGTTGATGCAGCAGAATGCCATTGTGGCCATGATTGACCGGAAAATTGCTGCCGAAAAATATGAAGAAGAACAACAGACTATCGTTCGACAGGCGATGGGTAGCCGACCCATTGCCTGGTGGACGACTATGCTAAACCAATGGCAACAGGGTGTAAAGAATGACGAAGCAATGCAGGCAGTATATAAACGTCTGCTGGCTTATGTAAGCTTGCTTTCGTATAGCTACGCACAGGCTGCTATTCGGCAGGGGAACTGGCCGGCTGTGCAGTATGTTTTGACCGTGTATGGACTTGCCGATCCACAAAATGCCGACTACCATTACTTTATGGCCTGTTTGTATACCCACGAACACAAAATACCGCAAGCTCTGGAAGAACTCAAGAATGCTTTTCACGGTGGCATACCCTTAGCCAAAGCCCTGAACGATCCCTTACTCTTAGAACTTAAACCCTATCTGGTATCACAATAACCCCTAATCATGAACCCTAAAAAACTTACCATCAAAGAGTGGGCAATTGATGACCGACCCCGCGAAAAAATGATTCAGAAAGGAGCCAGCGCTTTATCGAATGCCGAACTTATTGCTATCCTCTTGGGGAATGGAACTGTGGAAGATACCGCAGTGGGCTTAGGTCAGAAGTTGCTTCAAATGGCCAGTAACAACCTAAATGAACTGGCAAAATTTGACTTTCAACGTTTATGCAAAATTAAAGGTATTGGTGAGGCAAAGGCTGTTCGCCTGATAGCTGCTCTTGAGTTGGGAAAACGACGAAATATAGAGCGGGTTATCGAGCGAAAAAAAATAACCTGTAGCAACGATGTGGCCGATATCTTTGTTCCTCAGCTGCAGGATCTTCCTCACGAAGAATTCTGGATTGTACTGCTGAATCGATCCAACCTGATTATCGATATGAATCGTATAAGCCAGGGAGGAATAGCCGGAACCGTGACCGATGTGCGTATTATTCTTAAAACAGCTCTCGATCGAATGGCTACCCAGCTAATCCTGTGCCACAATCACCCTTCTGGCAATTTACAACCAAGTAAAGAGGATATAAATTTTACAAAAAAAATATTGGAGGCAGGAAAATTACTGGACATTCAACTTCTCGACCACATTATTGTGGCTAATACCGGATATTATAGCTTTGCCGATAATGGTATGCTGGGGTAATTATGTTATTGCACCGATGACATATCGTTTTGTGGTATGCTATTTCGATTATTAAACTGAATATTTTAAAATTATTTTCGGTAAAAGCATTAAGGCAATAAAAGGACACTTCAGTTTGCCCCTATCATTTTTTCTCACCAAGCGATTGCTTGACAAACCCAGCAAATAGCCTTTTATAAGTGCATTTTACTTAAAATTATACATGCATGTTTTTAATTTTTTCCAGGTCTTCTGGGGTGTCGATGGCAATGGTTTCCATATTGGTAGTTTGCACGTAAATAGCATATTCGTTTTCGAGCCATCGGTTTTGTTCCAGCGACTCAGCTATTTCGAGGGGGGAAGGGGGTAGCTGGGTAATTTCTTTAAGAACGGTGACTTTATAGGCGTAAATTCCGATATGCTTGAGGTATTGAAATGAGTGTATCCAGTCGGATTGTTCGGCATTTCGTTGATAAGGGATTACCGACCGGCTAAAATATAACGCCCGGTTATTTCTGTTGACAATTACTTTTACTACATTGGGATTAAAAAGCTCATCGGGTAAACTGATAGGTTTTGCCAGGGTGGCGATGGAAATATCTTCCTCAAAACAGCTTTTGAGTAATCGGAGTTGTTCTGGTTGAATAAAAGGCTCGTCGCCCTGGATGTTGATAACTACATCGAACTTCATATCGGGAAAGTCGGGTTGAATTTTTCGGATAGCCTCAGCACACCGATCGGTACCGCTGCGGTGCTTGTCGGAGGTCATAACGACTTTTCCTCCGAAGTCTTCGACGTGTTTTAAAATGCGTTCGTCGTCGGTGGCTACTACCACGTGTTCAATAGCTTTGCTTGCTTGTTCATAAACACGTTGTATCATGCTTTTGCCGTTGATGTCAACCAGGGGCTTTCCGGGGAATCGGGTGGAAGCATAACGGGCAGGGATAATACCAATGAAATTCATGCAGTTAATGTGCTTAAGGTTGTCCTTACAAAGGTAAGAAAAATTAGCCGTTTCGCAGCATTAAATTTGCCGATTCATCCTCACCCCGTCTTAGCGGACGGCCCTCATCTACATCCTCACCCCGCCCTGTCGGGCACCCCTCTCCTTGGAAAGGAGAGGGGATGGGGGTGAGGATAAAAGGAGAGCATATGGTTGGTAAAGTTTACAATATAATAAGCTTGGGAAGAAGAAATTATAGCAGCCTTAAAAATTAGCACAGGCCAAAATCAATGCGATGTGCGGTGGGCTGCACAAATGCGCGGAGGTGTGGAGCAGTGAATGGTCAAAACGGCAAGTATGGCCGCAGGGGCGCTTGTCGTTTCAAAGCGTTGGCAGGAAGAATACCTTGAGTGGAAAAACTATGGCTATTTCCAACAGTACAGGTAAAGATAAATGTCCCGGCCAACGATTTGGTTTACCCTGCCTGCCATACTCCGTTTTGACCAGAGCGGGTAGGGGATCATTTGTGCTTGATTTTCTTTGCTACTTTCTTGTATCAAGACAAGAAAGTAGGAGAAAAGAAAAATGTGCTGAGACGAAAATGGGTTGCAGTTTCATCCTCACCCCGTCCTGTCGGGCACCCCTCTCCTTAGAAAGGAGAGGGGAAGGGGGTGAGGATTGAAAGGTAGGGGAAGGGGGTGAGGTTATAGCGCACAATGGTTGCACTAATGCCCCCCTGGACATTTTTCCTTAATTTTCTATGTTATAATGTAAAAGCGCGCCAGAAGTATGAAGAACGTAATGGCATTACATTACCTTCCTTGGGAAAAGCCATTTTCCTGCGCAAAAATCAATAAGTAGCTGAAAAAAATTAGTGGAAACGGCTACTATAATTTTTTCTTTACTTCGGTTTCGACATAAGCTTCAATGACATCGCCCACCTTGATATCGTTGAAGTTTTCGATAGTGAGCCCACAATCTTGTCCGGCAACAACTTCTTTCACATCGTCTTTGAAACGTTTGAGCGAACCAAGCTCGCCGGAATATACCACGATACCATCGCGGATCACGCGCACTTTTGAGTTACGTTGGATTTTACCCTCACGACACATACAGCCAGCAACCGTTCCCACTTTCGATATTTTGAAAATTTCGAGCACTTCGAGGGTAGCAACAATTTCTTCCTTGATGATGGGGGAAAGCATTCCCTCCATAGCATCCTTAAGATCTTCGATGGCATCGTATATAATGGAATAGAGGCGTATTTCAATTTGTTCCTTTTCGGCGAGTTTGCGAGCGTTCATGGAAGGACGTACCTGGAACCCAATGATAATGGCATTGGAAGCTGCAGCCAGCAATACATCTGACTCAGAAATCTGACCTACTGCTTTGTGGATGATATTAACCTGAATTTCTTCGGTCGAAAGTTTAATGAGCGAATCAGATAGTGCTTCTACTGAGCCATCGACATCGCCTTTGACGATGATATTAAGTTCTTTGAAGTTGCCAATGGCAATACGCCGACCAATTTCGTCGAGGGTAATGTGTTTACGTGTTCTTAGTTCTTGTTCACGCTGAAGCTGTTCACGCTTGAGGGCTATTTCTTTGGCTTCTTTTTCATCGGTAAGAACGTGGAATTCGTCGCCTGCCTGTGGAGCGCCGTTCAAGCCCAGGATAAGCACGGGGGTAGAAGGGCCGGCAGCATCGATGCACTTGTTACGTTCGTTAAACATGGCTTTGACCTTACCCCAGCTGGTGCCAGCCAATACAAGGTCGCCCACACGTAGGGTACCCGTCGATACCAGCACGGTGGCTACATATCCTCTTCCCTTATCGAGCGATGACTCGATTACGGTACCCTTTGCCCTTCGATTGGGGTTTGCTTTTAAATCGAGTAGTTCGGCTTCAAGCAGCACCTTTTCGAGTAGTTTATCAACGTTCAAACCTGTTTTAGCTGAGATTTCCTGCGATTGATATTTTCCTCCCCATTCTTCGACCAATATGTTCATTTGCGCCAGTTCCTCACGAACGCGGTCGGGGTTAGCAGTTGGGAGGTCAATTTTATTAATAGCAAAAACGATGGGCACGCCAGCAGCCAACGCATGGTTAATAGCTTCTTTGGTCTGCGGTTTCACGCCGTCGTCGGCAGCAACAACGATAACAGCCACGTCGGTAATTTTGGCACCGCGGGCACGCATAGCAGTAAATGCTTCGTGACCCGGAGTATCGAGGAAGGTTATTTGTCGACCATCGTCGAGGGTTACGCTGTACGCCCCAATGTGCTGCGTTATCCCACCAGCTTCACCCGCTACTACGTTGGTATTGCGGATAAAGTCAAGCAATTTGGTTTTTCCATGGTCGACATGCCCCATGACCGTTACAATAGGGGGACGAGGCTGCAAATCTTCTGGATTGTCTTCCTCCTCTTCAATAGCAGCCTGAAGTTCAGCACTTACGAATTCAACCTTGTAATTGTATTCTTCCGCGAGCAGTGTAATGGTTTCTGCATCGAGCCGCTGGTTGATCGAGACAAACAATCCTATGCTCATACAGGTTGAAATGAGCTGGGTTACGGGAATATTCATCATCGTAGCCAGCTCGTTGGCAGTAACAAACTCCGTAACGCGGAGAATCGATTTTTCCTTTTCCTGCTGTTCGAGTTCGGCCTGTAACCGTTCGCGAATCTCTTCGCGTTTTTCACGGCGGTATTTGGCTGCTTTGGTCTTACCCTTGGAGATAAGTCGTGCCAAGGTTTCTTTTATCTGTTTTTGTACTTCTTCTTCGTCTATTTCCTGTCGGAAAACCTTTTTGCTTTTTTTCTTATCTTTCTTAAGCTTTACTTCAATGGTACGTTCTTTGGGTTTGTCGGTTTGTTGGTCTTGTGAAACCGGAACCTTAGAGAGTTCAATTTTAATACGTTTACGTTTCTTCTTTTTCTCAAATCGATCCTCGATGCTACTTGACGAAACTACCAGCTTTTTATTTTCTTTTTCTTTTTCTTTTTCAGTGGGAAGGTCTATTTTCCCTACTACTTTGGGACCGGTTAGTTTTTCAACTTTAACTCGAATAACCTGATCATCTTCTTCGGGTTCTTCATTTCGCGTTTCATTGGGTGCAGGAGAGGGGGCAATGGTTGCTTCAGGTTCAGGGGAAGCTTTTGCAGTTTTTTCCGTTGGTGTAGCGGTAAGGTCAATTTTTCCAACTACTTTTGGAGGCTCTAATTTAATCTTAGGTCTAATAGGTGTATCTTCTTTATTTTCTTCTGGTTGGGAAGTTATAAGGGGTTCTGGTTGGGTGGGTTCAATCACTTTTTCCTTCGGAGTGGTATCGGCTTCGGATTTTCCTTTTGGTTTATTCAGATCGATTTTACCCAGTACTTTCAGTTCAATTTTTTCTTTGGGGCGCAGACTAATTACAGGAGGTTCTTCTTCAACTTCCTCTTCTGTCTCTTCCTGGCTGGACTCAATGTCGTTGATGGAAATACTTTGTTTTTTTTCGCGTAACGTGTTCAGCGAAATCTTTTCCGATTCTTTTTTTAGGGCCATGGCGCTGCTAAACTCTTTTTCGAGTAAAGCAACTAGCTCTGGTGATACTTTAGTATTGGGATCTGGATTAATGGGATGCCCCTTTTTTTTAAGGAAATCGACAATGGTCGAGATCCCAACATTGAGTTCTTTTGCCAGTTTACTTAGTCTTGTGCCTTTTTGTTCAATCATAAAATGCTACCCCTTGTTTTTGCTTTGCAATATTAGTAAATAAATTTCGATACCCCGCTAATTGTCCCTAAGTATTTGCGATATAATTTTTTAAAAAACGGTTTGTATTTTCGTTATTTAAGTTTGAATGATAAAGTTTACTCAAATTCCGATTTGAGAATGCGCAGCACTTCTCGCACGGTTTCTTCCTCGAGGTCAGTACGTTTTACCAGGTCGTCAAATCCTACCTGGAGTACGCTTTTAGCGGTATCGCAGCCAATAGCTTTGAGTTCGTCGATGATCCATTCGTCGATTTCGTCGGCAAATTCGTCGAGGCTGACATCTTCTTCATCTTCGCTAGATTCGCGATATACATCTATTTCATAACCTGTTAATTGGCTGGCAAGCTTAATATTCATGCCACCCTTACCAATGGCCAGCGATACTTCTTTGGGTTGCAGGTATACTTCGGCACGTTTATTGGTTTCGTCGAGCTTTATAGAGCTAATCTTGGCAGGTGCGAGCGCACGCTGGATAAGTAGTTGGGTATTATTGGTATAATTAATGACATCGATATTTTCGTTGCGCAACTCACGCACGATACCATGAATACGCGACCCCTTCATACCCACGCAAGCACCGACGGGGTCGATACGCTCGTCGTATGATTCAACAGCAACTTTGGCACGTTCGCCTGGTATGCGAACTATTTTCTTGATGGTTATCAAACCATCGAAGATTTCGGGCACTTCAAGTTCGAAGAGACGTTCAAGGAATTTTGGCGAAGTGCGGGAAAGGATAATGAGCGGCTTGTTATTCTTCATTTCAACCTTATAGACAACGGCTCTAACCGTATCCCCTTTTTTAAAGAAATCGCGGGGAATTTGCTGGTCACGGGGCAGGATAAGTTCATTCCCCTCATCGTCGAGGACCAGTATTTCTTTTTTCCACACTTGATAAACTTCGCCAGTAACGATGTCGCCAATACGATCTTTGTATTTTGCATAGAGGTTGTTTTTTTCGAGTTCCATCAGGCGGGTACTCAGGTTTTGACGAAGTGCCAAAATAGCCCGACGGGTCATATCTTTGGGTTTAAATTCTTCGGATACATCTTCGCCAACCTCGTAGTCCTCGTCAATTTTTTTGGCTTCCGAAAGGGGGATTTGCGTGTTGGGATCGGTGTATTCCTCATCGGGGACCACACGCCGGTTGCGCCAAATTTCAAAGTCGCCCTTATCGGGGTTTATAATGACATCAAAATTATCGGCACTGCCATATTGCTTGGCCAACATGGAACGAAAAACATCCTCAAGTACCCGCATCATGGTTACCCGGTCGATATTTTTTAACTCCTTAACCTCAGAGAATATCTCTGCTAGATTGAAATTTTCCATAAAATGAGTTTTTGGAAGTTAAAATTTTATTTTCCTACGTGTATGTTTTACTGTTGAAAATTCAATAAATTGATTTTCCGTAATTTTCTTCTTTTTTTTGCTACCTTCTAACACTACCTTTTTTTCTACCAGTAAATCAAAGCCATTTTCAAAGGTTTCACCTAAAATGCCTGTGATCTTTTCTCCACTGCGTAGCAGGACTTCTACTTCGTTGTTTTTGTACTTTTTGTATTGTTCAATAACCTCAAAGGGTTGAGTTAGTCCTGGCGATGATACTTCCAGTTCGTAATCGTCGTCAATAGCATCGAGATGTGGAATTAGCATCTGGTTAATTTGAGCACATTCATCCAGTGTGATTCGGGTATAATTGTCAACAGCAACAAATATTTTGTTGCCTGGATTTACCTTTACTTTTACGATGAAGTACTTATTTAAATCCAGATGTTTGCGCAGAATATCTTCAACTTCGTTTTCCGTTATCATGGTTGAGTAAGGTTAACAAAATAGGGGACTACTGTCCCCTACGCTGTTTTGCATATCTGCTGCAAAGATAATATATTTTTACAAAAACACATTTTTTATTTTACATATATCCACGAATCGGGATGAACATTACTTCGTGCATTATTTAGTTCCGACAGCGCTTCCCGCAAGGAGTTGGCACAATAGGTACTTACCAGATGGAAGCCATTGGGAGCATCAATAATTTGGGCTTTGTAGCCAAGTTTATTCATTTCCTGCACGTAATTGTCGGCATTTTGCTGTATTCGAAAACTACCGGTAATTACGCAAAAGTTACCCTTCGGATTTCCCGATTGACAAGCTGCCTGGAGTGAGTCAATTTTTGCCTGCATTTCAGCTTTTAAAGCTTCCAATTCGGCTACACGTTTCAACGAGTCTTCTTTTACTGCATTTTCAAGCTGTTTGATGTATTCAGCCTGTTTTTTGTATTTGCAACCAGCAAAACCAGCAGTAATAAGGGCTAATAATAATAAAAATGAAAGTTTTTTCATACCGCTAAAATTTTTACGAAACTCCTCGATCGATAGCAATTGCTACCCTTTGAGTTTCAAGTTAATATTCTGGTTTAGGTTATTTTGGGGGAAAGTTAATACATTTACTTTAAGATTGCAAGGGTATAGCATTTCTTTCCTGTATTTTAGGGGTAGGGAATGCGTTTTTTGATAAATTATCGTGCCCTACAAGGCTTTGTTTTGCTTACCCCCAAAGATGTTTTCACCCCGTAGCCTCTGCGTTAGATTATCTACCACTAATAGCCCCAGAGTCTTCCCGGGCACCTTTGCTATTTTCCTTTAAATTTTCTATTTTTACCCTATCAACCCTATACCCTTTTTATGGCCGGTTGGACGGGACATATTGGTAAGCAGCGCAAAATGCGCCCGTACGAGCACTTTGCAAAGGATCATCTGGGCAATGTACGGGTGGTATTCAGTCCCAATGGCCGCAGTGCGATGCGTGTGCAGGAGGATCATTATTATCCCTTTGGAATGCTCATGCCGTACACCCACTACGCCAGTTCCTCCAGCACCCCCAACCGCCTGCTCTACAACTCCAAGGAGCTACTCAACTACCTGCCGGGGCTGAGGTGGTATGATTACGGCGCCAGGATGTATGATGCGCAGGTGGGGAGGTGTTACAGTATAGACCCTGTGGCTGAAGTTAGTAGGAAATTTAGTCCATATTCATATTGTTATGACAACCCCATAAGATTTATTGATGTGGATGGATTAATACCAATTGATGAAATTGTAAAAGGTGGCAAAATAAGCAGTAAATTTGGTCTAAGGGTACGTAAGGGTAAATTAGAAGGACATTGGGGAGTAGATATTAGTACAGGTGGTAAAACCGGTTTACCTGTCAGAGCTGCTGCTGGAGGTATTGTAGAAATAGTTAAATGGGATAGTAATAAACCTGAAAGAGAAAAATGGGGATATGGTTTATATATTGTAATAAATCATGGGAATGGGTATTATACTTTATATGGTCATCTACAAGCTGGAGGAGTTAAAGTAAAGCAAGGTGATGAAGTAAAAAATGGACAAATTATAGCTTTATCTGGAAATACAGGAGAAAGCAGTGGACCTCATACACATTTTGAGATTATTAATACAAAACTTGCTAAAGGTGGACTCAGGGCACCAGAAAACCATATAGATCCTGAATCTATTGATGATTTACAAGAATATATAAATAATGGGTATCAGAATAAAGAGACAACAGTTAATGAAGGATATCCAACAGAGATTGAAGAAGTAATAGTAACAGCTAAAGGGCCACCTCCTTTAAAACCATTAGATGCACTACTAGAAGATCTGCAGTGGCAATCTGTAAGACCTAATGCCTTTGGGAACACCGGCAGGTATAACAAACCTGGTAGAAGGTGCGACCAATTTTATAGTGATGATTTTCTAAAATGGTATTACGGCAAGTAACAAAATAATAATAATTTAAAAAAAATAATTATGCGAGTCCAGAATTGTATTGCAATGGTATTTGTAATTCTATGTTTGGGTTGTGGCGATGGTAACAAACAACCTAATAGAATTATCAATGAAGATTTCAATGAGTTTTATAATAAGTTCTATAGTGACAGTATTTTTCAAATGAGCAGGATTGTTTTTCCTTTAAAAGGCAAACATTGCTTAGATGGTTGTCTGCCTGAAAGTCCTGTTGCTACAGAATGGAGTAAAAACGAATGGAGTTTTTTACAAGCTGCGGATGAGGTAAACGACAGTATTATCAGGTACGGAGATTATGTATATAGGCGAGAAATAAAAAAATCTGACACATTGGTAGTTGAAAGAATTTATATTCCAGATTCCGGTTTTGAGATTTTAGCGAAATATTCTTTAAAAGAACAAAAGTGGTATTTGGTTTATTACTCCGAAGCAAACTATTAATGCCTTACACATATAGGTATTGGTATAACCCCCTATTTTCTATACAGTTTTTAAAAAATTGTTTACTGCAAATAGTTGTCATCGGTATCAAGTTGTATTTTATTGAGGTGCCTTAATGCTGTCTACAGTCGCTTTTTATCTTACCCCCAAAGATGTTTTCATCCCGTAGCCTCTGCGTTAGATTATCTACCACTAATAGCCCCAGCACCTTCCTGGGCACTTTTGCTATTTTCCTTTCAATTTTCTATTTTTACTTCATCAACCCTATATTCTTTTATGGCCGGTTGGATGGAACATATTGGCAAGCAGCACAAAATGCGCCCATACGAATACTTTGCAAAGGATCATCTGGGCAATGTACGGGTGGTATTCAGTCCCAATGGCCGCAGTGCGATGCGTGTGCAGGAGGATCATTACTATCCTTTTGGAATGCTCATGCCATACACCCACTACGCCAGTTCCTCCAGCACCCCCAACCGCCTGCTCTACAACTCTAAGGAGCTGCTCAACTACCTGCCGGGGCTAAGGTGGTATGATTACGGCGCAAGGATGTATGATGCGCAGGTGGGGAGGTTTTATTCTGTGGATTTCAAAGCTGAAAAATTTTACTCTATTTCTCCTTACGCTTATTGTAATAACAATCCGATACGCTTTATTGACCCAACGGGCATGGAATTTACAGATGATGCATGGAAACAGGTTAAACGATTGATAGCAGATATTGATGCAAGACAAGCAAGGAATAATAAAACTATCGCAGAAAAAAAGGCAAGACTGGAAGGAGGCGGTTTATCAGCAAGAGAGGAAAAGAAACTAATTAGGCAAATAGAGCAATTGGAGAGTACTAATGCAGCTTTAGAACAAACTAGGGGGGAAATAGCCATGTTAGCAGCTTCTGACCAAAAGTATGATATAAAGATTGATTACTCGATGAATATAAATGGAGCTGTCTATGGAACAGGAGAGAATAGAAGTGGTGTGGTATTTAATTTTAAAAATGGAAATTTTGAAATACTATTAGGAGATGGCAGTTTAGCTTCCCTTGCACATGAGCTTAAACACGCTTATCAGTTTGAAACAGGATCGTTGAGTTCAGGATATAGAAAAGACGGGGCCCCTTTTTATGACAAAATGGATGAATGGGAAGCGTATTCGAGAGGTACGTTATTTGGTGGCGAACGAATTTATACTTTACCTTCACTTTATGATAAATTACAAGATGGTCCAATGGATGCAAGTAAATTGGCTCCAATAATATTAAGTAATCCAGCTGCACTTCAAAGAATAGCAAATGCAACTCGATCAGCATTCAGGGTAAATGGTGTTACTTACAAAATGCAGGGAGAAGAATAACATGAAGAAAATATCTATCGTGTTTTATTGTGTTTTATTTTTTTCTTGTACATCACAAAAAATGACTCTTTCACCTTTTGTTGCTGTTTATAAGAGTGATTGGTCTGGTCATGTTTATCCCGATTATATAATTTTAAAAACACAGCCTCAAGTTTTTGAAAGATACTTACCCGGTATATATGAAATTATTGTTGGACAATGGAGTGTTAAAAATGATACATTGTTTTTATTCCCAAAATATGATTCTTTTATCAGAAATTCAGAATTGAATTCTGAATTGGAATTTTCAGTAATAACTCCAAAAGATTCAACTTTACTAACTATACCACAGCAGTATTTAATTAAAAATGATTGCTTGATTGACATAACAGATTATAGTATTATTTTGCCAGAATTATTAGACATTCAAAACTGTAAAACAGTATATAAGCGAGTCACTAAAAAATGACAAGAGTTTTAATTCTTAATTTTCTGTCCAGCTTTTAAAAATCGTTTACGGCAAATAGTTGTCATCGGCATCAAGTTGTATTTTATTGAAGAGCCTTAATGCTATCTCACGGTCGCTTCTTATCTTACCCCCAGAGATGTTGTTCTCCTCGTAGCCTTTACGTTAGATTATTTACCACTAATAGTCCCAGCACCTTCCCGGGCACTTTTGCATTTTTCCTTTAAATTTTCTATTTTTACTTCATCAACCCTATCCCCTTTTATGGCCATTTGGATGGAACATATTAGCAAGCAGCATATCAGGCGCCCGTACGAGTACTTTGCAAAGGATCATCTGGGCAATGTACGGGTGGTATTCAGTCCCAATGGCCGCAGTGCGATGCGTGTGCAGGAGGATCATTATTATCCCTTTGGAATGCTCATGCCGTACACCCACTACG
>Ga0209204_1001378_pt1 | contig 22908 bp, 19 predicted proteins | sample AD_JPNMR2_MetaG_FD_184425 | JGI IMG/M metagenome (GOLD analysis project Ga0209204, IMG submission 184425) | Active sludge microbial communities of municipal wastewater-treating anaerobic digesters from Japan - AD_JPNMR2_MetaG (SPAdes) (version 2) | ecosystem: Engineered > Bioreactor > Anaerobic...
AATGGTGCATCCAAGGTGCTCACGTAGCATATACAGTACATGTAATAGTGCCATTGAATCCTTGCCAGCAGACACTGATACCAGTACTCTATCGCCAGGCACAATAAGGTTATTATCCTGTATAAATGTATACACTTTTTGTACAAGGTTATTCATATAACGGGAGTTATAATAATCATTTCATACATATCAATAATATATCCGTTATAAGCACTGTGGGGATTCTTGCAATATATTTTTATGTCAGGCACTCAGTGCTTTTTGCACTATCGTGGGGTGTGGTCCCCAATAAAATTTACAAAAAAATATGTTTTCTTCATCCCCAATTTCAAAAGTATAACCACTATAGCGATAGTTATCGGTATAGTAATCTTCATCTTCTTCAGCTTTTGCTAAAAATTCCAAAAATTCATACAATACATTATCCAGACAATATGCAATAACCTTTGCCAATGACATCTTCCATAGCTTCTTCACATCAAGAAAAAACTCATACTCATCATTATATAATACCAGATGCAATCTCTTCCACTCCCCTTCGTTACGTGTTCTGTATTGTATTTGTTTAAAGTACTGTATATCACCTTTTTCACACAAAGCAGCAAAACTTATTATTGAGGATACAAATGTCCTAAGCGACATGTTTTTCTTTTCTGCATAAAATTTCAATATTTCAAGATGTTTGTATGAAATGCACGTGGTGGTTTCAATATACATATGCTTTCCCTTCCAAAGTAGTTTTTATTTTTTATATTTGATTTTATCGTAATAATTTATAATAATTTTTCAAGCATAAAATAATATTTTGAAAAATCAAATATAAACTAACATTAGGTGTCAACTGAAATCTATATTAATTTTTTACTAAAACATTTAGAATTTTTTTATTGCCACAGTGATAATAACAAATAATTTTTGTACATCCTTTACATCCATAATTATGCTATTGACCTTGCAGGTATTATAGTTTAAAATAGCTCAAAGATAATCCGTTTTATAAGGAGATAGTTACCATGGACATCACCATTCAAAAACGAATAGAACAATGGCAAAATCCACCATTTGATACCAGCACTATACAGGAGATAAAACAACTTGTTGCACAAAATAATGAAAAAGAACTGTACGAACGCTTTTATACCACACTTGAGTTTGGCACAGGCGGACTTCGTGGAATCATTGGTGCTGGCACCAACCGAATGAACATTTACACCGTTGGCATGGCAACACAGGGCCTGGCAAACTACATTGTACACCAGGGAAATGCTGCAAAAGGTGTAGTTATAGCATATGATTCACGCAGGATGTCAGATGTATTCTCAAAAGAAGCAGCCTCTATATTAGCGGGCAATGGGATTAAGGTATATCTTTTCAAGGATATCATGCCCACACCAATCTGCTCATTTGCAATACGCCATTACAATGCCACAGCAGGTATTGTTATCACAGCCAGTCATAACCCACCAGAATATAACGGATATAAGGTATACTGGGAAGATGGCGGTCAGGTTGTCCCGCCCCAGGATAAAGAAATAATACGTGAAGTTTCAAAAATACAGGACATCACACAAATTAAGAAGATGAATTTTGATGAAGCGATAGCTCATGGCATTATATTGTTAGTTGGCGATGAAATCATTGAAAGCTATGCCCAGAAACTTTCACAGGTACGATTCAAATCCGATGAACTATCGCCAATACACATTGTATACACACCATTACATGGTACTGGTTACCGTATTGTTCCTCAAATACTCAAAACATCTGGGTTCCCCAATGTTCATATAGTTGAACAACAGGCAATCCCTGATGGCAACTTCCCCACTGTCAAATCACCCAATCCTGAAGAACCTGAAGCGCTTACACAGGCCATTGAACTTGCACAACAAATCAATGCCGATATAGTGTTAGCAACTGATCCCGATGCTGACCGCATGGGCGTAGCATTTAAAGATGACAATGGACAATATATGCTTATTAATGGAAATCAGATAGGCAGCATGCTTTTGTATTATATACTGTTACGATTGCAGCAACTAAACAAGCTACCTAAAAATGGATTTGTTGTAAAAACAATAGTTACCACTGACCTGCAGCAGGAGATAGCTCGTCATTTCAATGTTACTATTGAAAATGTCCTCACAGGATTTAAATGGATTGCAAAAAAGATGAAAGATTATGAAAAGTCACATGTATTTATTTTTGGTGGTGAAGAAAGTTATGGATATTTGCCTCTTGATTTTGTGCGTGACAAGGATGCAGTAAGCTCCTGCTATTTCTTTGCCGAAATGGCACACTGGCTCCATTCACACAATAAAACACTGAAAGACTTTTTATATGAAATATACACTCAGTTTGGCTATTACAACGAAAAGCTTGTTTCGCTTACACTGAAGGGTGTGGAAGGCATTCAAAAGATAGAATCCATCATGAAGCACTTTAGAAGTAATCCACCCAAACAACTGGCCGGAACTACTGTTACTGCAATTCTTGACGTCAAACAGGGAACGCTTACTGATGTAATGAGTGGTACCACAAAAGCTGTGGATTTGCCTGCATCGGACGTGTTGCAGTTTACGTTAGAAAATGGCTCAAAGGTAACCATGCGTCCTTCGGGAACTGAACCCAAAATCAAGTTTTATTTCAGCTCACGTAAAAAGGGAACAGACATCAAACAACTTGAAGAAGAAGTATCACGGTATAATGAAACGTTAGCAAAAGAATTATTGAGTACAATTGAATCGGTTATTACATAACTACAAAGCATTTATACTATGCTTTAATCTACAAATTTTTGTTGCCATATCCACAACCACAAGATCTATGAATTTACGGTTTAGTGGCACTGAACATCTTGTATGGGCAAAGCCACTGCACTTTATTAAAGTGTAGCAATCTCATCCTCACAAAAGAGATTGCCTGACTTTGCTTGCAATGATTATGGTGAGTTAGGCAGGAGTGCTCATCAAATCTTTTGCATAATCTCTTCTTCTTTTTTCTGCATTTTTCTTTTTTTGTATAACGATTGTTCATGGTCATATCCCAACAGGTGCAGCACTCCATGTACCAGTAATCTCTTTAATTCTTCTTTCAGGGTCACTCCATATTCTATAGCCTGCCTTTGGGCAGTCTCCAGTGAAATGAAAATATCGCCTAAATGTTCCTTTGTGGTAACATGTGGCATGGGTGCTTCACGGTAGGCAAAAGATATGACATCGGTTGGACCTTTTTTTTTGCGATAGGTTTTATTAATATGAGCTATCGCCTCATCATTAGTTAAAATGAGTGTAACAACTACATTATCAACTTCCTGACCCTGTAAAACAGCAGCTATAATTTTTTTGCAAAACGCGGCTAACTCTTTAGGCATCGTGATGTGCTCACGTTCAACATTAACCTTGATTGCCATTAGATGATTTTTTCTCCAATCGGTTTATTGCTTCCTTTGTGGGGTATTCAATACGTGAATGGAATATGCCCTGTAACACCTGCACAAACGCATTCTGAATTTTGTTTAATTCATTCAGCGTAATATCGGCCCTTTCCAGGTCACCTTCATTCAGCCTATTATAGATTATTCGTTTTACCAGTGTTTCCAATTTTTCCAGTGTTGGCTCCTGTATTGAACGCGATGCAGCTTCAATTGCATCCGCCAGCATGACAATTGCGGTTTCACGTGTATGTGGTTTTGGGCCAGGATACTGAAAATCACTTTTCTGTATGCTATTCCCGTTAGTGGTGCCTTCTTCAAGTGCCTGATGGTAAAAATATGTCATCACTGTTTGTCCGTGATGCTCACGGATAAAATCAATGACCATTTCAGGAAGATTATTTTTTCGTGCCAGTTCAACGCCCTTTTCAACATGTGAGATAATTAATCTACAATATTCAAGGGCTGACATATCCTTAGCACGTGGGTCGGTAACCTTATTCTCAATATAAAAATTTGCGTCCTGAATTTTTCCTATATCATGGTAGTACCCGCCAACACGTGCCAGCAATGCATTAGCACCAACCTCCTTGCATGCAGATTCTGCAAGTGTTGCCACCATCAGTGAATGATTATAGGTTCCGGGTGCCTTGATAAGCATCTCTTTAAATATTGGCGCATTGAGGTCCGATAGTTCCAGCAACTTAAACTTTGTTGTAACACCAAAGAGGTTTTCATATACCGGGAACACACCAAAGACAATTATTGCATTAATGATACCTGATATAAAAGCCAATCCAACGTTATTTGCGATGATGCCAAATTGCATTTCCTGCATCAATCCAACAGCAATTACTATTACCGAATTAATAAGCCCTAAGGTAACACCACCACGTAAAAAATCAGAACGACGTTCAACATCACCAACAACGAATACACCTGATAATGCGGAACTGAATGCCAATAGTAATGTGGTAAAGTCGCCTTTCATGCTTACCGTTACAAAGAACACAATATACACACCAATCAACATGGCAATGTGCATATTGTACATGATTGCAAGTACCATCGTGACCAGGGGAATAGGTAAAAGAAGTGGGAAGAACAAACCCTCAAAAGCCCTTCCCTGCCACCTGGCTATAAAAAAGGCAATAACAATAAAAGCCAGAACAAGGGTAAACACTATCAGAGGCATCTTATTATCAACAACCAGGTTGCTATAATAGGTTATGAGAAAATAGCCAAAGATGACTAAAAATCCCAACTGAATAAGAAGCAGCCCTATAATAAAACTTGATCCAGAGAAGTGCGCATTCTTATTAATAATATTAATTTTTTGCAACATATCCTCTGTTATGGTATCACCTTCACGGGCTATTGACTGGCCTTTCTTTATCACCCGGGTAACTGGTTTTACCGACTGGACAGCTTCAGCTATTCTTCTTTTTGTTTCTTCCTCATTATAAAAAAGATTTGGCTGCAACAGACTGATAATAACAGAATTTACTGCATATAACGCATCACTGGAAGGTTTGTTAAGAATATCTTTGCTTATGACTGGCACCAGCGATTGTATTTTTTTCATATCTACTAATGCATCAACATTCAACTGTTTTTCTTTTAGTTCTGAAGCACTTCCCACTACTCTCACAATGACATGATTTGACTGTAACCGTAATGGATTGGTATATGGCTTTTCCAGAATACCATTATTATATATTTGTAATAAAATTTTATTCAGGTCCCGGTGAAGAAGCTGTTCATCATATTGCAACAATCCCATTAATACCCTATCCGAATACTGCAGATAATCAGGCAACATTGTCCTCAGCAACAACACCTGCTTTGAAGGGCTACTATCGGGCATTTGTTCTTTAACTTTAATTACTGCCTCACACAGCATGTTGCTTATTTTAAGCTTATCCTCTACAATGGATTCATTGAGGTCAAAGATTGCAGGCATTGCTTCGGCAATTCTATTCTTTTCTTTTTCAGTTTCTATAGCTACGGGATATTCAATGTTCATGGGTGCTCTAATATCCTCACGGGCTATATCCCCAGCCTGATAACTGTATGTAGCACCTATCCTGTTTAATGTAAGAAGGGCAGTAGCGGTAATAATAACTATCAATGTATAAATAAAAGAAGCTTTCAGGCTTTTCTTCTTGAAAGCAAACTGTATGCCCCTTTTAAAAACCATAAATGAATTTAACATATCAGTAACCGGATTGTATTATTCAGCATGTTTTTCATACGCTGCAATAATTTTTTCAACTATTGGATGCCGGCAGATGTCCTCTTTTGAGAATTCAATGAAGGTAATCTCTTCAATGCCATGAAGAATCTTTTGTGCAGCAAGTAAACCAGATTGACGTGGCTTTTCCAGATCTATCTGAGTAATATCACCAGATATAACCATTTTTGAACTGTTACCCAGACGTGTTAAAAACATCTTCATCTGTGATGAAGTGGTATTCTGTGCTTCATCAAGTATAATGAATGCCTTATTGAGTGTACGTCCGCGCATATAGGCTAGCGGTGCAATCTCTATAATCCCTTTTTCCATATACTTGGAAATTCTTTCATAGGGAAGAATATCAAACAGGGCATCATACAGCGGCCTTAGGTATGGATTGATCTTCTGAATAAAATCACCGGGTAAGTACCCTAAACTTTCACCTGCTTCAACAGCAGGCCGTGTTAAAATAATGCGCTCCACCCTGCCCGTTAACAGGAACTTTACACCTACAGCTACTGCCAGATATGTTTTTCCTGTCCCGGCCGGCCCAATGGAGATAGTGATGGGGCTTTTATGGATTGCCGACATGTAATTTGCCTGATTGATTGTCTTGGGTACAATGGTTTTCCCCGTTTCAGGGATAACTATCTTTAGTTTGTTGATTTCATCAGCATCTACTTTAATCCCCTGATTAATAGAAAGTGCCAGGTAGCGTATATCAAAATCATCAAACTCATAGAGGGAATCACGCATATATAAATAATCACCCATCAGGTGCAAAAGCTGTAAAGCTTTAGCGGCATTATCACCGGAAGCTTCAACTATCAGGGTATTGCCACGGGGGATTATCTTGACATCAAGAAGCTTTTCAATTGCTTTGATATTCTTATCTTTATACCCACATATGCGTTTGTAAATAGATATATCATCAATTTCAAATTTTGTATCTACCATTATAATTCAACCACCTTGATAGATAGCTCTTTTAACTGCTGTGCACTCACAGGCGAAGGCGCTTCACTCATGAGGCACTGTCCTTTTTGCGTTTTGGGGAATGCAATCACATCACGTATTGAATTGCGTTTGAGTAACAGCATCAGGATCCTGTCCAACCCCAGTGCTATTCCACCATGAGGCGGTGCACCATATTTTAATGCATCCAGCAAAAATGAAAACTTTATTTTTGCCTCTTCCTCGGAAATACCAAGGATGCCAAACATCTTTTTCTGTAATGGCATGCGGTTAATTCGGATAGAACCACCGCCAATTTCAACACCATTCAGTACAACATCATATGCCTGCGCCTTGATGTCTTGAGTTGTTTGCGGAGTAACAGTATCAAGCATTGGCTCGCATTCAGGTTTTGGCGCTGTAAACGGATGATGCATTGCATAGTAGCGGCCTTCCTCAGCATCATATTCCAGAAGAGGAAAATCAACCACCCACAGGAAGTTGAGTTTATTTTCGTCAATTAAATTAAGCTGCTGTGCAATCTTGATACGAAGATTGCCCAGTGCATCATTGACAATCTTTGGCTTATCACAGGAAAAAATAATGAGTGCATTGGAATTGAGTTTTAACCTGTCAACAAGCTTTTGCTTTTCACTATCGCTTAAAAATTTTGCTATCCCTGTTTCAAAAGCACTCCCCGTATAACGCACACTTGGCAGCCCCATTGCTTTAAACGTGCGCACATAATTAATGTATTCATCAATCATTGCCCGTGAAATTTTGCCTTCATCGTTAATAACTATCGCCTTAATTATGCCACCATTTTCCAGTGCTGCCTTAAAAACATTAAACGTTGAATTGGTAAAGATATCACTTACATCATTCAGCTCAAGTCCAAAACGTGTGTCAGGGGCATCTTTGCCATAGCGCTGCATAACTTCATCATACGTGAATACAGGGAACGGCGTTTCAATTTCTTTATCCAGCACCTCTCTAACTATCTCTTTCAAAAGCCCTTCAATAATTTGCATAACCATTTGAGGATTAACAAATGACATTTCTAAGTCAACCTGAGTAAATTCAGGCTGGCGGTCATTGCGCAGGTCTTCATCACGGAAGCATTTGGCAATCTGAAAGTAGCGGTCAAAACCGGAAATCATCAAAATTTGTTTGAAAAGCTGTGGCGATTGCGGCAGTGCATAAAACATACCACGGTTAATACGGCTTGGAACAAGAAAATCACGCGCACCTTCAGGAGTGGACTTATTCAGTATAGGCGTTTCAACTTCAATAAACCGGTTATCAGTAAGATATCGCCGTATTGTCTGCATAACCTTATGACGTACTATAATAGCTTCCTGCATATCAGCCCTGCGAAGATCTAAATACCGGTACTTCAACCGCACCTCTTCGTTCAGGTTAGTATAGGTATCAATGGGAAATGGTGTCACCTCAGACTCTGATAAAATGGAAATATCCTGCCCAATAACCTCTATCATGCCTGTTTTCAAATTGGGATTGACTGTTTCATCAGAACGCTTTGCAACCTGGCCGGTTACAAAAATACAGTATTCATTTTTCACTTTATCAGCATTTTCATACGCGGTACTATTCCTGGAGGCATCAAACACAACCTGTACAATTCCAGTCACGTCCCTCATTTCAATAAATATTATGCCACCTAAATCTCGCTTGGTATCAACCCAGCCAGCCAAACGCACCATTGTACCAACATCATTAACTGTTAACTCACCACAGTAGTTTCTTTGTTCAAACATTCCCCTAACCCAATAGAAAATAATATAGCAACATACCAGAATCAATTAAAAATTCAAAAAAATATGGGAATTTTGCTCCCCGCCTGAAGCAGTTTCCCGCCAACAGGACACAGTAGCAAATAATTTGATTTCGATAGTATTACGGAGGCAGGCTGATTTTTGTCAAGTAATTATATGCACATCCATTATTTCATTGTTTTGAACGTGTTTACAATGGCTTCACACTGTTTTTTTGACTTCCCTTCAGCAATGATTCTGAATATTGGCTCAGTATTTGAAGGACGTAAATGCACCCAGCCACCCTGAAACGCTTCATGCTGCACAAAATCTATGCGTATACCATCAAGGGTATTTATGACTTCCCCAGTATACTGTTCTTTAATTTTTTGGGCGATAGTTCCGGTATCAAATTCACCGCTTATATTCATGACATCCTTGTGCATATAATACGCAGGCAGTGATGCAACAATCTGTGAAATTGGTTCTTTTCTGTGTGCCATTAGCTCCAGACAATACCCGATACCCACCAGGCTATCCCTACCGTAATGGACCTCAGGCGAAATAACACCGCCGTTACCTTCACCGCCAATCACTGCCCTGTATTGTTTCATTGCTTCAACCACATGTATCTCACCAACCTTTGAGCGATACACTGGTGCACCAAACTGCAACGCAACATCCTCAATTGCTTTCGTTGTGGACATATTCACCACAACAGGCCCTTTCTTCATTGCAAGACACCGCAAAGCAGCCAGCGTCACGGTAAGCTCCTCGCCAATGGGATTTCCTTTTTCATTAACTATCGCCAACCTGTCTGCATCCGGATCCTGTGCAAAGCCAATATCGGCCTTATGTTCTTTCACAGCCTTTGATAATGCTTTTAGATTTTGTGCAACAGGTTCTGCTCCCCGGGGAAATGTACCGGTAGTCATATCGCAATGAATGGGTATTACCCTGCATCCTAATTTCTTCAACAGTTCTTGAGTAATGAGTGAACCAGCACCATTAACCGAATCCAGTACCACCGTGAATTTTCTTTTTTTGATAGCGGCAACGTCTATTGCAGCAAGTACTTTTTCAATATGGACGTTTGCCGCAGAACTATCGCACATAACAGGCTTTATGGCATTCCACTTTGCACCAAATGGCGTAATGGTATCAACAAGTGATAAAAACGTATTCATCTCGTCAGGACCAAAGAAGCTACCAGTTGCATTGATAAGCTTGAAAGCATTCCACTGTATGGGATTATGTGATGCAGAAATAACCACACCACCTTTGGCCTTAGTGTGCTCCACCATAATCTGTACAGTAGGCGTTGGGACCACACCAATATCAATGACCTGGCATCCACATAGTGACAGCACACTTTCAAAACATTGTGCAATCTGCTGCCCGGTAATCCTGGAGTCACGACCAACTATAACGTTGCCGCCATGAATATGCCTGGCAAATGCCATTGCAACCCTGGTAATCAAATCAGGTGTAAAAGATTCCCCAACCACACCCCGAATGCCTGAAATGCTTTTCATTAAACTCATAGAAACCTCTTTATACACTACATAGCAAAATCGTTATCTAACACGTATTGACGCCTGTATAGTTAACCCCGTCTGCTTCTTCTTGTTTTTTTGCGCTTCACACCGCCTGTTATTTCTCTGGTTTTATCTTCCTGGCTGCGTATTGATGGCCGTGGTATAGCAGCAACAGGAATTCCACCAGCACCAAATTGTTCAACCTCCGGTTTTATTTCCTGCCCAAACGGTACTGGAAGCTCTTCAGGTTTAATTTCTATTTCCTCAACCTTCTGTAAGCGCACTTTCAGAAGCATCTCAATGATATCTACTTTTAGATTATCAAGCATCTCGTTGAAAAGCTCAAAACCCCTTAGCTTATACTCAACCAGCGGGTTACGCTCACTGTAGCCTGCTGTCCATATACCATCACGCAGGTCATCCATGACCAGCAGATGATCACGCCACTTGGTATCAATCACCTGAAGCGATACCAGCCGTTCAAGCGTACGCATATGGTCGGTTCCAACTTCTTCTTCCTTTGCTTTATATAGTTTCAGCAATTCTTCTTTTACACAATCAATAAGTTCATCATGCGATAAACCCTCAATATCTACCCCTAACGATCCAATATCAAATCCAAACTTTGATCTAAGAAAACCATTCAATCCTTCAATATCCCAGTCTTCCGAATGACGTTTGCCTTCTGTAAAATAAGGAATCCAGCTTTCCACCACATCATCAATATACTCACGAATTTTGGGCGAAACATCTTCACCATCAAGGATTGCATTGCGTTCCTTATATATATATTCACGCTGGCTGTTCATGACATCATCATATTCCAGCAGGTGCTTGCGTATTTCAAAGTTTCTTGCTTCTACTCTTTTCTGTGCATTTTCAATGGCACGCGACACCATCCGGCTTTCAATTTCCTGTCCTTCCTCCATACCCAAACGCTGCATAACACCGGAAATCCTGTCCGAGCCAAAAATACGCATCAGGTCATCTTCAAGTGAAAGATAAAACCGTGATGACCCTGGATCGCCCTGCCTTCCTGAACGCCCACGTAACTGATTATCAATTCGTCGTGCCTCATGACGTTCAGTACCCAGAATGTGCAATCCACCTGCCTCTACCACTTTATTGTGATTATCAAACCATTCCTTACCTTTACGTACAATATCCAGAGCTTTGTGCTGATCCTGTCCTACCATGGTATTGGCAAGGCTTGCTGCCTCTTCAAAGTTACTTTTTAAAATTGCTTCCCTGAAGCGTTCCCATAGTGTTGCATCATGAATGGGCTTCCAGTTCTCCAGTTCATCAATATACGTCTTTCTGCCACCAAGCACAATGTCCGTACCACGACCTGCCATATTTGTGGCGATAGTTACTGTACCAGGGCGTCCTGCTTCAGCAATAATCTGGGCTTCCTTTTCATGATACTTCGCGTTTAACACATTGTGCGGAATGCCCACTCTTTTCAGCATGTCCGATAATTTTTCAGATTTTTCAATAGAGATTGTACCTACCAGTACTGGCCTGCCCTCTTCCCGCAATTGCTGAATTTCCTGTACTATAGCATTAAACTTTTCTTTTTCGGTACGATAGATCCTGTCAGGATAATCGGTTCTTCGTACTGGTTCATTTGTGGGAATGACAACAACATCTAAGTTATATATCTTTTTAAATTCGATAGCTTCTGTATCAGCTGTACCGGTCATACCAGCTAACTTCTTATACATCCTGAAATAATTCTGGAACGTAATCTGTGCAAATGTCTGGCTTTCACGCGCTATTGGCACATTTTCCTTTGCTTCCAGTGCCTGATGCAATCCATCAGAATAGCGCCTGCCGGGCATAAGCCTTCCAGTAAATTCATCCACAATAATGACCTGCCCGTCTTTCACAATGTAATCAATGTCACGTTTGAATAAAGTATGAGCTTTTAATGCCTGATTAACATGATGCACCAGTTCTATATTGCGACTATCGTACAGATTATCTATCTTTAAAAGTTTTTCAACATGTTTCACACCTTCTTCGGTCAAAAGGGCATTGCGGTCTTTTTCGTTTACTTCATAATCAACGCCCTCTTTAAGGCTTGGAATAATTTTATTTATCAGGTAGTATTTCTTGGTGGATTCATCAGTGGAACCCGAGATGATAAGCGGTGTACGCGCTTCATCAATGAGTATTGAATCAACCTCGTCCACAATTGCATAGTAAAGATCACGCTGCACTCTGAGGGATTTATGTTCTACCATATTATCCCTGAGGTAATCAAAACCAAATTCATTGTTGGTTCCATAGGTCACATCACAGCGGTAAGCTTTCTGGCGTGCGTAATAATCCATATTGTGCTGAATAACACCAACCGTAAGTCCTAAATATTTATAAATTGGACCCATCCACTCAGAGTCACGGCGAGCTAAATAATCGTTAACAGTAACAACATGAACCCCTTTACCCGCAAGTGCATTGAGATATACCGGCATTGTTGCAACCAGCGTTTTACCTTCACCTGTCTTCATTTCGGCAATCTTTCCCTGATGTAAAACAATGGCACCCATAAGCTGGACGTCAAAATGACGCATGCCGATGGTGCGCCATGCAGCCTCTCTTACCATGGCAAACGCATACGGTAACAGTTCATCCATTGGCTGACCCTGCTCTATGCGCCCTCTGAACTCAGCAGTTTTTGCCAGCATCTGGTCCTGAGTTAATTTTTTAACCTCATCTTCTAGTGCATTTATTTGAGCTACAATGGGCTGTAGCTTTTTAATATCACGTTCGTGCTTTGTACCAAAAAACAAACTTAAAATTTTATCTATCATATCATTTACCTGTTTATAAAATTATGATTTACTATCTGTTACATAACTGTTAATACAAGTATTTTTTCATGAGTTACATGTATTGTATCTAACGTTTTTATTGTAGAAACAACTATATATCTGTTGTTACATAAAAGCATGTAATATACTTCTTCCTCAACCATTAAAAAACAATCAAATCATCCCTGTTAATAACCTCTTCATAGTATTTTGAACCAAATATTTTTTTTATCTCCTGAGTGTTTTTGCCTTTTATTTTTTCAAGCTCTCCGCTGGTATAATTAACAATACCTTTTGCAATCAGTGTTCCTCTTTTATCAGTAATTTCTACTGCATCACCCAGATCAAAATTCCCCTCTATTTGTGTTATGCCTATTGCCAGCAAGGATTTTTTATTTTCCTTAAGTGCCTTAACAGCACCATCATCAATAATAAGCTTTCCTTTTGGCTTTACATTGAATGCTATCCAGCGCTTTTTGCTTTTCAATTGCGTTTTACCTAAAAACAGCGTACCTATCTTTTCACCCTGCATAATTCGCTGTAAGATATGTTCTGTCCTGCCATTCGCAATAATCATCATCTCACCGGATTGTATGACCATTTCTCCGGCTTTTATTTTTGTATACATACCGCCAGTGCCGTACTCACTGCCAGCACCTCTGCAGCGCTTTCGCACTTCATCATTAATTTCATGAATTTCTGATATCGGTTCAGTGTCACCTTCATCCCAGTAAAAACCATCAACATCTGACAGCAGCACCAAAAGATTTGCCTGCACAATATTGGCAACATGGGCAGACAGTGTATCATTATCGCCAAATTTAATTTCTTTAATTACAACTGAATCATTCTCATTAACTATCGGTACAACACCCATTTCCAAAAGGGCGTTTAAGGTATGGCGGGCATTTAAAAACCTGCGCCGATGTTTTACATCATCTTCGGTCAGTAGTATCTGGCCAACTTCATAACCATATTTGTTGAAGCATTCACGGTACACATCCATAAGTATGGATTGGCCTATAGCCGCCAGAGCTTGCTTTTCAGGTATGGTGCACAAATTACGTTTTTTCTTCATAACCGCTGAACCGGCACTGATAGCGCCGGAACTTACAATAACAATCCGATATTTTTTCTTTAATAAAAATACAACATCATCAACCAGACGGGTCACCTGCTTTTTTGATATACCTGATTCATCAGTAATTAGCGATGACCCAACTTTAACCACAATTGTTTTTACATGTTTTAAATACGCAGAACGTGGCATGTAACTATTCCATTAACAAAAAAAGTTTTTCTATTAATATATCCATATTGTATCCTGTCAATGATGATATGGGAAGCACTGTATATTTTTCTTTTTCAAGCAGTGCAACACGCTTCAGTATTACTGATTCATTCACACTATCGCTTTTTGTTAACAGGATCATGGATGTTCTTTGTGGCAAATCCTTATTATACGTGGACAGTTCAGCCTTTAACAGTGAAAGTGTGTACAGTGGGTCAGCATCAATTGCTTCAATACAGAACAGGATGATCCGTACACGCTCAATATGCTGTAAAAACGAAAGCCCCAGACCAAGTCCTTTATGTGCTCCCTCAATGATTCCTGGTATGTCTGCTATTTTAATTACAGTTTCACCCCGCTCAATAACCCCTAAATTTGGGATAAGTGTAGTAAACGGATAGTCAGCAATCTTTGGCTGAGCATTGGTGATAGCTTTCAGCAATGTTGATTTACCTACATTGGGAAGCCCTACCAATCCTACATCAGCAATTAATTTAAGGTTTAGTAAAATTGAACGTTCTTCACCGGGCATACCAGGCTGTGCAAACCGTGGTGCTTGATGTGTTGCTGTTTTAAAAAACGCATTGCCTTTTCCTCCCATACCACCTCTGGCAACACACACTGTATTACCTTCACGAACAAGATCAGCTAAAAGTTCTCCGGATTCTGCATCCAGTACCTGTGTACCTGCTGGCACGTTTATAATCAAATCCTGCCCATCCTTGCCATGACGGTTCTGGCCCATACCAAAACCACCATTCTGGGCTTTATATATCCTATCCTTAAAAAGATGCCCCAGGTTATAATATCCCTGCGTGGCCTGTATTATGACATCACCACCTTTACCACCATCACCACCATCAGGACCACCCTTGGGGATATACTTTTCCCTTCTGAACGAAACAGCACCGGCACCACCTTTGCCAGCACGCACTTTAATGACTATGTTATCTTTAAATTTTGCCACGTTTTTGCCTGCATCACTTACAATAATAGAATATAGGATAGCTCATTATATTTGTCGTACATGAAAATAGAGTATATTCACACTTCTCATGCTGATTTTATCAGAAACGAGAAAGCTTCTCCAGTGAATCAACATGATTTTTCCTTACTTCATTCCTCAAATGACATTTCTTGTTTCATCATTTCAAACCATAATCTTCTACCTGTCATTTCGAAGCCCGATTGCATCGGGATGGGAAATCTTTTTACTAAAATAAACAAGATTTCTCGCCATTTCATATGTGGAATCCCACCCCTTTCGCTTTACGAAGGAGAGAGGCCGGGCATGATGTGAACATAACTCTCAAAATAAAAAAAGCTTATATTGTTACAATAACAATACAAGCTTTAATTATTAGTATAGCTATAACTATAATAATATACTGTACCTTATGCCTGAACAGGATACACCGATACCTTTTTTCTTTCCTTATCAAGGCGTTCAAATTTTACTATCCCGTCAGTAACAGCAAATAGAGTATCATCGCTGCCACGTTTTACATTAGTGCCAGGATGCAGTTTTGTTCCTCTCTGGCGTACTATAATTGAGCCACTTTTCACAAACTGCCCACCAAAAACCTTGACTCCCAAGCGTTGGGACCGGGAATCCCGTCCGTTTCGCGATGAACCGCCACCTTTTTTATGTGCCATATATTCACCTCATTATTTCAGTTATTGTCGTAATATATTATAGTTACTCTTTTATGCTTACACGTACAAATTCAGGATATTGTTTCCTTATCTCATTTATTCCAAGGATAAAAACGCTAACTAAACTTTCACAAAGAATCTTCTTATCATCAAGAAGGCTATCGAGATTGACAGAAAATTCCAGTAATCCCTCCTGCTGACTGATACTATGAGCTATCTCATAATATTCTAAAGCTAAAGCAACTGATTGCGATAATGCCGAAACACCAGCACACACTATATCATTGCCTTTTGATGCCTGACCTGCATGCCCTGTTATCCTGACAGCAAAAACAGAACCTGACAGGCTAAAGTGGTTGTTTGTAACGTCTATCCCCTGTACTATGATAGTGATCACTATTTAACTGACATATCAACAATAGTAATACTGGTATACGGCTGCTTGTGACCTAATGTCCTGGTGTAATTTTTACGCTTCTTAAATTTTATACCACGAACTTTCTTTCCACGAACCACACCACCAACTTTAGCTTTAACCTCTACATTTGATAAATACGGCTGACCAACTAAAACTCTATCGCCATCAACAAGCATCATTACTTTATCGATAGCTATTGTTTCTTCATCCTTTGCTTCAAGCAGGTCAACAGCTATAGTTTTATCCTTTTCCACTTTATATTGCTTTCCAGCTATTTCAACTATTGCGTACATATACTTCTCCCGGATTTTTGAAATTGCATTACATAATAACAATGGGAGGACATCCTCCCTGTATTGGGCCCACAGGGATTCGAACCCCGGACCTACTGATTATGAGTCAGCCGCTCTAACCTGCTGAGCTATGGGCCCCTGTGAAATGACAAAATAATAATACTAGCATTATTATGTCAATAAATTTAAACAGTATAATACTATATTTTTATAATATTATTCACAATCTATCGTTTAATACAATATAATATAACCAATCAATTTTTTCTAAAATTTTGTTGTATAGAGCTTTGAAGCCTACCAAAAATATGGTGGTTGTAAAGAATGATACCCTTTTTTAATTCCTGGCAACATAGGGACTTGATGATTTTTCGGTTCCAAAGTAAAACTGTTTTTCATTAATTTCAATTGCGTCATTATATGCCTCAACAATACCAACTACATGAATGAGCGCTCCAACAACAAATAACAATCCCGATAGTATAAGCCGGGATTTTTTTTCGGTTGATGAATCTGTTTTAATCAGTGCTACATAGAGGTAATATGCCGAAACAGAATATGCAGTAGCTGTTAACAGACAAAAACCCGCTGCTTTGAGGTCATTGCGCAGATAAACATGCCCTCCTCCAGGAACTATTAATGACAACAGACATGCCAGCCGTGGATCCCGTTGCATGGTGGGTGATTCTTCACGGCGCTCCTGTGCTTTTTTAGAAAATTCATCCTGATAGGGTACATCTTTATATTTTTTACCTGCGTCGGATTCTATTGTTTGTGCCATCAGAGGGTAACCAATAAAATTTACAGAAAGTGTAATAACTAATAGTGCTGCAATGTACTTAAAACAATGTATAATTCCCTTGCCCTTCTTATATACCATAAATAATATCCCTTTTTTAATATTATACAATTACATATGTTGAGATAGTCCCGAAAGATGCTTTATTATATTTGCATATAATAAAAAAGTCAACTATTATTCTTGTTATTAAGACTCCTCTGAAAAAATGCAAGCAAAAATATTATAAAATAATTAGTTTGTGACAAACAATAAAAAATTAATTTACAACCCATAACAGGGAAATCATAGTATCAGAACTATCTATAATTCTATTAAATAATTTTACATCCATTATTCTGCCATAAAAATTGTCATACTATATTAAAAAGCTAAATTAATTATATGTATAATCGTTACATAATTACAAAAAAACATAAGGTATAAATAATGATTAAGGAGATAATAAACAAGAGTAAGTCCGAGCTAATTGAATTACTCTGGCAGATAAACCCGGAAATTTATGATTTATTAAAAAATTCACGTAATCTGGATGAAGCACGTGAATTTATAATGGATTATTTTGACGTGCTTGATAGGGAGTTTTTTAATATAAAAAGCAAAAGTGATTATCATAAAATGCATATTATAATTAAAAATCAGGCCAAAGAATGTATTAGAATTGCAAAAAATATTATGCGCACTGAAAATGAAAAAATATGCAATTTTTCTGCTCTTGAAGTCCTTTTTAAGATTGCTAAAGGGGATACAAGTGAACTTGAAAAGATAAGTGGAGGATTTATTGTTGAACTTATATATCTATTTAAAGGGATAAGGGGTCAGAGCGATGTAATACATGATAATGAAGTAATCCCTTCCGATGACCATGAATTTTCAAAAACAAGATCCGAACGACTCGATTACTATGCTGAAAATATGTATAAAAGGCTTTCACAATATAAAACAGGCTTTGATGATGAAATAATTGAACAACGAAAAAAAATGAAACAAAAAATATTAAAATACTTTGGCAGCGATGAACAGGACTGGAAAAATTATAAATGGCATTTAAAAAATATAATCAGAAGCAAAAATATACTTAAAGATATTATCAAACTTGAAGAGGATGAAATTGAAGGACTTGATTATGCCGAAAAATATAATATACCTTTTGAAATAACACCTTATTATCTTTCATTATTCAATGAAAATGGAAGGAGCAGATTTGATAGAGCAATAAGGGCCCAGGTTTTACCTTCAAAGACCTATTGTGAAAATGTTTACAATAATAAAAAAAATAACATTGATATGGACTTTATGGGTGAAAAATCGACTTCACCTATTGAAGGTATAACACGAAGATATCCTTTTATTGTAATATTAAAACCTGTAAACTTTTGTCCTCAAATTTGCGTTTATTGTCAGCGCAATTGGGAAATAGAGCCAAGTACAAATCTGCATATTAATAAAACAACCCTTGAAAATGCCATAAACTGGATTACAAACAATAAAAATATTATAGAGGTTCTTGTAACAGGTGGAGATCCTTTAATAATGACTGACAAATATATTGAAAATATTTTATTGGAGCTATCTCAAATAAAACATGTAGAAAGAATCAGAATTGGAACAAGAACTCCGGTAACGCTTCCTTTTAGAATTAAAGATGACTTTGTGAAAATGATTAAAAAATATCATAAACCCGGTTATAGAGAAATTTGCATAATGACACATTTTGAACATGTAGCAGAAATCACTCCTGAGGTTATTGAAGCAGTGCAACTCATACGTGAAGCAGGTATTAGCGTTTATAATCAACAGGTTTTTACTTATTATAATAGCTTTAAATATGAAACATCAGCATTGCGAAGAATGTTAAAGTTAATTGGTATTGACCCGTACTACACATTTAACACAAAGGGGAAAAAGGAGACCATTGACTACAGGGCCCCAATTGCCAGGATTGAGCAGGAACGAAAAGAAGAAGCAAGATTTTTACCAGGCGTTATCAGAACAGATGAGCCTGTTTTCAATGTACCAAAACTTGGCAAGTCAAATTTAAGGGCATGGCAGGATCATGATGTTTTGATGATAAAATCAAGAGGCGAAAGGGTTTACCGCTTTTTGCCATGGGAATCAAATGTTAGCCTTGTTGATGATTATATTTACACTGATATTCCAATTTATAATTATTTAAAACGTCTTCACAATGATGGTGAAAACGTTGAAGAATATGAAACCATTTTTTATTATTATTAAATATATATAGTAAAAATTTATAAATTTTCCTTAACGCGTTCCCATACTTCCTTTACATCCATAGGCTCAAACTTGCTCTGATTAAACCTTTCCTGGCATAGATTATATATTGTTCCATTGTAAGGTGCTTTAATACCATTTTGTTTTGCCAGTTTTACAATATATCCTGTTAGCGAATCAAGTTCAGACATATGCATTCCTCTTTGAATTATATCCTGTGACATTGAGGACTTAACCATTTTTTTTACATTCTTCAAAAACAGTGGGCGCGTAATTAATCGAGGAAGCTTTGCAGATAATTTAATTAAAATCCATGGCGGCATTCCACCCAATTTACATTCATTGTACCCGGCTTTCTTTACAATTTTTACTCCTTCATAAAGTGTATTTGATAACAATCGTTGAAAAGTATCAATATCCGATATCTCCCTATAACCATGGCCTATTAATGTTGTTAACGCATTTGTTAAATTAATAACGATTTTAGAATGAACTGCATCCTGTAAATGTTTTGTAACTATGGTTTCAACACCATTGCTAAAATAATCAGCTATTACCTGCATTTCATCCATCAATGAATTATCAGGTGTACCTAAAATGAAAGGCCCCTTTTTTTGATAACCTGCAACACCAGGTGTATCAATCCATGCATTATAGCTTATTACCCCATAAATTATTTTATCAAAATATTTTGGCAGTATATATTGATTATCTATACCGTTTGCCATTGAAATTATAGTGGCTGAATTTTTCAAAACATCCTTTACTGCTTTGGCACACCCTTCAAGGCTATAATTTTTTACACAAAAAATTATTATATCAGCGTCAGATATCTCCTCAATTTTGTGCATTGTTTTAATTTTATAATTTTCCCTTTTATCAGGGCTATCAATATGATAAACAGTAATCCCATTTATATCTATTACATCAGTTATTTCCTTTTTATCAAAGCAATATAGATTATCATGAAAAGGATATAACCATGCAGCAAGTGTTGCTCCAATTGCACCTGTTCCAAAAATTACAATTTTTTTATCCTTTAAATTTAATTCATTCATTGTTTTCCTCCTTAATTAATCATTAAGTTTTTTTAACCATGATGGTGGGTTTTCATCAGGCAAATCAAAGCAACTATTCATATGCTCTGCATATCTGAACTGGAATGGATGAGGTTCAATATCAAGATAATTCAAATATTCAGCCTCTTTTGAATTCCCTATTTCAATAAAATTCCCTTCAACATCTTTTTTAAAAAGATGTGAAAAATATGTATTCACATTGAATGTAGCTTTAAAACATGTTTTACTCCTGATGATTTTCCCATTATGTCTGCTATATAAATAGCCAGTTTCATCAAATTCCTGCTTTTTACCCTTTTTAGGAACCTTTACAGTCAAATATTCTTTACCATCGCTATCTTTTGCAATTGTTGTGCACATTTCATCAGTATGTATCATTTCAATTTCATGCGTAACCTTTGGCAGTGACCATATTTTATGCCCTCTAAGGGTATTTTCATATGATGTTACAGGCATACCTGCAATAAAATAACCAAAATGCTTAAATGTTTTCAAAACCATTGGTAAAACAGGAACCTTTATTTTTTGATTAACAAGTATTGGGATAGCAATAGCAATTTCATTATATGGATTAATATTCATAACATTTTTATATTCATAGCATGAAAAAGCAACTATAGCTCTGCCTTTTAACATACTAACCGGATAAACCTTTTTCCCCAATGTTTCCTGTACAATATCCTTTGCCCTATTATATGAACAAAAACATATTGCCATGGCACATGTAACATCTCCATAGAATGTAGGAAATTTATAATTTTTTTGTATTTTATCAGTTAGCTTTATTGGCCAATCAGCATGCCTCAATGTAAAACGTTTAAAAAAAGGGTCTTTAAACTTATCTTCATTATTCAGCATTGTTTGTGGGATATCAAAGGATGGCTTCATAATAAAACTCCAATTATAAAATTTTATTAGTAGATATATACCATTATATGACCGCTGGTCATTTTAATCAAGCTAAATTTAAAATTTTTTTTAATTTATCTTACTTATTATATTTATTTCATTCAGAGCGAGGTATTAAAATATCCTGTTTGCAATCAAAAAATCTTTTAAGTAAGTCTTTTAGCATATTTGTTGCTTCATCTTTTGATTTTATTTGTTTTTCAATTGAATATTTATGGACTAACTCAAGAATTGAAAAAAAGATAATTTTTGCATATTCATCATATTGAGTGATTCTATAATCATATTTTTTATTTATATACTTAATAATGAAATTGCTAAAAAACATTATAGTGTTTTCGGTGTATTTTAATTTTTTATTCGATACCATATTAATTCGTAATTCCGATAAAAATAATTTATTTTTATCAAAAAAATCAATAATTGACTCAGTAAAATAATTAATTTCCGCCCTGTATTGAATTTTACTTATAACATTGTTTATAAATTCATTAAGATATTCTTCAAATATTGAATTTATCAAATCATCCTTGCTTTGAAAATAATTATAAAATGTTCCTTTAGCAATATTACATTCCTTAACTATATCATTTACCGAAGTTTTTAATGTGCCATATTTTTGGAATAGTTTAATTGCTTTTTCTTGTATATCAGTTCGGCTAGTTATGCTTCGTTTTTTTGGAAATTTGCTCATAATTTTATATTTTCATACAGGAAGAACAAAATGTTAAGGACACAAACCACATACTCAGAGAGTATTGCAAGCACAAATTTTTACTCAATGGATTTGAAAAATAGTAAAGATATATGAAGATCAACTAAATGCAATGGCTTATCGAGTATTAGTAGCATATAGTGATGGAGCATCAGGAGAGTTTATTGGAGGCAAGGTAACAACACATGTTCTTTGAGCAAGCGATGATCCATTCATCAAGAAATATTGTAATAGATATATTAAACGTTACACAGCAGGTATACTGTTATTAACCGATATTCACATAATTCGTAACAGAGCATATAGTTTTTAAGCCTGAGATACTGAAATATATACGAGAGTAGATAAGCAAGATAGCAGTTTGGTATGTTTAGTATCTATCAATGGACTATCAACACGGAAGACAAGTGCTGTTTAGAGCAAGCACATAACCGGGAGTATTAAAAGGCACCGTAAGTTGAGCAGTACGGCAATTGATGCAAGAGAACATAAAATAAATAGGCCAATCACCTTGAAATTTATATACATTCAGGTAGATACTGTACTTTATTACTCCTTTTTTTAGTAAAAAACTCTGTTTATGTAATGGAATAACTTGTTATTTATCAGAAAGCAGAACTGTTGTCCTGTTTCGACCCTGCTGCTTGGAAACATATAATGCTTTATCAGCTCGATCAATAATATTCTTTGTTGATATATCGATAGCAGGATTGAATTGTGTTATACCCAGTGAAACAGTCACTCCTAACTTTTTTCTTTTA
>Ga0209204_1001386_pt1 | contig 22780 bp, 20 predicted proteins | sample AD_JPNMR2_MetaG_FD_184425 | JGI IMG/M metagenome (GOLD analysis project Ga0209204, IMG submission 184425) | Active sludge microbial communities of municipal wastewater-treating anaerobic digesters from Japan - AD_JPNMR2_MetaG (SPAdes) (version 2) | ecosystem: Engineered > Bioreactor > Anaerobic...
CCGTTTTTAATAACAACCGCAATATCAATATCATAATGCTTTTTATTATTACCGCGCGCCCAAGAACCGTAAATAATTATTTTTTCCACATCTGCAACGTGTTTGATTTCTTTTATTATGCTATCAATTAATTCTTGTTTGAGCATAAAATTCTTTTAATTTTTCTATCGCAAAATTTAATTCTTCTTTTTTCAAATCATAATAGCACGGAATAGATAAACATTGTTCAAAATATTTTTCAGCATTCGGAAAATCAGATGGTTTAAAATGATATTTGCTTTGATAATACGGCTGGCGATAAATTGGTATATAATGGATTTGACAAAGGATATTATTTTTTTTCAAATAATCAAATAGCAGATTGCGATATTGCGATAATATTACAACTAAATGATTTGCCGATTTATATTTGAGTTTATCTATTTTTTGAAAAACAAGCAAATGATTTAATTTATTTTTATAAGCATCGGCGATTTGTCTGCGTTTTTTGAGAAATTTATCTATCCGCGATAATTGACTTAATCCTAATGCGCATTGAAAATCAGTAATTCGATAATTAAATCCAAGCGCTTGCATTTCGTAATAGCATTCTAATGGCATTGGCAGATTTTGAAGAGTATTATTTTTAGAATTTCGAAATTTAGAAACAACTTTTTTTTTCGCAGCCAAAGACCAATCGTTTTGCCAGACAAAGTTAGAAATATTTTTAGTAATCCCGTGCGAGCGCAGCAGCAATAATTTTTCGTAGATTTTTTTATCATTAGTCAAGATAGCTCCGCCTTCGCCAGTTGTTATTGATTTTACTGGATGAAAACTAAAACAAGTTATATCTGAACATCTGCAATCGCCGATTTTATGCCAATTATTATTTATCTTATATTCAGCGCCTAATGCGTGGCAAGCGTCTTCAATAATCTTAAATCCGTATTTTTTTGATAAATAATCGATATTTTTCATCTCGCAAGGATAACCAGCAAAATGCACAGGTATAATAATTTTCGGCAGTTTATTTTTTGTTTTAGCGTTCTTTAGTTTTGTTTCTAATTTATTTATATCTAAATTAAAATCATCTAAACTAATATCGATAAAATCAGGGCAACTCCCACAATAAATACCGCAATTTGCCGAAGCTGCAAACGATACCGCCGACGTCCAGTGATAATCGTTTTGTTTTAGATCCAACGCAAGACAGGACAAATGCAGCGCAGCCGTGCCATTTGCTACTGCTACCGCATATTTAGCGCCGCAATAATCTGCCAGCGCTTTCTCAAATTTGGTTATGCTCGGACCTTGCGTCAAAAAATCTGATTTTAAAACTTTTAAAATTGTTTTTATATCTGTATCATCGATATTTTGTTTAGAATATGTTATCATTTCTTATATTCGATTTTCTAAATAATCGTCAACTATTTTTTTTATATCTTGTTTAGTAAGCCAAACTTTATTATTATTGCTTTTATATTCAAAATCTTCGCTGACCAATTTTCCCCCTCCTTCTGGCAGGTTAGTTTCGCTTAAATATAATGACGGTTGTTTTAAAATGTAATAATCAGCAAACTCATAGCAATATCTTGCTTCGTCGTTTGAAATAAGCATTTCATTGATTTTTTCGCCTGGGCGGATACCGATTTTTTTAATTTTACAATCTGGGCAAATAACATTAATCAAATCAGTCACGCGCATACTCGGTATTTTGGGAATAAATAATTCATTGCCTTTCATTATATCAAGGCATTTCAAAACAAAGTTTGCCGCTTGATCTAATGTGATCCAAAATCTTGTCATCCGCTCGTCAGTAAGCGTTACTTCGCCAGTCTGTTTTTGTTTCAAAAAAAGTTCGATTACACTGCCGCGGCTGCCGAATACATTGCCGTATCTGACTACGCTAAATTTGCATTGCACAGCAGCATACGCATTAGCGGCAAGAAATAATTTATCTGAACATAATTTTGTAGCGCCGTATAAATTTACTGGATTAGCGGCTTTATCAGTGCTAAGCGCTATAACCTTCTTTACATTATTAAACATTGCGGCTTCTATTATATTTTGAGCGCCGATTATATTTGTTTTGATAAATTCAAAAGGATTATATTCGGCAGCCGGCACTTGTTTGAGCGCGGCTGCGTGAATAACATAATCGATATTTCTAAACGCTGTTATCAACCGCTCTTTATCGCGAATATCGCCTAAAAAATATCTGATACACGAATATTTTTTTATCGGAAACTCCTGTTCCATCTGAAATTGTTTGAATTCATCGCGGCTTAATATCACAAGCCGGCGCGGCTGATATTTTTCAATGATAAGTTTTACTAACATTCTGCCAAGCGAACCAGTGCCGCCTGTAATTAAAATACTTTGATTGTTTAACATATTTTTACTCCATTTTTTTCGAAATAATTTTCATTGGCATTTAACAAAAATTCTAACAAAAGTTTCATTGAATAAATGTTCTTTTAAATTATATTTTTCTATTGGCAATAATCCGTCGTTTTTTTCGCCGTAAAAACATCTATAATAAATTTCTTTAAATCCTAAATCGGCAAAAATTTTTTTGAAATTATATGGGAATGGCGAGCCGTTTTCAGCAGTCATTATTGCAATATATTTTTTCGAGATACGCGCCATATCAGAAAACAACGAAAAATATTCAGGGTCGATATGAATTAACACAGCAATACTAAAAACTACATCAAATGAATTATCCGGTATTTTCGTTATTTCAGTCGCGGCATTGCCTATATAAAACTTTGCCGAGTTATATAAATCCGGAAAATTTGTTTTTAATGTCTGATTTATTGCTATTTCATTTATCTCAATACCAGCTAAATTTTTAAAACCTTTATTATACAAATAATTTAAATTTCTGCCGGCATTACAACCGATTTCGATAAACGAAGTTGCTTTGTTGGAAACTTCGATGATTTTATCTAATGTTAATTGCGTTGTAATATCTGCTTTTAAATATTGTTCAGGCGAATGGTTTGTTTCTAAATTTCGCGATTGCCAATATTCAGAATCGCAAGTGCCGAAAGAAACAAACGGCGGACGTATAGCATTCATCACGCAAAACCGTGAAATTTTAAATTTCAAAAGTTTATATTCAAAATTTTGCGTGTATTTTGAATCTAATAGTCTTAGTAATTTCCTACTAAATCTGTTATGAAATATTTTTTTTAAAGCAAAATTTAACATTAATTATTTATCTCCAATTTAAACTGTAAATTATAATATCTTGAATAAAACGAATTTTTATCAATCAAATCAGAATGCGTGCCGGTTTCTACTATCTGCCCCTTATCTAATACTATTATTTTATCGGCATTAAGAATAGTAGAAAGCCGATGCGCAATAACTATAATCGTCATTTTGCCTTGCCAATAATCTAATGCTTTTTGAATATTGCGTTCTGATTGGTTATCTAATGAACTCGTGGCTTCATCTAATATCAATATCTGCGGTTGCCTTATAATAGCGCGCGCAAGCGCTATCATCTGTTTTTGACCGCCTGACAATTTCACGCCGCGCTCGCCGACAAAAGTTTCAAATTTATCCGGCAATTCCATAATAAAATTATAAGCATTCGCCTTTTTTGCGGCTTCTATCACTTCTTCTTCTGTCGCGTCTAATTTGCCATATAAAATATTGTTCTTGATTGTATCATTAAATAGAAATACATCTTGCTGCACTATCGCGCAAATATTTCGCCAATCTTCGATTCTTATATTTTTTATATTCACATCATCTATCAATATTTCACCTTGTGTAACATCGTATAATCTTAACAATAAATCTATCATCGTTGATTTACCTGAACCTGTTGCTCCAATTATCGCAGTAGTTTGATTTTTTGATATTTCCAAATTTATATTATGTAATACATATTCGTTTATATACTTAAACGAAACATTTTTAAATATTATATTCTTTTTAAATTCAGTTATCGATTTTTCTCCATTTTTTAAATACGGTTTATTTGTTTCGCTTACCGCTTCTAATGCAATATCAACTGGCGCTAATGTTGTAATTAATGAATTAAATGTTATTGGTATTCTTTGAAATAATGGTATCAATTTATAGATAATTAACATATAAACACTCATAACTGCAAAATCAAATTTTAAAATATAATGAATATATAATATTAACAAAATAATAAGTAAAAAACTAATTGGATTGGTTAATGATGAAATAATAGCACTATTCTTATAACTTTTATATAAAACATTTAAATAACTAAACCAATTTTCTCTGAACTTTTTCTTTTCAAATTCTTCGCGATTAAATGATTTTACTATTTTTATACCGTCGATTGAATCAATAAAAGCGCTATTAAATTTTTGATTTAATTGCGTCTGGTCTTTTGTTAATTTTCTTGTTTTTAGAAATAAATTTTTGTAAATTACTATACTAAAAAAACCTAATAAAAAAATTATTATTGTCAATTTTGTTGAAATCGAAAATAAAATGCAAGAATAACCAAATATTAATAAAACATCAAAAATTACTTCTAAAATATGAAATAATGTAAACATCAGGTAACAAGCAGCGCCGCTTATATAATAATAAATATCACCTTTTTTGGTATTATGAAAAAATGAATAACTTACTTTCATTAAATTATCAAATATTTTACTGCCAACGCTAAAAGTCATATCTCTTTGTATTTTTGAACGAATAATGCTTTCTATATAATTTATTATGCTTTTGATAACCACTAATACCATAAAAAAAGAAAATATGCTTATTAAATTTGGCTTGATATTTATAAATTCAAAAAATTTAAAAATATATCTAATAATTTTTAGGTTTGACGGTTCTTGACCTATCAGAAAATTTATTATTGGCAAGAGCAAGGTAATCTCAACCGAACTCAATATCATATTTATAAATAATAGCGAAAATAATATAAATGCTTTATATTTATAATCGCGCATAAACAGCCAATATATTCTTAATCTACTTATTAAATTTTTATAATTATTCACTATAACTAATCCTTAATATTTTTAATAAATCTCTCAAAAACTCTGTAATATACCAAACAATATTATCTTAAAAAAAAATTACATTCAAAATATCATTATTATAAATAATCTCCTAAAACAAATTATTTAGTACGTTCCATTTTTGAACAGATATTTTTATTACATTTAATTTCATTGGTCAAGTATTTTTAGTTATTCTTGTTTTTCTTTTTTATCTATTTCCAATTGTCTCTTTATTACTTAAATTATAAATGGACTGAAAAGTCAATACAAAAAACTCAAGCAATTTTGAAATTTTATAACTTAAAATTTTTCTGCTAAAAATATCCATAATAACAACTAAATAACAAAAACCTTGACTTAATTAATATCTGCTGCCCAAACTTGATTTGGTCTGATTATTTTCAATTCAAGCCACGCAAAAGATACGAATAAATTTTATTGCTTTTATTATAAATCGTTGTTCTTTTTTTAGGATAAATAGCGCAAATGCCAATATTTCGCATAAATTTCAATGTTTTATCTTACCCGATTTCAATTCCTGCCTTTTTTTATTTCAAAAAAAATACGGCGATATCCACATACTGGCTTTATAAAAAAAAGGAAAAATCCTATATTATTTTTTTGTCTATTTTTTTTCAGGACATCACTAAATCAAATCTTTTATTTTTTGAAAATAAATTTTCTTTTTCCTTTTTAAAAATCTTATTATTATTTTAAGTAATCTATTGTATTGTAGCATTTCGTTTGAATATTTTATTAACCAATTTATATTACGTTTTGTATATTCAGAAATTTTAACATCATTTTCAATAACTTCATTAACTTTTTCTAATTCTTTTTTTAATAACTCAAATTCTTTCTTGGTATAAATTTCATATTTCTCACGATATTCTAATGATGAAAAAGTATTGCCTGCTATTTGAAAAAGCGGTATTGCATTTAATTCACAAGCAAATTTTATATAATCCAATAACTCAAAATAATTTTTTTTGTTTATTGTCAAACCTAAATGGAATTCTGCCCCTTGCTTTTTTAGTAAATCAGCTATATAAAATATATTTTCTTTTACTTTCGACCATTTTGCCGGATATCGTAATTCCTCGTATAACTTTGGATTTATTGAATCAATAGATATACAAATCACACCAAACTTCAAATTTTCAAAAATATTTTTTAATTTATCAGAAAACTCTATTGCACCATTTGAAACAATAAATACTTTTAAATCAAATATTTTATTTGATAAATATTCTAATAATTCCAAGTTCTGTTTTTCGATTAACGGTTCGCCGCCATAAAAAAATATAACTTGTAATATTTCTAAATATTTTTCTTTTAATTCATCGAAAAATTTTTGCGGCAAAATATCGACTTGTTTTCTATTTTCACTTTGAAAACAATGATAACATTTTAGATTACAACGATACGATGTTGCAAATCTTATCCACCGCGGTTTTGATAATAATTTTATTTTTCCTTCTTTAATTTCTTTTTCATTTAATTCTGCATTTTTATAAACAGGGCTTTCTTTCGGTAATTCTTTATACCAATCTAATTTTTCATAATCTTTCCAACCATTAAGAACAGGACATTCTTTATAACAAACATCGAATATTTTACCATCTAAAAATTTTTGTCGCACTTCTTGATATTTTTCGCTATTCCAAATTTCTTCGATGCTTTGATTATTTATATTTCCCAATACCAAATGATGATTACAGCAAAATGTTACATCGCCGTTAGGATTATTTATCTCAAAATGCGTAAACGGATAATTACACAGCAAAATACCAATCACTCCTTTTTTTGAGCATATTATTCTTCAATATTTATGCGACTATTATTTTTTTTAAAATTATATTTCTGAACTTTTTCAATTATTGATTCTTTTATTTTTTCCCATTTTATATTTTCAAGCAGCATCGGCATTGGCTCATTTTCCGCTTCTTCAAAATATATCATTGCTTTTAGTAATTGATATTCATTTACTACATCTTTACCGTATTTCTGATAAAATTTTTCTAATAATAATTTTAATGAAAATTTCTGTAATAAAAAATATAAATCAACAAAATCTTTTTTACTACTGCGCGAACAAATTGCCGATAATTTCATACAAGCAATATCAACTAAATTTGCAATATGCAAATTATCATAAATTCTAAATTCATCTAATAATTTGTATTTATAGGCAATAAACGATAATCTAATATTATCTATTTCGCAATAGAAGGTGTTTTTTTTTTCTTGAATTATTTTTATTTTTCCTAATTCTTTCAAATCGTTTTTTAAATTTTCTAAATCAATATTGTTCTCTTTAAAAAAATCGAAATCAATAGAAATTCTATGACCAATTAATAATGCTAATGCAGTGCCGCCTGCTAAATAATAATCTTTTATAAATATTTGTTTTGATAATTTTTCAAATAATTTTTGTTGTGATTTTGGAAAAATTTTTAAAAATAAATTTTTATCTTTCATAAATAGTCAACCAATAATTTCGAGTCATTTTATCAATTTTTTTGCTTGTTTTGACTATATTAAGTATTGCCTCTAATTTATAATTTTTCAAAAGCCATTTGACAGCAGCAGTATCGCCAAAAACTAATATTCGTTCAGCAATAAAAATTTTATATTTTTTTGCGTTTTTTGAAAATTCTTCAAAATCGCAATCCCAAAAATATCTTTTAAATTTTTTTCTTAATTTCATTTTTTGTTAACTAAACTTAACGAATTCTATTTTTTTCACTAACATTTTTTTAAACTTTGCGCCTAGCGGCTTTGCAATGAAATATTTTTTTCCAGGCGTTTCTTATTTTCTACGATTAACAAAAAACTGAAATATCTGTAATAATATTTTATAAACAAAATCGTTTTTTTCTGCGATTTTTATTAAAGACCACAAAATCTTTGGCGAATACACATACATTGAAAAAGTTCGCTGTAATCCTAATAATTCTTCTTTTGATAATGTCGGATTATTTAATATTGTGCCTGTCACAAATTCTTTAAGCATCGCTTCTTCTTCTATTATTTTTTTTTCTAAACAGATTTTCCGTAATTCTGTTCCGTAAAATGGTTGAAATATACTAACCTGAAAAGTTGATGCTTTTAACTTTCGTAATAAATTTATTGTATCAAATACTAATTCTCTTGTCTCATCAGGAAAACCTATCATTGCATAACTATGAACCGAAATATTATATTTTCTTAATAAATTAAATGAATTAATTGCACACTCATTTGAATAAAATTTATTCAAAACAGTTTCGCGAAATTTTTCATTACCGTGTTCGATACCGACACTAACGCTTAAACACCCCATTTCTTTTAAACACTCAATTGTATCTTTATTTAATGTATTTACTGATGTTTCGATTATAAACGGTAAATCAACTTTCTGACGATATTCTTTTGCTAATTTTTTTAATTTTGGTATTTCCATTCCTAAAAACAGTTCATCTTGATAACGGATTATATCTAATTTATATTTTTCTTTTAAATACGCTATTTCTTTAATGATTCGTTCAATTGATTTTTCACGCCGAAAATTTTTATCATTATATAATTTTCTCAATCGCGGACCTACGCAATAATAACATTGATTTATACAACCGCGGGTTAATTCATAATCTACGCCGCGCGCTATTTGTCCGTGATACGGTCTATAAAAAGATTTATCATCAAACAGATCGAAATCAGCAAACGGTAGGTCATCCAAATTTTCAATCAACGGTCGCAAATCATTTTTATAAATTTTATTATTTTGTTTTACCCATAAATTTTTTATTTTTGTTATATCTTTCTTTTCGGTTATTGCATTTGCTAAATCTAAATATGCAAATTCGCCTTCGCCAATACACACTATATTCGTTATTCCATCATTTAATACTTTTTCCGGTTCTATTGACGGTTTAATACCGCCGGCAATAATATATATTCCTGTTTTTTCATAATTTATATTTGCGGCATTTAATAATTTTACGCCTCTATCATACATCATCCCTTCGTCTTCACCTGTTAATTGACAACTCCAAAATGAAAAAGCGATTATATCCGGTTTAAAAGCATTAACCTTTTTTCTGAATTCTTCGACAACATCTTTTTTTTCTTTGCACACTCCGACTTTTCTCAAATCTACCGGCTTAAAAAACATTAATTGTTCCATTTTTTTTGTATAAACTGCATCTGTTTTCGGCGCAAAAAAATCTTTGCAATCAATAAATGTTGTATCAAACAAATCTGTCTGATGCCCATATTTTTTTAATAACGCTGATGTAATACTAATTCCTATCGGTGTCAACCCGTAACTATTTAAATTTGGATATAAAAACAAAACTTTTGACATTATTTAATTTCAGCCACAAATTTTTTTGCCACTAATCTACACTAATTTTCACTAATAAATTTTTGATTATATTAATTATTCTAATAAATCTAATAATTTAAAAATTTTAATTTTTAAAACTCGCTTTCTTTTGTTATAATATCCCATTTATTCGTGTTATTAGTGGCTTATATTTGTAATCAAAACTTATTATTATTCTTTATATACACTTCTATCATAAAACATTAATCTTATATTCACGCGTTCACTTACTTTTCGTAATGTGACATTTTTATTTTTATGTTCATATTGTTTTAATAATTTCTTCATATCCTCTATTCGTTCTTCAGATAAGGAAAATAGAATATTTATTTTTTCTTTAAAATTATTTATGGGTTCAATAAATTTTTTATCAAACCACTCTAAAAAATTATATTGATATTCTATAATTTTTGGTTTAAAAATATTTTCAAAATCATCTGAAAAATCAATAATACTATCATTTTCAAATCTAACTAATTCTGCAATCACATCAGATTTTTCAGGCAATAAATTTTGCGTTATATCTTTAATATATTCAGCAAATTCATTTTTGGCTTCAAGTAAAACACGCCAGATATATTTACCATTTAATTTCCCATATTTTCCATTTTGTAAATCATCAAAATTATTAATATAATATTCTCTCATTTTTTCATAAGAATCAAACCATTCTTTATGACTTTCATCAATAAAATCAATAAATATTTGTTTTAATTTTTCAGGGGCAGAATTACGGCACTCGAATAATTTTAATATTACATCCATTGGATTAATATTATGCTTCTTCAAAAAATTTAATAATAAATAATTACAACGATAATTCCATAAAAATTGTATAAGCCAATGTATTGGTCTTATACTTATCATTTCATCATAAGTAATTGTATTTGTTTCTAATATTCCTCTTTCATACTCAAAAGAATAAAAATCTTCATACTTTCCAAATGAACTATCTATTAAACGATATTTTGTTTTAATTTGAAATTTATTTAAATAATCCGCATTAGAAATTTCACACCCTTTTATGACTAAACTATAATAACAAATGATATAACTCACATCCCAATCAAATAATTTTTTCAAATTATCAATATGACTTTGATAAGTTTCGCCGGGTAAACCCAACATTATTTCAGTGCCTGAAACAATATTATCAGCATTACATTTTTTAATAATATCCTTAAAAATATTAAGTTTTATATTTGAACGTTTTACATTTTTTAATACTTCTTCATCTAATGATTGTAGGGAAAGAATAAATGGCGCATTCTCATTTAAGATTCTTGCAATTTCGTATATTTCAGGATTATTTTTTGCCCAATTCATTGAACAATGTTTTGGATACCCATATTTTTCTCACATTCTGACAATGAATTCTGCAATTTCATAATCACGTTTATGTATTCCAAAATTCGAATCTGCAAATAATAGTAATGAAGTATTTTTTATTTTTTTTGCAATATACTCAATTTCATCTTTTACTCTCTCGATATCAAAGAAATCAATTTTATGAAAAGAAGTAAAACCCTGGGCACAAAAACTACATCTAAATGGACACCCTCTATTTGTTTCAATTATCGGAATTAATTTAGTTTCAAAAAAAGAATCTAATTCGCCTGTTAAATAAGGCGAAGGAACTTCATCTGGATTTTTCAATCGCGGTAAAATTTTTCCAATTTTAATTTTTTTTGTTATTCTGTCAAATTTTACTATTCCATCTAAATTATCAAAATTTTTATCTTTCGTAATATTCCATCTATAAAATATTAAATTCAAAAAATTTATAAATCCCGGTTCACCTTGATATGGTATATAAAAATCTGCCTCTGGATTTATTTCAAAAAATTCTTTATAACCAAGTTCATTACAATCAATATTTGGTCCACCACAAACTATAATTAAATCTGCTTTTATTTTTCTTGCATAAGCGCTTATTCTTTTATTTATATCTTCATTCCAAGTATAACAACTAAATCCTAAAATATCCGGCACTTCTATTTTTAATGCTTCAATTAAATTTTCCGGATATTTAAAAAGTCTTATATCTAATAATTCATTATAAAATTTTTTTGCATAACTTGAGATAAAACTTATATTCAATGGAAATGAATATGAACCAGCACCTATATAATTATGCACCAAATCAGCTAAGTATATTTTTATTTTATTTTTCATTTTTAATCTCGTTTATGAAAATTATATGGAGGTCTGCAACTTCGGCAAAATGCAATTAAATCTTGTCTTTTATGTTTTAAAATCAATCGAATGCCATTTATTATATCATTATTCCAGATTTCTTTAATCGAATTTTGTCGAACATTTCCAACGATTAAATCATCATTAACAGCAGCACAACAACCACTCGCCCGCCCATCCCAGAATATAGTTAATTTTGTAAATGGTTCAACACATAAAAAATTCAAATTTATCTCTGGACGTTTTAAACCAAATTTATTATAAATATTTTTATCAAATTCATAAAACCTCTCGAAAACTGTTTGTCCAACATTTACAAAATCAGCCTTCAGTTCCCAAAATTTAATAAATTTTTCAATATCTTCTTTTTTATCTCGCTCTGTTACTGTTGATGTTATCATAACAAAAGGTTTTTCTTTATCACCGCGTAATTCTAAAAATTTTTCGATAGTATTTAATAATTTATCATACAATTTGTTATTCCGCATATACTCATATTCTTCTTTTGTCGCACCTTGAAATGAAAAAATAATTGAATCCAACTGATACTCAATTATTTTTTTTATATGTTCTTCTGTAATTATTAGCCCATTATTTGTAATATGCAAAACCCCACTTTTTGCTTTTACATACTTCACAAAATCAATAATTTTTTTATGTAAAAAAGGCTCACCTAAACCAATTAACCTTAAAGCAACATTATTTTCTATACACTCATCAGCTATTTTTCTAAATAGTTCTTCGCTCATAAATCCTTTTTCTCGTTGCATATACCTCTGGTCGCACATTATACATTTTAAATTACAAATATTTGTTAGTTCAATATCAGCAATATAAGGAAATTCTGGCAATTGAGAGTTAAATATATCAAACGAATTTATTTTATTATAATATTCACTTAACAAATTTTTTCGTTTTTTCATTTTTTATTTCCTCGATAATTTTCACAATTTGATCTACTATTTTCCTATTGACTAATATATTATTGTAATAATTCTGGCTAAGATATAATTTTAAAAATTTATTTTTTTTATTTTGATTATTATTCAAAGTTTTTTCTAAATAAAATTTTTGTAAAAAATCAGATAAAGCATTTTTAAATTCTGAAAAGTTATCAGTAAATAAATATACTGCATCAATTAACGAATCTTTTAAAGTTGAAGTTAAATCAATTTTTGTATAAACAAAGATTTCGGCTTCTGTTAACATTGCCTGAAAAAAAGGGCATGATATCCAATCAAAAATAAATAAATCTGTTTCAAATAACAAATTCTCAAATGATTTTTCATTTGAAATAACCTGCATATTTTTTTCTTTTCCTAAATATTGAATATATAAATTCTTATAATTATACACATTTGAAGGGAATAATTTTATTATTATATTATAGTTGTTTTGAAATTCCTTAAGAATATTTATTATTTTTAGTGATAAGTCAAAATATAAATTATCAAACCATAATGGATCATTCCATAAAAAACTTTTATTCGTTTTAAGAAAATTTTTTAAACAATATACAATTTTTTTTTTTTCTGTATTAGTATTATTTTTTCTTTTTATAAAATAAAAAAATGGGCAACCTGTAACAAAAAAATTCATACTTTTTTTAGGGATATATTTATAACTAATATATTTTTTCTGTAAATTTTCTTTTATTGCTTTTCCAAATACAAAATAATAATCAGCATAAGGGAAATCAGTATATTGAAAAGAATCAGTATACTCAAATACTCCTTGCGCACCATGCATACCGATAATTGACTTTATTTTCTCATTATCCGCTAAATAACCTAATATCGGTTCAGTGATTCCTGCGCCATAACTAAATGTTGAACTTATTATTAAATCGATTTTATTTTTATTTATGAATTCACTCAATAGAATATAAATATAATAAATAATATCAATATTTTTTATAAAACCCTCTAATTTATCTTTAATAATTTCATAATAATTAACGCTTTCAAATTCAAATAACTTTTTAAAATCTATGTCGTCATTAAATAAATTCCAATAATTTTTATTTTTCTTTAAAAAAAGTTCATTTGCCTTTTTTAAAAAATTTTTGCTGTTATAATTTATTAAATTAAATCCTTCTTTAATTAATAATTTTTTTAGATTGCTTGAATAAAAAAAACGTCCATTACAATAAAGTATATTGAATTTTTTATTATTTAATTTATTTAAAAAATATGCTTTAAAATTCATTAAAATTTTTTTTAGTTGAATTTTTATTGACTGAATTTTCTTTTTTTGAGTTTGTGGATCTTGCATAACAATTTTATTCAAAAAATTTAAATCATCTTGATTTACTGGAATGATTTCAAATGGTATATTTTTTGATTTACATATACATTTTATTACTTCTGAATAAATTGCTTCATTAGATAAAAAATTTAATTTTAATCCATTGACAGATAATTTGTGATTTTGATAAATATAAACTTTTTCAGGATGTTCCTTATTTAAAACATTTAGTACTTCAAAAATACTAATATGTATCATATCTAACATTAATTTTAAATTATATCTATTAATCAAAAATGGTTTAATATTTTTTTCTCTAAAATAAGACACATTTTCAATAATTTTTTTATCTGAAAATTCTATGATTTCGAACAATTTATAATCATTCTTTTCTTTTAAAGAATAGAGGTCATTAAATTCATAATAGGTTTCTATTGGAACGCAATCAAGATCTTTTAATTTATAATAATAACCAACATCTGGATAAATATAAATAATTTTTTGGAATGAACAATTTATATTTGAATTAGTATTAACCCATTCTAAAAACAATATATTTTTCATTATTATTTTAAATATTTATTTATTATCGATTTTGGAATAAAAAAAACAATGAGTCTTTTTAATATTAATAATTTTTCTTTATAATTTGTCGAATATTTTATTCTTCTTTTGATTTCTGGTAACAATCGAATTATTTCAAAAAATCTATTAGGAGGTAATTTAATTAAAATTTTAATTATTGGTTTTAACCAATAATATTGAACTAACAAATTAAAAAAAGCATAAAGATTTACTAATTGATTTATATTTTGTTGTTTAATAACACTTGTAGAATAATTTTGTAAATAATTATCCCAGGAGTTTGAGGCTTTCAGTTGAGATATTGAAAAGTTTTTATCTAAAAAATTATTTTTTTTTGCATATTCAAGAATCTGTGTCCCAGGATAAGGTTGTAAAAGCTCTGAATTTGCAAAATTTGGCTTTATTAAAGCATTAATTTCTATTGTTTTAAATGCTTGCTCAACTGTTTCCCCTGGAAAACCAATTACATTTGCAGTATGAATTCTAATATTTTTTCTTTTCAATAATTTTGCATATTTTATTATATGTTCATTGCTCATTTTTCTTAATAAAATTTTTTCTCTAAATTCTTCATCTCCATGTTCAATACCAAAATCCACTCTATCACATTTACACTCTGCTAATGCCTCGACAATTTCTTCGTCCACCAAATCAATTCTTAAATTGCATATAAATGGAATATTTATTTCCTTTTTATATCTAATTAAAAATTCTAATAATCTTTTTTTATCTAAATTAAAAGTATCATCATTAAATTGAACCCATTCCATTCCATAATTATTAAGTATATATTTTATTTCATTTATCATATTATCTATTGTCCTAAAACGAATATAATTTTTATTTTTATACATTTGTTTTAATGCATAATTAAAACAATAGGAACAATTAAAAGGACAACCCCGTGAAAATAAAAATCTTTTTGTTCGAGCATTGCGTAAAATTTCATATTTTGAAAAATATATTTCTCTGTCAGGAACTGGATATTCATTAATATCTTTTAAACTTGCTATTTGATTTTTTATAATTCTATTATTTACTTTAAACCATAAATTATTAATATTATAATTTTCTTCCTTTTTATCAAATGAATTTGCTAATTCAACTATTGCCGCCTCACCTTCACCTAGACAAATTGCATTAATTGGTAATTCATTTATTACATCTGGATAAAATGTTGAATGAGCACCACCTAATATAATATAAATATCTTTTATTTGCTTTATTTTTTTTACATAAGATGAAACAAAATTCATTTCCGGTGTCATCGCTGATATAGCAATAATATCTGGATTATATTCAATTGTTTTTTCAATTATATTATTATCAAAATTATTAATCAAAACATCACATTTATGCCCATTATCTTTTAATACTGCTGATAAAGACATAATTCCAAATCGTTCTCTAAAATCTTCTTGAATAAAAATAACTTTTGCCATATTTCTATTTTTTTAAAGCAAGAATTGTATATTCTTCGTAAAAATATTGTCTGTTATCACAACTTTTATAGGTTATATCTAATGATGTTAATTTAAAACCAAACAATTTAAGAAGTTGTTTTATTTCTTTAATTGTAAAAAAATGAACTTTTCTTTTTCCACGTGCAATTCCGTACTTAATATTTTTATATGTATGTTCATCTAATTTATACCCACTTTTTATTCCATCTGTTTTTTGTCCTAATACTACTGAAAATAATATACCATTTTTTTTTAAAATGTAATTTAATTGTTGTAAAATTATCCTTATTTCAAATGTTGTATTTAAAGTTAATGAAATATAATCTATTATTACATCAAAACTTTCCTTTTTAAATGGCAAATACAAAAAATCGCTAACTAAAAATTTTTTTTTGTGATAAAGAGAATTTTTTAATGCATAAATCGAACCATCTATTCCAAAGACTTTATTATTACCTTCTCTTTCTAATAATATTAAATGCCTGCCATTACCACAACCTAAATCTAATATTTTTTTATCAACAATATTATTTTTTTTTATAAATCTAATTATTTCTTCACTGGGATAATATGCTCCATATCCTTTTATATATTTTTTATTCCAATTTTCATCAAAACTTTTTAACATTTTTTTAACCAGTTATAATTTCTAAATATTTTTTTTTTGTGTGTAATATCTTTTGAACTAATAAATCATAGAATTTTAAAAAAGTTTTTAAGTTATATTTTTCTTCAATAATTATATTTATATTTTCTGAAATTTTTTTTGAAATTTCTTTCTCAAATTTATTTAATAAACCATATCCCTCATTAATATTTTCAAACAATTCCAAATATTTGGTTTTAAAATTTGTATTAAATTCAGCATTAAAATCAAAATAATATTTATTTATTCTTCTATTTAATATTTCAAGTTTATCAGCAACAGAAACGCCAATTATCTTACAATATTCTATCTTAGCGATTTGTAACGCTATATCTAAACCTACGGCTAATCCACCACTTCCCACTGGACAAATTATATAATCATAGGGAAAACTACCAAAATTTTGTTCTTTTATCTCATACAACATCTTTATAATTCCAAGCATTCCAATTGCTGAACTTGCTCCTAACGGTATAACTTCGCAACTCTTTCTTTCGACTGATAATTTTTTTTTTAATTTTTCTATTTCCAAACCATAATACTTCCATTGATTTTCTTGCAATAAAAAAATATTTGATTTATCAACATATTTTAATAAAGTATTTATATATATTTTTTTTTCATCACCTTTCCCATTATTTAAAAATAAATAAACATTAAATTTCATTTTATAACTTAACTCTGCCAGTGTAAGGCATTGATTAGAAAACATATTTCCTACTGTAATAAAATCTTTAATTCCTCTATCTAATGCTCTTTTTAAAATAAATTCCAATTTCCGAATTTTAGTTGAACCAATATCTGGACATATCATTGAATCCATTTTAAAATAAATTTGCGTATTTGTTAGATTATTTATATAGTCGTAAGTATAAATCGGAGTTGGATAATTTCCCAATTGCAGATGATTTTTTAATGAAGCATTGATTTTTTTGTTACGCATCTATTTAAACATTTCAGTGATTTTTGGTCTATCGATTTTACCGTTATTATTTAAAGGTAAATTATCAACACTAATTATTTCTGCTGGTTGCATATAATACGGTAGTTCCTTTAATAAAAATTTTTTAACTTCCTCAATTTGATTAGCATTAATGTTTGGTATTATTAATTTTATCTTTGTTCCAACATTCATATCTGGTATTCCAATTGCCACTGCTTCTTTTACAAAATTAAGTTCTAAAACTTTTACTTCAATCTCTTGCAAATTTAGTCTATACCCCATTGATTTTATAATATTATCTTTACGTGAATGAAAATATAAATAACCTTCTTCATCTTTACTCACAATATCACCCGAATAGACAACAATTTCATCAATTAATTGTTCTTTTTTTTGTAAAGGATTTTTTTTAAATACTTTTTTTGTATTTTCTATATCATTCCAATAACCAAGTGTAATAAGAGCACCTCTATGAACTAATTCTCCTTTTTGACCTGGTTCACATTCATTTCCATTTTCATCTATGACTAATATTTCTACATTTGGAATTGCTTTGCCAATTGAAGTTGGTCTTATCTTTAACTGTGAAGGCGGTAAATAAGTTGAACGAAATGCTTCTGTTAAACCATACATTAGATATACTCGTGCATTTGGTATTAATTCACTAAATTTTAATGAATATTTGGGATATAATGTTCCACCACTATTTGTTATAATCTTTAAACTTTCTAATTTTTTATTATTTTTTTCTAAAATATTAATTAATTCTATCCATAAATGTGGCACTAATGCTAAAACACTTATTTGATTATTCTGAATATAATTGATTAAATCATTTATTAGTAAATAATTTATTAAATGAACTGTCCCGCCAATGTGGAATGTATTCATAAGTTGATTAAGACCATAATCAAAACTAAATGGTAAAACACTTAATGTATGAATGTCATCACTTAGTTCTAAATATGATGCAACAATCTCAGCACCCTGTGTTATTGTATCATTACTTAAAATAACACCTTTTGGTCTTCCAGTAGAACCAGATGTATATAACAAAGCAGATATATCCTTACCAATAATTTTTGGCTTTATTTCATAATCAAGTGCATTACTATTTAAAATATCAGATAATAAAATATTTTTTATATATTTAGAGTCTTTTGTTATTTCATCAACAGTAATTATCTCTTTTATTCTTTCTATAATATTAAAATCAATATTTTTATTTCTTAATAATATTCCTGATGTAATTAAAATTTCTATATTACAATCATTAATTATATGTTGTATTTGTTCATTTTTTAATTGGCTATTTATAGGAACTATTATCATTTCAGCAGCATTTATTGCAAATATTGAAACTACTTCTTCCCAACTCTTTTTTAAAAGTATTCCCACTCTCGAACCTTGTTTAATATTTGTTTGCGTTTTAATGTAATTAGCTAATTTAACTGTTAATTTATATATTTCTGAATATGTAAATTTGTTTTGTCTGTCAATTAAACAAATTTTATTTGTATATTTCGAATTAAATTTTTTTTCCTTTAAAATCGAGAAAATATTGTAATACATATTTTATTTGTATTTTCTAATTGTTTTATAAATTTGATTAATAGTTTCAAAATTTTCTATTATTATATCTTCTTCTTTAAAAGAAATATTAAATTTTTCTTCAAGTAAATTAATTAACTGAATAACTGTCATAGAATCTAAAATACCATTTTCTACAAGTGACTCATTATATTTTAATTCAATATTTAAATTTGTTATTTTCTTTATAATTTCATAAATTATTTGTTTATCGTTCATTATTAAAAACCTTTTGTTTTATATTCTTTATTTAGCATAACATCTTGACCTGCATCACCTTTGGTAAAATAAATTTCATTTATCTTTATTTTTTTTTTATTTTCTTTTTTTTGCCAAAATAAAAAATTTAAACTATATCTCTCTCGCCATTCTAATGGTTGAAATAATCGAGGAATATTATATTGTAAATGCTCTTCCATTTGTAAAAATGGTTTTGGTAATTGCAATACAAAATTTTCAGCCCCACAGAAAAAATCAATAAAAGTTATATTATTATCCAGAGAAAATCTACAAATTGAGCTAATTAATTTTTTTTCAAATCCAGTTATTGGTATAAATTCTAAAATTCTCATAACTTGAAAATCTAAGTCTCGAATTTTTTCAATACGAACAACAGCAAGTCCTGCTTTTTGAGTTGCTGATTCAGAAATTAAATAATATTTCATAAAAGGATGCTCTAAATATCGCCAGTTGATATAAGCCTTATCTTTAATTACAGTTGCTTTTACTTTTTCTAATAAATTAAACCAATATTCTTCGTTCAGTTCTTTTATACTTTTCAGAATAAAATATTCAGAATATTCAGCAAAATAATTAGTCATCTTTTCATAGTCATATAATTTTACAAAATTTAATTCTCGATTTTGCTGATTTAACTTTAAAAGTTCAATCAATTGTGATGCATTTGATACAATTATTACTCTTGGAATATTATGTCTATATTCAAATCCAAATTGAGAAACGCATATATTTTTTACTCTTTCAGACGGACCCATCGAAAGATAAAAATCATATTTTACAAGATTTTTTTTTAAAAGAAATGGATATAAAAAAGAATAATTTTTATTAGTTAATATATCTGTTGACCAAGCTGACTTATATTTTTTTTCACCAATATAAAAATAGGTCGGTAAATAATTTATTGATGCAACTATTTGATTTTTATTATCAAAAGCACATAATGAAGTATATTCATCTTTGGCATCATCAAATCTAAATGGATTTTTATAATGATACCAGTCAAAGTATTGCTTTGTAATGCAACTATAATTTTTTCCATAAAATGATTCATAAAATTCTTTTACTAAATTGTATTCATTTAATTTTAAATTTCTATATTCCATTATAATTTAATTATAAAAATGAATTTACTTAGCATTCACTTGACGCCACCAATCTTATTTTCACCATATTTTATAATATTTTTATAAGTAATTGTTTTTGTTTTTAGTGCTTGCTCTAACAACCGTATGAATAAGTTACCTCTATTTTTAGACGTTCTTCTATTAAATCTAAAAACAAATTCATCCAAGTAATAATTTAATTGGTTCCTAATTGCTCCTTGAGGTGTTCCAAGTATCCAACGTTTTAACAATGAAGCAACTTTATGAACTGTTGGCAATATTTCTTCGTAGTTACCTACATAGCCGATAACTCGTTCATGTTTATAACCGTATGAAATAATTTCATTATATCCACTCCAACAATCAGTTATTATTGTACTTCCTTTTTCTACATTATTCAGAATAAATTCGTTTAATACTTTTTGAGAGGCATTTTTAATTTTTTTAAGTCTTATGTGTCCACTTTTTTTATATTTCTTTTCCACTGCTATGATGACAAGTTTTTTACCTCCTGCCACTCTCCCTTGTTTCCCAGACTTTTTACCACCTATATATGTTTCAATAATTTCCACAACATCTTTTAATAATTCTCTATCTTTTCTTACCATTGTTTGTCTTAATTTTTGTAAAATTAACAATGCTGTTTTATAATTCTTTATTCCCATTAACTTTATTTTAATTCCTTTATTTGATATTGTGATTTTCTATATTATACAACAACAACTTTCGTTGCTATATTCCCATTTCTATCATTCGTTGCAATACCAATTTTTTCTATTTTATTTATCGGTATCGTATCATCATCAAAAATAAATGTCCACATATTATTATCTTGAAAATCTAGATTTTCCCAGATATATTGACCACAACGCGTTTTAAAACAAAAATACGGCTGCGGTCCCCAACATTCCTTATCTGTTTTTATAAATAATTGATTATACTTAATTTCTGCTTTTATTGTCAATTGATTTTTTTTATTTAATCCTAATACTTCTTGCATTGCTGATGCTGCTCCGGAATTTTTAATTTTTACTTCTCGATAGTTTTGCTGAATTTTTCGTACTGTTTTGTAAAACCAATCTATATACGGCCGCATCTCGCGTTCATCATGATTACATATAGCCATAATTGTTGGCTTGCCGCTCTCGGCCCGTTTAAATGCTTTTTCAATTTCATATTCGTTAATAGCATTCAATCGTGCATTCAAATTTAGACTTCGTGCTATATACCTACGCATATTTCCTTTTTTTTGATAATCGTAAAAATCAGGATGATAAATTTCCCATTCAGTAGTTGCTCGTCTCCAATCGCCCCATCTGCCGCCCCTTAAATCTTTCTGTAAATCTTTTTTATTTAGATCATCTCTTTCGACTGCTTGATTGCCATAATCAAAAGGTATCCACATTTCAAGAAATAGATTTAAGTCTGGTCGCTCACTATGCATACCCGGTCTAAACGCTGATGGAAACCATTGATAGTCTATGACGCGGCGGCTTAATACCTGCAAATGTTCATTTGTATAAGAAAGATTATTTGAACATTTATGCGCTTCTCGAAAATATGAAACAGGATGAAAATGAAATTGTATTTCATCATTAGCACATTCGTATTCTGTTAATTTTTCTTTATAAAATTCAAATAACACATTATAACCAAGTAATCGACGCCGTGGATTAATCTCATAACCAATATGGTCCATTATAAACCAATTAAAAATATAGCCATTTCCAAAATCGTCTTTATATTTCTTTCGCCAGTTTTCAGTTAATATTTCATCAAGCATTTTTTCAAGCTCACCGAGCGTTTTATTATAATTTAATCTATCATCTGAAACAAATTCCATTACTAATGAACTAATATTCTCTGGTAATCCTTCACCATTTTTTAATTTAAGTAAATTCTCTTTTGTTGGTTTCATCTCAATACCAAATGTATTTTTCAAACGCTCAAATGTTGCGGGTAAACTCTCATAAAGCGGTCCTTCAGTATCAACACAATGAACTATATATAAAATCTTTTCCATATTTTCTCCTTGAAAATTTCTTTAGCCACTAATCTACACTAATTTTCACGAATAATTTTTTTCCGACTCTTTAAAAAATTTTTTTTATATTCGTGTTCATTCGTGTTATTCGTGGCTTTATTAAAACACAACTCTTTTCCATTCTAATTTTTCTTGACCACCGAAATTTAATAATAATCCAACTTTTAATCCACTTGTTTTTAAGTAATTTATCAATTGCGATATTTCATTATTTGTTAATCTCGGAATGCCTTTAATCTCAACTATTATTTTATCATTCACTAAAAAATCAGGTTTATATTTTTGTTTTAATTGCCTATTTTTATAACTAATATTTAATTCCTTTTGTGAAATATATGGTATTTTTTGTATTTCAAATTCTAT
>Ga0209204_1001391_pt1 | contig 22745 bp, 18 predicted proteins | sample AD_JPNMR2_MetaG_FD_184425 | JGI IMG/M metagenome (GOLD analysis project Ga0209204, IMG submission 184425) | Active sludge microbial communities of municipal wastewater-treating anaerobic digesters from Japan - AD_JPNMR2_MetaG (SPAdes) (version 2) | ecosystem: Engineered > Bioreactor > Anaerobic...
TCCAAAATTTGTTGTTTTTTTGTGCCGATTTTTAGAAGATAAAATCGGCAATAAAAAATTTGTGTCAATCATAGGTGGATTGTATTATTTAAGGTGTAAATTTAGTCCTTTTTTTGATACAATCCCCAAAAATAACATGTAAGGGCGTATGGCGATAGGCCTCTAACTAAAAACTAATAATTATTTTCAATTTTGTGTTATAATTTTTATTCCAATATTACATTCTGCACATCTTTTTTGTTGGCAGTATTTTGGATAAAGTTCTAAAATGGCTTGCGATTGTAATGCGGAGTTAATAAAACTTTTTTGTTCAGAAAATTTTTTGATGATGGTATTTTCTTCTGCGTGAATTTTTTCCAAGTATTCTAATGCTAAATCCTGATAGTGTTCATCTCCTGTGCTTTTACCATAAAAGAATAAATAAGGCACTACTACATTGATTAAAATTAACTGAACGGCTGTATCTCCAAAAGAATATGACTTGCTAACAAATTTATCTTCATCAAAAGTGATGTGATTAGCAAAATATCCTTTTGGAGATAAATATATTTTTTTCAAATTATTGATGTCCGAAAAAAATGTTGCTGGGTCGTGAAACATTTGTGGCAATTGATGTATAAACAATGCCAACTGATGTAATCTTAATGATGGAAAATTGGCTGGTCTCATCTTTGCAAATTTCCACAAATGCTCATCTAATGGTTCAATGTTGAATTTTTTCTTGAGAAACTCAAATTCATTTTGCAAATGCGTTAAGTAATCATCTTTGAAGTGTTTATTAAGAAATCCTGCGGTGCCATAAATCAATGCTTCTAAAATATCTAATCTGTCGGCATGTTTTAATAATTTTTTCAATGGCAGTTTTTCGCCTAATTTTTCAAAGGGTTCATTATTTACCTTAAATCCTAAATGTCTGCAGAATAATCTGTAGAATGTTTCCTGATAATCTTTTGTTTTTTCAAAATAAGAATACACTAATTCATATTTATTTTCTAATCTTTCAATAGCTAATCTTTGCAACCAGTTATGAATAATAATTTCATCTAAATCCTTCCACAAATTAAGACAAGCAGGTTTTTCCTGATCATTTATCAATGACTGATATTGCTGAATGGTAGTATTTGAAATAAAATGTTTGAGTTCAACAATTTCAATGTTATTTGGTAAATCAATATTTGTATCATGTTCATATACTATGTGTAAAATAAGTGAATGGTAATTTTTATCATTTTGATGTTTGTGTTTGATGAAGTCGGAAGTTTTTTGGTGAATTTCAATATTACCTGCTAATTGAATACCATCAATGCGAATGCGGGCATTAAAAAAATCCGGACCAGCATTTTTATTTAATTCTCCAGGATGAATAATCTCTACTTCTTTACCACTAATAGTTTTAAGTGGATATAGAGAAAAAATTTTGAATTTCCAAACGATAAATAATAGTTGCTCATTAGGCATAGCCTTTGATTTTGTATATGATATAACCCACCCACTCGTGAATGTATTTATACAATGTCATCATTGCTTCTGGATGCGGCAGTAAACAATGATCTAATTCAAATTTTCTCGGACCACTTGTTCTTTCAGCAGGATATGGAATGATATTTTCAAATCCTTGTTTTTCAAAAATGGCAACACTTCTTCTTAAATGATAAGCAGAAGTAATCAGAACAACATTTTTTTTCGGAATGTGTAAAGAGTCAAAAATTTTTCTTGTAAATACAGCATTTTCATAAGTGTTTTTTGATTCATTTTCAATAATGATGTTGCTATCAGGGATATTGATATTTTTTAAGTATTGATAAATGTAAGCGGCTTCTTTATCTTCGGGATGAAGCACACTACCAGATCCACCGGTAATAATAATTTTTTTAATTTTATGTTGATGATAAAGTTCTATGGCTTTTAATAATCTATCGGCACTGCTTGTAAATTCTATTCTTTTTTCGGTAGGATCAATTCTTCCAATGCCACCTAACACAATACCATATTCATAAGTTTGAGTAATAACAGGCACAGGGTATTTTTCCCACCATCTGCCTATTTCATCTATTATAAAAGCATTTGAGCAAATGTATAACAAAGTTAGAGCAAATATCTGAATCTTTGTTTTGTATTTTGAATAAAATGAATAAATCATCAAAGCAAAAAACCAGAAAAGCGGCATCATTAAAAAACTCAATATCTTTGATAAAAAGAAAAACATACAGAGGCAAAAGTAAGGAATTAAAGTGAATAGTGAAAAGTGAAAGGTGAATAGCACTGACATTTATGTCGGTGAAAAATGAAAAATGTTTAGTTTTGTATGCTGACCGTAAGCGTCAGCACAATGACGACAGTCCGAAGCAATCTCATAATTGTTATGTGGATAATACTTTTGAGATTACTTCGCTTCGCTCGTAATGACGGGTATTACATATTGGTCGAATGCTAATATTTTGCAAAACAACATCGTCAGCATTCAATTTTCAATATTTAATTCTCAATGTTCAAATGGGGTTTTTAATTTATTTTGACTTAAAAATTAAACTGAATAGTAACATTTTTTATTAGTATATTTATTGCGATTTATATTTTTCAATTTAGAATGAAAAAAGGTATTAAATTATTTTGTAAGATATTCATTAGTTTTTTTGTGTTGAGTTTTCATTTACAATCTCAGGAGTTGCTGCATTTAAGGGGACAAATAGTAGATACTACATCCAAAAAAAATCTATCTAATGTTTTAATTTTATCTATAAGATTAGCAGATTCTGTTATTGTTCATTCAGCAAGAACGGATATGGAAGGAAAATTTGATATAACATTGCCATTAGATACTTTTCAGATACTTTTTTTACATCCTGATTTTGGAGAAAAGTTTTATTTCATTATAGGAAATAAAGATAATAAAGAATTAGATTTTGGTAAAATTATTCTTCCACCCAAAGAATATCAGTTAGATGAAATTGCCATATTTGCTTATCGTGAGCCTGTTTATTACAAAGGCGATACATTAGTTTATGTTGCAGATTCTTTCAAAGTAAGACCTGATGCTACAGTTGAGGATTTATTAAAAAAATTGCCGGGAATAAAAGTAGATAAAAGTGGTAAAATTACAATTCAGGGAAAAACTGTAGATAAAGTGCTTGTAGATGGTGATGAATTTTTTGGAACAGATCCTACTACTGCAACTAAGAATTTGCAGGCACAGCAGGTAGAAACTATACAGGCATACGAACAAAAAAATAATGATGCTTCAGGCACTACTTCTGATAAAGAAACACTGCAAGTTTTGAATATTCAATTAAAAGATGAGGCAAAGAAAGGTTATTTTGGTAAAATATCCGCCGCAAGCGATGCACAAAAGTTTTATGAGAGTCAGGTCTTATTTAATAGATTTAGAAATAAGCAAAAAATTTCAATATTTGGTATATCTGGAAATACTCCAAATTTTCGCTTATCATTTTCTGATATTGATAAATTTGGTTTAGAAAATGAATATGATTTTGATTACTTAGATGATTTTGATGATGAGATGGCTTTTTATGAATATAATTCAGAAAAAGGTATTCCTCAACTTTCAAAAGGCGGTATTTACTTTAATGACAAATGGAAAAAAATAAAGGTTAATTCTAATTATACATTTAATCAAAAATCTTTGAAAGTTGTTGAATCTGAAAAAAGTCAATATTTTTTAATGGATACTTCTTATCTGACAGAAAAAAATTCATCACAAAAAAATACAAGTTTTAATCATAATGTCAATTTAAGAATTGATGCAGATATTGATAGTTTGACAAGCATCACATTTTCTGAAAAATTTGAACTTAATCAAAATAAATCTACTTATCTTGATAGTATCATTTATACATCATCAAAAGATGTTTTATTCAGAAAAACAAAAACGGAATATGAATTTTCAAGTCAGGGATTATTAAGCAATTCAAGAATTGAATTGAATAGAAAATTCAAGAAAAAAGACAGAGAATTTTTTATGAGATATAATTTGAATTACAAAAATAATGAACAAGATGGAATGTTGCATTCAAACAATCAATATTTTGTAACAATGCCAGCATTGCCAAATTACAATCAACAAAAAAATGGTCAAACGAATTATTACACGCATAAAATATATGCTCGCTTTAATGAACCACTTTCAAAATATTTTAAGTTGAATTTAAATTATGAATATCAATATTCCTCTGGTGATATTAAAATGAATTCATTTAATCCAAATTCAAATAATGATTTTGTGATATTAGATTCTTTGTATTCTAATTCTTTTTCTCCACAATTTATTCAGCACTTGCCTTCTGCCGGATTAGAATTTAATTACAAAAAATTTACAATTATCAGTGGAACAAGTTTGAGAATAATTGATATTCAAAACTCAAATCGTTTTAATAATGAAAAAATTCATTATACAATGAATAACTGGCTACCTAATACAAGAATTATTTTTCGTCCAAATAAAACAAGTCAGGTTCGTTTGAGTTATAGAATGGGTTCTGCAATCCCTGATATTACTAAATTACAGCCATTAAGAAATAATAATAATCCAAATTTTATTGTTATAGGTAATCCAAACTTAAAACCTACAATTGAACATAAATTTGATTTATCAAGTTATACCTATAAACCTGTTTCCAGAAATTATTACTGGTTTGGAATTAATTACAATTACAATCAACAAGGATTTGCTAACTCTGTATATTATGATTCAACAGGCAGAAGTATTTCACAAACAATAAATGTAAAGGATAATTATTCACTAAACTCATATTTAGGTTTGAATATTAATTTGTTTTCAGGATTAATTGAAGTTAGTCCTAATTTAAGTTATTCAACATACAGAAATATAAATTTTGTGAATCATATAATGAACAAAACAATAAATGAATCATATAGTGGAAACCTAAGAATCAGTTTTAATATTGATAAGGAAAATTTATCATTACAATTTGGTCCATCGGCAGGAATGTTTTATAGTGTTCCAAAAGCCACATTAAACAATCAAAGTAACTTACCTTATACAAATTATGATTATTCATTTTATGCAGATATGAATTTTTTGAAAAGATATTTTTTCCAAACAGATATAAATTATACTGAATACAAAAATTACTATGCAGGATTTAATCAAAATCCATTGATATGGAATGCTTCAATAGGTGCTAAGGTGGATAAACATAAAAAATTAAAAGTTTCTATTCTTGCACATGATATACTGAATCAAAATATAAGTATAAGCAGGAATATCAGCACAAATGTTATCAGAGACAGTAAAGTAAATATTATCAGAAGGTATTTTTTACTGGAACTTGTATATAATATCAACAGCACGAAATCAAGCAGTGATGAAGATGAAGATGAATAAAAATTTAAATATATTTTTTATTTGTGTAATAATTGTATTGCATAGTGGCTTTTATTTTAATTTATTTAGTCAGATAAATCAGGGGAAAATAGTTTATGAAAGAAAAACAAATTTATTGAAAAGATTTTCAAAAATTGACTGGATGAAAGAGTGGCTGGAAGAAGAAAAAGAATTAAGAATAAAAACTGATGAGTTTGAATTATATTTTAATGATACAATGTCTGCGTTTTTACCAAAAGAAGCAGAAAAAAATGAATGGATGCAGTGGGCTACATCATTGAATAAAGTTTATACTAATTTCAAAGCAAATGAAAAAATCACATTTAAAGATATATTTGGTGAAATATTTGTATTGAAAGATAGCATTCCTAAACGACAATGGAAATATACAGGCAGAAAAAGAAAAATTGCAGGATTTGAATGCTTACAATTAATATGGCAGGAAAATGATAGCACAAGAATATATGCGTGGATTTCAACTGCATTATCTGCTCCTGTTGGACCCGAAAGTTTTGTTGGATTGCCGGGAACAGTGCTTGGACTTGCTACTGAAGATGGCGGAATAGTGTATTTTGCAAAATCAATATCAATAGGAAATGTGCCTGCCGATAAATTTAAGATTCCTAAAATTAAAAAAACACAAACCACACAAGAATTGTATGAGTATCTAAAAACACATCACAACAAATCAAAATGGGATAAATTGACATTAAGTTTAAATTTTGGAGGTGTGAATTGATAATTGTTGAAATAACCTAATACTTAATGTTATTGTGTATTAAAGTATTATTATATGCCTGAACAACTCGTTTAAGTAATGTTTCGTTTTGTTCTTGAATGGTTTTATCAAGTTTTACTTCTAATAAAGTATCATTTTTATAATACCATTGATGTTGTAATTGAAAATTTGAAAAAACACTAATGGTTGAATCATTTGCTAAATAATAATTTCCATTTTCATAATACAATGCATAATGTTTTACTGATTCATCAAAATAATTATTCCCTAATGAAAAGAATTTATGCGGATAATGTAGTAAATACAAGCAAGTTGGTAATATATCAATTTGTTGAAAAATGTTATTGTAAATTACTTGTTTAGATTGTTGTGGATCAAAAATTAAAACTGGAATTTGATACCTTCCTGAAATACTTGAAAAATAAGGATCTTCAGAGATACCAGTATGATCTGCAGTGATGATGAATAATGTATTTTTATACCACTTTTGATGTTGTGCATTTTCAAAAAACTTTTTCAAAGATAAATCAGTATATCTTAAACATTGATGAATGGGCAAGTTTCCTTTTGGTATAACGTCTTCATATTGTTTTGGAACATTAAAAGGATGATGCGAACTTAATGTAAAAATACTTGCAAAAAATGGTTCTTTAAATTCTGAAAATTTTTTTGATGCAAATTGTAAAAATGGCTCATCCCAAATTCCCCAATAACCGTCAAAATCAGATGAATTTGGATATTCATTTTTACCAAAATACTTATCAAATCCTGCTTGTTTGGAATAAGCATCAAAATTCATTGTGCCATTAATACCTCCGTGAAAAAATGCAGTGTAGTAATTTTCTTTTTTCAATAAACTTGCAAGTGAAGGCACAGAATTATTACAATACAATGAATTGATAAATGGATTATCCATCCAACTTGGCATTGATGAAAGAATAGCAGGAATACCTTCAATAGATTTAGTTCCATTACTAAATGCATTTTCAAAAACCATAGATACTTCCATTAAACTATCTAAAAATGGTGTGTAAGATTTTCTATTCCCTAATTTTGTATATTCTTTTGAAAAACTTTCTAAAATAATAACAACCACATTTTTCTTAATCATTGTATCAAAAGGATATTTTTTGTATAACTTTAATTGATTGATATTTTCATTATCATCAAAAAATTGTAATTCATCTAATTTTTTTTGTTCCATTGATTTTATGATTGAAAAAGGCGTGTTCAAAACCAATGCAGTATATTGTGGTTCTGCATAAAATGTAGCATCTACAAGATCTAATGGAATTCTTTGTAATCCTCCACGAATTGAAATAATTGAAAATGCTGTTGTAAATAGAACATTTAATACAACAACTAAAACACTTTTTTTATTTTTTAATGTAAATTCATTTTCCTTTGTTATTGATAAAATGATTTTTTGATAAATTTTAAAATTAAGCCAAATCATAAATATCAATATGATTAATAGAAACCAGTAATCTTTCAAATAAACAGGTATTTGTTTAATAACATCTGTTTGTCCGCCTAATTGAAAAAATATATCTGCTGTAGATCTTTTATGAATGAATTGAAAATAAGGAATATCTACAAAATTAAAAATCAAAAATACTTGTGTAACTGCAAATGAAACATTTGCACAAATTTTGAAAATGCTATTATATTTGCGAAAAGAAACAGGAATTAAAAATATAAAAATGAGTAGAATATTTGAAATAATAATGCTAATCCAATCAAATCTTAATCCTCCAAAAAAGATTTTTACTAAACTAAAAAAACTGATTTCTTTGAAAGTAGGGTAGTGGTAAATATACATTGCTAATCGTGAGATTTGAAAACATAAAATACAATATATTAACCACAATAATAATTTTTTCCATCTATTTATGAATACAGATAACATTTTAATAAGTATTTTAAGCCCAATAATTTTGCCAATTTTACGAATAAAATCTTATACATAGAATGAAAGAAAAAATTCGCCAGATATTAAAATCTTTTTGGGGATACGATAATTTCAGACCATTACAAGAAGATATTATTTTGTCAGTATTAAATAAAAACGATACACTTGCTCTTTTGCCCACTGGTGGCGGAAAATCAATATGTTTTCAAGTGCCGGGTTTGGCATTAGAAGATGGAATAACTCTTGTTATATCTCCATTGATAGCATTGATGCAAGATCAGGTAAGCAATCTATTAAAAAGAAATATCCCTGCAGCGGCTATAACATCCTCTCTCTCCAAAAATGAAATTTCTAAAATCATAGATAATGCTATTGAAGGACAATATAAATTTTTATATGTATCTCCTGAACGACTTGATACAGAAGCATTTCAATCTGTTTTACCAGAATTAAAAATTTCATTACTCGCTGTTGATGAAGCACATTGTGTCTCTCAATGGGGATATGATTTTCGTCCAAGTTATTTAAAAATTGCAGAACTCAAAAAGCATTTATACAATCCAAATATCCCAACAATAGCCCTTACTGCCAGTGCTACCGAAAAAGTAATTCAGGATATAATTGAAAAATTAGAATTAAAATCTCCTAATGTTTTCAAACAATCTTTTGAAAGAAAAAATTTACGATATGTGGTATTGTATGAACATAACAAAATTGATAGAATCTTAAAGATTATTCAAAATGTTGGCGGTGCGGGAATTATTTATGTGAGAAGCAGGGCAAAAACAAAAGAAATAGCAGAAGAATTACAAAATAGAAATATCAAAGCCGATTATTTTCATGCAGGATTAACAGCAGAAGAAAAGTATTTCAAGCAAGTGAAATTTATCAATAATGAATATCAGGTAATGGTGGCTACCAATGCATTTGGTATGGGCATTGACAAGCCCGATGTGCGTTATGTGATTCACTATGAATTAAGTGATAGTTTGGAAAGTTATTTTCAAGAAGCAGGGCGTGGTGGAAGAGATTTGAAAACATCTTATGCTGTTTTGCTCTATAATGAAAGTGATATTGAAAAATTATTGTTACAATATGAACAAAGTTTTCCGCCATTAGACGAGATAAAGAAAATTTATAATCATATCTGTAATTACTTTGAATTACCAATTGATGAAGGTGAAGGTGATGTATATGATTTTCCAATGAAAGAAATAGCAGAGTTATACAAAATACCTTTGACAACTTTACATTATTCTGTAAAATTTTTAGAAATGTTTGGATTGCTTTCTGTTGAAGAAGAACTTAATCATTATTCTCGTTGTTGCATTCATTATTCAAAAGTAGATATTTACAACTTTTATTTAAGATATCCAGAATTTGAAGAAATTATTAAAACACTTTTAAGATCTTATGCAGGAATACTTGGCAATTATGTAGAAATTGATGAAAAACAAATTGCAAGGGCTATTAAGCGAGATAAAAATTATGTTATACAGCAATTATCAAAATTAGACAAAGAAGGTGTTTTAGAATATCAGCCAATGACTGGACATCCAAAAATTATTTTCCACAAAGACAGAGTGCCTCTTTCAAAATTAAAATTTGATGAAGAAAAATATTACTTTCTCAAAGAAAGAAGAAAATATCTTACTGAAAAAATGATTGAATATGCGGAACAAAAATTTATTTGCAGACAACAATTTTTATTAAATTATTTTGATGAAAAAAGAGAATTATTTTGTGGTTATTGTGATGTTTGTTTAGAAAAGAAAAGTTTAAAGACAATTGAAAGTATAAAAGAAAAAATTATTGAGTTTTTACAAAATTCTAATCAAGAAATTTCCATTGAAGAGTTATACAATAAATTTTCAAATTATAGCAAAGACAATGTATTACAAGCAATAAGAGAATTGATTGATGATAATGTGCTAATTAATAATAATGATAATTTACAATTTAATAAATAAAAATAAATTCGTTATTATTTTTAGCACTTAAAAATGAAAACTATTGAAAACACAAAGAACTCTAAGATTTTTTAAACTAAGGACACAAAGGTTTAAAAAATTCTTTATGCGCTTTGTTTCTCTCTTTGTGCAACTTTGTGGTTTAAAGATTATTGCACTAAACAATTCTTTAAACTTTTACAGAAGCATAGATATTGATCATAAAATTAGCCACCTTTTCAATTTCTTCTTTTGTATTGTATTTACTAAATGAAAAACGAATAGCGTGTCTGTCAGAAGGGGCTTTGATGGCTTTTAATACATGCGAACCTGTATTGCTTCCACTGCTACACGCACTGCCTGCACTGGCACAAATACCTTCAATATCTAGTTTGTATAAAAACATCATACCTTGTTTATGTGGCGGAAATGAACAGTTCAAAACAGTATATAAAGATTTTTCATTAGTAAATCCATTAAATTTCATATCGGGAATATTTTTTTCTAACAGATCAATCATATATTGTTTCAATCCCCGAATGTAATTCATATTTTCATCTAAGTTTTGATAGGATAATTCTAATGCTTTTGCTAAAGCAATAATACCCGCCACATTTTCAGTGCCGCCACGCATATTTCTTTCTTGAGCACCTCCATTGATAAATGGTTTTATTTTGACATTTCTATTGATGTATAAAAATCCTACACCTTTTGGTCCATGAAATTTGTGGGCTGATGCAGTGATAAAATCCACAGGTAAATTTTGCAAATCAATTTTAAAGTGTCCTACCGTTTGAACAGTATCAGAATGAAAATAAGCATTGTATTCTCTACATAATTCACCAATTCTTTTGATAGGATATAATGTGCCAATTTCATTATTAGCATGCATTATTGATACAAGTGTTTTATCTTTTTGTTGTTTGAGTAATGATTCTAATTCATCAAGATCAATTTGCCCGTATTCATTAACAGATAGCCAGTATGCTTTTATCCATCCTCTTTTTTCCATTGCTAATATAGTGTGTTCTACTGCATGATGTTCAACAGGTGTGCTAATGATAGTTTTTACACCTAAATCTAAAACAGATTGCACAAGGGCTGTATTATCTGCTTCTGTGCCACCCGATGTAAAAAATATCTCTGAAGGATGTGCATTTAAAAATTCGGCAACTTTTTTACGGGCTTCTTCAATGGCGGCTCTTGTTCTGTTTCCTAATTGATGAATAGATGAAGGATTTCCAAATTCTGTTTTTAAGAATGGTAACATTGCTTCAACTACTTCTGGGGCTATTGGCGTAGTCGCAGCATTATCTAAATAAATTGTTTTCATTTTGTTTTATTTTAATGAAAATAAAGTTTGTATTTACAACAAACTACTTTGTTTTTCTTTGATAATTTCTTTTATATCCATTATCATTTTATGGGCTAAATTATCTGCTGTTTTTTGTGTTTGACTTTCAGCATAAATTCTAATAATCGGCTCTGTATTGGATTGTCTTAAATGTATCCATTCTTTATCATTTAATTCTATTTTAAGCCCATCTTCTGTATTCAAAGGATAACTTTTGTATTTATTTTGAATGCTTTCAATGATTTCACGAACATTGATACTTTTATCTAATTCTACTTTATTTTTAGAAATATAATAATGTGGATAAGAATCTCTTAAGTGTGAAACTGTCTTTTTAGTTTTTGCTAAATATGTTAGAAATAAAGCAATACCTATAAGAGCATCTCTGCCATAGTGTAATTCAGGTAATATCACACCTCCATTACCTTCACCACCAATAATAGCATTTACTTCTTTCATTTTTTTAACCACATTCACTTCTCCCACTGCCGAAGCAAAATATTGTCCTTTGTGCTTAAGTGTTATATCTCTTAATGCCTGCGTGGATGATAAATTAGATACTGTATTTCCACCATTGTTGACGCTTAAAATATAATCTGCCACTGCAACAAGAGTATATTCTTCGCCAAATGGTTCTCCATTTTCGCAAATTATAGCCAACCTGTCTACATCAGGATCTACGCTAATTCCAATGTGAGCATTTTGTCTTTTAACCTCAAAAGAAAGGTCAACCAAATTTTCTGGTAATGGCTCAGGATTGTGAGCAAAATGTCCTGTTGGTTCACAATTAAGTTCTATAATTTCACTAACACCTAATTTTTTCAATAACTTTGGAACAGCAATACCACCAACAGAATTAACAGCATCTACAACTACTTTGAATTTTGCTTTTTTTATTGCTGCAACATCAACATATTTAAGAGAAAGAATTTTATCAATGTGTTTATCAATGGCTTCGGTATCTTGAGTTATTTTTCCTAATTTTTGAATATCAGCAAAAATAAAACTATCAATATCTTCCGAAAATTCTAAAACTTTTTTTCCATCTTCATCACTTAAAAATTCACCTTCATTATTCAATAATTTCAGAGCATTCCATTGCAATGGATTATGAGATGCGGTTACAATAATACCACCATTTGCCTTATGTTCAGTTACCATCATTTCAACGGTTGGTGTAGTGCTTAAACCTAAATCTACCACATCAATACCACAAAAAATAAGTGTATGAATAACTAATTGATGAATACTTTCTCCCGAAATACGGGCATCTCTGCCTACTACTATTTTTAGTTTTTTTGAAGGACCATAAGAAGATTGCAGCCATTTTGAATAAGCCACTGTAAACTTTACAACATCAATGGGAGTGAGATTTTCATTGCTTTTTCCACCTATAGTTCCACGAATTCCAGAGATACTTTTAATGAGCATAAACCAAAAATTATTTTTGCAAATTTACAAAAAAGTATGGTATTAAAGAAATGTTGGTATTTTAACTAAAATTAAACTTTGTGTCTCTGTGCCTTTGTTGTATTGTATTAAAAGGCTTAAATTTCATCAATTTGTATTAAAATTTATCCAAAAATCATTGTTAGTTTTTTTTATTTGATACAAATATAAGATAGTATAATAAACTGCAAATTTGCAGTGTAAATTTTTACTTATGAAGAAAATAAAAGTTGGTATTTTATTTGGCGGTTCTTCAAGAGAAAGAGAAGTGTCTTTTGCAGGCGGAAGAACTGTCTATGATAATCTTGATAAATCAATATTTGAACCTATTCCTTTGTTTGTTGATTCTTTACATCATTTTATTTTATTGGATTGGCAATATATTTACAAAGGCACTATTCGTGATTTTTATCCACCTATATTTGCTATTCAAAATAAACCAATTGACTTTCAATACTACATTGAAAATTTAGGAAAATTAAGTGATGAAGAATATAGCAAAATGATTAACGCTGTAGGTAAAAAAGTATCTGTTGAAAAATTATCAGAACTTATTGATTTTGCCTTCCTGTGCTTACACGGCACAAATGGCGAAGATGGCAGAATCCAAGGATTATTGGAATTTTATCATATTCCATATTCAGGTTCTGGTATTTTTCCTTCCGCTTTTGGAATGAATAAGGCACTTCAAAGAAAGTTAATGGCTCATTTTAATTTTAATGTTCCTGAATTTATTACTATTCAAAGAAAGGATTGGAAAAATAATATTGAAAAATACTATGAACATGCAAATACAAAAGTTGGTTTTCCTTTAGTTGTAAAACCTGCTAATCAAGGTTCATCTATTGGTGTAACTGTGTTGAAAAATGATGATATAAAAACTTTTCAAAATGCTGTTGAAAAAGCATTTTTTACTTATACTATTTCTGCTGATGAATGGAATAAAAAATCAAATGACGAAAAAATACAATGGGCTAAAGTATTTTCTGATATTCGTGAAAATATCGGATTACCTGCAATTATTGATAATCAAAAGATTTATGAACCACAACAATTAATTGAATATCTGAATACTTATTTGTCAAAAAACTCTTTTGCGATTATTGAATCCATTGATTCTGAAAATGAAGTGATTATTGAAAAATTCATTGATGGCAAAGAATTTAGTTGTATTGTGATAGAAGATGAAAATGGACATCCTATTGCATTACCACCTACTGAAATTATTAAAAAGGATAATTTATTTGATTACAAAAGCAAATATTTACCAGGATTGAGCCGAAAAGTTACTCCTATTGATTTACCCGAAGAACAAATACAAAAAATCCGTGAGGAAACTCAAAGAATGTTTTCTATTTTTAATTTTGATGTGTATGCTCGCATTGACGGATTTATTACAAAAGAAGGAACAATTTATTTAAATGATCCAAATACAACATCTGGAATGATGCCATCTTCGTTTTTCTTTCATCAGGCCGCAGAAATTGGTTTAAATCCTTCGCAATTGCTCACATACATTATTTATCGTTCTTTACAAAAAAGACACCAGCAATCATTACAACCAGATGCTTATCTTGATTTAATTCAAACATTAGATGAATATTTTGAACATCAACAGCATTCTACACAGCAACAAAAATTAAAAACAGCCGTTATTATGGGCGGCTATTCTACTGAAAGACATATTTCAGTGGAGAGTGGCAGAAATGTGTATGAGAAATTATCTTCATCTACAAAATATCAGTCATTTCCAGTGTTCATTATTGCGGCTAAAAATGAAGCAGGATTTGAAATGTATTCTATTCCTATTCGTTTGATGCTAAAAGATAATGCTGATGATATCAGAGATAAAATTTTACATTATGAAGTGCACCCCATTATTCAAAGGATTATCAATGAATCTAAAAATATCACACAAAAATTTGGTCAGGTAAAAAATTTAGAATCACCAAAAAGAATCAGTTTTGAAGAATTAAAAGAATTAGCAGATGTAGTATTTATTGCTTTACATGGCAGACCAGGCGAAGACGGCACATTGCAGAGATATTTAAATCAATATGGTATTCCTTACAATGGTTCTGATGTGGAAAGTTCTTCTACTACTATCAATAAATATATGACCAATGAAATTTTGAAAAAACATAACATTAAAGTGGCAGAGCATTTACTTATTACAAAACAAGATTGGCAACAATTTCATCATCATCTTAAAACTGTTATTAGAGATGAAATTCATTATCCATTGATAGCAAAACCAAGTGATGACGGCTGTAGTAGTGCAGTCAAAAAAATAAAAAATGAAAATGAATTAGATGCTTATGCTCAATTGATTTTTAGAGAAACAGAACAATTGCCAGAATCTGCAATGAAAATTTTGAATATTAAACCAAATGAAGAAATTCCAATGAAAAACGATTTTTTAATTGAAGAATTGATACAATCAAATGGTGCAAAAAGATTTCTTGAAATTACGGGTGGAATGTTGATTAAATACGATGATAAAGGGAATAAAGTTTATGAAGTGTTTGAACCTTCGGAAGCACTTGTAGAAGGTGATGTGTTAAGTTTAGAAGAAAAATTTTTAGCAGGAGAAGGACAAAACATTACACCTGCAAGATTTTCAAAAGATCCTGTTGAACAAAAACAAATATCTGATTATGTAAAAGATCAATTGCGAAAAACTGCAGAGATATTAAATGTTGAAGGTTATTGTAGAATTGATGCATTTGTGAGAATTTTTGATGTGAATAATATTGAAGTTATTATTATAGAAGTAAATTCATTGCCAGGTATGACGCCAGCAACCTGTATTTATCATCAGGCGGCTATCAATAATTACAAACCATACGAATTTATAGATGCAATATTAACACAAGGAATCAACAAAATGAAACGAAAAATGATTGCGAACTAAAAAAAGTGAAATAAGTTATTTAAAGTATTTGCAATCATTAAGTTCTTTCTGTGCTAAAAAATATATAAACAATTTCGGATGAATGATTGAAAAGTAAATTATGAAAAGACATCTTGCCATAGCAGGTTTTATGGGTAGTGGCAAAACAACATTAGCCAAACAAATTTCTGAGAGTTCTGGTGTTCCTTATGTAGATTTAGATGATTATATTGAACAACAAGAAGGAAAAAATATTGTTGAAATTTTTGAAGTGTATGGTGAAGATAAGTTTAGAGAATTGGAAACATTATATTTGAAAAAAATTTTAAGTATTGAAAAATCTACGATTATTGCATTAGGTGGAGGAACTGTGTGTTTTAATGATAATTTAAATTTCATTAAACAAAATGCATGGTTGATAACAATAATGGTCAATTCCGAAACACTTACAGAAAGATTGTGGAATGAAAAAGATAAAAGACCATTAATTAAACATTTCCAATCAAAAGAAGATTTAAGACAATTTATTGAACAAAAATTAAATGAACGACTATCTTATTATATGCAAGCAGATTGGGTTTTGAAAATGTGAATTATTATTCTTCATAATAAACTCTCAAAACTGCACTGTCTCTCAAAAAATCTATTCTTTCAATTTCAATTTTTTTGATATTATATCCTGTTCGGTTTTTCAAATCTTGTATAAGTTCATTTCTTTTTTCAGGATTTAAATTAGCAGTATTGTCGTATATGATAATTTTTGTATTCTCTTGTTTGCCTAAAATTGTTGATTCTAAAAAATATGTTATTACAATGATAATAAAATTATAAAAAACAATTTCTTCCCAACTTCCTTTTGCAATAGCAGAGAGTAAGCCAATAGCAATAACTATAAACAAGTAAGTAAGGTTTTTAATAGAAATATCTTCTGAACGATAACGCATAATGCCGAATACTGCAAATAATCCAAATGCCGCACCTAACGACAAATCTACTTTGTTCAACAAATAGGTAATTAAAAATATAATGATATTGAAAATAGCAAATGGCAAGAAAAACGCTTTGTTTTTATATCTTTGAAAATATATTAAACGAACAATAACAAACAAAGAAATAATATCAATACATAATCTTATTAAAAATTTTTCCGTAATTTTATTAAACCATTTAGGGCTTGATTTTATTATTTCATCATTTGCTGTGTCTAAGCCCGTTTGAATTGTTGAAGTAATTTCTGCAAGAGAATCTTGCATTAAATTAAGTGTATCTGCAATGTGCTGTGCTTGTAATAAAAAATGTATCATAGTTTATATTTGATTGATTTTTTGAAACTGTTTCAGAATAGGCAAAAAATTATTTTTCTTTAATAAATTATTATTCAAAGCCATACCTGTGCAGTATTTGCTTAATCCACCTTCTTTAATACCAAATTGTTTTAGTAATTTTATAAATGTCGTTTTATCTGAATAATTAGATCTTTTCACTTCTGCAATAACAATATTATCAAATGATGTAGCAGTTGAAAAATTATTAAAAGATAAATGTGTATCAATAGTTACTCTTTCATTTAGATTATTGCTAACCAAGGTCATTCTGTAATATCTTATTTGTAAAACGGGTAACAATTCTTTTGCAGAAAAAGGGGTTTTAGTTTCAATAAAATTTGTCAGTTCATCAGGAATATAAGGTAATATATCGTTATATTGTTTTCTTTTTTTGTAAGTTTTTTCTTTGTTGTCTTTAAATTTTATTTCCAAAAATGTTAATCCATTTGAGTTGACATATTTTCTAAAACGAATTTTATATCTGTTTAATCTTTTGTATAAGTGCCAATAATACATTTGATAATCTGGTGTATCAAAATATAATGAATCATATAAATGTTGTCTAACAGAATTGACTTCCAGAATTCTGTATTGCTTGCTTGCTTCCTGCAAAATATCTTTTAGTTGCATTGAATTAAAAACATATTTAGTATCAACTCGGTTCATAAATGCCACCTTATCCATTTCTTCTAATGAAATGGGTTGAAACAATTGCAGTAATTCATTATGCGGAGAAGTCATTTAATTATCAGAATTTTTATTTTTAGAAGTGTAGTATTGATAAATATGTGTCTCAATCAGTTTATCATTTTTATCAAATACTTTTTTTTCTGATTTTAAACCTTTATTGTTGTATGTAAATAATTCTTTTTTAATTATTTGACCGGATCCATCGTAAGTAATTTCGGAAATTTTTTCATCAAAATTATTGTATGTCATTATTATTTTCTTAACTAACTGATTACCATCATATTCCATTATTTCTACTGGATTATCCTTCTTATCATATTTAGTTGTTTTTTTCTTTTTTATGCTTCCGTCTTTATTAAATTTTATCCATTCAATTTCATTTCCATTCGCATCAAAAGTTGTTTGTTCGCTTTTGTAATTGATGTTACCTTCCTGAATAGTTTCTATTTCTACTTTGATATTAAATTTTCTGATATTCTTTTTGCTTTGAGCAAAGACATAATTTGAGATAAAAACAATTGTAATAAATAGGTTTAATAATTTCATATTTAAATTTTTAATCATCGTAAATTACAAAATCACCAGCATCTACAGTTTGTTTCTTTTTAGAGATAGTAATTGTTTTGGTGATTGGAATTTTTGGTGCTTTTGGATTTGCAGGTGGTCCTTTATACACAACAGTATCTACAGAATAAACATAAATTGTATAATCTCCTTTTCTTAAATATTTGAATTCAAAGTCACCTTCATAATCGGTTCTGATTCTGTCTCCATAAGACAATTCATTGCCGTAAATAATATAAACATCTACATCTGCCGCAGGGTATTTTTTGCTAAATGTATTTGTAGATGGATCATATAAATATAAAGTTACTTTTCCTTTAATACTTGAATTGCCTCCTGGTCCAGGTGGTTTTTTACATCCCCATATACTAAATATCAATATATTGATTGCTATGAATTTTTTCATTATTTTATTGTTTGATAAATTTTGAAATACTCAATATCTCCTCGTTTGTTTTTACTTTAAAGATATAAACACCACTTTGTAGTTCAGAAATATCAATTTTTCCATTAGAGAATTTAATTTGTTTAGTAAGAATAATTTGTCCCATCATATTTTCAATGATGATTTGATTATCGGTTTGAAATGTATTGAATAATTGAATATTTAATTCATCTTTTGCTGGATTAGGCCAAATTTTTGTTTTAAATACATCTTTATTAAGTTCTGATACATTATTCAAACTTCCATTACTAAAAACTTTTTGAGCATAAATATCCAATTTAGTTAATGTATTATTTCTTTTATCTTTCCAAACTACAATAGTTCCACCACTTCCATCATACACATTTTTAGCATCAGTTTGATTATCTGTAGCATTACATACAATTGTATTCCACAAGATATTTCCATTTGGGGCTACTTTTGCAGCATAGATATTCCAGTCATTTGAACTTGAATCTTGCCAAACTACATAAGCATTCGTGCCATCTACTTCCAAATTTGGATTGATTTGATCATAAACTGCTGTTGAAATGGCTATTCCATTATTAGTCCATAGTGTATTTCCATTAATGTCAATTCTTTGCATATAAATATCATAGTTAAGTCCATTTCTAAAATCTTTCCAAACAATATATGCACTAGATCCTGTACTTTTTACATCTAATGCACTTTGATTATCAAAAGCGTTACAAATAACTTTTCCGTTTGTAGTCCATTGAGATAATCCATTGTCATTGACATATTGAGCATAAATGTCATAACCACCTCCTGTTCTGTTATCCTGCCAAACTACTAAAAAACCTGTTCCAAAAGGTTCTATTTTAGGATTGCTTTGTGTGCCTGTAATACTGCATACATAATTACCGTTAGAAACCGCATTCCATAAGCGATTTCCACTTTCATCTAATTTTTGACAATAAATATCATAATCCGCTCCATTTCTTTTATCCTGCCACACTACATAAACTCCACCACTACTTGCTAATTCTAATCTTGCATTTTTTTGGTCAAACCCTGCGTTGCATACAACAGCCCCATTTGTTCCCCATTGTTGAATACCGCTAATATTCAATTTTTGAGCATAAATGTCCCAGTTTCCTGCTGATGAATCTTGATACACAACATACACATTTCCATTTGTACTGATTGCAACCTTGCCATCATTTTGAGAATATGATTTATTGATAACTGGAACACCATTGGCTGTCCATAATATATTACCTGATGTATCAATCATTTGAGCATAAATATCTTTATTGCCATTTCTTGTATCATTCCAAATAATAATGACTTTCCCGTTTGCATAAGCGATGTTAGGATTTGATTGATGTCCTGTAGCATTGCAGATGACAATACCATTTGTTGTCCATTTTATAAAGCCGTTTTTATCTATTCGTTGAGCGTAAATATCTGCACTGGTTTGTGTAGGGTCGTTACGATAATCTTCCCAAACAATAATAGCACCTCCATTTCCATCTTCTACAATTTTTTGATTTTGTTGGTCATAAGAACTGGTACAAATAGCATTATTAACAGAAGAATTGCCGCTCCATTGGGCTGATGCAATTATTGGCAATAATAAGCAAATACTTATTTTTTTAATCATAATTTAATTTTTTATTAGTTTTTGTTTAACACAAAAGTACGATTTTTATATTTGTTTTTTGTAAGGTTTTTTAATTAAGATTAAAATTTATATCCAGTCCAAAAATGAAATAATCTCTATCAGCACTTTTTCTTTTATGAAAAGAAGATTGTAATACAAAGTATGTTTTGTAAGAAATTTTATCATTTATTTTTTTTTCGTAACCACAGTATAAGCGATTTCTTCTTAATTCTACAGGGTTTTGTGAAATAGTAAACATCCACTCATTATGAAGATAAATTTCAGAAGAAGAATTTAAATTGTAAGAAAACCCCGTTCTTTCTCTTAAATCTGTTCTGTAATAAGGTTTGTAGCCATTATCATTAAAATCTGTCAAAAATAAATGCGTAGAATGTTGTGCAATTATTCTATTATAAAAAGTGAAATATTTATTTATAAATTTTTTGTAATCTATTCTTAAGTAATATTGATGGATATTTCTAAAATAATTTTGAGATGTGAGCGATGGATTGATGGCATAATGAACAGAAACTTTCAATGTATTAGCAAATTTAAATGAATAACCAATATCTACATACCAGGAATTTGTTTGAGTAAAATTTTCATACTGCCTGATGCGTCCCATTATACTGATTGATTGCTTTTGATTAAATTTGTAATTGGTAGCCAGAGAAAACCAACCTCCCAAATCTTTTATTCTTTCTTGAGAAAAAAGACAACAAGAAAAAATTAAAAATATCAATATGAAAAATTTTTTAATCATTTAATATTTCTCAAACTGTTTCTTAATTTTGAATAAGTTAATTGTATTTCAAAAGCATTCATACCTTTAGTTGTATATTGATAAACTGAAACAAAAGCATCATAAGCAATTCCTATTTCAAAGTAAGAAAATCTTAAACGAATATTTGGAACAATAAAGCCAGTGTGCCTGAAAATAATACCTGTTGAAAGCACTGAATAATTCATCAATCCTGTAATATGTGATTGTTGTTTAAATCTCATTCTTAATAAAACACCACCTTGTATAAACTTAAACTTCCCCTGTTGCATATATTGTGAAAATATATTGATACCTAATCGGTTACTTTCAAAATCATTTAAATAATTCGCATTTAAAGAAATTCTATTTTTAAAATTTTCATCTGTTAATGCAGTGTATTGTAATACAGGTTGAGTTAAATGAAATAATGCTGCATCTAAAGAAAATAATTGATATGACCATGAATCATAACCAATATCTGTTGAGTGAAATTCATACCTTCCACCTATTCCAACATCAATAAATGAGGTAACTGGAAAATTAGTGTTTTCATTAGCATTTATGGAAGCATTATATTTTTTTCCATCATATTGATTAACCCATTCTATGCCCGATAAATCAAAAGATTTTTGAATGTATGAAAGTGAGATACCACCTGATAAAAAATGCTTTTTTGCAAGTTGAACTATACCACTTCCTGAAATAGATGCTTGAGTAGTTTTAAATTTTGAAAAACCTGCCATATCTGAATAAAAATAACCTCCAAGTCCTGCTTTATTTTTATTTTTTCTTTTATCATAAATAGGTGCATCAAAAGAAGCATAAGTAGTAATAAAACCTTTTCCAATTCCTGACCATTGTTGTCTGTGTAAAGCCACCGCTTTAAAAAATCCATTGTACATACCTGTAGCAGCAGGATTAAAATATAACATCATATTATCTGATTGAGAAAAATATACATCTTGAGAATGAATATTATTTTCAAAACACAAAACTAAAATAATGAACAAAAATTTTCTGTAAAAAACCATTGAACTATCTGATTACAGTGATATTACCAGTTTTCTTTATAGGTTCGCCTTTTACATCTTTGCCTGTAATGATATAGGCATATACCCCTGATGGAACAACCTCTCCATTATATTTTCCATCCCAACCTGTTTTTATATCATTTGTTTCAAAAACTTTTTCACCCCATCTATTGTAAATGATTAAATGAAAATCATTCACAGGACCAAATACTTTATACATATCGTTATTACCATCACCATTTGGGCTAAAACCAGTAGGAATGTATAGTTCCGGACATTCTCCGTCTACAATTACTTTAATTTCTTTGGTATCTGCACATCTGAAATTAGGATCGCTTGATGCTGTTACTGTGTATGTTGTAGTGTTTTCAATTGTTACAGTTGGATTAGGGCAATTATTACAACTTAAACCTGTTGAGGGTGTCCACGAATAATTTACTCCACCGGAAACTTCAATTTGAGTTGAAGCAGGAATACAGAGTGATGGTGTAGAGGCGGGTGTTACAAGATTAACTCTTGGATACACTTTAATGTTAGGGGATTATAACAAAAAATGGACCAAAAATTAAGTTTATAAATGTATTTTCTGTTGCAAATTTAATCATTTTTATTTGATATAATTTCATATAAATTTTTGATTTTTGTTCCGCTCCTTCGGAGCGG
>Ga0209204_1001398_pt1 | contig 22674 bp, 19 predicted proteins | sample AD_JPNMR2_MetaG_FD_184425 | JGI IMG/M metagenome (GOLD analysis project Ga0209204, IMG submission 184425) | Active sludge microbial communities of municipal wastewater-treating anaerobic digesters from Japan - AD_JPNMR2_MetaG (SPAdes) (version 2) | ecosystem: Engineered > Bioreactor > Anaerobic...
ATCAATAGACCTCCTTGCAGAGATTTCGCATCTCCTACCGACGCGATCGTCACATCGAGCCTCATGCCCTCTTTATAGAAGGGTGGTATATCAGCCAATACCATGACCAGCGCACTGTTTCTTGTTTTCAAATCGTTTGAATCTATACTGATGTTGAAAACCTTTGCCATATTTGCCAGCAAAGCTGAGTTAACTTTGCCGGAATCCCCGGTACCATTCAGACCAACGACAACGCCCAAGCCAAACAGTTGGTTGTCTCGTGCGCCCCTGAAGAGGGCAATATCCTTTATTCTTGTAGCCGAAAACACATTAGCAAACAGGCAAATAAGGAAAAGATAGAGCGTCAACTTCTTCATGCAATCACCTCACAAAAACCACTTTGCAATTGCCGAGAGTATGTAATCGAGCCATGATTCTTGATCTGGGTTCTGCCTGAAAACAAGTTGGCCATTCACCCATATCTGACAGTTGGCGATCTTGGAGGAATCAACGGTGTTATCAGCAGCTATATCGTCTGGTCTTATCGTCCCACGTATTATTATTTCACTGAGTTGTTCTCCCACTTTGAGTTTCTTATTTCCCTCAACAACGAAATTCCCGCCGTTGACGTCTACCACAACAGCAGAAACAGTGAGTGTGACGGTCGAACTGAGTTGCGCCGATCTCTGTTGTGTGGAGTTGTTTTTTATGGGTATGAACTGGGACAGATCAAACTGTGTTATGTTCTTAACGGCACCTGTGAACAAATTGAGCAGCGCATTCTCAAACGCGGTGTTTTCACTTGCCGCATTGATTTTTGGTGTCTCTTTCACCACGATCGTTACGATATCTCCAATCTTACTTGCCTTTCGATCACCCAGTATGTTTTTGAATTGATTGTTCGAAGAGCTGTTCCACAGCGAAGTTGCGCAAACAAGCAACGTCTGAGTTAAAATTAGCAGAATGAATATCTTCTTCATGATTTCAACTCCCAGGTACATATATCGAATAATCCTCTTTCAATATTCCCTGTATCAAAAACCCTGTCGAAAGATTCCTCGCTTTGACAATTTCTCCAAAACTCCCATCCTGTACAACTCTCACAAATGTTGTGACCATCACCGAACCTATTTGAATTGTCGCTGGTAGAACCTGCCCTGCCTTGACATCTGGAACTTTCGCAAGATACAGAATGTCCACGGGATCTCCCTGCCTGATCATCTTCTTACTGAGCTTGCCTACCACATCTTCTAACCTGTCTGTGAACTGTCCGTTTTTCCCAAAGACATCCATTTCGACAACCGATAAATCTTCCCGCCTTATGATCTCACCGCTCTTAATCGTTCTACACGCCACCAGTACATTCCTTAAAACAGAAATATATGCAGTGGCCTGTACATATCCACAGAAAGACCCATCCTTGAGGAACTTGATCAGGACATTTACTTTCCCAGCTGATAAACTGTGGGAGAGTATTTCAAAACTGTCTGCCTGGGGAATTTCCTGCTTGAACTGAAGGTCGGTAACAGTCGCCTGTTCCGTGAATTTCGAGAGCAAGTAATCCACGACGGAATCTTGCACACGCTGTAGAAGATCGTTACCAAAAGCAAAGATTTGGAACACCAGCAGTACGACAATTAACTTTTTCACCTTTTCCATCCTTTCTCAACAGAGAAAGGCGGATGCGCATCCGCGATCAGAAAAAAGAAAGCTATCTCTTGAGTGTGGAAACGGTTTGGAGCATGCTATCAGCTGTTTGAATGGTTCGAGCGTTCAGTTCATAAGCCCTCTGCGCAGTGATCATGTCGACCATTTCCTTGACTACGTCGACGTTGGATTTCTCCAGATAACCTTGCTGCAAGGCGCCAAAACCATCTTGATTTGGAGTACCCTCTATAGGAGCACCTGATGCCGTTGTTTCAAGGTACAGATTGTCGCCAATTGATTTCAAACCTGAAGGATTGACAAATCTCACAAGCGTCACAGTACCGAGATTCTGTACAGTACCATCTTGCATTTCAACCGAGAAAATCCCATCCGGTGAGATGTTTATTGCAACTGCGTCGGCTGGAACGACGATATTCGGGATCAAAGCTAAGCCATTCGCCGTCACCACAGTGCCTTGGCTGTCTATCTTAAAAGAGCCATCTCTGGTGTAAGCGGTTCTTCCATCTTGAAGTTGTATCTGGAAAAAGCCGTCACCGGTAATGGCAACATCAAGTGCATTGCCTGTGTGTTCCATGTTTCCCAAAGAGAAAATCTTGGTTGTAGCCGCCAATCTTGCACCGTGTCCAAAGTAGATCCCCGTTGGTATTGTGGAGTTGACAGCGGTAGGAGTCCCAGCATTCTTGTAATACTGGTAGACAAGGTCTTGAAACTCGGCACGAACTTTCTTGTAGCTTGTCGTATCAACATTTGCAAGGTTGTTTGAAACCGTGTCCAGTTTATATTGCTGTGCCCACATGCCAGTTGCCGCCGAGTACAAAGAAACCATCATCTTGGTACACCTCCTATTATCTCAAAGAGCCAACCTGACTGGTCAGTTTTGCAAGGATTTCATCTTCTACAACAACAACCTTTTGCGATATCTCAAAATGGCGCTGTGCTTCAATAAGCCTTGTCATCTCCATGAGTGCATTCACATTAGATAGTTCAACATAACCCGATAAAATCCTAAAATCTTCTGCGGCAACTGCCTGACCACTGTCATCGGTGGGCTGAAGGAGCGTATATCCTATCTTTCTAAGACCTGCCGGATTTTCAAAAGCGTAAACTCCTATTCTCGTCACAATGTTGTTGAATCTGTCTTTGACATAACCATCTTGGTCAACGCTGTAACCGTCCTGAAATTGAATGGGTTGATTGTTCTCATCGAGCAACTGTAGGCCATCAGCGTTCACCAAATATCCCTGAGAATCAATCTTGAAGTTCCCTGCCCTTGTGTAATAGATGCCATCTTCTCTCTGCAAGGCAAAATACCCCTGAGAATCTATCGCAAGATCGAGTGGATTACCAGTTTGCTGAAAAACACCCTTAGATGTATCAAGATAGACATCATCAAGAACGGCACTGTAAGTGAGATTTCCTATTGGTTCTCTTCTGTTTGGCAAAGCATATATTGCTCGATCTTGGTAAGCCCTGAAGGCCAATCTGTCCTTCTTATATCCTATGGTTTCGACATTCGCGAGATTGTTAGCTGTTGTGTCAACCTTTGCTACGTCAAGAAGCATTCCCATCGCTGCTGTGTAAATGCCCCTTATCACCTTATCACCTCGAATAAGAAATCGCAACCACCTTCAAAAGTTCTTGGTTATCCAACAAAATTCCAGTACCCTTTGCCACACATGTTATAGGATCTTCGGCGATTATCACCTTCACTCCGATTTCTTCGGACATCAGAAGGTCAAGACCTCTGGTCAGTGCCCCTCCGCCCATGAGAACTATGCCCTGATTTATGATATCCGCCGCCAGCTCTGGTGGAGTCTTTTCAAGAACCATCTTGATCCTCGCTATTATCGTTTCAACTAACGGTTTGAGAGTCTCCATGACATCATCTGAATTTATCTGATCCGTTCTGGGTAATCCGGTCACAGCGTCTCTACCTTTTATTTCCATTTGATATGTTTCCATGGAAGGGTGGACTTTTCCTATTCTTATTTTCACCTGTTCTGCCGTTGGTTCTCCAATCACGAGTCCGTACTTTCTCCTGACAAACCTGACGATCGCTTCATCCATTGCATCACTGGCGATCTTTATTGAGTCTCCAATCACAACTCCGCCAAGGCTTATTACCGCAATATCTGTTGTTCCGCCACCTATGTCAACAACCATGTTGCCCTCGGACTTAGTCACCTCGATACCGGCTCCTATCGCTGCCGCGAGTGGCTCTGAAATCACATGAACCTTCCTTGCACCGGCATTCAAAGCAGCCTCAAAAACTGCTCTTCTTTCTACACTCGTGGCTTTTGTGGGAATACCAATAACCAACTCTGGTTTGAACAGGAAAGACTTTTTCACAGTACGATTTATAAACTCTTTGATCACAGCTTCGATGGTCTTGTAATCAGCAATGACACCGTCTTTCATGGGCTTCACTGCCTTGTAATAGTCTGGGGTCTTGCCAAGCATTTTCTTTGCCTCTTCACCAATTGCCACTATCTCGCCGGTTTTCTCGGAGATCGCTACCACAGACGGCTCAAAAATCACTATGCCTTTTCCTTTTTGATAGACTATGAAACTGGCTGTACCAAGATCTATACCCAAGTCACCTTTTGGCATCTGCTTGCCCTCCTTGACTCTCCTGTCTCGCTCTCAGGAGATTGTCTGGTGTGCCTGGCGGGAGTTGAACCCGCAGCCTCTGGATCCGGAGTCCAGCGCTCTATCCGTTTGAGCTACAGGCACATAATTCTCCCAGTTGAGCTTAGCAAATACTTGAACTCCTCGCATTTATCTCCTGCAATGATAATATCAAAAGGTGCAAAGTTTTCCAACTTCTTCAGATCTCTCTCGACGTGGCAACCTCTTTTATAGAACAGATATGCGTAGTATGGATCTCTTTGAAAAACAACCCAATTTCTATTTTTCAAAACTCTCACATCAGAGAGATCTGCAACAAGTACATTCCCCTTCACATCTGCAATCTTGGCGAGCTGTTCATCGCTCAATAGGACTGGGGATCTTATTTTGTAAGAATTTGTCTTCGACGATAAGAATCTGTCAAGAATCTCTGCCGCACTCAATTGATCCACGTTCTTTCTTTCTTTGAAAACCGCACTCGAAAGTCTCTCATCAACCATGTAAACTTCTCTCTTTAATTTGCTGTGAAGTTTTTCTGCAAACTGGATTGCCATGAAGGTTTGTTGAGAGTATCTCCCACTCATCGAAAGAGGCAAGCCCACAACAAAAAAATCGATTTCTTTGAGCTTTGAAATCTCTGAGAAAACCTGTTTTGTGTTCACGGTCCAGATCTTTGTTGCAAGCCTTTCACCCAACGCTAAGCCGCATTTTGATTCACCGTAATCTATCGCAAGGATCACTATATCACCGTTCTCACATTCGCCAGTGCTTTGTAAATACCCTTGACCTTCTGCGTCAGAAGCGGTTTTGTTATTTTCTCGAAGTAGGCAAACTCAAGCTCTCTCTCAGCGATTCTCAATGGAATACGCGAAAGATCAACTTTCGCAACCGATATTTTTTCAGGGCTCACAAAGGCTCCAAGATCTTTAAGGATATTCAGCATAACTTTTGTATAAGATGGGTTCTTGAAATATCCATTTTCCACAAGCACGTCGAGAAATCTCTGCTGACTCATTTCGTCAATTTCAACAATCGACAGTATCTGGGTCACAAGTTCCTTTGATGGGAAGAGCTCTTCAAGCTCACGCTGTCTCTCTACGATACTCTCATTGTCAAAGCAGATGTCGAAAAGCTGATTGTCACCATCACTGGAAACAGCATCCAGCAGTTCAAAGAGACTTAGTGGCGCATCGAGAATCGCAATTTCCAAGTCCTGGCCCAGCAATGTAGGTAAGCCATTGGTATTTGTAGAGCTCACGAGCTTGACGGGTTTTTTCTTTCTGAGACTGTTGACCACGCTCAAGCGCTGGCTCGGTTTTAGCGTGTGCGAATATACGAGGATTTCGCGATTCTTCCATCTATCCTTGAGTTTCCTGTAAAAATCTGATAGTTTACGCTGATCGGAGAACAAAAAGCATGCAGCATCATTCAGAATCGAATCAAGATCACCTGATATATCTGCCAAACCATAGTTGAGTTTCAGCGATCTCTCGTATGAAACTTCAAAACCAAGCTTCGCCGCAAAACTGAACAAATCGTCTGGGTTTTTCACGCTCATAGCCATGAACTTGTGAACGTTTCTGCTCACAAACTCGAGGAAATCCTCGACCTGCGGTTGATCTTCAAAAACTTTGAAAAGTGAAAGTTCGTTGATCAAAAAGATGTCATACTGATCGATTATTTTTTCCTTTTCTCTCATGAACGTTGCGAGTGTCATGAAGGTGAATCTGTCAATGGCATTTCTATTAAGAGAATTCACGTAGGATATTTTGCTCTGAACATGCCTGAGAAGACTTTGATGCAAGTGAGAAGAAATTATGTTGTTTATGGAGATAACTGCGCATCTGATATTGGTCTTCTCTTTAAGCCAATAGAGAAACGTATTTCTTGTCCTGATATCCAGTATGTAAAAACGTTTTCCCTTTATCTGGGTCAGAAGCTGATCGAGGTGAAGCAGCTTTTGGGGTATCTCACTGCCCTCTGCAGGCTCATAAATCTCTTCAGGCAACGATAGATCGAGTACGCTGAGAGATAGAGGTCCTTTATGGTTTCTTACGCTGAAAACGATATCAGCACTTACAGATTCATAGTTTGGTTTATCCAATAAATAACCTAAGCCGAAGCCAAGTGCTTCTACTTTCCTTCCATTTATGCGAATGAGCATCTTTACATTTGCGTGGTTCTGGCCAAAGGTTCTCATAAATTCTGTGGGTACCTTTCTTGCGAGAAAAACGGGTTCTGGGTTACCATGTCCAAATGGCTCGAGCAATTCCAAGTCTCTCATCACTTGCTCGTCGATTTGCTCTAACTGAATTTCATCATCTATTTCTATGATATCGAAACAACCCTTGACAGGAATCTTGCAGTTTCTCAGAGAATCAATGAAATTGCTGATGCCATCAGGGTTAAGGCTGAATCCAACTGCCAGAGGATGTCCACCGAATTCTTTGAAATAGGATGACAGAGGTTGAAGCAATTCAATCAAATTCACTTCAGGCACGCTCCTTGCGGAGCCCCTTGCCACCCCATCAGCCTCTGAGATGACCATGACAGGTCTTCCATACCTGTGAACCAAACGAGTAGCTACAATGCCTATCACACCGACATGCCAGTCTCGTCCCCTCACGACGATAACGGGATCTTTGTGTAAACCGTACTCTTCTATCTGTTCAACTGCATGGGCAAAAATGTCCGATTCGATTTCTTGCCTCGTGGTGTTGTACTCAAAAAGAAGTTCTACAAGTCTCTCAGCATACAACCTGTCTTGGGCCATCAAGAGCTGAAACGCATCATCAGCACAATCGAGCCTCCCCGCTGCATTCAACTTGGGGGCTACCCGATAGCCAATGTCTCGTGAATCGGGGTCAGTTATGCACAGTCTCGTGAACAGCATAGACAGACCAGGTCTTTTGGTGTCTCTCAGCTTCTGCAATCCGGCTTTTACCAGAAAACGATTTTCGTCAACCAATTTAACCATGTCTGCGATCGTACCAAGCGCAACAAATTCAAGGAGATCGAAGAACTCTTCAGCCCTTATTCCTATATGCTCAGCGACAGCACAGACAAGTTTGAAGGCAACGCCGACACCCGCGAGATCCTTGAAGGGATAGCTATCGTCAGATCTCTTTGGATCAACAATAGCGGCAGCCCTTGGGAGTCTCTCCCCAATTTCGTGATGATCTGTGACTATGACGGGGCATCCGAAAGAGTTAGCGTATTCAATCGCTTCAAAGGCAGTTATGCCACAATCGACTGTAACAATAACACCTTTTGATTTTCTGCAAAACTGCTCGATCACCGCTGGCTGAATTCCATAGCCTTCGTCCATTCGCTTGGGAATATAGTACTCCGTCTCCCAGCCGAATCTGTCCAGAAATTCCTTCAATACAGCAACACCTGTAATTCCGTCAACATCGTAGTCTCCGTATATCAGGACAGGCAAACGATGTGTGCGTGCTTGAAGCAATAAACTAACAGCACGATCCATATCGGTCAGGCCCATCGGGTCGTGCAAATCGCCAACGGTCGGGTTCAGGAACTTATACGCAACTTGAGGTTCTTTCAAACCTCTGTTTATGAGTAATCTCGCAAGAAAAGGACTTATTTGTAACTGATCACACAGCAACCGAACTTGTTGCTGATCGACCTGCTTTACTATCCACCTCACAATCGCCAACTGCCTTCTTGTAGTGTTACTTATATTAAACCACATTTTCTTAATTTGTGAACATTGGAAAAATGAGGTGGAGCTGGGCAACTGACTGAATCTTAACTTTCAAACAGATGGAGTTTCTTCAGATCTCTAACAGTTAGGATGCCGGTTGTCCTTGATTTTCTAATGGCGGAAGTTTCTGCTCTAAAAGCTTCGATCGTTGTGATATACGGAATCTTGTTTTTAACGGCAGCCGTTCTTATTCTGTATCCCACGGTGCGCCTATCTTCAAAACTCAGCGGAGCCTTCAGGCCGATTTTGTCCTGCAAGATGCTCTCATTTGAGTTGGGCGATTGGGTTATGACGATCAGGTCCACCTTGCCCTGTTCAATCAGATCGATCACATCGGGTCTTCCCTCTCCTACTTTTGGCACATGTTTTGCTGGTACGCCCACCGAACTCAACATCCTCGCTGTACCGTTTGTTGCATAGATATCAAATCCAAGATCATATAGGTAAGAGACAAGTGGTATCACGTCCCTTTTATCTTTATCCCTCACGGTTACAAGAATCGCCTTCCTTGGCATTGGATTGTTGGCGGCTATCTGCGCTTTTGCAAAAGCTTCAGCGAAATCTTCACCAATTCCCATTACCTCACCGGTGGATCGCATTTCTGGACCGAGCAATGTATCTGTTCCATAGAATCTGTTGAACGGTATGACCACCTCTTTCACAGAGTAAAACCTTGGCCACGGTGTGGGAAGAATACCGTCACTGTTCTGAAGGTTCTCTGTTCCATCTCTGGTGGGATAGGGCCAGTATTGAGACAGCAGCTCGATCAGTTTTCTGCCGGTGAGTAATTTCGCGGCCAGTTTTGCCACAGGTATTCCTATTGCTTTGCTCACAAATGGAAAGGTCCTTGAAGCGCGCGGGTTCAATTCCAACACATAGATTTGCTCATCTTTTACCGCAAGTTGAACATTTGCCGGTCCAACCAGTTTGAGTTCTTTTGCCAGCAAGTAGATCGCCGATTCTATTCTTGAGATCAGTTCGTCGGACAGACTCACGGGTGGCAATACACAGGCTGAGTCACCCGAATGTATTCCCGCTTCTTCTACTTGCTCCATCAAGCCAGCTATCCAGACATCTTCTCCATCGCAGAGCAAGTCTGCGTCAAGCTCGATCGCGTCCTCCAGGAATTTGTCTATTATCAGAGGATATCCGGAGGAAACCAGTGCAGCCTGTGAAACGTATTTGACCAGTTCTTGTTCGGAGTCTACGATGGCCATCGCCCTTCCACCGAGCACATAGCTTGGTCTGACAAGGACCGGAAAGTCCAACTTCTTAGCTGCCTTCAGAGCGTCATCGACCGATGTGACGATTTCAAAAGGAGGGACCTTCAAATTCAATTTTTCAAGCAACCGGGCGAATTTCTCTCTGTTTTCTGTTACCTCAACGAGTTCAAGAGTTGTCCCCATGAGTTTTATACCTTCTCTGGTCAACTCACTGGCTATCTTCAGAGGTGTTTGGCCGCCGAATGAAATAACAACTCCTTCTGGTTCTTCGTTCTCAATTACCTCTAAAATATCTTCAACACTCAACGGTTCAAAATAGAGTCTGTCAGACACATCGTAATCGGTCGAAACGGTCTCCGGGTTGGAATTAACCATTATCACATCGTACCCTTCTTCCTGAAATGCCCAAACCGCATGAACATTTGCATAGTCAAACTCTATTCCCTGACCAATTCTATTTGGTCCCGATCCCAGAATGACAATCTTCTTCTTTTTTGAAGGTATGGTCTCTGTCTGTGTACCGTTGTATGTTGAATAGAAATAAGCGGTACTTGCTTCGAACTCACCAGCACAGGTATCGACCATTTTGTAGACTGGCCTTATACCATTGTTTTTCCTGAATTCTCTGACCTCTTTCTCGCTCGTCTGAAAAATCTCAGCGAGTTCTCTGTCAGAAAAGCCCCATTCTTTTGCCCTTCTGATCAAAACTGGGTCTTTCAATTTGGATTCCCTCAGTTCATTTTCGAAATCCATGATCTGCTTTATCTCCCACAAAAACCATTTGTCTATATGCGTCAGTTGATTTATCTCTTCAACGGACAGTCCCTTTCTGAAAGCCGCGAATATGTATGATATTCTCTCGGGTGTTGGGTTTGCCAGGTATTCCCTGAGGTGATTCAGGTCGAGTTTTGGAGTTATATCGAGTTCAAGGGATCTGAGTCCTTTGCCAAGGGCTTCTTTGAAGGTTCTCCCGATAGCCATTATTTCCCCCACCGATTTCATCTGCGTCCCCAGTCTTGGGTCGGCTCCGGGGAATTTCTCCATCTGAAATCTTGGGATCTTTACCACCACATAGTCGATCGAAGGTTCAAAGGCAGCAGTTGTCTTACCCGTTATGTAGTTTGGAATCTCATCCAATCTCAGACCAACAGCGATGAGAGCTGCAACCTTTGCAATTGGATAACCCGTTGCCTTTGAGGCAAGGGCAGAGGACCTTGAAACCCTTGGATTCATCTCGATTACCACCATCCTGCCAGTCTTCGGGTCTATGGCGAATTGAATATTGCACCCACCCGTTCTGACTCCTATGGCGTTCAAAGCCTTTCGTGCCGCGTCTCTCATCCTTTGGTATTCAACGTCTGAGAGTGTCTGCGCGGGCGCGACCGTTATCGAATCTCCCGTGTGAATGCCCATCGGATCGAAGTTTTCAATAGAACAAACAACGATGAAGTTATCTGCACAGTCTTGAACAACCTCCAGTTCATACTCCTTCCATCCAATAACTGACTCTTCGATGAGTACTGTGTGCGAAGGACTTTGAATCAGTCCATTGGCCACGATTGTTTTCAACTCTTCTGTGTTGTAAGCAGTGCCACCGCCAGTCCCACCGAGTGTGAAGCTCGGTCTCACTATTACAGGATAACCCAGCTCTTCAGCGACTTCGATAGCGTCTGTAACCTTTGACACAACTTTGCTTTTGAGAACTTCGAGCCCTTCTCTTTCCATGGTGATCTTGAAAAGTTCTCTGTCCTCTGCTTTACGTATTGTTTGTACATCAACTCCCACCAACTGAACATTGTACTTTTCCAGCGTACCGTTTTCGTGGAGTTCGACGGCAAGGTTCAGTGCAGTCTGTCCACCGAGTGTCGCAAGTAGGGCATCAGGTCTTTCTTTTTCTATGATTTTCTCTATATATTCCGCCGTGAGTGGTTCAACATAAACTGCGTCTGAGAACTGTGGATCGGTCATGATAGTTGCAGAGTTGGAATTCACTACCACGATCTCATAGCCAAGCTGCTTCAGGGCCTTCAGTGCCTGGGTGCCAGAGTAGTCAAACTCCGCGGCTTGGCCTATGGTAATAGGCCCAGAACCTATCACGAGTATTTTGCTTATATCATCTCTCTTTGGCATGATATCACCTCATCAAAGCGAGTGCTTTGAAGTCTGTGAAAAAACTTCCCGCATCGTGTGGCCCTGGTGATGCCTCAGGGTGATATTGTACAGAGAAAGCCGGATAATCGATTAACTTAAGACCTTCAATCGTCCCATCGTTCAAAGATATGTGGGTGATCTTGACTCTACCAAATCCCAGCGGGCTGATGCCGACAAGTTCTGTCAACCTTTGCACGTTTTCCATGACAAGCCCCGGGTCTTGATTTTGATTGGAAATACCTTTTATGCCGAGACTCTCAGGTTCAACGGCATAGCCATGGTTGTGGGTTGTTATGAGTATCCTTCCGGTTTGAAGATTTTTGACAGGATGGTTGATCCCTCTGTGACCAAACTTCATTTTATAGGTTTTCGCACCGATCGAAAGCCCTATCAACTGGTGTCCAAGGCATATGCCAGCAAGTGGTATTTTGTTCTTCAGAATTTGCCTTATCAATTCCACCGTTTTCACGAGGACTGCGGGATCCCCAGGACCATTTGAAACTATGACGCCATCTACTTTCAGCTTGATGAGTTCATTGAACTCAGTAGTGTATGGAAGAAGAACGGTCGAAGCCTTCAACTTTCTCAGTTCTCTGATTATCCCACTCTTAACTCCACAATCCACAACTGCAACTCGCCATTCGAAGTCTTCTTGCCCGTCCATAACTTTCTCAGTCGAGACTCTTTGAACAAGATCCACCCCGTCCATTATCCTTTGCTGCTTCAACTTGATGAGCAAGGATTTTGGGTCAAGATCTTTGGTCGATATCGCGCCGTTTATTACCCCCCTGGCTCTTATTTTCTTTATCAACTCTCTGGTGTCAATTCCTTCTATTGCAACTGTTCCACTCTGCTTCAAAAAATCAACAAAGGATTTTGTCGCACGCTGATTTGAATGTCTTTCCACGCTTCTGTAGACAACAAAACCTGCCACCTTAACAGTCTCTGATTCATTATCCATTTCATTGATCCCGTAGATACCAATCTCTGGATAAGACATCACAACGATTTGGTCAGTATAGGAAGGATCGGTGAGCACTTCTTGATATCCTGTCATGGCAGTGTTGAAAACCAGCTCGCCGAAAACCTCACCATCGCACGCAAAGCTATATCCGAAGAAGTAACTACCATCCTCAAGTACTAACAACGCTTTTTTCATGATTTTGTTCCCCCAAATTTCTCGAGCACTTTTTGCACTATCTTCATCGCTTCCTTTATCTGTTTTTGCTTTATTGTCAACGGTGGTAAGAATCGAATGGTGTTATTACCTGCAGGTACCACCAAAAGACCTTCTTCAAAACATGTCGCGGCAAATTCCTTAGCAGAAAGCTGGTTGAGTTCCATACCAATCATCAGACCAATACCCCTGATTTCTTTGATAACTGTTGGGAATTTTCTCTTCATCTTCTCGAGTTCATTTTTCAGAAGATCACCAAGTTTCTGAACTCTTTGCAGGAAACCTTCTTTCAGGATCTCTTCCATCACAGTTATGCCCGCACTGCACGCCAATGGATTGCCACCAAAAGTCGAACCGTGGTCTGATGGCTCAAAGACATCGGCTTTCTCGTTTGCAATCACAGCGCCTATAGGAACACCGCCACCAAGACCCTTTGCGATTGTCAGAACATCTGGAATCACACCATAGTTTTGATAAGCAAAGAGCTTCCCTGTCCTTCCCATTCCGCATTGAACTTCATCGAAGATCAGGAGTATGTTGTGTTCATCACACAGTTTTCTGACTTCGATGAGAAACTCTTTGGTCGCAGGTATGATGCCGCTCTCACCTTGTATGGGCTCAATCATTATTGCACAGACCTGTTCAGAGATCTTCGGTTTGATCGAATCAACATCGTTGAACTGGAAATATTCAAAACCATCCACAAGTGGTGTGAAGGCCTCCTGGTATTTTGGTTGAGCTGTGGCACTCAGAGAGCCAAGTGTTCTTCCGTGGAAAGAGTTGACAGCAGAAAGTATTTTGAACTTGTTGGGGGATATTTTCCTACCGAATTTTCTCGCCAGTTTTATCGCCGTCTCATTCGCCTCTGTTCCACTGTTGACAAAGAATACCTTTCCCCCTATGGTGTTTTCTGACAGAATTCTCGCCAGCTTCATCTGAGGCTCAGTCCAGTAAAGATTTGAACAGTGTATCATGCGCTCGGCCTGTTTTTTCAACGAAGAGACCAGTTTGGGATGAGAATGCCCCAGGACATTCACAGCTATCCCAGCAGCAAAGTCAAGGTAAACCTTTCCTTCGATGTCCCATACCAGTGAACCTTTTCCGTGATCTAAGATGGACGGGAATCTGTTGTATGTGTTCATCAAGCAACTGTCAATCATAGTCTTCACCTTCCTATTCTTTTTTGATCATAGTTCCAACACCTTCCAACGTGAAAATCTCTGCCAACAGCGAGATAGGTGAATTTCCATTTATTATGTGTACGCTCTTAACCCCACCTTTCAAAGCAAAGATCGCACACTGTATTTTAGGTATCATCCCACCTTCAACGACTTTGTTGTCTATTATGGCCTGTGCACTTTGAACCGTGAGATAGCTGATCAACTTCCCGTCCTGAAACACACCATCAACGTCGGTGAGGAGTATCAACTTCTCTGCACAAATGCTCTTTGCAATTTCTGCCGCTGCGATATCAGCGTTTATGTTGTAGGATTTCCCGTCTTCACCAGAACCGATCGGTGCTATTACTGGGATGTAATTCTTCTCAACAAGTATCTGGATCAGTTGAGTGTTGACCTTTTCTATCGTGCCAACATAGCCGATGTCACCATTGCTCAAATCTTTCTTTGCGATCAATAAAGATGCATCTTTTCCTGACAAACCTATTGCCTTTACTCCCTGGGCTGTTATGCACGAGGCTATATCCTTGTTTAATTTCGAAAGCACCATCTCAACTATTTCCATAGTCTTTTCATCGGTTACCCTGTACCCGTTGTGGAAAGCAGCCTTCATACCAAGCTGATTCATCAGATGGGTTATCTCCGGTCCACCACCATGTACAACTATTGGATTCATCCCCATGTGTTTCAAAAGTACAACACTCTGCGCAAAGGATTTCTTTGAATCGTCATTCTTCAGCACATTGCCACCAATCTTTATGACAAAACTCTTGTCGTGGAACTCTTTCAAATAGGGTAAAATCTCGAAAAGATTCTCCATTTTTTCTCTTTTCATGTTCTATACCTCCCATTGATCTGAACGTATTTTTCAGTTAGATCGCATCCCCAGGCCACTGCCTGCGAAGTGCCCTGATTCATGTCGATTGTCAACAGAACTCTCTTGGAACTGAGAATCTGTCTTGCCACCTCTTCGTCAAAATCCGTGCCATGACCACTCTCAAAGACAGTTATTGTCTCTTGCCCATCTGAGAGTTGAAGAGTCATTTTTCTGACATCAAAGTCCATACCCGAGTAACCTGCCGCGGCAATTATCCTGCCCCAATTTGCATCTTCACCATAGATTGCCGTCTTGACAAGGTTTGATGAAATCACACTTCTTGCGATTCTTCTCGCACTCTCTGGACTTGGTGCGTTGTTCACCTCAATCTGAATCAGTTTGGTTGCACCTTCTCCATCCTCTACAATCTTCTTGGCAAGCTCGATATTCACTTCATCAAAGGCATCGCGGAATTTCTCGTATTCCTCAGTATCTTCGACCAGTTGCTCATTCCCAGCAAGTCCGTTCGCAATTACTATCACTGTGTCGTTGGTGCTTGTATCACCATCCACATCGATCATGTTGTAGCTTTTCTCTACAGAATCCTTTAAGAGTTTCTTCAATGTCTGCTGTGAGATCTTTGCATCTGTAAAGATGAATGAAAGCATGGTGGCAAGGTTTGGATGGATCATCCCTGAGCCTTTGGCAATCCCAAGAATTTTGACACTCTTTCCCGACAGCTCTACTTCTTTGTAACTCAATTTGATTGATGTGTCCGTTGTCGTTATCGCTTCCGCAAACTGTATTGGGTCATCAGTTAACAAACCAACTGCCTTTTCTATGCCGTTCTCCACCTTCTCTATGGGCAGTTGAACACCAATCACACCTGTGGATGATACAAGGACACTGTTCTGTGGAAGATTTAGCTGTTGTGCAACCTTCTCAGCCATTCTGATGGTGTTTCTCATACCCTGTTCTCCTGTACATGCGTTGGCATTGCCACTGTTTATCACAAGAGCTCTTATGTTATGTGAGTTTTTCTCCAAAAGTTGCATGTCATATAACACGGGTGCCGCTTTAACAACGTTTGTGGTGAATACACCAGCAGCGGTACATCCCGTTTGTGAATAGGCAATCGCGAGATCCTTCTTGCATTTCTTGATTCCGCAATGAACCCCCACAAATTTGAAACCTCTTGGCACATCCAAAACCATCTTCTTCCTCCTTTCATGGGTAAAATGGGTTACTTTCAAGTCCTGTGTTCTCCGGTATTGAGAAAAGAAGGTTCATATTCTGCACAGCTTGTCCTGAGGCACCCTTGACGAGATTATCCAGAACACCTATGATGATCAAGGTTTTGTTTCTCTCGTCTTTCGCGAAGGAAATGTACATGTGGTTAGAACCATAACTCCACTTGGTCGATGGGTAAATACCCGGTTTGAGTACGTGTATGAACCTCTCCGCTTCGTAAGAATCACAGTAGAGTTTGTACACTTCATCCACATTCAAATCTGATTTCAAATAGATGGTGGACAAAATACCTCTTGTCATTGGAACAAGATGTGGTACAAAGGTGACAGTGATCTCATCACCGAACAGTTTTTTCATCTGTTCTTCCATCTCCGGCACGTGTCTGTGGATCACCGGATTGTAAGCTTTCAGATTCTCATTGATTTCACAGAAAGAGTATTCCAATTCTTCCTTCTTACCAGCACCCGACACACCGGATTTGGCATCAACGAAGATGTTTTTGTCCGACAGCGAACCTTCTTTCAAGAGTGGAGCCACCGATAGCAGGACACAGGTTGGATAGCACCCTGGGTTACCTACGAGGTTTACCTGTCTGATCTCGTTTCTGTACAATTCCGGTAGTCCGTAAGCTCTTTTTGTTCTGTCATAGTCTGTGAGTTTCTTTGCGTACCACCTTTCGTAGATTGACGCATCATCGAATCTCAGATCTGCGCCAAGATCGATTACCTTCATCGATGGGAGTTCTTTGACAAGTTCATAACTGGCTCCTGAAGGAAGAGCGGTGAAAAGTACATCACAATCTTCTGCGATCTTCTTTGCATTAACATCTTCAAGCACTTTATCCTGCAGTGTGAATGGGTAAACTTCATTCATCGATTTTCCTGAAAAACTCTTTGAAGAGACGTAAGTTATCTGAACATTGGGATGATTCTTGAGGATTCTGAGAAGCTCCATACCTGTATATCCGGTTACTCCAACTATTCCTGCTCTTATTCTTGTCATTTTTCATCACCGCCTAATTGCTGAGCTATTCTTCTGTAAGCATCTCTGAATGGAACGCCTTGGTTCACAAGCTCATATACCCTGTGAGTTGCCAGAACCTCGTCGGTCAAGCTTTCTGAACACGCCTTCTTGTTCACCTGAATCTTTTCAAAAACGACTTTCATCACGCGCAGGATGTCCTTTGTATCCTGAAAGCTCCCAATAACCGTTTCTTTCAAGAGCTGAAGATCTCTGTGGTAGCCTGTTATCAAATTCAAAGTGTTCGTCGCGCATTCAACCATCCTGGACAAGTTCCTGCTGTGGTATGCCCTGACAAGCTCCAGAACATCTGGATTGAGTTTGTGTGGCATTATTGAACTCCCAGTGCACAATTCTTTCGGAAGGATTAGGTACCCAATATCTTTTAGTGAAAACAAAATCATGTCACTTGCAAATCTGTTCAAATCATAGCTGATCTGCGAAAGACAGTGTAACAGAAGATACTCGAATTTTCCTCTGCTCAGTTGTGTGTAAATGGGGTTCTCCTGAACTTTGCCGAAGCCAAGTTGTTTCGCTGTGAACTTTCTATCTATCTGTATAGGCACACCGTAGCCGGCACCCGTGCCAAGAGGCGATTGATCCACAAGTTGACGGACAGTCCTCAAAATCCTTAGATCATCCTTCAATGCGTCGTTTAAAGCCATAGCCCATGTTCTGAAATCTGTTGGCATCGCCTTTCTTGTATGAGTAAAACCCGCAAACTTTACCTGGCCATACTTTTTTGAAAATCGGCCGATGGCTTTACGCAACTCGTCGATGAGCTTCTCGATCTGTCCCAGTTCGTCTTTGTACAGAAGTCTCAGGGCAGTCAGAACCTGATCATTTCTTGAGCGCGCGGTGTGAATCTTCTTGCCAATATCCCCAAGTTTCTGGGTCAAGTAATTTTCTATTGCAGTGTGACAATCCTCATCCTGCTCTTTGACTTGAAACTTTTTCTGTTCAACCAGAACCAGCAACTCTTCAAGCGTACCTTTCAGCTTTTCGAATTCGTCTTGTGCGATATATCCCATCTTGAGAAGCATTTTCGCATGGATTATAGAAGCCGTTATGTCGTATTTGATCAAATTCATATCGATGATGTAGTCATTACCTATGGTAAATCGTTCCACCACTGGGTCCAGTTTGTAATCTTTCTGCCAGAGTTTCTCAGCCATCGATTATCCCCTTTCTCCACGCAAACGGGTCCTTTTCTTTCAACACAAGGTTGTGAGCCTTCAGCCGTATTGAATGAATGTTTATGAACCCCTTTGAATCAACTGCGTTGAAACCACCTTCGACGTCCATACTCGATAGTGCTTGATCGTACAAAGAAGTGGGGGAGAATCGAGCGACTGGCATAACACTGCCTTTGTAGATCGATACGATTACCTTGCCATCTATCGCCTCTTGAGACTTTTTGAAAGCTGCCAAAAGAAAGTCCATTTCAGGAGAAAACCAAAAACCATTGTAGATGAGCTCAGAGAATTTCGGCGCAAGCATGTCTCTGAGATGCATGACTTCTTTGTCCATTGCTATCCCTTCAAGATCTCTGTGAGCCACCCACAGAATCGTCGCACCGGGGGTCTCGTAGACTCCGCGTGACTTTATTCCAATGAACCTGTTCTCCACCATGTCAACTCTGCCAACACCGTTTTGAGCCCCAATCTCGTTCAAGTACTCGAACATTTCAAGGGGATCTTCCTTGTAAACACCGTTGTTCAGGTTAAGAACCTTTGTTGGTATTCCATTCTTGAAATGAATCTCCAGAAAAGTTTCTTCATCCGGTGTTTGTTTTGGAGAAATCGTTCTATTGAAAACCGTTTCATCTGCTTGCTGTGAGGGATCTTCAAGTTTTCCCGCTTCATGGGATATGTGCATCAGATTTTCGTCCTCACTGTACGGTTTTTCAACGCTTGCTTTGACTGGTATGCCCTTTTGCTTTGCGTAATTTATGAGGTCTGTTCTCCCCTTGAATTGTTCCAGAAACTGCGGGTCTTTCCATGGAGATATTACTTTCAAATGCGGGGCGAGTGCAGCATAGGTTAGTTCAAATCTCACCTGATCATTACCCTTCCCTGTTGCACCGTGTGCTACATATTCAGCTTTTTCCATCTTCGCTATTTCCACTTGTTTCTTTGCTATCAAAGGTCTTGCAAGTGAAGTGCCAAGCAAATACCTTCCTTCGTAGATCGCATTGCCCATCAAAGCGATGAAGATGAAATCTGTCACAAATTCCTTTCTGAGATCTTCAACATAAACCTTTGTTGCACCAGTTTTCAAAGCCTTCTGTTCTATCTGCTCAAAATCATCCTGTTGTCCCACATTCGCAACGTAAGCGATCACCTCGAATCCTTTTTCGCAAAGCCATTTCAGTATCACCGATGTATCCAAACCACCACTATAAGCAAGCACTATTTTGTCTTTACCCATATCCTTTCCTCCTTTCAAACTAAAAAAAACGGCCATATCATTTTTGATATGGCCGTGTGGGTGCTATAAAACCAAAGACGGACTAAGCGCCGTTCATCACCCACCGGCACCTGGTCCGTCTCCGAATATTCAAAACAATCTGTTCGTTGAATTTTCTCACACAAAGATCATTATGAACTTTACTCACCAACGAACCTCCTAAGAATTCTTTGGCATATATGATACCACGAAAAAATGGTCTGTCAATCTTTGAATTTCCTTCCTTTTCAAATAAAGCAATTGATCATTAATAAATCCATTTCTCAACAGCTTCGGCAGTCTTGTTTGTCGCCTCTAATGCGGCAGGACCAAGAATAACCCTTGTTTTCTCAAAGAGAACCTCAAGAACATGTAGTTGAGCTATTTTCGATCTTATGGAAGTGCATATCCCGCAAATCAAGTCCAACATCTTCTTTCGACCAAGTTACTCAGAACAAAGTACAGATTAATCGGCAACTTTCTCAAATCTTTGAACTGGATAACCGATTTCTTCGAGTGCATCAGTTATGATCTTCAGATCATCTGTCTTGACCAAAACCGTTCTGTTCGGTACATCTACTTGATATTCTTTCACGCCTATTTGGTCCAATTTCTTCGAGATTCTCATCTTGCAGTGATTACAAGAGATATCCGGCACATACAACAGATATCTCATCGCGATTCCTCCTTTTGTTTGATTCTTAGGGAATTCAATGTAACTGTTATTGAGCTTATGAGCATAGCCACCTCTGCGATCAAAGGATGCAAAAGGCCCAACATCGCTGCAGGTATCGCAATGGTATTGTAGAAAAATGCCCAAAAGAGATTCTGCTTTATGACCCTGAAAGTAGTCTTTGAGATTTGGATCGCGTCGACGACTTTTGAAATACCACCGCTTGTTATGACTATATCCGCGCTGTCAATGGCAAGATCTGTGCCAGAACCTATTGCTATACCGATATCTGCACCTTTCAATGCTGCTGCATCGTTTATACCGTCTCCTACCATCGCTACCTTCACACCCTTGGATTGATAGTATCTGACCAGTTCAAGCTTTTCAGCTGGCTTGACATCATGATGTACCTTCTGTACATTGACTACTTTCGCCAGTGAAACGGCTGTTTTCTGGTTGTCACCTGTCACAATGATGGTTTCTATTCCCATTTTCTTAAGCCTTTCGATCGCCTCTTTTGAGTCCTCTCTCAAAGGATCCTGCACAACAAAAAAACCTACTGGTCTATTATTCTTCCTCACTTCAACAACGGTTTTTCCTTCTGTGAGAAACTGCATGTGATTCTGAGGATCAAGTGGTTTTCCAACGAAATACTCCGAACCATCGTAGAAAACTCTTACACCTTCTCCAGAGATCTCCTCGATCTGATCAAAATCAACTGAATCATCGGTTGTCTGAGATATTGCCTTTGCAAGTGGATGATTTGAGTTTTTCTCTATACCCGCGACGATCTTCAATGTATTTTCGTCTAAATTGTGATCTACAACCACAGGCTTTCCGACTGTCAGTGTCCCAGTTTTGTCTATGAGAACTACCCTAACGTCTTTGATCGTCTGAATCGCTTCTGCGTTTCTTATTAAAAGCCCTTCTTTCGCTGCGATGCCAGTTCCTTTGATGAGTGCCATCGGTGTTGCAAGTCCAAGCGCACATGGACACGCAATCACGATGGTTGCTACAAACACAAAGACTGCAAAGTTGAGATTGTCTCCCGCCATAGCCCATGGAATCTTCTCAACAAAAGGTAAGAGCCTGTCGAAATTGAAGTACCAGAAGATCGCCGAACCAACTGCCAAGAAAAATATCACAGGCACAAACCATTTGGTGATGGAATCGGCAAGCATCTGTATCGGAACCTTCGAACCTTGAGCTTGCTTGATCAAATCAATCATCTTCGACAGGAAACTGTTTTCACCAACTCCTGTCGCCTTCATTTTGAGTACTCCAGTTAAATTGAGCGAGCCACCTGTGAGCTGATCACCAATACTTTTCTGAACAGGAATTGACTCACCTGTTATCATTGATTCGTCCACAGAAGAGTTTCCACTCACAACTACTCCATCGACCGGTACCCTGTCACCAGGCTTTACGAGTACCATTGATCCATCCTTCACAGCCTCCACAGGCACTGAGATCTCACCGTCTTCAGTTATGAGAACCGCTTCTTTCACCTGTAACTTCAACAATTGCTTAATTTCCTTGCTCGCCCTGTCTCTGAGCCAAGATTCTATGAACCTACCTATCAAATGAAATGCGACAATCATGGCTCCGATGGTTGCAAAAGACATTATCGGAAGATTCAACAAAGACAACACACCCGTCACCCATGAGACAGTTGCGCCAAGAAAGATCAATGTGTCCATGTTTGAATGTCTGTGAAAAAGCGCTATCAATGCACCTTTTACCGTCTTCCTGCCTGCATAGAAGATTACAACACCACTGAAGATAACTTCAAAGATCGAAGAATGAATTCTATGAGTGCCAAACATTCGATAGAACATCCAAATACTCAGGGGAATTAAAAAAGACAAGGCAATCAAAAGATCTCTTTTCACTTGGGTGTATCTTTTTCTTTCCAGGTCTTCTGACCTTTCAAGTGAGACATCGTACCCTACTGAACGAACCGCCTTCTTGATTTCATCATGAGATATCTCTCTTTCCGCAACAATGAAACCCGTCGATGTGGCAAGGTTCACAGCGGCGAATTTCACTCCGTCGATTTTTCTCAAAGCCCTTTCAACAATCCTTGCGCAGTTTACACATGTCATACCTGTGACGACAAAATCTCTCTTATGCTGAGCCATCTATCATACGCCCTTTACAGAAAATCCATTCCTTTCCAATTCTTGTACCACTTGTTTGATATCCTTCCCTTGTTTCTTGCATCCCTCATTCAAAGTTGTCTTGCGACCCAAGGTATTTCTTATCAATGGGTTTTTCACACCGACAAACCCCATCTTTGCGAGAATTTCTATTAACTCTGGATATTCGCTTGTAAGCTCAAAAATCGTCTTGTCAAGATCTATTTGCTTAGTCTGCAAGGCGTTTTTCTCCTTTGAGTTCTTTTATTTGTGTGATATCCTGTGTGACTTCCAATGTTCCAAGATAATTACCGTCTTTGTCTCTCACGGCGAAATATCTTATATACACAACTCTATCTTTGAAGTTAATCCAGAAATCGACGGAGTCTCTTTCACCTTTTTTGAACCAGTCAACTATCTGCATCACCTTGTCGACACTTTGTGGTGGGTGGCAGTTTTGCACCTCTCTGCCGAGGACACTTTTGGTTCTCAGAAAGATTCTATCTTTTGACTTCGAAAAATACTTGACCTTGTTATCTCGATCAACGAAGGTAATGTCAATGGGTAGTGTGTTCAGAATCGATTCAAGTTCGTTAAAT
>Ga0209204_1001402_pt1 | contig 22601 bp, 24 predicted proteins | sample AD_JPNMR2_MetaG_FD_184425 | JGI IMG/M metagenome (GOLD analysis project Ga0209204, IMG submission 184425) | Active sludge microbial communities of municipal wastewater-treating anaerobic digesters from Japan - AD_JPNMR2_MetaG (SPAdes) (version 2) | ecosystem: Engineered > Bioreactor > Anaerobic...
CGTAATAGCCTGGCGAATCAATTCGGACATGGTGGTTTTCCGCTTGACCGCCAGCTCCCGGAGGAGCAGGTGGAGCTCCGGCGGGAGGTAGACGGCGGTGCGGATTAAATCGCTCTTTGACAATTTCGAGCAGCCGGCGGTAGGGGTAAAATCCATATAGGTAACTACTTTCCGGCTATGATCCAGTCCTGCTGGGTAGAGTCCCGCCACAACCGCCGGATCTCCGGCTTGGGGCAAATAAACCCCGTTCGCAATCCCTCCGGGAAGACGGGTAAACCCGTTCCCTGTAAGGGTTTCGCATACAGGCTTTCCGGCCTCGCCGGACACAATGCCGGCGGAGGCACGACAATAATTCTGCTGGGTGTTCCAGGCACGACACTCTGAACAGCGCTCGTAAATCATTTTTCCTCCTTCTCCACACCCTTCCCCCCGGTGCGGTGGGGTAGATTTTCTGGCGGGGCCGGTTGTGCCGGTCGGCCCCAGGCCGGGGTTCGTCAGGTGGGCTAGCGGTAATCGAATTCGATTACCGCACCGTTTGGGATTTCTACCCCGTTCACGGTGACTTTGCCGATTCGATTCCAGGTGGTGCCGTATATCTCCGGTACCCCCTCCTGTCCTTGATACCGCACTGGGTATTTGCGCTGGAAGCTGTCGTCCTGAAAAACGTAGTATGACTTCCCGTCTTCACCTATGATTTCTACCTTGCTGCTGGTGATTCTGAGGGTGCCTTTTTTGAACATTCTAGATTCCCCTTTCTGCCGGCCTTCCGCCGGCTAAAATTTTCGGAGGCTCCTGCCCTCCATGCCGCCCCCGTCGAAGGGAGCGGGAGCAGGGCAGGTGCTACTCATGAAATATTCCGAATCATCTTTTCTACAGCCGCCTTTCCGCCAGCGGCTTCCTATCTGCTTGCCTTTTGGTTCTATGTTACCACGTCATCATGTTGCTGTCAATACCATTCGGCGGTTAAAAACAACCATTCGGGGTTAAAAACAACCGCTTAAGCGAGGCAGGGGAAAGTATGGCAAGGCCACGCAAAAAAGGACTAGACTATTTTCCTCATGATACAGATGCGGTGAACGATGAGAAAATTGAAGCGCTGAGGGCGTTGTATGGAAACGATGGATACGCATTTTACTTTATTTTATTGGAGAGAATTTACAGAACGGAAAATGTGGAACTGGATATAAAAACAGAAGAAATGAAAAGAATTTTGGCGAGAAAGATCCAAATTTCGAAACAAAAGTTTGAAAAAATGCTTTTGACCGCGTTTGAGTTTGAATTGTTCGACAGAAAGGAATTTGAGGAAAGAGGGGTGCTTACCAGCAGGGGGATAAAACGCAGGGCTGGCGTGGTTTTTGCGGAACGGGAAAGAAAGCGAAAAAGGGTTATTTCTCCCGGAGAAACTACCGGAGAAATGGAAAGTAAAGTAAAGATAACTAAAGAAAATTATATATATGATGATGATGATAATAATAAGGCTACCGAGCAGGAAAAAATTAGGAAGCGCATTCTAGCTGAACTTGAAAAAATAGGCATTCTCACTCCTTCGCCTTTTCAGGTGGACGTTCTGGCCTACTGGGTCACCCAGGGCATGGAAGAAGACGCAGTTATCTACGCCGTCCATATAGCAGGCGGCGCAAATGTCCGGCGCGTGGACTACATCGACGCCATTCTGCGGAACTGGCATAACGCCGGGGTGAGGACGCTGAAGCAGGCCGAGGCGGAAGCCGCCAGGGGCCTAGTTTACTAATACAGAAAGGTAGGGACTAACAGTGAAAAACAATAGAAATACGGCCAAGCTGAGCAAAGATATCCGCTCGCTCTGCTATGCTTTCGGCTACCTGACGGCGGCGGCCAGGGGCGAGATCGAGCCGGTGCTGAGCCGAAAGCAGATCGAGAACTGGCTGCGAGACAGGCTTACGCCCGAACAGGTTGCCAGCGGCGCGCTGCCCAAGCTGGCCAGGCAGGTTTACAGGCAATTAGAGAGGTTTGCGGCAGATGAGAAAGCATCTACCTGACCACCTGCGCCCCAGGCTGCGAGTGCTCCTGCTTGCTTTACAGAAAAGACCGAGCAGTTTTGCTTGGGCAGAGTGCTGGCGGTATTTCCGTCAACTAAAGGGCAGGCCGGAGACAAATCTGTTACCCAGGCGTCATTAGAGTGGAGGTGATGCAAGTGAACGAGATCAATTTTACCATCCCCGGACGCCCCATCCCGGCGGCTAGGATGACCAGGCGGGGGAAGTGGATCAAAAGGCAGGCGCAGAAGTACCTGGCGTTTAAAGAGTAGGTGGGCTGGGAGGCGCGGAAAGTGTTTAAAGGAGAACCCTGGCAGGGGCCGGTAGGGATAGAGTTGAGGTTTTATCTGAAAGTCAACCGCTCCCGCGGTGACGGAGATAACCTACAAAAAGCTATTTTCGACGGCCTCAACAAGGTGATTTTCGAGGACGACAGCCAGGTGGTGGAAGGCCACTTTTACATCCTGGACGGGGAGCCGCAGAGGACGGAGGTGAGGGTATGGAAAAAGAATTAATTACAGAAGAAGGTGAAGATATGGAGAAAATAACAGTTGTTTTTTGGAATCAAGAAAAGGGATGCTGGATTAGTGTTGAATTTTCAATATCAACATCGGTTCAAGAAGTTACAGACAAATTAGTAACCATTGAAACAAAAGAAAGAAAAATATGTCCAAGAGGTTGCGAAAGAGAATATATATTTAAAAATTGTAAATTAATCGGAATTAAGTGGGTAACTAATCGAACAAAAAAATTAAAAGGAGGACCTTTGCGTTGGATCAGAAAGCAACTCAAGCACTGTCCTAATTGTGGCGCTAAACTGATTACTGTTTATCCCTGTGAGAAGTGCAACAATGTAATTCTTGCTTCTGGTAATAAAAAAGTATTTATGGACGGTTATCTTTTCTGTAGTTTGGAGTGTGCTTTGTTGTACAAACTTACAGTAAAGCGCTGGGAATATCAAGAAACTTGGACTGCTGAAAATGATGAAGATTACAGCGATTATGATGATCTCGATTATCTCAATAATCTGGTTTGTATCGAGGATGAAGATGAGGAGTGATCTCCTTGCCCGAAATTAAATGCTCCCTCTGCGGCGCAACGATGAAACATAAAAAACTTCGGGGAAACGAGTTTTGGGAGTGTCCCGAGTGCAAGGCCGAGCTTTGGCCTTATGATGAGCGGATTGAAAAGGAGATTCACAAGGACATGTATGCGATTGCGCCCAGAAAAAAAAGCAGGAGAAGCTCTAAAAGGAAGCGGTTCAAGCAAAAAAAGCCCGGCGAAAAGCGGATGCCGTGGTACAGGAGGGGATGGAGTTGAGGAGTTACGTTCTCTACGTCCTGCGTTGGATGGCGCTGGCCGTTCCGGGGGCTTGGTTCCTGGTGCAGGTACAAAATGTTAAGGAATTGTCAGAAAACTTAACATGAAAAATTCCTACACGCCTACAGCCACTTTAGTTACAGCCCAAAATAACACCTTGACAAATTTGACTATTGTGCCTTACCATATAAAATAGCATTATTATCCATACGTCCGGCCGAGCCGGGCGTTTTTATTTGGTGAGCGGTATGGCCGAAAAGCGCAAGAAAAACGAAAGCATCAAAAGGGCGTACAAAAAGTTTCTGTTTGCCCAAAACTACATCTTGCGCGGGATGAATGTCGCCGAGGCGCTTGTCGCTGCTGGTTACAGTCCCAAGAATACAGCCACTGCCTGGAAGTTCCTGAAAGACCCGACGGTCATCAGGTACATGCAGGCGCTCCTCCAGGAGCAACAGGAAAAACTCGGGGAGATCTACCGGGCAGACAAGGAGAACATCATCAACGAGCTTGTTAAGATCGCTTTCTTTGACCCAAGACGTGTAATTAGGATAGAGGGCGGTAAAGCTAAAATAGTTGATTCAAGCAATATTACTAATATTGAGGCTGCTGCTATATCTGAAATAGCAGAAACAAAGCAAGGTATTAAAGTTAAATTCAACAGTAAAGTTGATGCTCTTGATAAACTTGCTAAAATTTTAGGTATGTACGTTGAAAAACACGAGCACACCGGTAAGGACGGCCAGCCGCTGAACATCATTCTTTCACAATTAAACCCGGAGGTTTTCGGCGGTGGAAATAGTTCTGACGCCTAAACAGGAAGAATTTATTAATGCTGCCGAAGATGAAGTTTTTTACGGAGGAGCGGCCGGTCCGGGAAAAAGTTTCGGCCTCCTTATTTTCTCATTGCTTCGCCGGCAAAGGATACCGTACTCTCACGGCCTTGTTTTGCGGCGTTCTTATCCTGAACTGCAAATGAGCCATATCAGATTATCAAAACAGCTTTTATCAGGCACAGGAGCAAAGTACAGTGAGCAGTATAAACGATGGGAATTTCCGAACGGCAGCATCCTTCAGTTTGGGTATGTGGAACGGTTCGATGACCTTTACCGCTACCAGTCGGCTGAATTTGAGGACATTTGTATAGACGAAGCCTCCGAGTTTGAAGAAGAAGAATACACTTTTCTTATGTCCAGGCTTCGCACGACCAAGCCCGGCGTGAAGTGCTTTATGAGGCTTGCCAGTAACCCTGGCAACAGGGGGCACGTTTTTTTAAAGTGCCGCTTTGTTGATGTCGCATGGAATAAACGATATGTCGATCCAGAGACCGGGCTTACGCGCCGCTTTATTCCAGCTACACTTGATGATAATCCTTACATAGATAGGGACGCTTACGAAAGGCGCCTTGCGGCCTTGCCTGAAGATTTGCGCCGGATGTACAGGCATGGCGATTGGAACGTTTTTTCCGGCCAGGTGTTTGAGGAATTCCGGCGTGAAATACACGTAGTGGAGCCGTTTGAAGTTCCTGAGTGGTGGCGTCGGTGGATTGGGAACGACCCGGGTTATGCAGACCATTTTGCCTGGCACTGGTTTACGGCGGACCAGGATGGAAACGTCTACGTTTATCGGGAGTACACCAACCCGGACGGCGAACGGATTCCATATTCTGAGCAGGCCCGGCGGGTGGTGGAGTTGACCGGAAACGAGCGAATAGATTTTGTCGTTACCGGCATGGATGCCTTTAACCAGCACCCCGAGACGGGGAAAAGCATTATTGACTATTACAGGGAGGGCGGCATTAACTGGGGTTTTCTCCGGCCAGTTCACGGCCCGCAGTCGAGAAAATTAAGAGCTGCCACCATGCATGAATATCTTAAACCGTACATTGATGGAAATACCGGGAAACAGACGGCCAGGTTGAAGATATTTGATACGTGCAAAAAACTGATCGAGACTTTACCGGTGTTAACGGCAGACAAGAACGACCCGGAGGTGGTGGCGAAAAGTGGCTTAGACCACTGGTTTTGACTCCTGTACCTACGGGTTATGTGCCTGGCACAGCAGAAATTCCGCCAGGCCGCCGGAGCCTAAAAAAGAGGTCCCCTGGCCGCTGAGGACGGAAGAAGCCGAAAGGAAAGGGGTAAGAGTATGGCTGAAGTGGTGATTGCGTTTATTGCCGTTGGTCTTTTGGGCGCTCTGGTTAGCGGGATTGTCGCTGGAGTTATTTACCGGGGCAGGATAACCAATGTGGAAATTCGGCTAGAAGAGATAAAAATGACGCTTGAAGAACTGCGGCTGGAGAAGAAAAACCTGCCGCCGCCGGAACATCCGCTTGAGGCGGGCAACGTGGTCCGGCTTGCCCAAAACAAACTCATCCGTGCCTGGTGGATCGGGGAAGGCGGAGGAAAGAAGAAAGCGGAAGAGGAGTAATAAGCGATGGCCGAAAAGAAGCAGGAAGAGAAAATCGACCGCAAAAAACTGGCCGACAAAATAAAACAACGTTTCCTGGCCGGCGTCGCCTACAAGCGCCAGCAGGGTTTCTACGAGAAGTGGGAGGAATACGAGCGCTTCTGGAACGCCGAGCAGTGGCCGGAAGTGACGCCGGATACCGAGACATTGCCCAGGCCAGTGACGAACCATTTCGCCAGCATCATTGAGCGCAAAGTTTCCGCCTTATTGACGGAAACGCCGGAGATTTACTTCGAGCCAAAGGACTGCGATCCAGAAACAACGGACGCGGACGAGGCGGCGGACCTGCTTACCAAGGTTGCCAAACAGCAGGCGGAAAACTTAGGCAGGAACGATGAGGACGTTACGCTGGAAGAGTTGAACGAGGAAGTCGCCCGGAGTGCGGCCCTTTTTGGGACGGGTATCTGGTGCTTTACTTGGGACAACAGTATTACGGGGGGTATTCCAGGTGTTTCCGCTTATGTTGGCGACATAGTTGGGCAGGAGATAGATCCGACGAACTTTTTCCCCGGTAATCCGGCTGATCCAATGATGCAGACCCAGCCCTGGATTATTGTTGCTGAACGCAGGCCCTTGCAGGAGGTAAAAGACTTCTACCGCAAGTACGCGCCGGACGTTGTTGACCTCCTGCAGCCGGAGAGGTCAACGGGTGATACTCAGGTTTACGAGCATGAAAAAGTTGAGCAGGAGATGGTTGACCCGGTTAACATTATCCACTGCTGGTGGAAGGAAACGGACCCGGAAACCGGTGAGAAAAAGCTGAATTACGCCGTGGAGTGCCAGGGCCACCTGCTCTGCTACAAAGAGGGACTGTACAAGCATGGTCTTTATCAGTTTGTGGCGTTTCGCTGGTATCCCCGGAAGAAGAGCTTCTGGGGCAAGCCGGAGAGCGCGGACCTCATCAGCAACCAGAAGGAAATCAACCGGGTAGACGCGATCATGCTCCTTTCCGGCTACACCACCGGAATGCCGCATATTCGCTACAAAGACCAGTTTGTGGACGCCAGGGATATTACCAACGACCCCGGCACGCTGATTAAAGACAACTCGCCGCTTGGGTCGTGGGCGGTTGACTACATGAATCCGCCGACGATGCCGGCTTACCCTGCAAATATGCGGGATAGGCTTGCTGCGGAGATGAAGGATGTTTCAGGGACACATGAAGCCTGGTCCGGCAAGGCGCCGTCGTCCGACTTGAACGCTTCTGCCATTATCGCATTGCAGGAAGCCGCCGGAATCCCGATGCGTCAGATACAGAAGCGGTTCCACCGGGCGCTGAGGGAGATCGGCGTCCTCTGGCTGGCTTTCTGGAAGGAGTTTTACACCGAAGCGAGGCTGATCAAGATCACCGGGCCGGACAACCAGGTGAGTTATGCCTGGTTCAGAGGGACGGATTACGCTGACATGAAGTTTGACGTGAAAGTGAAGGCAGGGACCGCCTCTCCTTATTCCCGTGCCCTGCTGATGGCAAATCTGGACAAGATGCTGGAGAGGCGGGTTATCAACCAGGAAGAATACCTGGAGATGCTCCCTGCCGACGTGTTCCCGAAGGCACAGCAGATACTCCAGAGGAGGCGGCAGGCACAGCAACAGGCGATTGCCATGCAACAGATGATGGCGCAGTTAGGGGCGGCACAGCAACAGGGAGGACAGGCGGCTCCGGGAATGCAGCCTTCGGTGCCGTTTAACCCGGAGGTCTTGGGTGCCCCGGTGAACAACCTGGTGAGGTGAGCAGGAAATAATGCCTGCCAGCGTGGTATCACTTGACAAGCATCGGGAAAAGAAATCTTCGGGATGGGGCGTTTATGAATTCTATTGGGGTTCGGCAGTCAGAGATGAACGAACCAAAAAGTGGACTCATATCTTCTTAAAGCCGGATGGACAGGAGATCAACGTAGAACGTTTGCCCGTTATTCTGCACGAAAACGGCATTGAATTTGCGGGAGGCGAGCGGTTTTGGCTAAAAAAGCGAGTTTAAGCGAGCGCAGGGCGGCGCGAAAGGCTTACGAACAGGCCAGGAAGACCAGTAAAGCCGGGGGAAGGGAAGAGGTTTGCGGCGCTGGTGGAGAGCGCAAGGGCCAGCGGGGCCAGCAATCCCGAAGCCGTTGCCGCCAGCATCGGAATAAAAAAGTACGGCAAAAAGCGCATGGCTGAAATGGCCGCTGCCGGGCGGAAGAGGAAGAAGGGGTAGACATGCCATACAAGAGCAAAGCCCAGATGAGGGCGTTTTTCGCTATGGAAAAAAGAGGCGAGTTACCTAAAGGGACAGCAAAGCGGTGGGCCAAGGAAACGCCAAACCTGAAGCGACTGCCAGAGCGAGTGCGAAAGAAAAAGAGAAAGTAGCTGCTCCATCACGGAGCAGTTTTTATTTCACCATAAGGAGGTTTTCATCTTATGCCTGAAGACTTTGCGGGCGTCGAATCAGCTCCCGTCGCCGGGGAGCAACAGGCACAACAAGAGGATCAGACTGGTTTAGATTTCTCCTTCCTCGAAGAAGAACAAACGGGCGTAGAGCAACCTGCCGCCGCCGGGCAGGAAGGGGAACAGGGAGAAGACCGGGTAGAGCAGGCGTTTGCGAAGCGGCTTGCTCAGGAAAGGGAAAAGATCAGGCAGGAACTGGAGCAGGAGTTTAAACAGCGTTACCAGCCGCCGACGTACCAGCCACCGGTGCAACCGACGGGGCCGCCGCAACCGAGCCTGGAAGAAAGGGCGGCAAAGCTGGCCGAGGAGTGGATGATCACTCCAGAGGCAGCGAAAGCCTTCATCCTCCAGGAAGAGAGGATGAAGAACCTGACCACCAAGCTCTTTGTAACGGAAGATAACATCGCAAAAGCCGAAGCAAAGGCCGCAATAGAAAGACAACGTGCAAGTAATCCGCACCTGCCGCCCTTCAACGAGCAAGAAATACTTAATATCCGTCTAAGGCACTACAACCAGTACGGCGTGATGCCGGCCTGGGAGGACGCCTACAAGATGTACGTTGCCGATGCCGTAACGAGTGGAGAAATCACCAAGAATATCGAGCAGCAGGCTATTTCCCGGATAACCGGGCGCGACAAGGTAAATGTGCAGGTTGGACGGGCCGAGCAGCCGCAGAAGCGGAGTATTTGGGACCTGTCCGATGATGAGTTTGAGAAGCTTAAGGAAAAAGCGAAGCGCGGAGAACTTAAAAAGACTTAATCCTGAAAGGAGCTGATGACAAGTGGCTAACATAGTCAATCAGGTTGGCCATGTGGCATACGGTAAGGTTGATTCCACCGGTTCTGCCATATCTGTTACCACCGGGTTTAAGCCCAGTGTTGTTCTGCTGTACAACACCGAAGGGCTTGTCAAGGCTGAGTGGTTTGACGGCATGGGTGATGGCAAGGCACTCAAGCAGGTAACCGCTGGCACTATTTCCCTTATCAGCACCGGCGGTATTACTCCAACCACAAACGGCTTCTCTATCGGCACGAATTCCGATATTAACCCTTCCGGTGGAGAAGACATTTACTATCTTGCCATCGGTTGATTTATGCAATAACTGATAGGAGGGTGAAATAATATGGCTGTTCAAACTTACAGCGGCCTTTCAGCCGAACAGAAGACATATTATGACCGCACATTACTGAGCAGATTAACCCCCAACATCGTTTTCCTGCAGCACGGGCAGAAAAAGCCCATTCCGAAACGCGAGGGCGCAACAGTGAATTTCCGGCGGTTTAACTCCCTGCCGGTAATTACCACCCCGCTGACGGAGGGTACTCCTCCAAGCGGCAGTTCTCTCGACATTACTACTATCACGGCTACCGTTGAAGGGTACGGCGATTTCGTCCTGCTCAGCGACCTCCTGGATATGGCCGGGATTGATCCGGTTGTCACTGAAACCCTGGAGGCCCAGGGCGAGCAGGCTGCGGTTTCTCTCGATACTATTGTTCGCAATGTTGTGGCTGTCGGGACCAACGTGCTCTATGCCGTAGGGACGGCCCGGAGCCAGATCACTTCGGCCGGCGAACTGACGGCATTGCTCTGCCGCAAGGCTAGGAAGATCCTGGCACGGAACAACGTGAAGCCTTACGCCAAAAATAACTATATCGCTTTTATTCACCCCGACGCGGCCTATGATCTGATGGGTGATAGCGCCTGGGTAAACGCTGCTCAATACGCTGGTTCGGAGCAGATATTTAACGGCGAGTTGGGCAGGCTGTACGGTATCCGGTTCATTGAGACTACCCTGGCGCCTATCTGGCCTGGAGCGGGTAGCGGCGGGATTGACGTGTATGGGACCATCGTCATTGGCAAGGACGCCTACGGCATCCCCGACATCGCCGGGAGCAGCAAGCCGGGGTCCATTGTCAAGCCGTTAGGTTCTGCGGGAACTGCGGACCCATTGAACCAGCAGTCAAGCGTCGGTTGCACCTTGAACAACTAACCAGCCGACGTAAAACCTCTCCTGAATAACGGGAAAGTCTACGGCCTTTGGCTATGGTGACCCGAGGCAAGCAGGCAAAAAGCCGTGCAGCCGCAGAGACTGAGCGGAGAGGCACCCAACAGGGTGAAGCGACAGTCCGACCTCACGGGAAACCGTGAGAGGGCGGCGGAAACGACCGCCCCGCCTGGTTAATTAAGCCAGGTCATCAAGTAACAGAGGTGTGGAAAGCCTACTTGACTGCTGTTAGGTTGCAGGAACTGGCGATTCTGCGAATCGAGCATGCGGTCAGCAGCTAAGGAGAATGATGGCGTCACCTATGGAGATATAACCGCGAATCATGACGCGGTTAGCCCAGGGACGCCTTTCTTATTTATTTTTTGAAAGGAGTTAGTTTATGGCTGCCCCCAAAAAGGTGAACACCTTAACGGATAACCCTGTTGAGCAGGGATTGGCGAATGTCACGGAACCCCATTCCACTATGCCCGGCCCTGAAAAGCCGGACCTGCCGGAAGAGATTCCTTCCCTTCTCGACGCCACTTTGGAGGCCCAGGTAACGCAGCTCGGGCGGCAGACGGCCGAGGCGCTGAAAAAGGAGCAGCAGGTTGAAACGCTCGTCCCTCTCGACCCTCTGAACAAACATGACAAAGTTGTAGAAGTCTGTATCAACGGCTGGAACTTCCGTATATTACGTAACCACTGGGTAAAGCTTCCGGCAAGTGTTGTTGACTTACTTGAGAATGCAGGATATAACCCGTCAACCAGGTATTACGTGCCAAAGCGCAGCAAGCCGTTTGAAATGCCCGACCTGAAGATAATGCCCAGAGCGTAGAAAGGAGCGGTTAAATTGGCTAAGTGCAAAAAGGAAATGGCCCAGGGGTTTGCCAGCGGCGAACTCTGGAATGTGTTAAGCGATCTGGTGGACGATCTGAACGCCATTAAGAACTTGGTCAACGATTTGAGGACAAAGTATGAAGCGCACCGCGTTCAAACCGGCGTACATTCCACTAATGATACTACCAATACTATTTCTGCTCCTGTTGTTACGTTAAAAACTACAAAGTAAGGTGTTCTAAATGACCCTTGCGGAACTAAAATCAGCAGTCTACCGGACTGCTCCCGGACTGGGCGACTTTTTAGACGATGGGGCGCTGACACAGTTTTTCAATGAGTGCCAGCGCCTCCTTGCTTTTGATTCGCAACGTCTTGAGGTAAAAGACGTTGATGTTGTTGACGGCATATTTACCCTGCCGCCGGACTGTCTTGTGTTTAAGTCTGCTTCGTGGGAAGGAAGGGAACTTTCCCCGTGGCCCGGAAACTCACTCCCAGACATCATTACCGGTTACCCGGCTTATTACTTCCAGACCGGCGACACCTTTTACATCATTCCAAAGCCGCAGAACGCAGGGGGTAAGGTAAGCGTTTTCTACATCGCCAGGCCCCAGGACATGCAACTCAACAGCGACATACCATCTTTGGCGAACTGCGATGAAGTGCTTGTTGCCTATGCGCTTTGGAATGTGCTCAAGGTCATGGGCGAAGACGATGCGGCAAACAAGTGGGAAAAAATTTACTTTGAAAGACGGCAGGCGTGGCTTTTGGTTAACAGGGCCACAAACTACAGGCATACGAAGGTCCGTATGGCCATCAGGTGGAGGTAGATGGTCATGGCTAGAAAGGTAGCGCTGGAGATAGAACGCGAAATTATTCGACTGTATGTCGAGAAAGGTAAGTCACTGCGCCAAATTGCGCAGCTACTTAAGATTAATACCATGACTGTGTTACATGTACTCCAGCGCAACAACGTCGATCGGCGGCTGCCAAAACGGCGTCTGCCAGAGGAGACGGAGCGCGAGATTATCCATTTGTATACCGAAGAGGGTAGGTCGTTGCGCGAAATTGCACGGCAGTTTGGGATTGACGTGACAACTGCGCGGGCTGTACTTCAGCGTAACAACATTAAACAGCGGTCATGCAACGAGGCAATTAGACAAGCTATGCGCCACTACAACCTGGACGAGAAATTCTTTGATGCCGTTGACCAGCCAGTAAAAGCTTACTGGCTCGGATTTCTATGTGCTGATGGTTGTGTGCGGATGGCAGAGACAGTATTACCAAGCGGTCGCCGCGGGCACGCCGGTATTATCAGCGTTAATCTTCATATCAATGACCAGCAACACCTGGAAAAACTGCGCAAGACATTGAATTCGGATTCGCTGGTTCGTGAATACGAAATTAACAGCAGGAAGTTTGTCCAGCTTCAACTCAATAGTGTTCATCTTGCTGAAGCGTTAATCCGACTTGGATGCGTGTTAAGGAAATCACTTATACTGCAGTGGCCGTCGGCGTTACCAGAAGAGTTTGTATCAGATTTTGTGCGTGGGTTTTTTGATGGCGATGGTTGCCTATGTCGCAATAAAAGTGGTGGATGGCATCTTACTTTTTATTCCGGCAGTCCGCACTTCCTTCAGGAACTCGCTAAAAAGTTGCACAAGTACTGTGGAGTATCACAACGTAAACCGTGCCAACCGAAGGGCGTGAATTGTTTCTATATCCGGTACAGCGGTGCCGAGGATATTAAGCACATTTTAGACTGGTTGTACTTGAACAGCACTCCGGAGATACGTCTCGACCGCAAATACGAGAAGTACCAAGTATTCCTACATTGGTACAAGGAGAGGCAAAAACGAATTACAGGCGAGTGCGCATAAACCTTTCGTGGAGGTGTCTGATCATGACCGTTGCTGAGATTATCGCCGCCGCTCAGATGCAAGCTGAAGAAGTGTACGATGACCCTACCTGGCTGATATTTATCAACGCTTGTCTCGACGACCTGACACCGGTGGCTAAAGTTTTGAAGAAGAAAGAGAATATCAGCGTAACGTTCACGGAAGGCAAGGGGACCATAAACATTGCTTCCGACCAGGACCTGTCGCAGGCCCACGAGTTTCTGAACGTTTTCGCCAACAATGAGATGCTCAGGCGGTTGCCGGTTCCGGACAATGTATCAAAGGGCTGGAAGCTGCTTGCCGGTGAAATACTCCTGCAGGGATTGAGCGGGACTTCCGCCATCTGTCGCGTGGATTATTATCAGCGGCTCAAGCATGTTAGCTCTTTAGGTGACGACCTCGAAACCGTCTCCGGCCTACCGGCGCAGTATCATCCTCTGGTTGTGCTTTACTGCGCGGCAAAGTCCCAGCAGAAAGAAGAAGAGCTGAACGATAAGACAGACTTCTTTAGCGAGTACATTCTCGGTAAGCGGCAGATGGCGGTAGACAGGATCTGGGAAATGGAACCGCATCTAAGGAAATTTATTAAACGAGCGAGGATAGCACAGCTCATCGGGGCGCAAACCGAGTAATCCGGGGTGTAAGACGTGGAAAAGCAGGCAATGTCCGTCAAGGCTTTTGGCGGGATAAACAAGCTCCATACAAGGGAACTCGGCCAGGCCAGTGAGGGCAAGAACTTCTGGACGAGAAACGGCGTTTTGAGGACACGGGAGGGGTGCTCTCTACTACCCGGTGTGCCGTTTACCTTGCCCATCAGGTCGATTCACCAGGCTGTGGAAGCGCAAATAACTCCTCGCCTTCTCGTCGAGGAAAGCGGGAAGCTGTGGCGCTGGAACACTGTTGACTGGACGACTCTGCTTACTAAAGTGTCGGGCAACGATTTCAGCAGCGTTTTTTACTACGGCTATCTCATCCTGGTAAACGGAACGCAGAAATATGCTTACGACGTGGATGCAGACACAATAGCCCCTCTTATAAACGCCGAGGGCGGAGATGTTCCGAATATGGAGTTTATTACGACGCACAAGGACATTCTCTTCGGCTGGGCACCTCACTTTGCCCCTGCAGATACTGTCTACTTCAACGGCTACGAGAAAGACGCGAGCGGAAAAATCCTGGGCCGCTCCAAGGATTCCTGGCCGCCGGACTTCGCCATCAGGGTGCCGGACGGGAGCGGTTCCCCGGTTATGGCATGTATTCCGGCCGGTACACACCTGCTGATTCTTACGCAGCGCAGCTACTGGCTCCTCTACGGCGATAACGAGGACAACTTTAGCCTGGTACCCGGTGGGGCCATTGGCGTTTACAGCGAACGGTGTGTCGCCAAAGTTGGAGACTACGCCATCTGGCTTGGTGAAGACGATCACGGGGCGAAGATGGTTTATGCTTATAGCGGCACACAGCCGTATGTCATCAGTCAGGAGATTGAGGAATTGATTAACAACCTGCCGGCAGGTGCTTTCGCTAATGTAAGAGCTTACGGTTTTGGTACGAAGTTCTGGTTGATTCTTCCCGATACCGCATCCAACACTACGAAGGCTTTCGTGTTTGACATAGAGGAGAAGCAGTGGTATGTCCACGAGTTTCCCGCTTCCTTTATGAGTGCCTGCCTGTATGGTGATTCTGACGAGCAGCGGATTCACTTTGGTACTAACGATGCCAGGGTGGTTCTGCTTGATGAAAACAGCACAACGGATTTCGGCCATCCAATAGTGACGGAGTTCAAAATAGGACCGCTAAACACGGGTGACGGGCGCAAGTTCAAGGTGAAAAGGCTTTGGGTTAATGCTGAACCGAGGAACGGCTTTTCACTTGATGTGTATATTTCGTCTGACGCGGGAAACGAATCCGGCCCTTACTCCGTAACATTTGAGGCCGGAGGGCAGAAAACACAGCAAGTTAAACCCCAGGGCGGCAACAAGGGTAGGGACGTGTACTTACGAGTTGTTACGACTGATAAGATTAACGAGCTGCAGAGCTTTTCGCTGACCGTGATGCCGAAGGCGGTGAAATAGTGCCTATCGTCCCTTTAAAGCGCATAAGTTATGAAGATGGAGCAGATGCCCGCCGCTTGATCGATATTCTAAACCATAATTTTAGACTGCTAGAATGGTTGCTGTCCGGGCGTTTTGATAAGGTTAATCTGGGTATTACGGATCTGAGCGGAGATGTGTTTTTGGAGTTCGACGCTAAGGGACTGATCAATCCATGTGATTTCGCATTTAAAAACAACTATGCCACTGAACCGTACGTCTTTTTAGGAGTTACGAGTAATGACCCCAGCGCGTTTGCGCAGCCGTTTTCTATTATTGCTTCGCATCTAACCGCTTTGGACAGTAACAATGTGAAGTATTACCTTGGAGTGAGGGCCACAATCGCTGGAAATTATCCTACCGGCGGGAACCACAAAATCACGATGCTGGCCATTTGCACGGACAAGATTGCTGAGGCTCCGACTTCGTAGAGGGGATTGCTATGGTCAAAGAAGGTTACTACATTCCAGTTTTGAACTATCACCGGATAAGTCCTGACGAATGGTACTACAATAATACCGCTCAGTTTGAGGCGCACCTAGTTTACCTTCAACAAAACGGTTATACGACTATCGTGCTGGATAAGTTTTATCAGTATTTCAAAGGACTACTGACAGAGGAGCAGATGCCGCGTAAGCCAGTTGCTATTACCGACGACGACGGTTTGCGGTGCGTTTACGAATATGCTTATCCCCTTTTTAAGAAGTACGGGGCCACTTTTACGTTTTTCCTCGTCACCTCCGAGATTAGCTGGCCCCACACTCCGGCAGACCGCAAAGGATCGTATTGTTGCTGGGATGAAATACGGGAAATGGTTAATGGATGCGGTATGATGATTGGCGTTCACTCCTATATGGGGCACCATTGGGGGCCAGCGAATGACGCCGGGGACAACTGTGGGGCTCTAGCGCAGCCTCTGTACAAGCCTAACGGGATAGCTCCTTTGAGCGATGAGTGGCTGAGGAACTACTCGCGGTACTGTGCTTTTCCGTTTGCGGGCACCACGTATAACTACGTAACCGGAGAGCTGCTGCCGGTAACTGCGTGGTTTACTATCACCGCTTCTCAGTCTATTACCATATCTGCCATTTGGCTTAAACTGGCCGTGCCTGTGCCGTCAGACACCTGGTACGACGCATCGGTGGATATTTACATCAACGATACCCTCGTCAAATCCGGCTGGCGCATCCCCAGGTGGGAGGAAGTTACCGGGTACATGACGTGGTTGATGAATATGTGGTGCAAGATACCTTTGGACACGCCGGTTGCCGTTGGAGCAGGAGAAGCCGTTACGGTGAAGTTTGTGACTACAAACCCTCACTCTTTCCGGGCCGAACACCGCCTGTTTTTCGACTACATTCCGGGAATGGAAGCCAATATGTTCACAACTGGTTGGAGCGGAGACTATGAACCGAACCCTTCTGGAATAGCGTCCTACAGCGGCTATCCGCTGGTTGTGCTTAGCGATGGCACCGGTTCATATGAAAGCGAAGCCGAGTTTAGAGCAAGGGTGAAGGAGGATTACCAGAAAGCCAAGTTGCTTATCGAGACCTACGCGGGGAACTGCGTCCAGATGCGCTACGAAAGAAATGTCGAGGCGGATGTGATTGATCCTATCGACGAAGTTCCTTTCTGCGGCGCAGTGAAGTATGTTGAATCGGTAGAAACAATAACCGACGCCCAGGGTAATGTGATTGACGTGATATATCATTATTACTTTTCGCGCATACGTTGCGAGCTGGACGTTGTGCTGGACAGCGGTGGAACCTTCAACGGGATAAGGGTGAGCGCTTCGCCGCGCCGTAGGGTCGGTTGGTATAAGTGCTTGGTTGACGTTTACGTGGACGGCACGCTGGTAGCTAGTAGGGTTGAACCGCAATGGGACGAAAGTCAGTTCTTTATACCTTTCGATAATCCTATAACACTAAGTGCTGGACAACACACTATCACAGTGCAGACTTTAAATCAAACGTGGGTTTGGGACGGTAATCAGTATATCGAAGGGCATGCTGTTATCTTAGTGGGAATTAAGGAGTACACGTATTATTGGGACGAGCAAACTAAGACGGGCACACCACCGGACCAGTGGGTTTATAGGGTTCGCTGGTATGATGACCAGGGACGGTTGATAAACAAGAGTACTCATGCTCCTTACATTGAATTCTGCGAAGAAATTAACTCTTACCCCAGTGGCAAATACGAACCCCCAAACGGTATTTGGGTTTATGCTTATCCCTTTGGCATGTACAGTGAGCCGCTAATCGAGGAGCTAAAAGCCCAGGGGGTAGCCCAAATGTTCACCATTGAGGCCAACAGATTTGACCCGCGCCCTGTTGCTAATCCGGCTTGTGTTACCAGGTTCGAAGAAACTCCGAGGCTTTCTATGTATAACGACAACTTCGTGGCTGCTGCTAATCCTGGCTTGAGTTCGGCAGATGCTTTCCCTGTTTACTTAACAACTCTCACTATGGAGCGTTTCTCGTATTACCGTGACAGGTTACCTCCCCTTCGGGTTGTTGCTGCTTATGAACTATGGATTGAGACAATTCCTGTTTCCCACGATTTGCTTTTACAGATTGACAAACTCGATATGGTAATTTTCGATGCTTACAACTTAGACAGACAAGGTAATATCGGTGGAGGGTACTCGCAGGAAGCCAAAGACCTTGTGAAGCAAAAGAACAGGCTCGCCCTAGTCATGTTTGGTAATTTCAATCCAGAGATAGGAGAATTCGACCCTGAGATAACTCGATATGTCTTCAACAATAGTTCCTCAGCTATATCTGCGATTCTGAATAGGTTAAACGTTGAAGGCTGGGACGGCTGCGCCATAGACTTTGAGGATGTATACCCGGAGGACCGAGAACTAGCTACTCAATTTTTCAGGCAGTTAGCTTTAGCCCTGCATACCAACCAACCTTATAAGTTGCTCCTAGTTGCTGCGCCTTATCCTTTCAATAACAGCCCGACGGGCGTGTGGGACAAGTGGTTTGACTATGTGGAGATAGGAAAGGTTGCTGATTATGTTTCTCCTATGACCTATCTTGACCACGGCCCGTGGAGCCCACCTGGGCCGATTTGTGATTACTCTACTTTCGTCAAAAACTACAAGGAGATAATCAAGATGATATCAGCTCGCAAGGTGCTGGTCGGTCTCCCACTGTTTGGTTGCATGTGGTTGCCTAACAAAGAAAGTGCAGAAAAGAACCCTTTGGAAATAACGGCGTGGGGATTTGAGAATATGCTAGTGCCTTATTTCGATGCTGTCTCTAAGGAGGCTGTGATTAACAAGGACGGAGTTGGTGTGGCTTATATGCCTACGCCGTCTGGGTTAGCTATGCGAATGGAAGAGGTAGCGAAGTTAGGGTGTGGTGGAGTGGCTTTTTGGCGGCTTGGCACAGCGGATGCAAACTATTTTAAGCCCTGGGCTGGCTTTGCTGCGCGCAAGATGGCATCACGCTATTATTTAGAGATAGTCTAAGGAGGTGATATTTATGACTTCAGGCGAAATCTTGACTTCGATGGAGAGCAGACAGTGGCAGTTTACAGTCAGTAGTACTAATGACTATTGCGATATTGAAATACCGCCGCAAACGGATGTTGCCCATTGTTTGAGTCTGATAGTCGTATTCTTTACCGGTGCCTTGACCACACGGCTTGGTATCTATGTAAAGGACGGCAATAAGTTCATTTTCAAATATTTTACCAACGATAACATCGTTATACCATTTTCGCCTCCTTTAAAAGGAACAAAGGGGAATAGTATGCTTATAAGCGCTGATCCATCGGGTGATCCCAACATTACCTGTAATGTATGCGTTTTGGGATTTGACCTGTACTCGTGATAAGGGGTGTAGGCAATGGCCTTAGATTTAGAGCCCCTGACACAGCGGGCAGCTCAAGAAACCGGGGTTCCCGCCGATTTGCTTAAAGCCGTAATACAGATCGAAAGCGGCGGCAACCCTTATGCCAAGTCTCCTGCCGGTGCTGTCGGGTTAATGCAGTTAATGCCCAGCACTGCTAAAGCACTTGGTGTCAACCCGTTGGATCCGGCACAGAACGTTCTGGGTGGTACCAGGTATTTAAAACAGCAGTACGACCGCTTCGGTAACTGGGACCTGGCACTCGCTGCATACAACGCTGGTCCCGGTGCAGTGCAGAAGTACGGCGGCATCCCGCCGTACAAAGAGACGCAGGCCTACGTGCGCAAGGTAAAACAACTCTGGGGCGGCGATACTACCGTCAGTAGAGGAGAGACTGCGTTTCAGCCGACGGGACGACAGACACCCAACCTCAGCGGTGCGGTGCTACCCGCAGTACAAGCGTCTCAACAAGGAGGTAGAAACATGGCCGACTATGTCTGGGCTAGGGAAGTTGATCCCAATGCGATGTGGGACCCTGAGAACAGGACGGTAACGGTCCTTGGCCGGACTTACAAGCCTGGTGAGTATTACCTGGAAAACGGCAGAGCCTATATTCCTAACCCTGTGCCAGAAGGCTACCAGTGGGTTAGGAGCTACTTTGCGCCGGGTCAGGTTTCTTACGACGAAAAGACGCGGATGATAAACCTCCCTGGTGGCTTGAGTATTCCTCAATCCCAACTCATTACCATAGGCGGTAGAACTTACGCCCCGGCTTCCCAGCTGGCTCAGGCTTACCAGACCTACGCGGCGACCTATAAGCCCCCGGAACCGACGGCGGAGGACGTTAAACGCAAGAGCGACGCCATGATGCAGGTTTACAGTCCGCTGATGGAGGCCGTCAGGTCGCGGTTGAACCTCAACCTGAAGAATATCCAGGCGCAGGCTGACCAGCAGCGGCGGCTGGCGGAAGCCGCTTACCAGACGGCGCTGGCAAATACGCAGCGTAAGGAAACTGCCGATTGGAACAGGATTGTGAAATCGGCCCTCACCAGGGGCCTTGGTGCTTCCCCACTGACTTCCTACGAGCAGCGCAAGGTAGTGGAGGCTTACGCCCCCGAGTACCAGCAGCTTGAAACGAACCGGGCTGCACAACTGGCCAACATAGCTTCCCAGGCGGCGCTTTCCGCCGAAGAGCTGGCAATGCAGGGCCGGGAACTGGAAGCGCAGTGGGCCAGCCAGATAGCGCAGTACGCATATAACGCTTTACAGTCCGATGCGGCGGAGCAGAAAAAGGCCGTGCAGAATCTGGCCGATTATTTTGCCGCGTTATCCGAAAGCCAGGCGAAGGCACAACAGGAAGCGGCAAAGCTGGCGTGGGAAAAGGAAAAGGCTTATTTGCCGTATATGTATGCGCCTAAAGAGGCATTATTACCATACGAGTTAGGACCCACGCCTTATCAGCAGCAATATTTGGCGCAACAATTACAGAAGTTGCAAAGCGCAAACCAGAAACTCAGCCCGACTGAATACGCAACCGACGTGAAACAAAAAGTCACCGCCGGGGTGCAGGCAGCGTTAGACGAACTATGGAGGCAATTCCCGCAGGGGCCTTCCTATACGGCAGTTAGGGAAAAGGCGCAAGGAGCATTGAATAGAGCTAAAGCCGATATGGTAAGGGCCGGATTAAGCAAAAAAGATATAGACGATATGATTGAATCGCTTAAGGAGTACACATCCGCAGTAACTGGCGTGCCTCTTAACGAACTTGGTTTTTCTGCAACAACTGGAAAACTTCTTGCTGATTAGGAGAGATCGAAATGCCGCTCAAACCCTTTGAAATTGACCTGGAAGCGTACAGAAAAATAGGGCGCGAAGGCGTAGAAAAGTACAGGCAGCAGATGGAAGAAGAGGCCCGGCAGGCGGAGGCGCTGGCGAGGGCTTTGGAAGAAAGCGAAAGAAAAAAGGCCCAACTTAAAGCGCGTCCCTGGTGGCAGAAGGCAATAGATATCCTTCCGGGAGAACAGTTCAGGACGCCGGCGGTTCCGGCAGCGCCATCCCTGCCGGAAGCCCCTTCCCTGCCGGCTGTAGTAACCAGGTTCCTCGACACGTTCAAAAAGGCCAGCGAGGACCTCGCCTGGCAGAAGGCTCACCCGATCAGCGAAGAAGAGCTTCAGAGGCGGCTTGGGATTGAGGGTCCGCAGTTGCCCCGCGAAGAGCTGGAAAGGGAATTGGGCACAAGGTCGGTGCTGGATACGCTGGCCTTGCTGGGCGCGGGGCCGCTTGCCAGGGGCGTTTCCCGGATTATCCCTAAAGCAACCAGGCCGGTGACCGCTGCGGCGCAGAAAGCGGCTGAAACTTTCCGGGCGCTGCCCAGACCGGCGCAGACCGCCGCCAAAATCGCCGGGGGGATCGGGGCGGGCGCGACCGCCGAAGAAATGATCCGGGGTGCTGTCGTTCCCAAAGCCAAAGAGCAGACCCTGCCGGCCAAACTTGGGGCAAGCCTGCGGGCAGGGTTTGGCGATGTCCTTGCCGCCACTGGTTCCGTCGCCAAAATGCTAAAGCAGGAGAGTATAGGCGAAAAGCTGCAGCGGGCCGGTGAAGCGGTAAGAGCAGGATTTGAATCCCAACCCGTTGAGTTCAGTTGGAAGTCATTCTTTGACCCGGACTGGTACGCTGTGAACGTGGCCAGGTCTGTTCCCCTGACGCTTTCTCTTATCCCTGCTATGTACCTGGGGTACAAAACCGGCGGTAAACTGGGTGCCAGAATTGGCCTGGGACCGTTCGGGAGGGCCATTCTCAGCTCTCTGACCGGTGCTGCCGCTTCCCGCCCGCTGGAGTCCGCTTTTGAAGCTGCTGCTACTTACGAAGAACACCTGGCGAAAAATCCTGGTGACGTTACAGGTGCGGAGAGGGCAGCGAATAGTGTCTTTTGGAAAAATATGTCCCTCATGGGTTTGGATGCTGCTCAACTGGCTGCCGCCTTTGCCCCTGTTCAACTTAAGCCCGTTTCTCGGTTAAGTAATGCGATCTTTGGGGCCGCCGGGCCACGTATGTCAACCGTGCTTAAAGGGGCAGCAAGGGCTATGGGCGCTGCTGCCCCGGAAGCTCTTGAAGAAGGGTTACAAGAGGCGTTCCAGCGTCAAGCCCTTGGCGAACCCGTTACCTTCGACGCCAAGATGAAAGAAGCGATGGCCATTGGTGGGCTGTTCGGCGCGGGTATGGGTGGCGTGGGCAGCATTGTAGAGCATATCCGGAAAAGGACGCTCGAAAAACTCTCGCCAGAACTGCGCGAAGAAGTAACTGCTAAGGCTAAGGAAAACGCCAAAACCATGCCTCCCGAGAAGGCCGTAGAGCAGGCGTTTGACGAGGTAATGGCAGATGAAAAAAAGAAGGCCGAAGTGGAGAATGCTGTCGAAAAAACCGTTGACGAACTGGACAAGACGATAAAGAGAGCGACGGCAAGTCAGGCTAGAAAGAAGACGGTTCGGGCCGCAAAGCCGGAGGCTGAATCTGTCGTTGCGCCTGTCGAGCCCACAACTGCTCAGGCAGAAGCGCAGCCGGCCCGCGAACCGTGGCAAATGACAAAAAAAGAAATAACGATTGAGCATCCTATAGTGGATCAGTTCTTAGAAGCTAAAAGAAATGGGCAAACAACAGCCAATACTTTAGGAGAATACCATAAGGAACAGGTACAGAAAGCTCTTAAA
>Ga0209204_1001404_pt1 | contig 22586 bp, 12 predicted proteins | sample AD_JPNMR2_MetaG_FD_184425 | JGI IMG/M metagenome (GOLD analysis project Ga0209204, IMG submission 184425) | Active sludge microbial communities of municipal wastewater-treating anaerobic digesters from Japan - AD_JPNMR2_MetaG (SPAdes) (version 2) | ecosystem: Engineered > Bioreactor > Anaerobic...
ATCTGTTTCTAATACTATATAATTAAGACCAATATTTTCAATTATTTTTGACAACTTCGAATTCTTAAAAGTCAAAATGCCATTAATTCCTATTTTGAACTTATCAAAATTCAATATTTTTTCTGCCTCTTCTATTGTTCCTGCAAAGCTATGAAAAATACCTGATAGTTTGGTACCTTTATAAGAAGAAAGTGCATTTATTGTTTCTTCAAATGAATTCCTTATATGTACTAAAATAGGTAATTCATATTTAATAGCCCATTCAACTTGCTGACAAAAAGCTTCTTCCTGTTCTTTATAAAATTTTTTATCCCAATACAAATCAATTCCTATTTCACCAATAGCAATATATTTTCTTTGCTGCAATTCTGATTTTATTACTTCCAATTCTTCCTTAAAATTTTCTTTTACACTGGTAGGATGTAAGCCAATAGCTGCAAAACAATAATCACGTTCTTCTTTTTCTACTTGATGTACACGCGGCAAAGTACTGCTGTCGATGTTGGGCAAAATAATATATTGAACACCAATATCTTTTGCTCGTTGAATTACTTCTTTTCTATCCTCATCAAATTCTTCGAGATAAATATGTGAATGTGTATCAATCAATTTCTAAAAATTCATTATTCCCATTCTATGGTAGCTGGAGGTTTGGAACTTATATCGTACACTACTCGATTAATTCCTTTTACCTTGTTGATAATGTCATTGGATACTTTAGAAAGAAATTCGTAAGGTAATTGAGCCCAGTCGGCTGTCATAGCATCAGTAGAAGTTACTGCACGTAAAGCTACCACATTTTCATAAGTTCTTTCATCGCCCATTACGCCAACTGATTGAATGGGAAGTAGAATGGCACCCGCTTGCCACACTTTATCATACAAATTCCATTCTTTTAAATTTTTGATAAAAATATCATCTGCCTCTTGCAATATCTGAACTTTTTCTGGTGTCACTTCGCCTAATATTCTTACTGCTAATCCAGGACCAGGAAAAGGATGTCGCTTGATAAATTGATGCATCATACCCAATTCAATTCCTACTTTACGTACTTCGTCCTTAAAAAGCAATCGCAAAGGTTCACAAAGTTTTAAGTCCATTTTTTCAGGCAAACCTCCCACATTGTGATGAGATTTAATGGTATTTCCTGAGGGCGACATTGATTCAATTACATCTGGATAAATTGTGCCTTGAGCCAGCCATTTAACACCTTCAATTTTTTTTGCCTCTTCATTAAAAACTTCTATGAATTTTGCTCCGATAATTTTTCGTTTTTGTTCTGGATCGGTAATTCCTTTCAAAGCAGAATAAAACCTATCCTTTGCATCTACTCCAATAACATTCAATCCCAAATGCTGATATTCTGACAAAACTTCTTCAAATTCATTTTTTCTCAATAAACCGTGATCCACAAAAATGCAAGTCAGATTTTTCCCAATAGCTTTGCTCAACAACATAGCAGTCACGGATGAATCAACACCGCCTGAAAGCCCCAAAATTACCTTGTCATTGTTAAGTTGTTTTTTCAATTGTTCAATTGTAGATTCAACAAAGGATGTAGGTGTCCAGTCACGTTTACATCCACAAATATCCAGAAAATTTTCAAATAATAACATTCCATTGACAGTATGATGAACTTCAGGATGAAATTGAACACCCCAGATTTTTTTACCCTTTACCCGATAAGCTGTTATTTCTAAATCAGGTGTACTGGCAATTTTTATAAAATCTTTTGGTAATTCAGTAATAGAATCACTATGTGACAGCCAGACTTGTGAACCTGAAGGAAAATTTCGAAATAACGGGTCATTTGTATCTATGTAGGAAAGCACTGCTCGTCCATATTCGCAATTATGGGTAGCTTCTACTTTTCCTTTATAACTTTCTACAATAAGTTGAGCTCCATAACAAATTCCTAAAATAGGAATGTCTTGGGGTAAGGTATGCAAATCAATCTTAAATGCTTTCGGCTCATACACTGAGAAGGGACTTCCTGATAAAATAATACCTTTTATATCTTTTGTATTTTTAGGAAATTTATCATAAGGAATTATTTCACTAAAAACGTTCAACTCACGCAGACGACGAGCTATTAATTGAGTAGTTTGAGAACCAAAATCAAGAATAACAATCTTTTCCATATATTTTTAATAGATTCAAACTTTGATAAAAGTTATGCAAAAGTAAAAACAATGTTGTATTTTTACAAACAAATAATGAGAGTTTTTTATTTTATTATTAGTGACTTATTTTTAACAATTTTAGAACAAGTAGAAAGAAAAACCCAAGACCATCCTTTCTTAACAAAAAAGAAGGAGATATGGAAACATTTCAAGAAATTATAAATAGAAATAAACCTGTGCTGGTAGATTTTTTGCTACCTATTATGAACTTTTAAAATAAATGTCTTTTTTATCTTTTTTTCCTGAAAAATTCTTGTATCAAATTTTTACATTCTTCTGATAATATTCCCGATGTGACTTCGGTTTTGGGGTGTAAAGCCTGAGGTGAAAAAATGGTATAACCTCGTTTTTCATCAGAAGTTCCATACACAATTCTTCCAATCTGTGACCAGCCCAGTGCCCCAGCACACATTACACACGGTTCAACCGTTACATATAATGTGCAGTCCATTAAATATTTACTCCCTAAATAATTAGCTGCCGAAGTAATTGCTTGCATTTCTGCATGAGCAGTAACATCTATCAATGTTTCTGTCAAATTATGAGCTCGTGCAATGATTTTTCCTCCACACACAATGACTGCACCAATGGGAACCTCATTTTTTTTCGCAGCTTCTTTTGCTTCTACCAGTGCCTGTCGCATAAAAAATATATCCTGATTTTCTTTCATTTTTAAAATTAAAAAGAAATTGAATTTACAAACGAAATTTAATTATCAAAATTAAAATCATTTTTAACTGAAACAATTATTTTGTGATTTTATTTTATTGTTTCAGAAAAGTTATAACTTTGTTTTTTAAAATTAATTTTAAGACTCTTTTTAAGAATAAAAAATTTTATGAAATCAAAGTTGTTAACGCTATTTTGTTTATTTTTCTCTCTCATCATTTGGGCTGTTCCACCAGCAGGTTATTATACTTCATCTACATTGGATGGGAAAAATACAAACAATTTGCAAATAGCTTTTCAGGCTATTATCACCAATGGACATAGTGTGACATCTTATGATGGCTTATGGAATGCATACAAAACAACTGATATAAATCCTTCAACAGGTAAAATTTGGGATATATATTCCAATAATTGTAACTTTACTTGGGGTAATGATCAGTGTGGAAACTACAGTAAGGAATGTGATTGTTACAATCGTGAACATACTACTCCACAAAGTTGGTTTAATGGTGCTTCTCCCATGTATTCTGATTTATTCAATGTTTATCCTACCGACGGTTACGTAAACAATAAAAGAAGCAATTATCCTTATGGAGAAGTCGGATCTGCTACTTATACTTCTGGTAATGGGAGCAAATTGGGTACTTCCAATTTTTCAGGTTATAATGGAACTGTTTTTGAACCGATTGATGAATATAAAGGCGATTTAGCCCGTACTTATTTTTACATGGCTACTCGTTATGCCGATCAATGCGGAACATGGACAAATGGGAATGGTTCAGTCGTCTATACTTCTACTCTTGGACTTACTTTTTATGCTATCAACTTATTTTTGAAGTGGAGTCGTGAAGATCCTGTCAGCCAAAAAGAAATTGATCGCAATGATGCGGTGTATAGTATTCAAAACAACAGAAATCCTTTTATTGATTTTCCTGGGTTGGAAGAATATATTTGGGGAAATAAAACATCTGAACCTTTTTATGTAAATAACACTACTGTGGTCAAACCAACTGTAAATTCGCCTGTGGTATCAAATATTACTGCTTATAGTGCTACTTTGGGAGGCACAGTTATTTCTGATGGTGGAGGGACAATTACTGAAACCGGTATATATTATAGTACAACGAACGGTTTTGCTGATGGCGATGGAATAAAAATTAGCACTACAACTCCAGTAAGTGGTGCATTTACAGTCTCGGTTGTTAATCTTATACCTTCTACTACGTATTATTTTAAAGCTTATGCTACAAATAGTGCAGGGACAGGTTTTTCAGAACAAGCAAGTTTTACCACTAAAAATCCTTCTACCGATATTCAATCAGAAATTATTTTAGGGAATCCTGTGCCTTCAGGAGCAACATTTGATTATGGTAAAGTGAGTAATAATGCTACTAAATCATTTTTTATCAAGACAAAAAATCTTATAGGAGATCTTTCTGTAATTGTTTCTGGTGAAATGTTTAGTGTTTCTACAAATATTATTTCCAAAACAGATGCTGATGCAGGTTACACACTTTACATATATTATCAGCCGACCGAAAGCGGTTTTCACTCAGGAAGCGTAACAATTTCTGGTGGAGGATTGCCTGCTGATTTTATTATTCGACTGACAGGTTCAAGGTAACTTTATTAAAAAATGCGAGCATATTATATTTGTTAACTCAATAGTAAAAAAATAGTTCAAGCATAAATTTAAAAAGTAAGGTAAGGATGAAATTTATCAAGAAAATTTTTAAAACGTTCAAAAAGATTATATTGAATAAATATATCCTTGTTTTTTTACTTTTTATGGTATATTTTATCTTTTTTGATAAGCATAATTTAATTTCCCGATGGCAAATTTATCAAAAAAATAAGCAGTTAGAAAAGGAATTAAATTATTATAAAAAAAAGATAGAGGAAGACAAGTTGAAATTGTATGAATTAAAATCGAGTGATGAAAATTTAGAAAAATTTGCTCGTGAGCGGTATTATTTCAAAAAAGATAAGGAAGACATCTTTGTTTTACCATAGAATTGTTTAAGAACAAACATGACGACTAAACGAAAATAATATTTTATTAAATGCAGAAAATCACGGTCATTATTTTGTTTGTAAAAAACTTCATCTGCCTTTAATGAGAAAAATTTCTTCCTTTATTAAAAAATGACATCAATTTAGTAAACTCGTAATCATTAACTTATACAGACATTTCATGAAATGTTTCTATTTTGAACTTCAAACTCGTGGCTAAATTCTGTATCCCATACGTCGTTAGATGTTTCGCAAAGCGTCTAACTCGAAACTATCTCTCTAATTTTGTTTTTTTAAAAAATGGTAGTTTCATTTTTATGCCTCCATATCCTGAAGCTAATAGGATTAAAAATCCTATGCCATCACCGACAGGAATAGGAGGTCCCACAGGATCACCACCGGGATCAGTGCCTCCTGAATTGGGAGTATCATCATTTACTAACTGACGATGCAAAGTTGAAGGGGTATTGTTTGAAAAAGGTTCAACCAGGTTCACAGAAGAAGATAAACCACTTCCTTCACTTCGATTGGAATTGGAATTAGATTGCCGACCCGATGAAAGACCTGCCATTAAACCTATTCCTAAATTTCCACCACCATTACTAACAGGATCGGGCGATATAATATTCTGACTGTATAGAGCTCCTGAGGAATAATTCTCCATTCCTGCTGCCACCGAGTTATTGACGTTCACTTTTACGTGAAGAGGCGTATAACTGACCATAGGTGTTACAGAATTGTTCCTAAAATTACTGCTATTTGTCCTTTTTTGAGAAGAGAAAGTAGCAACAGGTAATTCTTTCTCCTTTACATTGGCTAAATAATAAACGTTATCATTCTCTTTTAATATTTTTTTCAAACCATCATTGGTCATCTCTTGGGGAAAGAAAAAGAAAATACTTCCCCACAACAATAAGGAAACAAAAAAACTACCTGTCAATATTTTTTTTGTATGCTTATTCATTAGCGAATGATAATTTTCTTAATCGTTTTTTCATTCTGTGTGGAAACTTTTACTACATAAACTCCTGTGGTTAAATCATGAGGAGACATCTGAATGGTTTGGGACTGCATGGGAAAATTTTCCACCATTCGACCACTTAAATCATAAATAATCGCTTGTCCTTCTTCTTTGCTTCTGTTTTCCAAGCCTATCCTTTTATCTAATGGGAAAATACGCAGCCATTCTTTGTCATTTCCTCCTTCTGCACCATTCAAACTGGCAATAATTTTAAACCGTTGTTGAATACCTGTTCCACTCTTGTTTGTAAACGTATAAACGGTACTATCTGAAGCGATCTCTATAATTTTTTTTGCTATCTTATCATACAAATAAAGAGAAGTGTAACGCTGTTGCAAGTTTTGGGAATGAATTTCAAGAGAATAAACCTTGTTGTTTTCACCTTGAAAACCAATAGCCGTACCATTCATATCTTCAACCGAATTCACCTGATAAATGATACCATTTTCTTCTTCTGAAAACAATGCAGGCACACCTTCACCTGGTAGGATTTTTGGTCCATCCCAGCCATTATCAAAAGAACGAGTACAATTTGGTTCATTGAATAGCCACATGCGATCTACTGTAATACTGTCTGTTTTCAAATCAATTCTTACAAATTGCTTCTCGGCTGTTCTTTCCACTGCCTTTGCACGCTGCTGGGTAGTGTTTTTCATGGCTACGGAAGAATAAGAAATGGAAATGGTATTTCCTGACGAGCTGCTCATAGCTTTTACCAGAAATCCCTGCATGGAAGGAATTTGTCCCTGAATGCCACCTTGTCCGGCTTGATTTTGTGGAATTGCTGCATACGTGCCGGGATTGGTATTACTGGGAGAATGACTTGTTCCTCCACTATAAGTTTCCCAGTTGTTGTACGAACCAGTATTGTAAAGATAAACAGTAGCTTCCATATTACTGCCAAAGTTGATTTTGGTGATATCGATAGCTGCAGTATAGGAATTGCCAAATATATGTTGACCGGGATACAAAGCGGTAGTGGTGTAAGCCAATTCGCCGGAACTGAAATCCCTGTTTTCCAGAATTCCTTGCAAAGTATAAGTGGTAGCTGAAGATTGACAAATCTCATAACCCAAAAACGATTGAATCACATCGCTGTTTTCCAATTGTACCCAATGATTGGTAATATCGGTTCCCGTTTCATCCCATTTTCTGACAAAAGCACCGTAAAATGAAGGATCTGCTCTCAGGGAACGGAAAGGCAATCCAAAATATTGCCAGAAATACTTTTGATTCGTCGCTCCATTGGGATCAATCCATGCTTTGGAATACATTTCTACCGTAGCATACACTGGATGGTTGGCATCATTATGAAAAATCAGTGTACCTCCCGGAGTTGAAGAACCTCCCGACTTGATCTGAATCAAATTCGGATTCTGTGCATCGCTGATGGTAATCGTATTGTTTACCGTTAAAGATTTTCCAGCAGGAATAATTAATTTTTTATCTGTTTCATTAAGCAAGCTTCCTATTGTTCTATCCTGATCCAATTGCAAATCATTTATAGCAGCTGTTCCATAATTGTCGACTGTAGCATATTTTATATTTGCTTTTTCAGGGGGAATTTTACCTGCTGTCCAATTGGAAGTCGTTCCCCAATCTTTACTACTTGAAGAACCCATCCAGAAATTACGTATTTCACCCAATGCAAAGTATCTGTTTGAGCCAATAACATTAGAATTTGTTACGCCATATGTTCCAGGTGTGCCTCCAAGTGATGTGTAAAGTCCATTAACTGTTTGACTTCCGGTTATAACTTCATAAGGGGCAATAGGTGTAGGTCTGGAAACAGAAATCGAACTATTAGTAAAGCTGCCTGTAGTAGACATTGCCCAATATTCTGTATCGCTTAAAGAAAAAAGAGTATTATCAGCCGTTCCACCAGGACCAGGGGTTTTTGCCTCTATGGTAACCGTTGGAGCGGTTCCTCCTGTAGTAGGATTAACTAGTATCAGGGGTAAATAGGAAGTGCCAGCTCCCACTGGAAAAGCATAGCTGCTCCCTGAAGAAAGATTCGCAGGTAATGATCTATTTAAAGGACCATTAACAAAAGCCGAAGAACCCCCTCCAGAGACTGCACCAACAGCCGTATTAGTAACAGACAACAAATTAGTGGAAGTGGTATTTACTATTCCTGATGTCAACGTAAGTGTATTAGTTACAGTGGTTGGTTGTTGGAGGGTAACGGTATTGCTGCCAGAAGAACCGGTATTGTTGATCGTCAAATTGTAAAAAGAAGTGGACGAGCTTCCTCCAATTGTTTGAGCTGATGTACCATTGAAGATAACAGTAGAAGAGCCGCCAGAATAAATAGCATTGTTGGTAAAATTTCCTGCAACTGAAATTGTTCCATTTAACGATTTTGTACCAGTAACTTTATCACCGGACAAAGTTAAATTATAATAATTCGTTACAAAAATTGGTTGAGCATCAGTTCTATAATAATCTACCGTCGCGCCAGTGCCAGTTAAAACAATGTTTCTAGTTGCTCCCCCATCACCTGAAAAAGAGAAAATAGGGTCAGCGATTGTTCTTAAAGTTGGAGAAGAATTTCCTAACTTGAAAGTAACAATATTACTGCTTTGGTCAGCATGAAGAATTATAACACCACTTATTGAAATTGTTCCACTTTCTTGTATGAAAGTTCCATCACAATATCCACTTGGGTTAGTATATTTAGTAGTAATGTTAATAGTCTGGTTAAGAGTTATTTGGGAAATGCTAGTAGTAAGAGTATGTGTGTAACGCACATTGTCGCCTGAAGAGGGAGCCGTATTATTTCCACAACGCAAAGAACCGTTGCAGTTTAATGTACCATCACCAGAAATGGTTGCCGAAACATCAGCATTTGAAGCATTACATAAAATTACATCTCCTTCTACTGTAAGGGTAATACCATTATTAACTGTCAAAGTTCCAAGATTTCCTGTGGTAGCTGTACTAAAAGATAAAGAACCACATTGGGCATCTGCAGTGACAGTTACTGTATAACCCCGTTCAATATATACAGTGCTTCCTGCTCCGGGAACGCCCGCACCTGGTGACCCTCCTGAAGTAGCTGACCACGTTGAAGCGGAATTCCAATTACCATTGTCAACTGCATAAAAATCAGCTTTCAATTGAGAGGTTCCTACAATATTTGATAGCAAAATAAAGAAAAAAAATTTCTTATATTTCATCCGTAAATAATTATTAAATTAAACAATATCAGCATATTGAAAAACAGATAAGGAGTTAAAATTTCATCCGCGAACTCGAAGTTCATGTGTTTGTGCTTATCTGTTGATGTCAGTTTCATAAGCGGGGGTTAACCACCAGTAAAAAACGACCTTTTGCTTTTCTTTATGCTACTTTTTCTATTTTATATCCGTGCTCTTTTAGTTCTCGTTTCAAATACTCCAAACGGTTTTTCTTTTTTCGTTCTGCCAAATATTCGTAACCAAGTTCCTTAAAAGCTTCTTTATTTTTTATTATGTGGTAAGATGCATAAAGGATCTTATGTCCTATCGCTATTAGTGCCCGTTTCTTACCATGACGTACAACCAAATTCTCGTATTTGGCCTTGTAAAAACTTTTCTTTGTGCGAGTGGCGCCCCATGCCAGTTCTGTAAGTGTTGCTTTCAGATGCTTGTTCCCTTGTCGTGTTCTTGAACTTTTTTTACCGGCACTCTCATTATTGCCGGGACACATACCTGCATGCGATGCTAAATGATGCTCGCTGGGAAAAACATCCATATCAACCCCTATCTCTGCCACAATGCCTATTGCGCCTTCTTTACCAACTCCCGGAATGGTTTGTAGAAGCTCTATTTCTTTCTCAAAATCTTTGATGTGCGTTTCTATTTCAGCATCAATTTCCGCAATCTGTTCTTCGACAGATTGTATATGCTTTTGCATGGACTTGAGTAAGAAACTCAGGTGTGGCGTAAGCCTTCCGTTAATCGCCTCTACTATTTGTTTGGGGGTAGCTTGCAGTTTTTTATGGTAACACTCCGATACAAGTTTTTCTAAATCTTTACGACCTTCTATCAGCCCATTGATTAAGTAGGTAGCAGTAACTCCTGATGTATCCGAAACAACTGATGAAAGTTTAATGTTTGCGTCTTCCAAAACCCTTATAATACGGTTCTTTTCTGATGCAACTGTGCCAACCAGTTTCTTCTTGTACCGATGCAAATCCCGTAATGCTTGTATGTTCTCGGGTGGAATGAAACTGCCTTTTAGTAAACCACTTATGAGTAACTTGCATATCCATTGACTATCTGCCTTGTCTGTCTTTCGTCCTGGCACATTCTTTATATGCCTTGCATTGACCACAAGCAGGTTTATAGGATACTCCCTAAGTATGTGTAATACAGGCTTCTAATAAATCCCGGTGCTTTCCATTGCTCCGTCGGTTACTTTTAATTTTTCTAACCACTCGCCCATTTCTTTCAAAGAACTTGTTGTTGTACCAAAAGTGCGGGTTTCTGTTTGGATACCCTTGCCCATTACTGTAGCTACTACAGTGTTGCGGTGTACATCCAGACCACAACCTCTCTCAATGACCTGTTCATATTCAATTGTTTGCTTTGCCATATCTTTTTTATTCAAAGATACAACATTCGCAACAAAATTTTCATACGTGTTTGTGCTTGGAATCTATCATGGGTGTTTCATGACAAATAGAAATTAAAAAGAAAAACGCTCTTAAAAGATGAAAAGAAATACTCTTATCAAGTATCCTGAGGTGAAGAATTTCATTTAATTTTTCATTTAATTTTTTTCCTAATTTTAAACAATTTTTTTCAACAAATGTTCACTAAATTCCAATATTGTATAATTTTTTTATAATTTACTCCGCCTCATTAAAGGTAAACGTTAGATTGCTCGTTTACTTCATTTTTATATTCTTTTATTTTTTTGTCATCCATTTTCTTATTCAAAGTTTTATCAATAATTAATTTTTGTAATGCAATTTATTTAGTTAAAACATACTTGTGAAAACTTATTAAGTATCATAGCAATATTTTTATGCAGGGAAAAATTTTAACCAATGTTTCAACATTGACATAAATTTGTGCACTCAAAGGGTTTCTTTTTGTTCTTTTATGTGAATTGAAGATAACCAGTTGATCATTATTTTTTTAACATAATTTTTCAAATAGATTTTAATTTATATTGATCAAGCTATTCCTTCTCCTACATATAAACCCATTACAGATAAAATAGTATAAGCTTTTTTCCATGAAAAAGTACTAATTACACAGGTAATTAAATTTTTAAAGTTTAGATAAAATAATTTTTTTGTTCCAGTTTATTTTTATTTATTAGAATTTATCATATATTGAACATTATTTATGTTTTTTGTAAACATACAAAAAATTTCAATAAAAATAGATGATTCAAACGAAAATAATAATATTTTTTGGGGTGTACAAGAAACTTATTAAAGTATGTGTAAAATACTGATTAGCATAACCTTTTATTTCATTTTCTTAAAGTTCAAAAAATGTGAAAGATTTTAGAAAAGTTCAAATAATCGATTGAACATTCACTGTTTGCAAGTTCATATAAAATATCACTATTAACCGACAAAAATCAGAATTTGTTGGTTTTAATCAAAAGAATTCCTCGAGGCTTGCCTCGGGGTTATTCATTCTCGATGGCAAATTTATCAAAAAAATAAGCAGTTAGAAAAGGAATTAAATTATTATAAAAAAAAGATAGAGGAAGACAAGTTGAAATTGTATGAATTAAAATCGAGTGATGAAAATTTAGAAAAATTTGCTCGTGAGCGGTATTATTTCAAAAAAGATAAGGAAGACATCTTTGTTTTACCATAGAATTGTTTAAGAACAAACATGACGACTAAACGAAAATAATATTTTATTAAATGCAGAAAATCACGGTCATTATTTTGTTTGTAAAAAACTTCATCTGCCTTTAATGAGAAAAATTTCTTCCTTTATTAAAAAATGACATCAATTTAGTAAACTCGTAATCATTAACTTATACAGACATTTCATGAAATGTTTCTATTTTGAACTTCAAACTCGTGGCTAAATTCTGTATCCCATACGTCGTTAGATGTTTCGCAAAGCGTCTAACTCGAAACTATCTCTCTAATTTTGTTTTTTTAAAAAATGGTAGTTTCATTTTTATGCCTCCATATCCTGAAGCTAATAGGATTAAAAATCCTATGCCATCACCGACAGGAATAGGAGGTCCCACAGGATCACCACCGGGATCAGTGCCTCCTGAATTGGGAGTATCATCATTTACTAACTGACGATGCAAAGTTGAAGGGGTATTGTTTGAAAAAGGTTCAACCAGGTTCACAGAAGAAGATAAACCACTTCCTTCACTTCGATTGGAATTGGAATTAGATTGCCGACCCGATGAAAGACCTGCCATTAAACCTATTCCTAAATTTCCACCACCATTACTAACAGGATCGGGCGATATAATATTCTGACTGTATAGAGCTCCTGAGGAATAATTCTCCATTCCTGCTGCCACCGAGTTATTGACGTTCACTTTTACGTGAAGAGGCGTATAACTGACCATAGGTGTTACAGAATTGTTCCTAAAATTACTGCTATTTGTCCTTTTTTGAGAAGAGAAAGTAGCAACAGGTAATTCTTTCTCCTTTACATTGGCTAAATAATAAACGTTATCATTCTCTTTTAATATTTTTTTCAAACCATCATTGGTCATCTCTTGGGGAAAGAAAAAGAAAATACTTCCCCACAACAATAAGGAAACAAAAAAACTACCTGTCAATATTTTTTTTGTATGCTTATTCATTAGCGAATGATAATTTTCTTAATCGTTTTTTCATTCTGTGTGGAAACTTTTACTACATAAACTCCTGTGGTTAAATCATGAGGAGACATCTGAATGGTTTGGGACTGCATGGGAAAATTTTCCACCATTCGACCACTTAAATCATAAATAATCGCTTGTCCTTCTTCTTTGCTTCTGTTTTCCAAGCCTATCCTTTTATCTAATGGGAAAATACGCAGCCATTCTTTGTCATTTCCTCCTTCTGCACCATTCAAACTGGCAATAATTTTAAACCGTTGTTGAATACCTGTTCCACTCTTGTTTGTAAACGTATAAACGGTACTATCTGAAGCGATCTCTATAATTTTTTTTGCTATCTTATCATACAAATAAAGAGAAGTGTAACGCTGTTGCAAGTTTTGGGAATGAATTTCAAGAGAATAAACCTTGTTGTTTTCACCTTGAAAACCAATAGCCGTACCATTCATATCTTCAACCGAATTCACCTGATAAATGATACCATTTTCTTCTTCTGAAAACAATGCAGGCACACCTTCACCTGGTAGGATTTTTGGTCCATCCCAGCCATTATCAAAAGAACGAGTACAATTTGGTTCATTGAATAGCCACATGCGATCTACTGTAATACTGTCTGTTTTCAAATCAATTCTTACAAATTGCTTCTCGGCTGTTCTTTCCACTGCCTTTGCACGCTGCTGGGTAGTGTTTTTCATGGCTACGGAAGAATAAGAAATGGAAATGGTATTTCCTGACGAGCTGCTCATAGCTTTTACCAGAAATCCCTGCATGGAAGGAATTTGTCCCTGAATGCCACCTTGTCCGGCTTGATTTTGTGGAATTGCTGCATACGTGCCGGGATTGGTATTACTGGGAGAATGACTTGTTCCTCCACTATAAGTTTCCCAGTTGTTGTACGAACCAGTATTGTAAAGATAAACAGTAGCTTCCATATTACTGCCAAAGTTGATTTTGGTGATATCGATAGCTGCAGTATAGGAATTGCCAAATATATGTTGACCGGGATACAAAGCGGTAGTGGTGTAAGCCAATTCGCCGGAACTGAAATCCCTGTTTTCCAGAATTCCTTGCAAAGTATAAGTGGTAGCTGAAGATTGACAAATCTCATAACCCAAAAACGATTGAATCACATCGCTGTTTTCCAATTGTACCCAATGATTGGTAATATCGGTTCCCGTTTCATCCCATTTTCTGACAAAAGCACCGTAAAATGAAGGATCTGCTCTCAGGGAACGGAAAGGCAATCCAAAATATTGCCAGAAATACTTTTGATTCGTCGCTCCATTGGGATCAATCCATGCTTTGGAATACATTTCTACCGTAGCATACACTGGATGGTTGGCATCATTATGAAAAATCAGTGTACCTCCCGGAGTTGAAGAACCACCAGATTGAATGTGTATCAAATCGACATTCTGGCTGTCGCGGATAATAATCGTGTCGTTTACCGTCAGAGCTTTGGCTGCCGGGATAATTAATCTTTTGTCTGTTGCATTGATCAAACTTCCAATGGTTCGATCCTGATCAAGCTGTAAATCGTTGACCGCCGGATCCCCATTGTTGTTGTCCGCAGTGGCATATTCTACATCCTCGCCGGTCAGAGGTACTTCTAATCTTGTCCAATTCAAACTATTTGCCCAGTCTGTTGAAAGGGTTCCATACCAGTAATTCTTGCATGATATGGGGGATGTTGAAACCGACGCCGTATTATTATCGGTATCGGGATCATTAATTCCGCTTGTTGTACTAATAGTAGCATTGTTTAAATAGGTTCCAGAAGATTTTACTGTAGCAGTAATTGTTAAAGTAGCAGTAGCACCAGCGTTCAGGTTACCAATATCCCAAACACCAGTTCCAGAGTTGTATGTACCTGTAGATGGAGTGCTTGAAACGTAGGTGTAACCACTTGGTAATAAATCATTAACCGTAACATCGGTATTGTTAGACGCCCCATTATTTTTGGCTGTAATGGTAAAATCAACATTAGTACCAACAGTAGGAGTAGAATTACTTACTGTTTTAGTAACCTGCAAGTCGCTTTCAGCTACCGAAACACCTACCGTAAAAACATCACCCCGTATAGTATCATTCTCACCGGATGCCCATGCATGTGTATCTGTAGCTCTGCCATCACCGTGCATATAGAGTTCTAAAATAATTCCATTTATCCCTGTACCATTCACCCTTACAGATCCAAAACCGGCATTAGTGTCTCCACTACTATTCATCGCAGTACTACCGTTATTAATTTGAGAATTATCAGTATCGACCACAAAAGCTGTAGATCCTGAAAGTCTTGTTAAGGTAATATCAACATTAGCTGCCACATTAAATTCCGCCGAAAAGCCCAATTTAGTACTTCCGCTTTCATATTCGCTTCCTAATCCACCAAAATTTAATACAGGATTATTAACCGGCCTGTTAAAATTAATCTCAAGTGTTCCTACTTTCCAACGGCTATTAGTTGGTACACTATCTAAATATAAAGGGGCTGTGAGTATATGCATAGAAACGGAATAATTTGATGTTCGATCTATTCCTGTACCGGCAGTAACGTTCCCGGCACTTGTCCAGTAGCCATTATTATCCGGGCTTCCAGCTGATCCCAGATTTCTGTATACAGGTATGCCCCTGCTGGATCCTCCCCATCCGAAATTAATCGCTTTCCCGGTACTTACATTTCCCTCTAAATCGTTTTCAGTGAGGGTGAAGATAGCCGTTAAGTGTGGCGTATAAGTAGTAAATACATTGTCGTTGGGGTTATTCGCATTATTAAGAAAATAAATAACAACGGGATCAACGCTTGGACCAAGATCTATAGGGTTGTTATCACCCGTGATTGATCCAAATTCCAAATCAGGTTCAGCGGTTTGAGTAGTAATGGTAACATCATAAGTTTTCTCATTACCCACATCGTCTGTAACGGTATAAACTACCGGTGTTGTAGCACTGTTGGTAAAATCCTGCGCTCCTTTTGGAGAATAATCTGTTGCAGTACCTCCCAACTCAATCACAGGCGTAAGTGAACTCAAATCACTTCCATAAGGTAATTGTAGCGTAATGGTTCCTGCTTCATCATTGATAGTACCTGCAACACCATTAACAGTAAAAGTTTTTATTTTTGGAGATAATGATGTAGACCAAACAGAAAGGTTCCCCATTCTTATTGTTTGACCAGAACCAACTCCCGAACCACCATTTACATATTTTCTCCAAATTCTCATTTTGTTAATTCCCGCAGGAAGCGAACTATTGTCATAATGAGTACAAGGATGATCATATCCAGTAAAAGTAAAAGTTAAGGCATCAGTTTCGCTACACCAGGTTGACCCTTCATCTGTACTATAAGCAATAACCCCGGTATATGAGAATGTTCCCGAACTGTTACCTGTACAGTCAAATACTATTCTTGAAATAGTGGTAGTTGAGGATATTTCTAAATAAGCTGCATTAGAACCTATTCTTAAAGTATATCCATTAAGACAAGTTGCAGAGCTACTTGAAACGGTTGGTAAAGTAGTTCCTCCTGGAGCAACTGAAATATTTCCGCCCGAAGCTGTCCAATAAGAAATATTATTTGGTTGATTAATAAATATATCTTCATCTCCTACTTGTGCACTGGCATTGCCGATACTCACTAATCCAAGAAAGCAAATAATTATAATTTTATTTATAACTTGTTTCATAATTATTAAGTGAAAAATTTTAACAAAATATTTGATTTTATCAGCAGTTAAAAATAAGGAGATTTTATTTTTTATGCAACGTAGCCAAGAGGCTACGCCGAACAATGGGACACAGAAATTTTTTCTATCTATTTTACAGGAGACGTTTCATGAAACGTCTCTACAAAAACCATAAACTATTGATTATCAGCTAAATATTCAAAACTCCAACCACCGTCCTGTCGGATTTGCAATCCGACAGGATTATTTGCAGATTTTAAATCCGCTATTAAACCAGCAAAGGATTACAAATTCTTTGTGACAGAGGCAAAAGGCGTGAAGGAATTTTCTCCTTCACTGCCCTTTTTTAACAAACATGTTTAAAAGCAAAACCAATAATTTTTTTATTCGAGAGCTTTTATCTTACATTTATTTTCATTCTCTCTTCTTCTGATTTTACAATATAAACTCCTTTGGCTTTACTACTCATATCAATGTCTTTATTGGAAACTACCAACAACCGCCCACTGATATCAAATACTTGCAAATTTATTTGTTGCGGATTATGAAGTACTTTACCGTCGAAAAACATACTTTTTGTCGTTGGAAAATCAACTGCAACGGTTCCCTCTTTAATAGTAACACTATAGATTTTATTATTAATCAAATCCGTTACTGTATATTTAAGGGGATTTTCTTCCGAATCTGTAAAATCCTGAGCCCCAGTAGGCGAATAAATTGTTCCAACTCCTTCCAGGGTAACAACAGGCGTAATATTAGTTAATCCATGACCCAATGGTAAAATTGTTGTGATGGTATTGTTAACATTATCAATGGTTCCGCTCTTCCCATCAACTACAAATGAACTGATATTCAGACTGGGTGCCGGGAATTGTTCTTCATGCAACAAATAATCAATGGCATTATTGATAAGCGTGAGAGCCGCATCCGTCATTTTATCGTAACTGTCGTTGCAAATAGGAATCAGAATATACTTGGAATTGGTAACGCCACGCGCACTGGCAGGCACATCATGAATGGCTACTGCCATTGGATTGCCAGTGGTTGATTTTGGAGCAGTTGCTACGTTAATGCTACCCGGAACATTAGTAATATCTGCTGGTTGAATTCCTTTTGTTGCAGCACCCGACAATAAATCCAATGTATTGCCTTCATTCAGGGTAATGCCATTAAAAATCGGATGAGAAGGCTGCCAAACGGTTATCGTACCATTGTTGGATTTTCCATTATCTGCTGTACCCCAATTCCATCTTCCTGATTGATATACAAAAGATTTTAAATTCAAAATGGGTTTGTCAACACTTTTTAATGCTACAATTTCTGCATTGGTTCCTGTAATTATTTCATTTACAACAATCAAATCAAATTCATCATACACTGAAGGAGACGGAGCGGTACTGGCAGCTTGACGAATCGTCAGATAATAATTCGGATTGCTGTACAGATTGGGATACAACCTCGTATCGGTAGCAGAAGGAGTTGTGGTTGCCACCAGGTAACAAATGTTAATAGCAGTAGCTGATTTTACATAGAAAGTTCCCGTTGCTGTAACATCACTTCCTTCATAACCAACGATAGGCGTAGCAGTTACCGTGTAATTGAAAGTACCAGGAGTTTCGCTTGCAGCAATGGTTCCCGAAATTGTGAAAGTTCCTTGATTGGTACCGGTAGATTCAAAGCTTCCGCTCAAACCTGCTGGAAGTCCGTTTACCGTAGCTCCTGTGGCATTGGTAAGAGTATATACAATATCCTGTATAGCACTCCCTACTTTTAATGCTTGAGTATTGCTACCACTTGAAAGAGTAATTTGAGGAGCGGGCGGAGTAGCAGGAGTAGTAATGGTAACATTATAACTTTTCGTATTCGTACCATCTGTCGCTGTATAAACTATCGGTGTTGTAGCACTGTTGGTAAAATCCTGCGTTCCTTTCGGAGAATAATCTATTGCTGTACCTCCCAGCGTAATTTCAGGTTCAAGCGAACTCAAATCGCTTCCATAAGGTAATTGTAGCGTAATGGTTCCATTTTCATCATCGATGGTTCCGGCAACACCATTAACAGTAAAAGAAGAAATTAAAGGAGCTGCTTGTTTTAGCCATATTTTTATCGAATAAAATCTTACTGTAGCACCTCCTTTTGTTAATGTTACTCCTCCTAATACTGTACCAGTTGCTGCCCTACCAGCCTTATAATATTTAGCTTCTGAAGGCGCTGTAAAAGTATACGTAGTTGTTGGACCATTATTGGGAGGAAGCAAAAATTCAGCACCATTTGTATAAGTAATATTATCTTTACTAAAAGCACATATACCATACGTACCTGTCGTTGTATTATTCGCTAAAACTTCTATAGCGACCTTGTCAAGAGTAGTAGAAATAGCTCGTGGTAAAGACACCAATATATAAGAAGGAGACGACTCCGCTTTAATATAACCTTTATTGTCACCTGTAACTGTTCCCTCTGCAACCGTTAATTTGCATTCATTTTCTTGTCCTTCATTTGCGATTGAACTACTCCAACTTGAAGTAAAACCACTAAATGTAATATCTTGTGCCACCACATTCCAGGCACACAGCAATCCAAGAAAGCAGATTGCTAAAATTTTATTCATAATTCGTTTCATAATCATTGATTTTTAAGAGATTTAACATAATTTTAATTTTAATTTTTTTAATTTTTTCATTAGCTTTGCTGTTAATTTTTACATAGTAATCATTTTTGATTTTGCCTCCTTTCTTGTTTTTTTAATGATTAGACTGGTTTTTATTTGGTAAAAAGGTATTTCACAACATCTGCATTAATTTTAAAAAAATAAATTCCCTGAGGCAAACCCGCCAGGTTCAAATTTATCCGATCTGTTTCCTTGCCCTTCCAATAAAATTTTTCGTTCCCCAAACAATCAAATACATAAACACTTTGAACAGGTTGTTGAGTAGAAGAAATTTCTACTGTATCGCCATATTTTTTAATGATACAATGGGGTTGAGCAGACTGTACATTTTTCATCAGGGTATAGGTTTGGCTGCTCCTTTCATATTCCAGGCTTGCCATAATAAAAGGACCGAGCACTTTGCCTTCTGTATCATTATTAATTCCCACATCGCTTCCACAGAGATAATAATTGGCATCACCTTTGCGGGTGCTGCTTAATCCAGCAGATTCGCAACTTTGAATAAGTTTTATTTTCCCATCACTTTCTTCAACAACAAATTGGTCTATTACTCCTTTATAGGCTTTTTCAGCCATTTGCCGATAAACATTTTTATCCAGAATACCCAATCGCATTCCTTTTAAATAAGCGTAAGTAATCATACAAGAAGCAGAACTTTCCAGATAATTACTCACCTGACAGGTTGTACCTTTTTTTGTACCATCATATTGCAGCAACTGATACCAGCATCCTGAAGCAGGGTCCTGTCTGGCTTTCAATCCGTCAGCAACAGCATTGGTGTAAGCTATCAATCGTTGTTTAGCAGGATGAGAATCGGGCATAAATTCCAGCACATCTACCAATGCGGCAAAAAACCATCCCATGCCACGTCCCCAAAATTCCTGTGAACAACCTGTCACGGGATCTGCCCAATAAGAAGAAGCAGCATTTGTTGGTTCAGCCGACCATGCATGATAGTTTAATTTTTTGTTAACGTCCCAAGTATGTTTAAAAATCGTATCAAACTGCAAAGCTATATCGTCCCATGATTCTGTATTATCTGTTTCCCCCAGCTCCTGCCCGAAATTTCCTTGCCATTCGGCATAAAGGGCTGGTCCCATATATAATCCATCGAGCCACATCTGGTTGGTGTATTGTTTTTTATGCCAAAATCCTCCTGTTCCTGGTAAATTAGCTCCAATACGCTGATGATTGTATTTCAAAGTATTTCTACAAGTTGTAGCCTTCGTTTTGTAGGTTTCTGCTTTAGAAGTTTGCCCCTTTTCCATAGCACCTCGGTAAAGTTCGAAAAATATTTTACCGGCATTCAAGTCGTCAAGATTGCTTTCGCCAAGTTTCATCGAGACATTATCAGCAAAATCCTCAATTCCTGTAAAAAAATAAGCGCTCCACGGCTCTGATTTATATTGTTCCCATGCTTTGAGAATGGCTTTTGCCACCAAGCCCGTCACATAATCCCACGAAGCATTACGTGAAGTGGTAGGAGTAAGAAAACGTTGGGTAGTTTTTTTATTTCTAAAATCGCCCATACGAGAATCAATTGCCCATTTGGAATAAATGGAATCGTTTCGAAAAGGAGCACCGGATAAGCTTGTAAACAAAATAATTAATAATAATATTGATACAATTTTTTTCATAAGAAAATAATTTAATTAAGTTTCACACTTATTTTTTTAATCTTTTATTGATTTGTTTTTAAAACCTTATTTAAAACACATAACCTTTATAACGTTAAATTTTCACCACGCCTTTAACCTTATTACCTTATATGAATGAATTATTTTTCAGTACGCTTTCAATAAGGTAATAAGGTTAGATTTATTTATTTGGTGACAGTTATTAAGCTTTTAGCATAATAAAGTTTTTTTAATATAATTTCATCAGAATATATTTATTTTTTTAAAGGTCTGATGGAACCCACATGTCTGAATATTATATTCATTCGTGTTTGTGTAGGCAATACATGTGGGTTTCATTTTATCAAAATTTTCTTAACTTTATTAGCTGAACGAACGATATAAATTCCGGGCAGTAGTTTTGCGTGTTGAACTTTTTCAAAAACCATTTTTCCAGTAATATCAAAAATATCCATCAAATCGTCAGATTGAATAAAATAGGATGTAAGAGTAAAAAAAGTATCCGAAGTACTGAATACTGATCCAATTTCACTTTTTATCCCATACAAAACAATTTTAGTCAAAGTCAAGCCACTGGCGCTGCTTGTTTTTACTTGAATATCGTCATCGTCGGTTGTTTTTGGAATAAATGTTACTGTTGATTCTACATTAGCTGTTGCAGGATAAGCAGTAATATCATTATTTGTTCCTCCATCAGTAATAATAATTGGTCTGGAAGTACTGCCATTGAGGTAAGTACATTCTATTTTGGTACAATTATTTACTTTCAAAGTAAGTACAGCAGAGGAGCTTCCCCAATAATAACCTGTCCCTTGTGACCAGTTTACACTGCCTGATGTAATAATCCACGCAGGCTCTTTTGGCATTGTTTTACAATTCAGATAAGTATCATATTGATTAAGACGAGGAGAATTATAATCTGTATTGTTTTCCTCAACTGGCGTTGTAGGATTATCATCAATTGATTGATCAATATTATCTCCCGTTGAAAAGAACCACAATTGACCTTCCATTTCACCATTAGCAGTTACTGTATTTACATGCCAGCAATAAGTTTTGTTCGTTTCAAGTACTGGCGTAATCATTGAATCCAACGTAGTTTCGCCTAATAGTTGAAGTTGGTTTGCAGTGCCAAAATACACCTTATTAGAAACTGCATTGCGAGCACTTGTCCATTTCAGCGTCAGATTTCCAGCAGAAAGTGCATAACGGCCATTATAAGGCTGAGGTAAGGAAGCAAATGGCAAAACGCGAGGCATTGTTCTTTCAGGATTCCATTTCTTATCGAAAGTCCATTCTGCATCAATGAATTTCCTTTCATCCAGCGTCAGATTATTATTAAACCAAGTTAATCCGGATGGTCCTTTAACGCCATAAAAATAAGTTGTAGCACTTTTCCCCAATTGCGTAATGCTATCGGAGAGCTGAACATCCAGATAATAAAACTTGGCATACTTCTGACAATTTTGAAGTTTAACATTCTTGTTATATTCACTATGAACTGAACCGCCCTGAATTATCAATTTCTGATCTTCTGTTGCAACACCCTCATGCCAAATGGGACTGCTGCTTTTGGTTTCAGTAAAACGACAATTGATGGCATAACAATAGCCCCGTGGACAAAAAGCATCTATACTTCCTCTGAAATTGCAATCGGAAACATAATACATTCCTCCAGCTTTCCCCCATGGTGCAAAGGTATCTTTCCACAAACAAAGCACATCCAGATTAATAAACCAAAGACGTGTAGTTCCCGTTTCACTGCGGATAACTTCCGTGTAATCTTCTGAACCTTCATAGGTATTGCGAATATACATGTTTGCTATCACAATGTCGTGGAGATTAGAAGCAATATTAATAACACCGGTTCCGGCATTCGTTCCATTTGCTGCGTAC
>Ga0209204_1001406_pt1 | contig 22580 bp, 19 predicted proteins | sample AD_JPNMR2_MetaG_FD_184425 | JGI IMG/M metagenome (GOLD analysis project Ga0209204, IMG submission 184425) | Active sludge microbial communities of municipal wastewater-treating anaerobic digesters from Japan - AD_JPNMR2_MetaG (SPAdes) (version 2) | ecosystem: Engineered > Bioreactor > Anaerobic...
AAGGATGTAGTTGATGAAACTTTGCATAAAAAAACCTCCAGAATGTTTAAGATTTGCCTTCTAGTGAAGGCATTTGCCGGTGAGGGGATTGAACCCTCAATGACCCAAACCAGGCCGGCAACCGGCTACTTCTTCAGCTTTTGTTGCCGCTGCTTCTGCTTCTCTATCCGGACCACAACTTCGTCCTGAGTGAGAAGCTTAACAGGATACTTGTGGACGTAGCCGAGATCCTCAAGTATCTGCTTCAGGTCGTAGTGCGATGGGATGAGCGGCGTCCACGCCGTCACCACCGCAAACGACCTGATCATGCTGTGCTCCTTTACGTAGGAGTACAGCTTGCCGCCCTGAATGCGCCAGGCATCAAAAGCGGCTTTATAAACAGCATTCCTGCGCCCTATACTGAACGGGACAACAGGTTTGCTTGAGTGCTTGTTCAATAGCGCCAAGCACTCTGATGAGGCCTTGGTGTAGGCGAGAACGGCGTACGCCAGACAATTCAAGGCCCTTGCCCACTTCGTGGGCTCTGTGGCTATGACTTGCTTCGCCTGACGAAGCAGATCATAGCCTTCGGGCTCATAATCCTTGCCGAGACCGACAAGGTAGAGCCACGCGTTGTAGGCATGAATCAGCCACAACGCGCCATTGAGTCCATCGAGATGGGCATGAAGCCCAGCAAAGATCTTCTCCTTGCTGAGCTTCGCTACATCGACCTCGCGCTTGCCCTCAGTTATCTCAATGAGTGGCAGCGCTAAGGCCGCAGAAACGAGACGGTGAGGCATGTCCCGTCTCAGGGCGCTGGTAACCAGATTGGTAATCCGGTTTACGCCCTTAATGCCGCGGTGCGCCTTACGCACAACAAAGTACGCAGGCTCCGCGGCTTCACTGAAAGCACCCAAACTGATGGGGCTTTCTACAGACTTCGTGTCGACACATTTCTTTGCCATGTCGACCGTAGTCTGTAACCTGAATCGCTCACCGCCAAGCGCGTGGATGCGTATGTTAGCACCCATCGCGTTTGTGATGAGCGAATCAGTGACTCCCATAGCAAGCTTGCTATAGGAGCCGAAGAGGATCTGGTTGAACGGGTTCAGGTCACCTATCTCGGGGACCTTTGGAACCGCGGGCAACCAGCCCTCGTTACGAACGAGAGTACGGAAGACGACAGTTGAGATGTCGCCATCGTAGTCCTCGTTCTGGAGGGTCTTACCCGTTATGGGGTCACCAATCACAACGGGCAACGGGCAGAACCCTCGTACGAAGCACGGAACCATCGAGGTTCCCGTGTTGGGAAACCTGATGTCCGTTACTCCGTACCCTGGCTTCACCTTGCCGGAACATTCCAGCGGAAGGTAAAGCCCACGTTTCCCAGCGAGATTCCCGGGAAACGAATAGGCCGTCACACCGGGCATTGCTACTGATTTCACCCGGTGACGGACTAAGCCGGTATATGCATCAGCGAGCTTGTCGCCGTGTACCGGCGCACCTGCATAGAGTGCACTGCAGGTGCTCTGGAGGACCTGAAAGAGGACGTCAACGTCCTCGGGGTCGTCCTCCATCAATAAGGCAACGTCTGCCCGTCGGGAGCCCTCATAGAGCTCCTCGATCTGCTGGTCTAAGAGTCTGACCAGCGGCATCCTGTCACCCTCAGCCAGGGCTTCGAAAGCTACCCTAATCTCAATAGCCTTCTCACGCCTCCTGGCTGCGAGGACCTCGACAGCTCTCTCATCAAGCTGATGGAGCTGTCTGTCCTCTTGGGACACTTTTGATCTATGCGCCACGAATGACTCCCGGGCGCAATAGATCTCGTACCCCCCAGCAGGGAATGTCGCGTTCTTACCGAACTTGACAAAATCCCTGCTGGCGGCTATGACCTGTGCAGGCGAGCTGCTTAGGCCACAGCCCTGCACTATGTCGGACCAGAACTGGTCTGGCACGACGAGCGCAAGACCCCATACAATGGGGTCAACCTGACCAGCAGACGCCCTGGACAGGTACGTCTCTGGCCGCGGGATCCCATAGATCTGGAAAATCCGGGATCCCGAAGGCGGAGTCCACGTGAGAGCTCCCTCTCTCACGAAATAGACTCCGTCCCAGTCCTTATAGTAGGACCGGGCCGGGTCGCCGCCATCAATGACGGCGTCCCTCATGAGCAAGCGGCTTCCGCCAGTTAACTTGCCCATGAGGCTCCCCAGTCTTCCGACGTGGGGAGCCTTCTCCCGGTTGGTATACTCTTTTGTAAAGAGCACCCCAACCGAGAGGTTGGCACCGTCTCGACGATGCCATGACGCGTTCGTGGGGGTCAGGTAGTAACCATTCCTCCACATCGCGTCTTCGGCCCATGCGACGGGCCGTAACAGGGCTCGACACCAGTCGTCGAACCCACCGAGTAGAACGTCGAAATCGACGTCTACTCTAATGAGCCTGGGCTCGTGGCAATAAGCCAGGAGCCCGTAGGCTCTTTTGACCGCCACACGCTCGAGGCGGCGGTCTAAAACGACCACCTCTGCGCATGGTGGTGCTGGCGCGTCAACGCCAGCTGGGAGGGGACCAAAGCGGTCCCAGAACCGTGGGTTCAGCCACGGTTCCTGACTGTACTTGCTACTCATAAGCACCTCCATCGTTCTCGGCCGGCCAGATAGTCAAACAACTGCCGAACAACCCAACGCCCACAGAAGTCATGGGGTATGGGTTGCCCGGCTAACAATGCCGGCCATTCGCCCCGGCTGGAATTGAACCAGCCAGACTACGAGTAGTCTGCCCTCCTGGGCGGGGCTCTCGCCTCCTTATATAGTGAGGCCTTTTAGGCCCTCAAAGGGCCGGTAGGCACTGGCCTTTGGCTGCTGGGTGTTACGCAGCAGCTTCTTTTGAATCGGAGGCTTCCGCCTCCGGTTATCCACGGGAATCCCTGTGGGCTTCCCGATGATTTCTCGAGCCTCTCCGAGGAGAGACTCTAACTCTCGTTCTTTCTGTCGAAGTTTTCGTGCTTCCAAGAGGTCCTTTTCGAGGGCCTCCGCCAACATCCTTCTTCTTTCTGCCTCCCTTTTGGCTTTCTCCTCACGGTTTATTAGGGCGAGTGCAGATTCTATCTCGGCCTTCTCTTTGACGGCCTTTCGATATACCGCCCATAATCCGTTCCGTTTAGCTTCTTGCAGAACGGATTCCGTGATTCTTAAAGCTTCAATTAGACTTTGCTTATACATAAAAACCTCCGATTCCACCGCGCAGATAAAGCTCTTAGCCATAATGGCTACCGCGCGGTGGAAAAATTAATGGCCCGGCTTCTAGCCGTGGCGGCGCCAAAGACGCCTCCGTTATCTTTTACGTGCATTGACGGACTGCACGGGGCTATGTCCTTTAACGTCTACCTGTAGCAGCCCATTACCACAGGACGAGACGCGTGACACACCAGACGGCAGCCACGCCGTTACCATACTGGTCATACCTGGTGCGCGTATGACCAGACCCACTGGCAGGGGGGGGATAAAGAAAACGGCTACTCTTCTTCGAGCAGCCGTTTCTCTATCCCCGATCTCCCTAGCAGGGTGTATTCGTAATCTTTCCGGTAATCCGGAAAGATCACGAATATCGGGTAAACTTCACCGCGGTAGCGGTACTTCATATCGCCACCGTGGTAGAAATTTACCACTTCCTGCCAGGAAGATTTGACCTGCACAAACAGGTTCTCATTGCTATCTGCAATGAGGGCCCTGCAGTGCAGGTCGACTCCCCGCCTGTCAGGCCGAGAGTACGGATCCATAATGCGGATCCTTAGAAATTCCCCCTTACGGAGAAATCTCTCAACCTCAGCGGGGAGCCCTACCAGTGGGCACCCTTCCTGCGCCTTTTGATTCAGGCGCAGGAGATGCTCACGGGCCAATCTCTCATTGATCCGCCCGAGAGCATCTGTAAGGTAACTACCCATAGGTCTCTCCCTGGGTTTTATTGGTGCCGGTCACCGTTCGTGTTGGCTATACACTACTAGGCCCAGTCCACAACGCTACAAGCGTTGTTGCCACTCTTTACGCGCCAGCAACCGGCGCGAAGCTATGTCTTTTACCGTCTGCCTATCTTGCTCAAGGACAGGGCCACGACGATTTGCCAGTGAGGGAATCGAACCCTCAATTACCCAACCAGGCTGGCAACCTGCACCAGACCGCAGCCACGCGGTTACTATACGAACACTACCTGATGCGCGTAGTGTTCTGGAAATCCCGAAGAGATTACTTTCTCTTCAGAATTTCCTTTACCAGTTCTTCTGCCATCCTTCTGGCAGAAGTCTTACTGTATCCCTTTTTAACAAGGGATACAGTGATCCGCCTGATAGCCCGCGATGGGTCCTTGCGGGCTACCGAGGCGGTCTCAAGAGACACTCTTATCATGAGCGTCCCCCTCACTTGTATTAGCACCGATCACCGTTCACGTTGGCTTACACGCTACTAGGCCGTGTGCTACACCCAACGAGTGTAGTTGCCATTCTTTACGCGCTAGCAACCAGCGCGGGGCTATGTCTTTTATCGTCCGCTGAGTGTGCCCATGACTCAGGCCATGACGGTGGTGCCGATAATTACGTTTAGTGTTACTCATCCGTTTATCGGCACCACTGCTCGTCTGTCGGCTGGCGCCTCCAGACGAGGAGTCCTTCTACCTTTGATGCACAAGATTTCGAGCCCGAAAGAAAGAGGCGGGGGCTCGAAACTTGTGGACATCGCGGTAGAAGGACTCCCGGTGTCTTGGGCGGGGCGGAGACGATTTTGGGCTATATATGGGCGGACTTCGCGGGTAAGTTTGGTTGGACCGATTATTATCCTGGGTTAGCTGAAAACTTGTTCCCGTTGATTGTTTCTATATGGTATAGTTATAGGGTAGATACTGATGACTTTTTGTAGTGTGGGGGTTATACTATATGACGGGGTACGTACAGGAGATAGGACTATATGTGTACAGCTAACTGTAGTTTGAGGGGTTGCGGGGCTAATAGATGCCCGCTGGAGAATGGTGAGACATGTAATCCTAAGATAGTAAGAAGTCGCGCGATACTATACATTATGCAGGTCGCCCAATCGCTAACATTGAGAGAGATAACCGCGATTATGTTTTACGTCGACTTGTCATTTTCTCGCTACAAACAAACTCCCTTTTTCTCTCACAGATGGTCTATCAGGCTGCCAGAAGACAATATTACATTCATTCCCGCAAACCTCACCGAGATATTTCCTATCAGACATCTCTCAACTATTCGTGTAGCATACGACACCTCGCGGGATGTGACGGGCTCAGGAGAGGTTCGTTACCAGTTTGATCGCCACCGAGCTGAGGTTTTGGGAGAGTGCTCGGCTATGGAAGATTGTCATGACTTTCTCAAATGTGTCGTCTCTGACTTCTTCATTGACGTTCAGGACGCTATAGACATCATCCACCGCCACGGGTTTGGCGAGCTTACCCAGCGGCTTATGCTCAATCTATCAAAGGGGAGCGACGAGCTGGTGATTCATGTCGATGGTGAGGAAAAAGATCTTACGAAGAAGCATGCCCACGATGTGTACTATACCATGAGATCAGCTGACAAAGACACAGCACAGCTTGTGGTTAACGTCCCACACGTTGTGTACGTGCTTATGGGCGGGCTGTCGGCTTCCTATCGGTCGAAAGTGATGTGATATCCATGATGGCCATGAGGTACTTTTCTACCTCAATCGCGTGGCTGGACGCGATGGCACGGATAATGAACAGGTCATTCCATATTGAATTAGCCCCATGTTGTGACTTGAGTGATGATAAATACTCCTCTACAAATGTCTTATGGAGGGATGATGCCCCGTCCTCCATACTCTCGCGAGCGTTTTCGAGCGGGCTTTCGGGTATAGAAATAAAGAAACTACCGATATCACGAAGGGTTGTTTCGACAGCTAACAAGAGCGTTGCCTCATCAAGCTGACTTGTACCAGTACTGGTACTGAGGATCCTGCTTATCAACATAGCTGGGTAAAGCTCGCTCACTTCACGTATCAGCCAGATAAGCATTTCAGGTGATACGCTATCATTCTTGATCGAATGGTAGAGAAGAGACATAGTGTTGTGGAGCTGGCGGATGTAGGTTGCCAGTTCATTCGTCGTTGCCGCCAGGTTGCTTATAGCTTTCGAGGTCTCTTGTGCATTCTTCTCCGAGAGAAGGGGTTTTACCACCTGCTTTACGATAAAGTAAAACGCGGTGGTCATAAGCAGTATGATGACGATAAAGCTGAATAGAAAATGCGAAGAGAGTATAGCGTCAACCACTTTCCCCTCTCTCAGTAGCTGTATGACAACATTGTCCATCTAATACCTCTGCTAACAGGGTAAAAACACTTATACTACTATAACAGGGAAAGCTAGAGACGACTGGACGCTTTTCTGAACAACTGGCTATTGATATAATTTGCTACCAAATATCGCCTTGTTGTTGACTATCATACAGGGGACAAAAAAGAAGTCATGTCCACTCTCGGATAGATAGAACACGCCAACCGAATGGCTCCAGTTGCTTAGTGCTGCATGGCCCAAATAGCTTACCTTATCAGGGTCTTCAAGACAGCCTAACTGAATAGCGTGAAGGTATACCCCATCATGCCTGCGGTGCACTTCAAACCCGGTCGTGTGAGAGTGGAATCTAACGACAGATATACCGAAGTCTTTGACCATAGTTCGCGCTTTGTTTATCGGCAATCGCGGCGAAGATCCTCTCCCAACACTTTCGTCGCCATGGATGAACATAAGTGTGTTTTTCCAAGTCCACTTGTTAAGCACTTCCCAACCAAGCCGCTCGAGAGAAAACAGGTTTTCCTGCCTCATGACAAGCATGTCTTCGAGCCATGGATTCTCGAATAATTTTCGCTCGAGCCTTTTAGTGACATGGTTGTCCTTGAGAAGTATCTTCCGAGCGTTTGGTGCTGCTTCCGTTAGCTTCATACGCCATTCGTAGTCACCGTCAAGCTCTGCTTGCAACCCTACGAGGTCGGCATGTGGTTTGCCAAACGATGATATCTGGTCAGCACAGATAGGGTCGCCACCATCGATGATTATGTGTGGTTCTATGTCAGCAACTAGCTGAAGAATAATAGAGTCTGCGCTGAGAATGTTGCGCGGGTAATGTCGATCTCCGAATGCTAACAAACGGATGTATCCTTCTGGATAGCGGGATACGTCTGGTCTGTTTCGTGGGGGTCTACCCCTTTTCTTTCGTGGTTTCGTCTTCTCTGTTTTCAGTTTCATATTACTCCCCAAACAATATGTCCGCAAATCTATTAGTGTTATAACCACCATACGAATAGTTTCGTGCCAACTGCTTCGTCTTCGTTGTCATTACCCAAGATATCTCTAACGGGTCCCTGAGCTTGACTGATTGGACAAATGCATACTCTTGTGGAAGTGTCTGGCTTAGTGGAATATGTTTGACAATATCCTCAGCTAGTTTTGCCTGGAAACGTGTCTTTTGCGAAGAGCCTGACGCTGGTTTGAGTACGCTAAGCATCCTGCTCTCAGCATGAGTACGCATCAGTTGTTCGAGCTCTCTAGCGTCAGGTGGGAGGATACTACTATAGCGTTCACGCAGCATTATGCTATTAGCCACATCAGGAAAAACGTGTTTTGGCTCCCTGAGCTTTCGTGGTAGGTCAAGCATGGTTTCCGCTTTTTCTACCTCTGGAAGTGCTTTATGTGTGAACCCCTTGAGTCTCAACAGTATCGGTGATGACTCTTCCCTGAACGAGCCGATAGCAGTTTGCGTATGTCTGGCTACCCGGGGTCTTTTTACCACAGGCATTGGTTGGGGATCCCTCTCCGGAATCTCGTACGAGAACGCTCCTAATGTTTCCTTGAAACGCTCTATCTTCTCAAGAACTTCTCTGTCTAGCAGTGTTCCTTCGCGGGACAAGCGCACTGCAGCTTGTGTTTGTTTTCTACTTCCTATTGCCACCCGAGCCGCTGTGATGTCGTTTGTTAATTTTGGAATTACTGATTCCATTTCTCGTTCTACGAGCTTCTCGGGGGTTCTTTCAAACAATGTTAACGACGCTGCTTCTGCTATACCCTGTCGCTTGAGGGTGAGCAAGTTTGTCAGCTTCGAGTTTACATCTTTCATAAGAGCGTAGGGAGACTTCCACCGCGACACCATCTTCCATATGCTATCGGCTGTTGGAACCAGTCGCTCGAAAGCTGAAAAGAAAGCTCCAGCGAACTCTGGCATGGTAACTGAAGCAAACGGAGTGTGAAGCTTATATGCTTCCCTGAGATCTGATTCTGGCTCGCGTATCTGGGACCGATTGTAGGTACTTGCTTGCTTGAATCGTTTCAGCTTTCTCTTCCGTCCTTCTACATCTCTCCGCGTGCGCGTCCTTCGTTTATCGATATCGGAAGCGATAAGTGGAGCCAAAGCCACAACGGTTCCACCAATCCCGCCGATAAGAAACATACGCTTGGCTGAATCCTCGGGTAGGTCGAGAAGAAAGTTATCAATGCTTATCGAGGCAGCTCGCATCATTGGCTTGAATTCTTGCCTTACCTTCGAAAGTGTCTGTGTAACGACATCTTTCCAGACCGAGAAGTAGTCACGCGCTTTTGTTGCTATCTCGCTAGCCAACCTGCTTGGCTTCAGCACACCTGCCCTTGTAGGTGATCCGAAATCTGTTAGCAAGAGTCGCCTGACACTCTGGTATGTTGAGTAGTGATTCGAAGCCTCTATGGACCTCTTTTCCTGCAAGTCCATGGTACCAAGCGCTTTAGCAGCCGACTGTCTCCACTGCTGTGTTTGGCTTATATGGTTGAGAGCCCATATGAGGATACCACTTGCAGCAGCCATAGAGAGAGGAAACTTTGCCCCTGCCATGATTTCTCTTGGGACTATTTCGGCTCTAACTGCTGATGTTTTGATACCCCTGAGAGCCTCGTCAGCGTGGGCTAGTATCTTACTCGAGAACTCGGGAGTCATAATGATATCGAGGGAACGTTCCTCGAATATCTTCATCGCATCCAGCCCAAACTTCCTGACGATAGGGTCTTTACCAACGGTCCTCTCTATTACATCAATAACTGTTTGGTCAAGGTTTTTGTAGTATGCGAGTATAGACTCTCTGGTAAACGATCGTGCTGTATCGCTAACAAGCTCAAGCTGTTGCTCGAATGGTAGCTTGTGAAGGTATGTATGTTCTTCAAGTGTTGACTTTGCTGTGTTAGCAAACATGTCGTGAACAAGCTCACCGACAATCTTCTTGTCACGGAGAGCGGTGTCAATAACCTCTTCTGTAACGAGAGTCGCCTCATTCTTTCCAAGTCCCAGAGTCTGTGAGATAAGGTTAATATACCCCCTGGTATGATACTCCAACATATACTTTGACGCTCTCGGAAAGTATCCGAAGTCAACGTTCTGGTTAGTAAGGAGGAAGGGAAGCTTTCCTGTAGCTATTTCTGCCGGGCCAGCAAGTTTAGATTTGATAAACTCTTTCCTGCCATAGGCCATGTTTGCTTGGTAAGAGTTAAGATATGCTTCGTGCAACTCCCTGCCAATCGAAGTCATATCATCGGCTCTTTTGAGAAACTGGCTAGAGCCAACACCGAACCCTCGCTCATAGCCTTTCAGTAGCCTCTTATATTCGGGTTCTGTGAGCACACGCACTTTCTTGGGCGCCTTAGGAAGATCTTTCTCCCCGATGACTGGGTCCAACTTAGCGTTTTCTATAAACGAGCTATAAGGACATACTTCCCTGATAAGGCATATGCTACATTGTTTCCCGCATCCAACTTCACCACCGACAGGACTTTCTGGGTTAATGAGATCGCGTATAAGCTTCACTGCACCCATCTCGCCACGGGCCATTGCTTGGTTCATGACCATTTGTTGGAGGCTTTCAGCTCGCTGTATCTGCATACTGAGAAGTCCAGCTTCCGAATCAAGCTCTGTTTCAAATGGTATCAGCAAACTGTCGTGAAGCGTTCTGTTCATAACGGCTTGGGTGATATAGTTGTTCATGAGTGACTTAACTACGGGATCTTTTGCAGCAGCCCTTTCGAGAGTGCTCCTGTTGACAGCGTACACAAATGATACGTCTTCTGTGTTAAAGACTTTACTCGCTAGGACCCTGTTCATCGCTTTCTGGGGATCTGAGTTCAGTTTCGCGAAGTTGGTAAACGGAAGGTCAGCAAAGCTTTTCCAGTCAACAATGGTTACAGCGTCTGCAAGCTTTTTTCCGCCTTCTGTTCGGTAATTTTTCAAGAGGATAAGGTCAGCGACAGACCTCGTCGTGAACATTGACGAGAGTTCATCAGAGACAAGTGGACTCTCTACAAACATAGTTATGGATGGGTCCTTGAGCACCATCTCTCCGTAGTGTTTGATCATCTCTGAGGCGAACTTTGCTTCCGATACGGTTGATGAGTCCGAGAGACCAGCAACGGTGAGGTTGTACCTAGCCTTGGCTGCAACGTCCCCGAGGAAAGAGCGTATAACCTTTTCTCCAGGCATCTTCCCGGTTTTCTTTGCTTCCTCCTGGAACTTCTTGATAGAACCGAAGGCCTCTTCCATCACAGAGTGTATCGAGTATCCTACTGGTACTACAGGCCCAGTACCGCTGGTAGTGTAGTCCAGACGTTTGAGGATGAAGTTTATCGGGCTTCTCTGCATCTCCTTCAAGGTGGAAGGAGATAGCGGTCGCTTCCATTGCTGAGTTTCGTCTCTCCTAGCCATTTGATGTTAGTTTCTTCCTCTCCTCAACAAGTGATATGAGGCGCTCGAGTGCGTCAGCAGCGCGCTGAGCAGAGTCATCTGTTCCTTTCTTTCGATATCGTTCCTCCATTTCAGGAGTAGCTAGGAGCTGACGATATAGTTGATCTTTTCTACGAGCTACCCTCTCCTTTATCTTCACTGCAACAGACTCGTCTTCTCGCATGTATACTTCCCCAGTTTGCTGATTGACAACCACTGGAACATCTGTCACGAACCCTTCCTTGGCAATCTTGGCATTTAAGCGAGCCTCGATCATGTCAGACTCTACCAGACCTGATATGAGATTGTGAAGAATTATGTCGTTAACAACATCTTCCTCACTGATGTTAAGTCTGAGTGCTACTGCTTTTACATACTCACGGTATGAAAGCTGAGCTATCTTAAGCTCGATTGGGCAACGTTCACCAACAGGTGCCATACCAATGATATCGTATGGACAGTGTGATTTCTGACTACATGAAGGTGAACATATCTGGGCTGTAGTGTTAGTAAGGTTCTCTCGGGGAGCTACGATAGCCTTATGTAAGCGTCGCAGCTTCCCTCGAGTCCATTCTCGTCCGTAAAAGATCTCCCCCCCATAAGTCTCAATGATAGCCTTGCGGAGAGTCTCAGGTATCTCGTTATGAGGAACAACTTCATCAGGGTTCTTGAGAAAGCTGACAGGTGACTCACTTTCCACTGAAACAGTTACAGGGTCTTCCAGTGGTGTGAGATCACCTATCGAGTGTATCCTTGTCTTCTTAGCTAATGTCTTTTCTTTCACGGGGAGTAGCTGCCCTCCGTCGTTCGTAGTCGTTTGCTGCGTTTTCAAACCAGCTTATCGGGTCCTTGATTTTCTCTTCTGCAACCGATTTAAACCGTACCTTCTGCGAATCAATGGGACCATACTTATCAACGTCCCAATGGCCGAAGAGGGCTTTAAACGTATACTCACTGATGTGAAGCACCTCATTGCCCTGGGAACTTTTGAATGATATGGCCGCCATGCGAGTCACTGGATCAATCGAGAGGAAGTCTATATCACTCATACTACCCCCTCACGCGCACTGATATCTTCTTCTTTGCTGGTTGGTCAAGTTTCTCTTCAATGTCGACATTTTTCTTTGGTCTTCCTCTTCCTCGTTTGGTTTCAGCACCATCATTCCCGATAGCATTCTCTGCGATCATCTCGACGACAAGCAATGTGATGGCCTTACCAATCTCGACGAACTTTTCGTTCGGTATCATGATGTAGTCTTCGTTGTTCTGGTTTTCTTTCGGTTTCTTATTTCCCATACAAACACTCCTTTTTGTTATAGCAATTTTTACTATTCAATAGTATATCATATAAGCAGTTATCTATTGCTCTGGAATTTATGAAACCCTCCAAATAGCAATTAATGGTACAGGGAAGCCTCATTCCCTAAGAGGTAGCGCGCATTGTATTGAGCATCCTGGATGGCCATTACCGCGCGTTGCCTCTCGGTGGCCATCCGAGAATTCATCATGATATCTCTCCCAAACTCTGGATTTCTTACCTTCTCTATCTTTCGAGCAACCGCATATGGTAAGCTTAACGGCGTTCTCGCTGCTGCTCCCACTACACCGACAGCTAGCTGTGGCAGCCAGTATGCAGCTGCAGAAAGCTTTGCAAACCGTGCATATCCAACCCTATTGACATAACGCATCGCGTAGTCTTTTACAATCCCCGCTTCTATGCCACCTTCTGCTACCTTCGCAGCAGTCTGTGGGGCAACTTCTTCAAGTGTCCTTATGAATGCTGTATGTACGGCATTAGCTTCTCGTAGCTTCCACTGACCCCCTGTTGCTGCTCTCAACTTCCACGGTATACGAACACCTATCTTTTCCTTGAGTAGAGATACCCGGGCTATCGGTCTCCCGAGTGCTGGTACCATCTTCAGGAGTGAGTTCTGTGCGGTTTTCGTTCCACTGGTAACCTCAAAGAGGGATATTCCCCCCTTTGCTGCTACATCTCTAATGCCAGCCATTCTGGCAACATGGCTCTCGAACTCTCTCATCGCAGCTTTGTCTTGACGCAGTGCTGTCAGATACTTGTTAAACACTTTGTCCAGCTTCTTATACTGGGCTCTGTAGACATCATCTGGGAGGATGTCGCGCATCGTATTGTGGAAGTCTGCGGGAGCTACAATGCGGTTTCCAAGAAAGCCGAATGTATACTTTTCCCTGAACTTTGTGTAATTCTTTTCTGTTCCGATAAGGAAGTCATAGGGGCGTTCGCTGAAATGTTTTGTAAGCGCAGGATCTCGAACGAAGTCTCTTCGCAGTGTACTTAACAGGGACCTGTTCGGTTTAGAGAAGAATTCTTTCGCTGCGGCTTTATACTCTTTCCTGCGTACAGGATCGAGAGACTCGATAAGCTTGGGTATCATCCCACCAGCCCACAGTGTTCGCATCCTAAACGCTTGTCTAGACCTGTCAAACGTAGCGCTTATTGGAGTAGTTGCTCCAACAACGCCGAGAAATCCTCCCAGACCGAACCTGATAGCATTTGCTGCCAGCTCAAGTTTTATCGCTGATGATACAAAGTCTCTTACTGTAGGGGGTTCCTTTTGTGGTTCAACCCGGTCCTCGAAAGGTTGATATTCCCATATTCCATTTATGAACGATGCATAGTCCATCAGCTTAACCGTTTTCCTCTGAACGAGAACTTGATCCCGCTAACGCCAGCATTGACTGCTCTATATGTGTTGCGAAACCCGAGCTGACCTGAAAAGCTGTTGCTGGTACCATAGACCCGCGCTGCTGTTGAACCCATCCCGAGAAGTCTCCTATTTACTCCAGAAGCCGCCATCACTACTAACGAAGCTCCAAGGCTCCCATATGCTAGATTGCCTACAGCCCGCAAGGTCGAAGATGTTTGTTTCCCGACCATTCGTGATGTCGTTGACCTGAACAGCCCATATCCACGCGAACCGATAGATCCTTCAACCACTGAGATGGTCTTATCCTTGAACTTGTTAAATCGTTCCATAAGCTCCCCTATGGTATAATTAGAGATATTATACCATGATAGGATCAAGACTACTCACCCATGTATAAAATTGACGATGAGCTGAAACGAGAAATCATCCAGGTTGCAAGAGAGACTGGCAACGATGAGGCGATTACTATCATTGAAGAGGCTGACGATCCAGTCCTATGGGCTGAGCGTAACCTCCGTCATCCAGACACCGGTGACACTACGTTCAGGGTAAAGACTGCGTTCAAGCCACTACTACGTTCAAATCATAAGGACAGAGCTATTCGTGTAGGACGCCAGTTTGGAAAGACTGTCCACATGGTCGTTGACATCCTTCACAACCTTGTGTTCCGAAAGAATGTTGTCATTCTTGTGTTTGTAACCAGCCTTCCACTCATGAACCGTATGCTCACTCTTATTAGTAACATGACCAAGAACACCGAGATCGGTACGATGCTATCGCAGAAGAAACGAAACAAAAGGGCGAGCGGCAGCGTCGACGAAGAGTACGACCATGCTGTGTATGTTACAAACGGCAACAAGGTATACTTCTTTGCTATGAATAAGGATCCAGATAAGGCTCGAGGTCAGTTCGCGACTGATATCTACGTCGATGAGGCAGATTACATGCCAGATAAGGCTTGGCCGGTTATCAGTGGTATCCTAAAACGTAATCCATCAATACGCCTATGGGCTTCTTCTACCCCATCTGGGATAACTGGAAGCTGGTTTGAGAAGTTCTGTGAGAAGTGTGCAAGAGATGACTATAAAGATGGTGTTGAGTTTCATATTCCGTCTACTCTTGACGAAGAATGGGAACTCATCGAACCACGTCTAAGAGCGTCTATTCATGATGAGATATCGTGGAAACTTGAGGTACTGGCTGAGTTTGTCGAGCCGAAAGGGGCAGTTTATAAGAAAGAGGTAGTCGACTCTGCGTTTGCGCGATGGGCACACAACGGCATATATCCGACGCTGGAAAGCATTCTTGAGACTGCTGAGTACCGGAATGGGTTAAAGTTTCTTGGGGTTGACTGGAACACTCCTCAGAATGGAGTTCGCATCGTCGAACTCACCAGAATGTGGGGAAAGCTATTACTTACCCGTCACATTGTCATCGCGTATGAAGAATATACACAGCTTTCCGCTGTTAGTAAAGTAGTCGAGTTAATGACAGCTAACAACTATGCTATCATAAGTGTTGATGAAGGGTACGGGGCGACTCAGATAGAGTTATTGCGGTTAGAGCTTGCTAACAAGGGATACGATGTTGGGAGAGTACTAAACGTTGTTGACTCAAACACGTATGAAACGATATCGGTTGAGTACCGTTCACCGGTGACTGGTGAAGTCCAGCGGAAAGAGTACATGAAAGTGAAGACTAAGTTTAGGATCGTCGGTCTTCTTGGTCAGTACCTTGAAACAGAGCTTGCACTTCCACAAGAAGAGACTAATAATCTCGGTGCAGAGATACGGAACTTCAGAAGGAAAGGAAAAGCAAGCGATGGCGGTTTTATATATAGTGATGATTCACATTCACTCAGCGCTCTTCATGTCTGTATCCATGGATACGAAAAGTACATGCGCGAGGTCGGTGTCCATGACTCACCTGTTGACTTTTCCAGCATCATCGCGTCATCACAGCTAACACTGGAACGTAACTACAACGAGAGCAGCATGCCCTTTTACTATCGACAGCTAGATTCTAATAATATGCAAACACATCGCACGCGAGGTTTACATGGCTATACAAGACGGACAAGACAACTCTAGCAACGACTTTCTGTATCGTCCATCAATCAATCCCCCCGAGAGGGGGTTCACCTCTCCCGGCGTACCACGAAGTGTCGATCCAACGAAAGTCCTTGCTGATGAGATTCCCGATCCCTATGCGGCCTGGGTACCAACATTTGAACAACATGCTAGAAACGCTACAATTCTCAAACAGCGAGCGAGAGAACTGTTAAAACTATCTATCGCCGATATAGATGGATATGTCGGGGACGCGCCACCATATATCCTTGCCTATATCACTGATCTGACAGGGATAGAGTTCCCTTCCAGAGATGAGGACCCTGATGCAGTATCGCCAGAGTTCACACTCTCAAACAAGACGAAGGAATGTATCTATCGCGCTGCCGGATATTTTGACAGCCAGAATGACTACGAGCTTTCTGAGGCGCTTGTCAACTTCGACACGAAAGCTATTGCAGCACGAATGAACCGTGATTTGAGTGGGAGGAGCTATCTCGGTAAGCACGGAATTCTGATGTATGGGATTAAATTACTGGTCATTGTCCTTAAGGTGTCATATGTTATTGCTATCTACTATACAGTAGGCTACTTGTGCAGCTTCTTCAGGGGGAAGCTCAAGATAGGCAAACGCTGGAAAGTAGCGGGGAAGAGGTTCGGGTTTGAGTTTTGTATCGGTAACAAGATCTCTGACTATCTAAAGGGAGTTGAACGATCTCTCCTTAGTGTTGTTGGTTACTCGTGTAGAAAGAATCCTTCTATAACGCCTGTCGAGTGTCCTACTGCTCTTACAAGTAGCGATCTCGAAAAGCAGTTCTCGTTCAAGCAGATCGAATGTTGTACGACAAAACCTATCTTCTTTGACAACCGGCAATTTTATGAGCAGAAGTTCTCATACACAGCATGCCTCCAAGCAGCCATTGATGCCGAACTCGATCCAATCGGCTATATGAACGGGCGTATCTGTTCATATGAGAACGTGGATAACGACCGCACTCCAACCCCTGAGGAGCAAGCAAAAGCGAAGGTTGTTGCCGACTACCTTACCAGCAAAGGAGAATCCAGGTATGGCCTGAATGGGTATCAGAATATCGGGCCCCTTAACAATGCTATCAACAATGCTGATAGTGCCACGATCATGTCACGACATGTAACAAGTATCCTTGGGGAGAAGTCGTATGAGTACACGAACTTCAAGTATGGTAAAGGAGCATTTGATTGTTTCGGTTACAGTTTGAAAGACTCGACGACTGCTGAACAAGATATCATAAACGCTATTAATCAGAATGCTGGAAGATGGATGAAGGAATCAGCTGATCCACCGATTGTTATTGGCAGTCCTGAGGCTAGCAATTCCCCTGCTATAAGTTACCTCGCAGACACTCTCAAGTTACTTGACCAAGGTGTAGGTGGTCTGGTAGATATTGCTGACAGGATTGTCATTGGAACAGCGAATCTTACCCTGTGGGGGTCATCAAGACAGCTCTGTTGTTGGGTCTACCTTCTTGTGTTTGCCTCAACAATGATCCGCAGATTGATTCAGACACATGGGCATCTCTGCAACGATAAGAAGGTTTCCTGTTACAATTGTGGTGGGACAGGTATGAAGAACAATGTGACCTGCGTTGTCTGCAATGGCACCGGTGAGGTACAGGACTTCCAAGTGTTTGCTGAAAACCTACGCCACGAGATGGGAGCACTGTGGGCTACTGAGATCAAGAAGTCGGCCGAAGTGCAACAGTTTGTTGCAATCCTTAAGGTAATTAAAGCCATTATAGACACCTACATCAACTCCCTGAGTAGACCAATTCTGCTCCAAGGACTGCGACTACCACTCCAGGAGATGTGGGAGCTGATCAAGATTACGATAGCTAATGGTCTAGCACAATTCATGGATGCATTACTTATGCCTATCGACACCGTGCTCAGCGGCTTACAGGGGATACCAGAAGTTCGTCTCGCTCTTGCAAATGAGTGTTTTGGTATAGACCGTCTCTTTGACTTTCTTGTGTGTAACCTCAATAACCTCAAGTTCTCTATTGTTAACAGTATCATGAGACTCATAGATTTTACCATAAATGATCTTACACTGATCAATGATATATACCTTTCTCGAACACGGCTTTCTACTCTCGAAGCTCTTTCAAGACTGCTTGATAGCCTCATTAACCTCATCCTCGGTCTGAAAGACTGTTACAATCCATCTGAGCTCGTTGACGAGATCGTGAATAAGCAAATGAATGAACAGTATAACCAGATACGTGATATCGATCAGATACTGTCAGAAGTCGGTATGGAGTTTGGTGAGCTTACTGAAATGAGAACTTCCCTCGTGGGGAATGAGTTTCCTGTGTCTGAAGAGGAAAGGGGTAACATCGACAATATGCCAGGTACAATATCTCGTTCATTTGGACCTCTTGCTGGGGTAGCCGAAGATATCGTCGTGCAATCCCTGAAGACTTTTGATATGATTGAAACGGGAGCTGGTGTGAGACCGAAAACGCTGAAAGAGTTTGCACAGGTACTCGAGACACAGAGCGGTACTTCCATTGCTGAGGTTAAGGAGTCACTCTTGCATATATTTGATATACTACGAGGTGCATGATGTCTTTTATCAAGAAGATTAGATCTGTTTTCTATCAGAAATCCGTAGACGCTGATGTAGAAGAGTTTATCCGTGCTGAAATTGAACGCAGGGTTGTTGAGGTTCTCAAGAACAGTGATACGAATCCACTTCCTGCCACTACAAAACTCACGCTCAGGGGTTCCAGTTCTCGAAGGGCTATCCCAATACTACCAGAGAAGGGAAGAGGGTTAACGGTCAGAAAGAGCGTGAAAGATAGTGGGGACCGGTATACACGAACGACAGACTTCTTCAGCGTCAGACAGGAAGTCAAGCCACTTAGTGGAAATAGTAACCTTACGATTGTCACCACACCTTATGACTACGAGAAGATCGATAAATTCCATAGAGTTGAAAGCTACTTCTCTCGTTCTATCGGAAGACAGGTCGAGACACTCCTCAGGAATGGGTACTATATCGTTTCAGAAGAGCAGGTCTATGGCAAGGCTGTCCGAGAAGTGATAACATTATACCAGACAAAGACTAAACATTCGTTTACTAACAGTCTGTCGAGAATTGCTTCTGACCTCCTCAAGTATGGATTCTTCGTCCTGGTCAAGGAGTGGAAATCGGTAGGCAATGTAAAACAGCTATCCTTCCTCAGACCGATCTCACCGAGAGACATGATGTTTGTTGTCGACTCTTCAACGTATCGCATTCAGTATGTCTATGAGCAGAACTACACAGGATTGCTTACACCACAAAAGAAGTCTACCGAAGGTATGATACCAGTGGAGAACTGTATCATTGGCTTCTTCACTGATGCCGGGAAGGACGTATATCCAGAGCCACCCTGTCTGCAGATCATCGATGACATCCTTACCCTGCGAAGTCTTGAAGAGAGTGTCGAGATCCTCTCATTCCAATATAGTTCACCGCTCCTCCATGCAAAGGTTGGAACACCTGAAGAGCCATGCCGTCGTGGTGAAACCGCAGCTGTTGCTAATGCTATCGCTGCTATGGCTCCAAATGGGGTTATCACAACAGACCACCGGGTATCAATCACGTCTGTTACACTGCAGAGTGCTGTCTCCAACCTCATGCCATATATAGAGCATTTCAAGGACAGGATATTTATAGGATCCGGTACCTCTGGTGTGATTGTCGGTGAGGGTGACACTGCTAACCGGGCAACATCAGAGTCACACGATAACAGTCTTGCTGATCGGTGCGCATATATCGGCAGCATTATAGAAAGTGCCCTTACATATCAGCTTATCTGTGATATACTCACAAACATTGGTGTGAGCCCTGTCGACCCGGTAGGAGACCCGTTAGTAACATTCGAATTTAACGAGATGACATTGGGAAGGATGATAGAGAAAGCGAATAACACCTTGAACCTGTACCATGGTAATATAGTGTCACATGCAGAAGCAAGAAAGATGATTAAGCGACCTCCGATGACTGAGGAAGATAGACTCGACACATACCTCAACCGGGTACAGATACCACTCGCGAAAGCAAAGGGATCCCCGACTGACTGGGAAATTAACCCAACACTCAACCAACCACAAAATCAGTACGGCAAGAAAAGTGCCCCAGGAAGCAGAAAGGACTAGGAGGTCAGTATGAGTACTACAGTTACCGATAAGAAACTATCGTCTGAAGAGCGGAAGAAGCTGCCGAGCTCTGTCTTCTGTGGACCAAACAGAAGCTTTCCCGTTCCAGACTGCAAGCATGTACGAGCCGCACTCTCGCTACTTGGCCGATACAAAGGCCCCGGTGATAAGGATAAGATACGGGCGTGTATCTATCGGCGGGCAAAAGCTCTCAACTGCTTCAAGAAGAAGTCTGATGCAAATATGGGTGATCTAGATACTGTTCGTGAGTTCTACGTCATGGCAATCGATGGCATAATTCCCAATGATGGTGAGGGGATGGCTATACTTATGCAGCTTTGTTCATGTAGTGGAATCAGCCAAGCTGAGACACTTTCAGTAATGCAGGTTGCAGTAGAATGCTCTGTTGTAGATGGTCTTGAAACGCTCATTAGTAAAATTTCGCGGTCAAAGTGAAATTGCTGTGCCATGAGCGACCTTTATGTATATAATGAATCGATAAGAGAGGTGTGTAATGGGTGACATTATCGTATCAAATTACTCGCTGGTGATGAGCAGAAAGCCGAAAGCAGCGGATATAGAACGCGACAAGTTCGTTGTTGATCAAGTAACGAAAGCAGTTAAAGATGCTGGGCTCCCCGCCGGGTACGTAGCCGTTATCGAAGCTACCCACACTGGGGTACCAAACCTGAAAGCACATGTCTATTCGAGCAAAGGGATGGAAGAAGCTGTAAAGTCATTCTACACTCCTACGTGGAAACCACTCAAGCTGAATCACAAGACAGCCACTGACATGTTTTCTCCGTACTTCGACGCAAACGATGTTGCTCTTGGCCGCGTTGTTTACGCTGAGTTCAGAAAGGGTAAGGTAAACACACCAATAGGAGTTGGTGACGGATCTGTTGTTGTTGGGGCATACATACCAGCTACAGCAAAGCTTCCTGATGGTAGTAATGTCATAGATGCAATTATAGACCGCCGCATTATCAATGTGTCTATAGGGGCACTCTTCCCGAGAGAAGAGGTCACATGCAGTATCTGTAAGAAAAAGCCTTTGGTACCGAACAAGGATGGTGAGTTTGAATGTGATCACGTTCCGGGAAAGCAGTATGATGGGAAAGTATGTCACTATATATTCTCAAATCCAGAGTTTGAAGAACTCTCGATGGTTGTAGATCCTGCTGACCCACAAGCGTTCATTAGCACTGTGGTAGTTGCAGATAGTATGAATCAGACAGACCTTCGCTCTGAAGCAACAGCAACGGTAACTGATACTGATGCAAACATCGGTTATATAGGATTCTACAAAACTGACAGCAGTGTATACGTAAAAGACACAGCTAGTCGTACCACAGTGTCGAAAGATTCAACCGTGGAGGAAGAAACAATGACTGTTGATAATAGGAATGGAAACAACAAACCAAGTGAACAGACTATAACCATAAGTGTACAGGATGCACTTCTCATGGCAAAAGTTATAGCAAGCCTTGCTGAAAAAGTCATAGAGCTTTCAGCACTAACTGAGGCAGAAAGACCAGACCATATAGAGACGCATGATAGTACCGATGATGCCCAGGAGAATAATGTTGAAGGTGAGAGTGATACTCCCGTTCTGACAGATGATCCCACAGCAGAAGCAGCAACCGATAACGCTGCTCCAGAAGAACCTGAGGGAGCTGCAGCAGAAGATTCGGGGGGCAATGAGAGTCAGTCAAATGACCAAGACGCGATTGAAGAGAATGATACGAACGCTGCTGAACAAGAGAAAGCCAACGCTGATGCCGAGAGCGTTCTACTGTCTCAGCCTGCAAATGATATCGGTCAGACAGCTTCGAGAGGATCGAGTGACATTTCAGCGTACATTCGGTCTCGACGGCTGCCGGTGACAAGTGAGAAGAAGAGCAATGGCCTCGTGCCATTTAAAATCAAGCTATAAGGAGATGAAGCAGTATGGCAATAAGATTTGATCCTGTAAACGGTGTTTACGGCGGAGTGAAGCCTCTCAAGGAGGATTCCAGTCTTGTCCTGCTAAGCACAATGGAAGACGTTGCTCGCTATGAGCAGAAAGATGTGATAGGTAAGTTCTACCCTGTAAAGTACTTACCAGCATTGTATGTAGAAAATTCAAGCCAGGCTCCTGTCGTTATGAGTGCTGGCGATATCGTATCGGTAGTTCCTGTCGGCAGCTATGCGCTACTTAATGGCATCAAGGTAGCAGACACCGGTATCGACGTAAGCGGTAATATGTACGTGACCATCGGCGTCGATGGCATTGCATATCAGAAACCTTACAGCTACCTGTACGACACAGACACTGTAGGGCTGTTAGTCCCTTGCAATGGAACAAGTGGCTCCGTATCACACAGCTACGGTTCTATTGACGGTGACGCCGGTATCTTGACCACTTCTGGCACGGTGCCCACCATAAATGACACATTTGTAGTGGATGCAAGCAAGCCTTTGGGTATACTCTTGCAGAGGTCATTCGGAGACATTCGCGAGCGCTATCACGGGTTTAACCCAGTAAACCCTGCTATTTCAGTATGCACCAAAGGGTACCTCACAATTCCGTTCATATCAATCGCCGCGAACATGAGTGACTCTCCAACCGCTGCGGCTGTAAACGCGTTCCTGAATGATGTTGGCCGCTACCACCAGTTCGTATACGCACTTCAGGCACACGATTTAGGAAGCGATGCAGATCTTGACGTGTTTGCTCCTGGCGCCGCATTACAAGTTAACAAACGCGGTAAGTTTGTTATCGCAAGTGGCAACCAGAACTTCGGTAAGATCGTATCTCTTCGTTCACAGGCTGTTAAGGACCTTGACGAGATTGTTGACACATTCCCCGGAAGCAAGATTCACGGTACAGCTACCGCTGGATTGAGCACACGGTTGTTCGACTTTGGA
>Ga0209204_1001411_pt1 | contig 22560 bp, 18 predicted proteins | sample AD_JPNMR2_MetaG_FD_184425 | JGI IMG/M metagenome (GOLD analysis project Ga0209204, IMG submission 184425) | Active sludge microbial communities of municipal wastewater-treating anaerobic digesters from Japan - AD_JPNMR2_MetaG (SPAdes) (version 2) | ecosystem: Engineered > Bioreactor > Anaerobic...
ATTTTGTACCACCATATCCGAATTACCAGAACTATAGTGCAGGATTCCTTATAGATAATACTGACAGGGTCAATGAAGAAGATCTCTACGTTTTTGCGAGCATGTTTGGGTTCGTCGTCCCAGATAACGAGCGATTAAAGTAAGCTGAAAGGGGTGATGAGTGATGTATAAGAAGATATTATTACTCATATTGGGCTTGGTACTAATTCTATCCGGTTGTGGTATGTTCAATCAATCTACTGCACCAAGGACAAATGTGTACATAGTTGATCCATACGGTAATAATTTGATGGTCGATGGCAAGATAAACGGAAATCCGATAAAAGCCGATGCAAAGGGAGTTTACGTAGAGGCAGCAATCGAAAGTGCAAATGTACAGTTGAGTGAACCACTCGGCATTTTCAAAGTAAAAGACATAAGCGTAGATCCAAAGAAGTCTGTCACAATCGTTCTTGAGAAAAGTACAACAAGAGGTATAAAGCTGTTGAGAACCGCCGATGGAAAGTTGATGTTCTATGCAATTGGCTATGGTGATACTCCCTATTTCCAAGTATGGCTGAAAGATAGGTTATCGGGCAGTGCAATGGTTGGATTAAATAAGAATCAGATGCTACTTGCAGGTAATTGGTTGGTTGGTGTAGGAAAGGGTTTGGAATCCACAACGAACAATGTTTCCAAAGATGAAATAGTTGCCAAACTCCCAATACCAGCAACTAAGGCTCCAGAGATAGCAAGGGTTGAGGTAATATCTGTTAAGTAATTTCCCAATAGTGATTAAATTATGATTGTTAAAAGGCCCCCGATGTATTCGGGGGCTTTTTGATTTCTCTTTTTGATTTTTAATGTTCGTTGTTTAATTTTCTACTTTTCTATTTAGTAGGAATATGGCGAGTATGACGATGATGGGTAAGAGGTACGATACAATGGGTACAGTGTCGAGGAATGCACCCATGATTGTACTGACGATGCTACCACCAAGCGATGTGAATGCGTACGTTGCACCGTTGAATAGTGGTAGGTGGCTCTTTTCGATTTTTCCTACAGCGGTCTGTTGGATGTATGGGAAAAGTGGGCCAAAGAATAGGCCTGCAATGATGAAGAAGAGTGGGTTCTTGGTTATGACGAAGAGTGAGACAAGTATTATCATGACTATCGTATTTACGGACACGAGGTCTTTGAATAATTTTGTTATCGGTGAGAGGAAGAATCTGCCGAGTGTGAATAGTATCCAAAAGAGTGAGTATGCGGTAGCTGATGTAACGATGCCTTCTTTCATGATGTTACCAGCCCAGTTGATTGTCCCTATTTCTGCAGAGCTGTACAGTATGAGTAACGTTAGGAATATCATGAATGTCGAGTTGCTGAATGCGTATTTAATTTCAGAGAGTTTGAATGCCTCTGCTTTCGTAGATGTTGTAATGTGTAACCTTGTCGATGTGTATGCAAATAGTAAAATGAAAATGGTAGCATAGATGAAGTAGACGTTTTTGAAATTGTTCATTCTACTTTGTGCCAGCTGTATGAATAAAGGTGCGAGGATGCCACCTAATCCGTATGCGCCATGGAAGAATCCGAAGTTTGCATTCCTGTTTTGCGCAAGTAGCATGGTAGAACTGTTGAATCCAAAGCCACTGGAAAATCCAAAGATGAGCATACCTACAAGTGATAGTACAAGGGTATTTGAAAATGCTATGATTAAACTGCCGCATATAGTGATACCAAATCCGATGAGTAACGCCCTTTTGAGCCCAAGTTTGTTAAGGTATATCCCAACGAATATGTTTGATAGTACGGTACCTACGAGCGAAAATAGTGGTATCAATGAAGAAATGCCGACGGATATGCTGTAGTCTGACTGGAATAATTTTAGTGCCGGTGCTACGGAATTCATTATCAGGGAATACGAAAATATGATTAGCATGGGAAATATGTTTGACATAGTTATCACTATCCTCCTCTTTTATCTTTTTCTTCACAATATTCTTTAACAATATATGCGCATCAATTATAGTATTATCAGTCTATACCATATCTTTCCATTTTGTAGTATAACGTTCTTACACTTACATCGAGTATCTCTGCTGCTTTGGATTTGTCACCTCCAGATTTCTTCAGTGCTTCTTGTATCACTTGCTTTTCGTAGCTTTCAACCATGTCTTTTAACGCCCTTAATTCCAACGTTTCGATGTTGCTTATCTCACTGACTTCTGCCTTTTCAGGTAGGTGTTTCATCTCTATGATTCGTTCTTCCGGCCCCATGTTGATCATTATTCTACCAATGAAATTCTCCATTTCTCGTACGTTGCCTTGCCATTCTCTGCTTGTTATGTAGTGCATGACTGCAGGATTCATGCCTTCTACCATTCTGCCATACTGCTGATTTAGCTTTCTTACGATGTGCATGGCTATCTTCGGTATGTCTTCTCTACGTTCTTTCAATGGAGGTAGATATATGGGAAATACGTTGAGTCGGAAGTACAAATCAGGTAAGAATTCTCCGTTTTTAACCATCTTTTCGAGGTCGGTGTTCGTCGCTGCAATGATTCTTACGTCTACTTTCTTGACGTTCCTTCCACCGACTGGAACGAATTCTTTCGATTCTATGAATCTGAGTAGCTTCGGCTGGAGTGAGATGGGTAGTTTGCCAACTTCATCTAAAAAGAGTGTCCCGCCATCTGCCTCTTCTACTAAGCCTTTTTTCCCACCACGCACTGCACCAGTGAATGCGCCTTCTTCGTAACCGAAGAGTTCCGATTCCAAAATCGATTCTGGTATGGCAGCACAATTGACGCTGACAAAAGATTTGTTTTTACGTGGGCTGATGTTGTGGATTGCATGCGCAAAGAGTTCTTTCCCTGTGCCACTCTCACCTCTTAGAAGGACTGTTGCGGGCGTCTGAGCTACTTTCTTTGCCTGCTCTTTTGCTATCTGCATTATTCTGCTGTCGCCGATTATGTCATCAAATGTGTACTGCGCCCTCATGTGTCTTATTAGTCTCTTTATCTCTTCGAGCTCGTTGTTGAGTCGCATTATTTCAGAGACGTCGTGTACCACCGCAACGCTCCCTTTGAATTTGCCATGTACAAAGAGTGGGGTTGCATTGACTATGACTTCTTTCCTCGCAGGGCCTACTTTGAGCCTTGCATTGTAGATGGGCTGTCTCATCTTTGCGATGAGCATGTGGATGCTCTCACCTTCTGCGATGTCAACCGTTGCGGGTTTGCCAACTACTTCTTCTGCGGGATATCCAGTTATCTTGGTGTATGCTTTATTTACAATTCTAACGATACCATTCTCATCCGCTACGCTGATTGCATCGTTTGTGGAGTCTATTATTGCTTTGAGTTGTGCTTCAACTTCTTTGAGGTTTGTGATTTCTTCTGCCAGTTTCCGAATGCTGGTAATGTCTCTGAAGACTGCAACAGCACCTATGATTTCTCCACGTTCGTCTTTTATCGGTAGTCTCGATGTTATGATGACAGCGTTTTCTGTGCGCTGCACTTGGTCTATCTCAGGTAATCCGGTTCTGACGACGATGTGTAATCTTGTATTTTCTACCACGTCTTCAACGTATTTGCCAATTATGTCACTTGGCAGGCCAAGAAGTTTGGATGCGTTCTTATTTACATAAACGACATTCGCTTCTTTGTTGACGATGATGATTCCTTCTATAATGGAATCAAGTACACTTTTGAGTATTCGTTCCATTCATTTTCATCTCCATCCAACGTAAGGTACTGCATTTCGTTATCCACTCGGTCATTCTGATGATAAGAAACGATTCGTTTAGGTGTTAATTTCGCCATTGAGCTGAACGGTAGTTCAACGATTTTCGAAGTTCTAAGGTCTCATTTATATAGTACCTCACTAAGAAAATTATACACAAAAAAAACATATTTTGAACCTGCCAGTCAATTACTGTTTTTAGAAATATGGGATTAGCTGGGATTAGCAGGATATCAAAGTTGACATCTAGTTTCTTGTAATGTCTTGTGCGTTATGTTGTTATGTGATGGAAAAAACGGAACGAAGCGAATCGAAGGGGGATGCATATTGAAGAGGATCGATTTGTTGAGTATCATAATAGCAATATTCTTTTTGTGGGCTATATTCTTTCAGGTGGATTTTTTGGAGATATTCGATTTGAAGATAATGGATTTCTTCTACAAAATTAGAGGGACGACCACTATAGATCCCTCTGTTGTCGTAATCGGAATAGATGAGTATTCTCTCAGTGCACTGGAAGTGGAGGGTGACACTTGGCCCTGGAAGAGGGATGCTTATGGAAAACTACTCGAGAGGGTATTTGAAGATGGGGCAAAAGTCGTTGCATTTGATGTATCCTTTACTGAAGCAGGGGATGAGGAGAGCGATAGTTATTTCGCAAGTACTCTTTTGATGTATGAGAATGTTGTTCTGGGTACTTATTTGATAAATGATAAGGAGGTGTATCTTTCTTACGATAAGAGGTTAAGAGAGATGATGGAGCAGAACATTGCGTATGTAGATTATGCTTACAAGATGGACAATTTCAAGGCTCTTGGATTGCTTAATCCATTTAAGGTCTACAAGATCAGGCCTGTATATGAACTCTTCGCAACCTCTGCTTATTCCGCCTCTTACGAGATCGGAGCTTTGGATGCCGACGGTATTGTGCGCCGAATTCCTCTACTGGTCTTGGAAGAGTGGTCAAGGGAGAATGCAGTCTCTTCTGGCCTCTTCCCACATATGGACGTACTCACTGCTGCGATTTTCTCCGATGTCCCGTCAGTGGATTTGACCATTGATTTGTCGAGTAAACAAGTAATATTTAATGAGTCTTCAATTCCATTCGATAGCTCTGGATACATGCATTTGTGGTATTATGGAAGGGGTACAGATGTCTTTAGCGAGATCCCTTTCTATGATGTCATGAATGGCAAGTTTGAACCGGGAACTTTCCGTGATAAAGCTGTAATCGTAGGTTATACAGCCACTGCAAAGGGTTTGTACGATTTGAGGATAACACCGTTCTCAACAGAAGAAGCTGGCGTTTTTGTGCACGCAAATGCAGTAGAGAATCTAATAAGAAATGATTTCATAAAACCCTTTACACCGTTCAATAATGCTATTGTATTTATAATCATAATGACTGTTGTAGTTGTGCTATCGAAGATTAAGGGCAGGTCTGTGAATACAATACTGTTATCTATACCTGTTGTCTTTCTGATCTTCTCATATGTGCTGTTCTTGCAGAGAACATATATCAGCACGTTCTACCCAATCTTTGCTGTGCTCGTAGTTGGTATAACTAAGACTTTAGGCGACTTTTTGAGAGAGAATGCCGAAAAGAGGAAGATGAAAGAGTTTCTTTATCGCTATGTGCCGGACAGAGTGGCTGAAATTCTAGTTGGTAGTGGGGAGTTGAAATTGGGCGGAGAGACAAGAAATGTTGTCGTATTGTTTTCGGATATAAAAGGGTTCACAAGTCGTTCGGAAAAGCTGGCTCCTGAAGAAGTTGTTGCCTTTCTCAATGTTTACTTGACGAAGATGAGTGAAGTTATCAGGTACAAGTATGATGGGACTATAGATAAATTTATTGGGGATGCTATAATGGCAATCTTTGGTGCACCAGTTGCTTATGAAGATGACATAGAACGTGCGTTGAATTGCGCATTGGATATGAGAGAGGCGCTTAAGGAACTTAATAAGGAGTTGGGACTCGATTTGGATAGCGGTATTGGAATACACTACGGCCCTGCCATTGTTGGGAACATTGGAGCGCCGTTCAGGATGGATTATACGTGCATAGGTGACACGGTCAACACCGCTTCAAGGATGGAACATCTTACAAGAGAAGTGGATGCTGAGATCATAGTCTCTGAAGAAATAGTCAAGAGAACCGAGGGTTTTGAATTCGAGTATCTGGGAGAATACTCGGTAAAAGGTAAGAGCGAGAAACTGAAATTATACAAACTTATTGGAGAACAGCAGAGAGGGTGAACTAACCTGTCAGACCCATCGGAGAGGATTATAAGAAGAAAGGGCAACGGCACTTTTTATATGTACAATCAACGAAATGGTGAATTCCTTATCAGCGGAGAAGTACCTGAACAAGATGATGTCTATGAATTTGCAATGGAGAACATGATATGCATAGATGAGAAGGTCTTTGAACTGGTAAGCTGGTTACTGAGAACGACTAGTATAGATGATATTGTCTCCTCAATATGCGAGTTTTTTGAGAAGAGAATGGATAAATCGGTGAAAGTAAACTTTTTGGAAGATAAATGTCAGTTTGAAATGAGCGAAGAATCTGCTAATATTCCTATAGTAAGCAAGAACTCCGGGGCTATTGGTTGTATAAGAATTACTGGAAAGTTCAGTATCTTCGAGGCGCTGGGTTTACTCGCATTTTATAACTCGCTTGTGTCTATCATAGAGGGAATTGTGATAAACTATAGGTTGCAACAACTGCTAAGGAGTGGTCTGGACACACTATACAAAGCACTGAATAGAAGGGCAAGATTGACCGATTTAGATTTGGATATGATGGAGAGAATTGTTTTCGGTATCTCTGAAGCAGAGAGCACGGACAAGGAATTGTGTAGTTTGGCACTTAAGGCAGCAAATGTTGGATTAGTCGGCGTTCGAGATGATATATTCGAAAGGATCAGAGAGGGTGGTGCAACGGGCGAAGATTATTCTGAGTATTTGAAGCATGTGGATTATGGGTATGAGATATTGAAGGATTTGGAATTGGAGAAAGAGGTATTAGATGCATGCCTCTATCATCATGAATTCCTAGATGGTAGCGGGCCTAAACAATTGAAGAATGATGAGATACCGAAATTGGCATTGATCATAGGTATTGCAGAACATGTGGTCTTACTGAGATGGGGAAATGAGAAACTCCTAGAAAAGTATCCAGACAACTTTATAAAAATTGCGTTGAAGGTATCGAGGTGAGAGATCTGAAAACTTTGTGGTATATTTTTCCATATTTCTTTTTGGGGCATTTGGTTGGTGACTACATACTGCAGAATAGTTATATAGCTGCAAGAAAATCGAAGGATTTGAAGGTTCTGTTGTTACATGTTTTTCTCATCTTTGCCTCGCAACTAGTTTTTTCACTCGGCAAGGGATTCGGCTTAGTACAACTTCTCTTCGTTGTCCTCTTATCTGTCTTGCATTTCCTCATAGATTTTGGCAAGTACAAATGTAAGAACGGCTTTTGCAGTACTTGGTGGTATTATTTGATTGATCAGTGTCTGCATCTGTTGAGCTTTTTGTTCGTGATGGTACCTTTCTCTGATGTGGATTTCTTCTTAAATCGCAATTTGGTAGTCGTGTTGTGTGTGATGATTTTCAATGCTTATTTCATAAGCTTTTTAGTCCATTTTATAACCTCAAATGGAGTATACAAAAGAGATTATTTAGGTTACCTATTTAGAATGGTAGCGCCTGTTCTTTATTATTTTAGCCCCATAGTTTTTATAGTTTACGAAGTATTGATATTCTTACCTGTTTGGAAAGTAATTAAGCATTCGAAATCTAAGTCGATAACTCTATCGGTAACGTTGAACTATGTATTTACTCTATTTGCAAGCATAATTCTTACGGGGGTGATGTTATGAAAAAGGTTCTTGTGTTTATAACACTTGTCATAAGTTTGCTTGTATTAGCTGACTTTACAATTTCAGTACCGTCGGAAACTGTAAGTTTCGGTTCTAAATTGCCGGTAACAATCGAATTCACTGATTCATCAGGGAGGCCAGTTCCGTTCACATTGAAGGCAAAAGTGACCTTAGGAGGGTTCGACAAGCCTGAGGTATTCACAAAGGGTATAGAGGCGAATGGCAAGATAACGATTAATTACCTCGTACCTAAGAAAAAGGGCGATGTGACGCTAACGTTTACAGGAGAGGCTAAGGGTAGTAAAGAATCCCTTACAAAGCAAGTAACTTTGAATGTTGTAGAAGAAGATGAAACAGTCTTTTCTGAGAAACTTAACGCTGCTATTGATTCTTTCAAAGGCAGTGTAGCTCTTAAGAAGGAAGGAAAAAAGACATGGGAGTCTGTAAAAGCCTCTTCGAAGATCCAAGAGGGTGATGAGATACTCACGCTGGAAAAGTCGTACGCTATCGTGAAGTTCCCTGACGGTTCGATGACAAAGATTTCTGAGAATACGCAGGTTCTGTTCGAGAAATTAAGGCAGTCAAAAGATGGGAAGATTTTAGTCTCGATAGTAATTCAAAAGGGCGGAACGTACAACGTTGTTCAAAAAATAGTTACAGGTTCCTCATTTGAAGTAAAGGCAGGAAGTGTAACGGCAGGTGTTAGAGGAACAGCCTTCGGTGTTGACTACACAGATGAAAAGCCTGTGGTAAAGGTCTGGGAGGGCGAGGTCTTTGCGTTCTTTGGCGATGCGTTTGTAATACCTGTTGTTGAAGGTCAACAAATCATGTACCAAGAGATGGCCGAACCAATTGAAGAGATGGATATTCTACTTGAAAACACAAAGATTGAACTTTTAGAAGAACCACTACCAGCCATGGAAGAACCTATAGAACAACCGCCTATTGAGGAGGAAAAACCAGTAGTAGAAGGACCAAAAGAAGAACCTGCCGAGGAGCCTACACCTAAACCTCAAGTAGTTGAACCAGTAGCTGCCACGACATCAAAGGCCTATATACCACCGTTGGGAGTCGAAACAATACGAAAGGACACTAGCAATTACATTGTTTACAGTATCTCACCAGAGTTTTCCATTGGACCCGTTGATTTGGGTATTGGATTAACTGTGTACGCAACTGAAGTTGGAGGAGCTCTTTATTATGGTGTTCCGTCGACGAATCCAAGCACAAATATTATAAACATGATTACGATAAACTCAGTTGCACTTAAATTGGATAACTTCTACTTCAGATACGGCAACATGCCGATGACTTCGTTGGCGATGGGCTTTTCCGTACGTGATTATTTCAAGCCATATGCGAAATCGTTTGATGTAAAGACTGCAGTGGGTTCATTCTCATTGATGGCACATTTGCCATATGAATTGACTAAACTATGGCCATTTGAATTCACTCAATCAGATGACGTAATAGCAGGTGAGGTTGAAATTAAGTCTTTATTTGCAGGATTGGACCTTGGATTATCTGCACTGTACGATACACAAGTTTCGACGGCAAACACTGTTGATAGTGCAACGCCAGTTAATCTTTCCGTTTCAACATTTTTGAGATATCCATTGATGAGTAACTTCTATCTTGGTACAGAATTTTCGTCTCAGATTCTTTCAGATTTTTCAGGTTACGGTTTTGGATTGTTCGGTGGAATATCTGGCAGAGTTTCTATATTTGATATCGTTGCGGGCGTATATGGCACATGGAATGGTTTCAAGCCGTTCTATTTTGGTAGGTTGTATACAAATGACAAATTACAAAACAAGCTTACATCACTCACTCAAGGCGAGAGTGTTTTTGGATTACTTGCAGGTTTCAATTTCTACACGGACTACGCAGTTGGTAGGCTTTATTTGTACGGTGATTTTACAAATGACTGGGATGCACTTGGCGAGATAAGGATAACGATACCACAAGTTGGAGCTATAGCAGGATTGTTTATGTATGGTTATTACTACGACACAACACCTTTTGCTGAAGGGGAGATGTTCGATTCTGATACCATTTCTTATCTTAGAATAACTTATCCTATAATGGAGAAAACCCTTGTTGCAGGTATGGTTTACTCTTGGGACTATATCCAGAAAAGCTGGGTGCAAAGCGTGTATATAGGCTCTGAAACAAGCTGGTGAGTTTATTGAATGACGAGTTTGAAAGAAGTGGGTGCAAAGTTATAGAAGCTCCACCATGGTTGAGTGGCTATACTTACAATGGCGTACTTAAGGGAAGAAAGTCGACCAAGAGTCTCAAGATACAGGGTATAGAGTTTTACGTGCTCGGAGATTATTCCGAGAGACTACTTGATACGATGTGTAGGTATTTGAAAGATGGTGTGAATATAAAACCATCGGATCTCTCGGATCAGGTAGTGTATGTTGCTGCAAAGCTAAACAGTAATCTCAGACTTAACGATTTATTGAAGGAGATCCAGAACGAGATATGTACGATTGTCAATGCATCAGCAGCTTCTATTTTGATGTACGAGGGAGATTATCTAAGGTTCTTGGTTACCGTTGGGAAGGTAAGCGGAAAGATAGAGTCCATACCTGTCCCTATGGAATCCATCGCTGGCGCTATCTTTCAAGAAGGAAAAGCAATGACGTTCAATAATTTGGAGAATAACCCTGCTCATTTTAAAGGAGTAGACCGAGCAGCACAGTTTAAGACCAAGAATATAGTGGGATCCCCAATATGGGTGGAAGATGAGAAAATAGGCGTCATAGAGGTATTGAATAAGGATGAAGGATTCACAGAGGAAGATGAACAGACCGTTGATTTATTTGCTAGGCTTATTGGAAGGAAATTGCTTAGTTCTTGGCGGTATGAGAAGTTTTCTGACAGGTTCAAAAAGATACTACTGGGAATTGCAACTGCTATCGATAAACGCGATAATTACACACACCAGCATTCTCGAAATGTTGCGCAGTATTCTGTAGAGCTTGGCAGGAAGATGGGATTGAATCAACAAGCTCTCGAAAAACTAGAGTTTTCAGCAATACTGCATGATGTTGGGAAGATTGGTATACCCGACAGTATTTTATTAAAAGCTGGAAAACTCACAGATGAAGAATATCAGATAATAAAAAATCATACAGTGTACGGTTCGGAGATTCTCTCAGTCATAAAGTACGTTGATACAGATATAATTAGTGGGGCATTAGAACATCATGAACGGTTGGATGGAAGTGGCTATCCGTATGGAAAAAAGGATGATGAAATATCACTTTTTGGTCAGATAATAGGAATTGCAGATGTCTTTGATGCACTTTCATCTCGCAGGACTTACAAAGAGGCTTGGCAACTCAGCAATGTTTTGAAAATGATCGAAGAAGATGTTGAAAAAGGAAAATTCTCGCCAATCTTCTTTGATACGCTCAAAGACATTGTTATGGAAGTAGAAAAAGAGCTTTGATTAAATAAAACCGGGGATTATCCCCGGTTTCTTTTTTACTAATCAGATTATTTGTTTACTCTTGCTTTAAGTACTTTACCAGGTCTGAATTTCGGAACGTTTCTTGCAGGAATCTTGATTTTCGCCTTTGTTCTCGGGTTTACACCTGTTCGACCTTCCATCCTCTTGACTTCGAATGTACCGAAATCAACCAGTTGGACTTTTTCACCTTTCTCAAGTGATTCCGATATAGTTTCAAAAAGTGTGTCAATAACCGCTTTTACATCCTTTTTTTTCAGCTGTGTCTTCTCTGCTACTGCATTGACAAGTGTCTTTTTGTTCATAAAATCCCCCTCCTTTATGCGGTAATATCGGTTTTACAAAGATAAATACGCGTACAACTACAATATAATAACACTTTCTGAGCACCTAAGTCAAGAGTTCTGATAAATACATACTACTACGAAATTATATCACAAGACATATGAAAAAATCAAGTGTTTTGACCATAAGTAAAAGTTTTCTTTATAAAATCGGCAATTATACGCGAAATTTCGAATTTCATTTTATGTTCAGTAGATATGACAAGCTGTGAGTGGTTGCTGTAGTACTTGTGAAACTCAACATAATGCTTCTCGGCTGCTTCACGCTTTATGTATTTCTTGATCTTTTCGTAAAAACGCTCCCTCGGGATTTTAAGGTAAATGAGTAAAAAACCTTGGTTACTGTACCCAACTGCTGCACCACATCCAACTATTATTTTATCACAACTTTTTCCAAATCTGTCAACAATTCTTCTTTCCATTTTACCTACTTCTTTTATTCCGTATGTGCTTAGGAGGGTATAAAAATCTTTACCCGTTTCTATCTCGAGTATCTTCTCAATTTCTATTATATTGAACCCAAAATCCTCTTTCAGCATCTTGGCAATAAGGCTTTTCCCACTTCCTGGTAAACCAGTTATGAATATGTTCAGTACTATCCCTCCAGAAGTTTTATGTATAGAGTCCTTTTCCTTGGCCCATCGAACTCACATAGAAAAACGCCCTGCCATGTACCTAGTATCAATTTCGAGTTGGAAATGATTATACTCTCACTTGAGCCAATTATCGAAGCCTTTATATGTGCGTCGGAATTCCCTTCAACGTGGCTGTAATTTCCACTCTCTGGTATTATTTTTCCAAGTTGATAGATTATATCTCTTACAACATCAGGGTCGGCATGTTCGTTAATAGTGATCCCACAAGTTGTATGGGGTACATAAACCAAGCAAATTCCATTTCTTACGCCACTTTCTGTTACTGCTTGTCTTACAATATTGGTGACATCTACAAACTCTATTCTTTTCTGAGTAGTGACTTGAACAGTTTTGAGCATCTATCAACGCCTCTTGTACATCTTTTAGAATTCTCAATCATGTTTCTCGTATGGTACACCATCCGCTGCCGGGCCTCGTGACCTTCCAACTACTCCCGCCACAACGACTATCGTCAGAATGAATGGAATTGTATCAAAAAGCGATTTCACATTAGCGGCAACTTGTATTTGTTGTAAACTTTGAAGCTGATTCGAGAATGCTCCGAAGAACCCGAAGAACAAACTTGCAAGCATTGCACCAACTGGATTCCAGTTGCCCACTATCATCGCAGCTAGTCCTATGAATCCTCTTCCGCCAGACATCAATTCTTTGAATTGGCCAATCTCACCAACACTTAGGTAAGCACCAGCAAGAGATGCAAAGACACCACTCATTATGACGCCGAAGTATCTTATCGCATATACATTGATTCCCAATGTGTCAGCTGCCTCAGGATTTTCTCCAACTGCCCGCATTCTTAGTCCTAATTTAGTCTTGTATATCAGCCACCAACCAAAGGCTACACAACCAAAGGCTATGTACACAAAAGGACTTATCTCACCAATCACTTGTCCTATGAAAGGCACTTTCACAAGTCCTGGAATTGTTATCTCATCTATTCTTCCGATGAAATCCGTTTGACCGGGCTGGCCAAATATCGGTTCCATCAAGAATCCCGTTAAACCTTGGGAAAGAAGTGTTATAGCAGTTCCTAAAACAACTTGGTTACCACACCACTTTATACTTCCCCATGCATGTAGCAAGGCAAGCAGCATACCACTTACAACTGCCATTAGTACGCCGAACCAAACGCTGCCAGTAATGTGTGTAAAAACTATAGAAGTAAATGAACCCATAAGGATGATTCCTTCAAGAGCAATATTGACAACTCCGGTAATTTCGCTGAAGACACCACCTAGCGAGGCGAACATCAAAGGTGTAGCAACTGTTAGTGCAATTTTATAGAACTGTGGGTTTATGAATACAGAAAGTATGGCTTCTAAAACCCTCATGCTGTCACCTTCTTTCTTGCATATATTGCTCTGACTATTCTATCTGCTGCAACAAGGAATATGACAATTGCTTGGGTTATCATAACTATATATTTTGAAACACCCATGAATTGCATTTCATTACTGCCCGTTCTTAAAGCACCTATTAAGATAGCTGCAAATATTATTCCGATTGGGTTATTCTGACCTATTAGCGCTATGCTGATTCCATCAAACCCTTTACCACCTGCAAGTTCGCCTAGAAATCTGTGATGAACACCCATGAGTTCTGTAACACCGGCAAGTCCTGCTAATGCCCCACTGATTGCCATCGCAAGTATGATGTTCTTAGAAACACTTATGCCACCGTATTCTGCTGCATAGGGGTTAAATCCAACCGCCTTTATTTCATAACCAGTTGTTGTTTTGTTCAAGAACACGTACATGAAGATGGCAGCCAGTATAGAAATTAGGATTCCAGCGCTTAGTTCCATAGCTCCAACTCTCATCAAAATAGGTAATTGCGCAGAAGTTGATATCTCGGGGCTCTTTGGTGAACCATATCCCGTTACAAGAGGCCCAGTAACCATAAAAGATGCTATGTACGTTGTAATCCAGTTCAGCATTATAGTTGTGACAACTTCATGAGCACCAGTTTTTGCTTTCAGTAGTCCTGCGATCGCCGCCCATCCTGCACCTGCGGCCATACCGAGGAGCAAAGTTAGCGGAATTGCTATTGCAGGTGGGAGACCACCGAAGTTGCTTGCAAATGTGGCAGCAACTAATGCTCCCATTCCCATCTGACCTTCAGCACCGATGTTGAAGACACCTGCCCTGAATCCAAATCCAACTGCGAGACCGGTAAGTATCAAAGGAGTACTTTTGATCAACGTGTCTATTATTGCTTGTTTACTCCCAAATGCACCGTGGAGTAATATCTTGTAAGCCTGAATAGGGTTCTTTCCAATTGCTAAAATAACAAAAGCAGATATAACAAGCGCAATCAATACAGCAATGACAGGAACAGCTATGCTCTCAAGCATCTTCTTCATTGTTTATCACCTCTGACTTCTTCTAATCTTTTCCCAGCCATCATAAGACCAACTTCTTCTATGGTTGTCTCTTCAGGCCTCACTTCACCCATGATTTCACCCTCGTACATCACCAGTATTCGGTCACTTAAAGAAAAGATCTCTTCTAACTCCATCGAGACAAGGAGTATTCCAACATCTTGTCCTCTCATTCGCAATATCTGGTTATGTATAAATTCTATAGCCCCAACATCTAATCCTCGTGTTGGCTGGGCAACTATCATGAACTTCGGATCTGCCTTTATCTCCCTACCAACAACCAATTTTTGCTGATTACCACCTGAGAAATTTCCTCCCAAGTGTTCTATGATCCTTGGCCTTATGTCAAATTCTTCCATCACTTCTGAAGCGTATCTCTTTACTTCTTTGTGATCTAAGAAAGCGCCTTTTGCAAAAGGTGTCTTGTAGTGCCTTCCAAGTATTATGTTGTAGTATGCTGGGAAAGGTTTTATCAAGCCATATTTGAATCTGTCTTCTGGGATGTGCGTCATACCCATCTCCCTTAATGTTCTAGGATGCGCGCCGGTAACATCTTTACCCTGAAATATGAGCTGACCCTTCTCGGTCTTTCTGAGGCCAGTTATGGCTTCAACTAATTCTGTTTGTCCATTTCCAGCAACACCAGCAATCCCAACAACTTCACCCTGCCTAACCTGTAGCGATACTCCGTTGACTGCTTCCAAACGCCTATTATCTTTAACCCATAAATCTTTGACTTCAAATATGACATTCCCTGGTCTGTGTGGCAACTTATCAATCTTCAAAACTACGTCTCTTCCAACCATTGCTCTTGCAATTTCTCTTTCACTTGTTTCTTTTGTGATAAGCTCTGCCGTTACCTTCCCACCACGCATCACCGTAATTCTTTCACTAATTTCCATGACTTCGTTGAGTTTATGTGATATGAACAATATAGTCTTACCATCTTTTTGCAAGTTCTTCATGATCAAAAAGAGTTCTTCCACTTCTTGAGGGGTTAAGACTGCTGTAGGTTCATCTAAGATGATTATTTCTGCTCCTCTGTAGAGAGTTTTTATTATTTCCACTCTTTGTTGCATTCCAACAGGCATATCTTCTATTTTTGCATCGACATCTACGTAAAGACCATACTTTTCTGATAGTTCTTTAACCTTTTGTCTAGAACCTCTTATGTCGAAATTCAAACCTTTTACAGGTTCACTTCCCAAGACTACGTTTTCTGTAGCTGTTAATGTGTCGACTAACATGAAATGTTGGTGTACCATACCAATTCCTGCTTTGATAGCGTCTCTTGGCCCGAAAAACACCTTCTTTTCACCAAATATCCTAATTTCTCCACTATCTTGGCGATACAGTCCATACAACTGATTCATCAATGTACTCTTACCCGCACCATTTTCACCTACGATGGCATGTATTTCACCAGTTTTTATGCGGATTGTGACTTTGTCATTTGCCAGTACTCCTGGAAAGTTTTTGGTTATTTCGATCATTTCTACAGCATAACCGTGTCTAGCTTGGCTTACTGTCTCACTCACCAAAAATACACCTCCGATATTTATGCATTATTTAAGTCTAGAATTTAAGGTTCCAACGTTTTGACAGATCAAAACTTCATGATTCAAGAAGTCTCGATCTATCAAAATGGGGGGCGCAAGCGCCCCCTGAAAAATTTTAGTAGGCGGTTATTTGGGTAGTCTTATTCCCTTTACTGTGAATGCCTTAAGTGCATCTTCGGAATCTGGTATTATTATCGTTCCGTTGAGCACGAGGCTTTGGAGATAATCGATTTCTTTCAACACTGTTGGGGCAACTTTGCTGATTATATCCTTTGTATAAGTAAGTTGCGACATTCTAACACCTTGTTCCTTCATACCAAGTGTTACCGTGCCACCTTTGAATTGTCCTGTGTATGCCCATTTGACTCCGTAGTAACCTGCCATGTCAACACCTTTCATTGCACTTGTGAGGACAACTCCTGGTGCCATATAGTCTTGATCAACGTCAACACCTATCGCATAGTACAACGTTTTACCGGAGAGTGCGTACTTCTTTATGTTCTCCAATCCCTTACCCGCTAGCTTTTCACTCTTTTCTTTTGCTGCTTCAATAACTCCGTTCCCACAAGCACCGGCAGCTGCGAAGATGATATCAACGCCTTGGGAAAATTGAGAAATCGCAAGGTCTTTACCCTTTTTTGGATCGCTAAATTCATTCGTGTAACCTTTGATAACTGTTACTTTCTTACTCTTGAGATCTTGATAAGCCTTTATACCCGCTTCGTATCCATATCTGTATCTTTCTACTGGTGGGATAGCGATACCACCAACAAAACCGACTTTACCTGTTTTTGTCATAGCTGCTGCTAGATATCCAACAAGGAATGCAGCTTCTTGTTCTTTGAATAGGAATCCTATGACATTTGGAAGTACACTAGAAGTTTCAAAGTCAATGGCTGCAAAGTAAACTGCTGGATATTGTTTCGCAACTTTCTCAAGAGCATCTTGCATCATGAATCCAACTGCAAAAACAATTCCGCCATCTTTCTCTTTAAGGACTTCTTCTGCCGCTTTTGTGAGGTTTGGTATGTAGTCCGACTGTTCCAAAGACATAACAACCTTCGCCTCTACTTTCAGTTCTTTTGCTGCTCTTTCAATACCTGCCCATGTACCATCGTTGAAAGACTTGTCACCTAGACCTCCAGTATCTGTAACCATGATGGCTTTGAAAGAAAAACCAAATGTGAGTAATACCGCAAGAAGTGTTACGACCAACAACTTTTTCATACCCTCGCCCTCCTTCTAAGGATGTGGTTGTGATACAGCCAGTATAATCCAAAACCGACTGATAATATAAGTGCATATGGAATCAACCAATTTACGTAAATCGTCATTGACGGAACACCGACTTGAACAAATAGCGTCTGATGCTTTAATAAGGTGAGAACTGCAACCGCGAAACTTCCAGCTATTGGGATAAATGCCTCATACATCTTCAGTGCAGTTAAGAAAAGTGCTATACTTAGTAGTATTATAGCAGATAAATGTGTATGAATCTTGTATCCCGGAACAAGAATTGCTGTCTTTTTCTTTGTAGTGTTCACATCAGATAGTAGCCTCTCTAAAGTCTTACCACTGAACTTTTGGTTAACAAAGTCGATCATCTCTTCTTTGAAGGATTCTGAGCTTATGGGAACGGATTTTATGAAAAACTTCTCAATTGATGCGATCTCTTTCTCTGCTTTTTTTGATCTTGATTTTTCAAAATATATGAAATCGTCCAGTTCTGCTTTGTAATCTTGACGAATATCTTTCAATTTTTGTACATATTCAATCCTCTTTGAGAAATTATCTGGCATGAAGTATTCTTCATCAATCTCGTAAAACTGATCTTGAAAGACTTCATCAACTAGTAAAGAGAACTCTTGGATAGATTGGTTCACCACCGTGTTGTACTTTTTCAAACTTTCCTGAACTTTTCCAAGCGGGTCTTTCAGTGTTTCATCCACAAGAACATTGTAAAAAGGAGAATTGCAGAATTCTTCTTTCATCAGTAAATCTTTGGTTGCAAAGGTTGGAAGAAATAAAATTAAAACAGTGAGTATCGTAAAGATAAATGGAACATAATCTTTCTTTACAAAGAAATAGAATAATGAAAAGAGTATTGAGATTGCAAATACTATACCATAAATAGTACCATCAACAGTCGATTGAACGTTGAAAAACGCACCTATATAAATGGTTTCAGATGCAATTATCAATGCTAGAGGAACCTTGAGGTTCTTGAAAAACAAATACGATATAAGAAATAGAACTACATAGACAACCCATCTTATCCATGCCCAACTTGTTTGCTTTGGAGTGACTTTTACGAATTGTTCTGCAATTTCATTCTTCAGACCAGCAATAAGGGAAAAAGAACTTCTGAATATCGAGCCTCTCGCCCTCATTATAAGCATTTCCGGATCGTATTCTGAAGCGGATGATTTGGCTTCTGTTATTATTTCAGACAAAACATCTATGACTTCCGGATTGTTCATAATTAGACTTATAGTTTCGAGTTCTTCGTTGTTGTAAACGGACGAATATTCATATCCGCTTACTAAGTCCTCTCTCAATGATTCCAATTCACTAGGCACGACCTCCAAATGGACATCTGCACCGAAGAGATACGCCGCTAAGTCTTGTGCATAGTTTCCAAAAGCCTCTGTAATTCTACCCTGATATTCGCCAAAAAAATCATTAAACAGTGGCGAGTTCATCACAAGTTCTATATCAAGATTCCTATTGTTCAGTTGTGCCTCCCAGTAAGCCAGATATATTGCACGAGCAAGTTTTTCTTCCTCATTCTCAATACCATCGAACGGATTCAGTGCCTCGAGGTAATTCCCAGTTTTTTTCGCAATCTCACTTCTCTCTGATGAACCGACCATGTAAATTTTAAAAAATCTATACAGAGGTAAATCGTCTCTTATAGTCTTTTCAACGCTTTTATGGAACGGATTTGAAGGTTCAAAATATTCTAGATAGATCTCTTTCGACTTTGCTAAATCGATTGCGAATATGATTGTCGAGGAGAATAATAGTATCAGTATCAAAGGTATAGCCTTTTCCCTAGTCACACTCTGCACCTTCCTTTGTTTTATTTTACCATTTTCCTGCAAGAAGACTCCCACTTCTGTATGTGGGGAATGATACATATGCTATATTAAAAACTCCATCAAGATAAGTCAGGTCAAAGCCTGTAGATCCACATCGCCAATGTTATAGCAGGTTTAATGGTAATAGCACTTCTCCTACCCCTCAGAGTTGTTTAACTATTACCCTCAGAGCATGGGACTTGTGGAGCATCCCAAGGTGACTATACATTCTGCTATAACTAATCATTAGCAAAAACTAATGACATAGGCTAATCAACCGAGCTTGCATTTCTACAAGCCCCCGCCTCTATAGGCGGTGGGTAGTTGACATCTAGTACATATATTTTACTACAATTTACCATTATTTTACCACGTTTGAGTTGTTTTTTGGTACTTTATACAGTACTTTTCTTTTTTGCTAATTAAGTAATGAGCGAGGAACGAAAAAACAACATGAGCAAAACAAGCTTATAAATTATATTATAGCATGACAAGTCTTTACAAGTATTACTTGTTACCGTATAGTAGAATCATATTTCCATAACAGACAAAAAAACAAGCGTTCAGACGGTAAGAACAAGCTGGTACAAAGTAGTGTAAATGGGAACATTTTCCGAAAATAAATGGGGCTTGCGCCCCCAAAAAAAGTCAGATTTCAGTTAACAAAGGTCTTCCTTCTCTTTTTCACTCTTCAATTATGATAGATGCTGTTGGACAGCTATCTGCAGAATCTTTTGCACATTCTAAGTCTGTTTCTGGCTGAAGAACTTCCGCTTTCATGTCATCGCCAAGCTTGAAAACATCTGGACAGAGATTTTCGCAAACTCCACAGCCAATGCAGGTTGATTCGTCAACTCTAACTTTCATCCCTTAGCACCTCCTTCACAAAGTCAAATATACCTACTTTAGAAATTCAAAATTCTGCATTTTAATTTTTTCTTCTTACCTTTTCTGGGACATTTCCCTTCCTGTTGCAGAAAATTGTTTCACCCAATATCATCTAAATCATCTAATGATGTTTTTCAGCCAAAGTCTCAAAGTGCTTACTGAGTCCTATCGTTCATCTGTCTTTTCTGGATTCTAAGAAACCTTTGAAACCTTTCTTGGTGATTCAAGGACATTCTGAAGTATTCTTTAATTACTTACCTCCGATTATACTCAAACCTTCACTCTATCTCTAAAGTGGGTAAAAGTCAAATACGATTATATCATAGGTTCACAACTTTGCAATTAACAATATGGTCATTTAATTGTGCATCCAATGACTCTATAACTAGGAATATGCTTTCCCTACTTTTTTCTCCATATCTTTCTCTATGCTATCGATTATCATTTTCAGTTGTGCATCATTTTTCGTTGCTTCTTCAATCTTTTTAATCGCATTGGTAACAGTTGGATGGCTTTTCCCGAAGATCGTTCCAATTTTTCTAGCCGATAATCCATATTTCTTGCTGAGCAAGTACATGCTCACTTGCCTAGCTAAAGAGAGTTCTTTATTCTTTTTATTCGAGAGTATCTCTTCTCTAGAGCATTTAAAGTGCTTGGCTACTACATTTATGATATCAGAATCATCATTTTCCGATTGAGTTTGAAGAATATCTTTCAGTAAAAGGTGCACTGTTGAAAGATCAATGTTGTTATCGTACATGCTCTTATAAGCTATAAGTTTTATGATTGCTCCTTTTAGTATTCTTATGCTTCCCTTTATGTGAGAAGATACGTAGTCTAGTATTTCAGTGGATATATCTGCCTTTTCTTCTTCGACTATCTTGCATGCAATTTTATACATCGCTTCCTTTGATGGAGTCTTTATTTGTGCAACGACTCCCATCTGGAATCTTGAGATAACTCTTTCCTGAAAGTCTTTTAGCTCTTTAGGTGACCTATCGGAACATACTATTATTTGTTTTCCTGCTTCGTAGAGGGTATTGAATGTGTGAAATAGCTCAACTTGAACTCCCTTTTTCCCAGCAAGGAATTGTATGTCATCTATGACCAGTATATCTACTTTCTTCCTATACTTCTCCCTGAATTCTTCCACGTTTCCACTCTTCAATTTTGCTACCAGTTCATTCAAGAATTGTTCACTTGTGAGATAAGCAAATCTGAGGTCAGGGTTGTTCGACAGCAGATAGTTGCCATAGGCTTGCACTAAGTGGGTCTTCCCCATTCCAGCTTCGCTGTATATGAATATTGGGTTGTATGTTGCTGACCGTTTTGCAGCTTCCAGAAGGAGATTGAATACAAATTGATTGAATTCATCGACTATGAAGTTGTCAAAGGTGTATCTTGGATTCAATGGTGTTATCAGTACAGGCCTCTTTCTAACAAGTGCTCCTTCATCTTGTTTGTTGTTCTCAAAGTTATCTTCAGTGTTGATCTGAGCGTATACAATTTCATATGAGGCTTCACTTCCTAGAGCTTCATTCACCACTTTCTTCAGTGTCTTGTCAAATTTTTTTTCGATGTATCCCTTTATAAACAAGTTACCCACCTCGAATACAACGTGGGTTCCTTCTATTCTCTTTACTGTAAAATCGATAAACCAGTGTTCCCATTGTTGCCTACTTATTTTCTCTTTTAGCAAGGCGAGAATTGTATCTTTTGAATTGTTCATGGTAACACCTCGATAATATAATATAGGATAGTAAGGGAATGCATTGAGTATTATCTCATAGTTCTACGTTAAAAATCAAGTGGAAGTTTATGTTAACACATTAATGATATGTTTTTGATAGATAATGATTTATTAAGAAGTATTGATATTCCAGTTAATAGAGATATTCTTCTCAACGTACACATTATTGGTAGCAATTCGCGTAACTTAAAGAATGCATTAACAAGAATTAGTGGTTTCCTCTATACATCTTCCCATATATTCAAGACAATTTTGATGTGGAGGCCTTAATCTTTCAAAATCTCTCAACTCATACCAAGTAGTAGACTACTCTGATTTGAAGATATCATTGCTCCTGTATACTTTGACATGCTCATTTTTTCGCCACTTCATTTCTGTGGTGTTGTAACTTATAATTATATTTGGTTAAGTGTTTTAGTTTATATTAAAGTGCTGGACCCTGGCCAAAGTGGGATGTGAAATTGGAGGGATGAGTTAACAAATAAAAAAGAGAGTTAACAAAAAAGGGGAACCGTGCCAAAATTGTATCGAACATCAATCAATACGAAAGGAGGCACAGTTCCCCGTGATCAAAGTTATTATACCAGAAAAATCATTAGAAGCTATTGCGAAAATTGTCTTTAAGAGGTCAAAACGGATGTTTACAAGGAAATATTCGGACTTAGATATATTACGAGTCATCATTGCGATGTATTTGACGAAATGTCAGTATGTGAGGGAGTTCTACGATGAAGTCAAGAGAGGGAATATCTATTATCCATACAAGTTACCATCTCGGCAGACGTTAATGTATCGGATGAAATACA
>Ga0209204_1001416_pt1 | contig 22507 bp, 20 predicted proteins | sample AD_JPNMR2_MetaG_FD_184425 | JGI IMG/M metagenome (GOLD analysis project Ga0209204, IMG submission 184425) | Active sludge microbial communities of municipal wastewater-treating anaerobic digesters from Japan - AD_JPNMR2_MetaG (SPAdes) (version 2) | ecosystem: Engineered > Bioreactor > Anaerobic...
ACTTAATATAAAAGAGTACTCTTACAAGTTACAGAAGGATGGACATATTACAGAAGGATATTATAAAATTTTATTTAATAAGAATTATAGTATTATAAGTTTTGTGGAAGATAATTCGTTAAAAGAAAATATTAAATTAAAGGATCACCCATTAATAAATCAGAATTATGTTATTAATATTTTAAAAGAGGAGAACTATTTTGTTTTATTACCTGTAAAATTAAATTTAAATGATTTTAGTATAAGTGAGGTTTCATCAATAGTATTTAAAAAATATTTAAAATAATTATTTATACAAAAAGGAGATATTTTCTTAAATATTGTATTTTTAAGAAGTAATTTTTTTTTAAAGAAAAAAGGAGTTTTTATATGAAAAGAATTTTTAATTTTAGTGCAGGACCTGCTATATTGCCTTTACAGGCGTTAGAAAAGGCAGCAAGTGAGCTTGTTAATTTTAATAATAGTGGAATGTCTATAATGGAGGTATCTCACAGAACACCATTATATGAAAATGTTCATAATGAAACACTTCAACTAATAAGAGAAATTTTGTCTGTTCCGGCAGAGTATGATATTTTACTACTGCAAGGTGGAGCCTCAAGTCAATTTTTTATGGTTCCTATGAATCTCATTAAAGATAATATGATTGCTGATTATGTTATAAGTGGTTCATGGTCAGAAAAGGCTATAAAAGAGGCTAAAATCTTGGGTAAAAAGGTAAACATAGCAGCAACTTCAAAGGAGACAAATTTTGATAGAGTGCCCTCTACTTTTAATTTTACAAAAGATGCTTGCTATGTTCATATTACTTCTAATGAGACAATTCAAGGAGTTCAATATAAAAAATTTCCAGATACCAATGGTGTTCCTATTATAATAGATGCGTCGAGTGATATATTTTCTTATGAAATTGACTGGAAAAATATAGGTTTAATATATGCTGGTGCTCAAAAGAATGCAGGACCTGCTGGTGTTACAATTGTTATTATAAGAAAAGATTTATATGAAAGAGAGAGCGATAATATACCAACAATGTTAAGATATTCTACTCATGCAAAAGAAAACTCTCTTTATAATACCCCACCAGTATTTTCAATATATATGGTTAATTTGACATTAAAATGGCTTAAATCAATTGGCGGAATTCCAGGCATTAAAAAGATCAATGAGGAGAAAGCCAAATTAATATACGATGTAATAGATCAGAGTAATGGTTTTTATAAAGGCCATGCTGTAAAAGAGAATAGATCTACTATGAATGTAACATTTACTCTTAAAAACCCAGAATTAGAATCTAAATTTATCAAAGAATCAGAGGCAAAGAATATGGTTGGACTTAAAGGGCATAGATCAGTTGGAGGAATGAGAGCTTCAATCTATAATGCTATGCCAATAGAAGGTTGTAAACTACTTGCTGATTTTATGAGAGATTTTATAAAAAATAATGCGTAACATTATTAAACAATAAAAAAAGTAAGGGATATTCAATGTGGATATCCCTTTTCTTTTTTAAACTTTTTTAAAGAATTCTATAAAGAACTAATTTAGTTTAAAATTCTACCTTGAATAACGAGAAAAAAATCTGTAAAAATTAAAATTTGCCTAATTTTTTTAATTTCAGCATATTAAATATACAAAATAATAACTACTAACAAAAATAATTTATTTTATTAAATATAAATCTAAAACATTTCTTTAAAGATCTGTTTTAAATTCCAAATTGCAAAATTTTATTTAATATATAAGAAGCTTTTGCTCTATGGGATATTCTATTTTTCTCCTCTGCTGATAACTCAGCCATGGTCTTATTAAGTTCTGGAAGATAAAAAATAGGATCATAGCCAAAACCATTTGTCCCCTTAGGCTCAAAGGTAATCTCTCCTTTTACCTCTTCCTGAATTACATAAATTCTATTTGGATTTATATACAATGAAAGAGCACAAACAAAACTTGCATTATGTTTTCTATTTCTATCAAGTTTTGTAAGGAGTAATTCATATCTCTCTTTATCTGTTAAATTTTTACCACCAAATCGAGCAGATAAAACCCCGGGCTCATAATTTAAACTCTCTACACATAGACCTGAGTCATCGGCAAGGACTGGCATTTTTACACTTTCATAAATTTTTTTGCATTTTATTAAAGAATTTTCAATAAAAGTGGTACCAGTTTCTTCTATCTCCTCATTAAAACCAATATCTAAAAGAGATAAAATTTCCAATGACTCTTTGAATATATTTTTAAATTCTAAAAGTTTATGTTTATTCTTTGTTGCTAAGACTACTCTCATTTCTTATTTATATCATAGTTAAATATTTTTTTAATCTCATTATCAAAGAATTCTTTTAATTCGTTTATATTTTTTATCAATAACACAGGCTCAACGAGTCTATTTATATCATTTTCACCAATAGTAACATTATAAATCTTATCAATAAGTTCCACCTTTGAATCTCCCTCTTTTATTTCTATTTTTACCCTCTCCTTTACAACATGCCTTCCTCTACAAAGATCAAGATATACTCTTGCAACCAGATAATCTTTTATATTTTCTTTAATTTGATCCTTATTATTTAAAAGATTCAAAACAAGCATCCTTGTCAAATGATTCCCTTCATTGAGAAAATTCATTTTAAGGCTCTTATCAAGATTCTCAAGAGCTAATTTAAGTAACTCTACGCTTTTCTTTAAATCCTCAATATTTTGTAATGCCTTATATTTTCTTAGTAAAAAGTCATATCTTGTTATATAAAGCTGCATATATTTAGAATATACATCCTGATAACCCGGTATTATTGAGTTTAACATATTAAGATCTTTGACTACCTCATTAAAAAGATTTTCCTCCTCTTGAAAGAAAGAGCCACTCTTATAATTCCCCTGTTTTAAAAATTCTTGATACACATTAAAATCAAATAGATACTTCTGTGTCCAGGCATAAGGATTGCCAGGCATAATTGTTACTGCTTTATTAATATAGTAATTTACCTCCTGCTGATACTTGCCATCATAACTCTTTCTTATATTATATTCTGCTCTAAATACTGGCATTATTAAAAAGAAACCAATAATTGTAAATAGTAAAAAAATAGCAAGGACAATATACAATTGGTTAGTATTAAGAGGCTTTTCTAAAAATTCTGGCAATTTAACTGTTTTTTTCTCTTCTATTGGTTTAATAAGGGCTTTTTCTCTTATAGAAATTAAAAAAACACCCATCCCCAGAATAGAAAAATAAGCAGTCATTGAGACACTCATTCTTAATGTTAAACTAAATATCTCATTTATAAGAACAGCAAAAACTCCAGCAGCAATACTCAAAGATAGAACTCTATAAGTAACATTATATTTATCAGAGGCAAAATTTTTAAACATATTAACAAATATAAAAAGAACAAGAATAGAGAAAAATATTATACCAAAAAGTCCAGCCTCACCCAGAATTTCAAAATACTCTCCATGGGCATGTTTAAATGAATTTGAATCTGAATATATATAAAAAAGATTATTCATATATTTAAAAGACGAAGCATAAACAGATCCAAGTCCTGCCCCAAATATTGGATGATCCTTAAATAAACCAAGGCCACCAGACCATCCATTCATTCTATCATTTATAAAAAATTCTGGATTTGCTATTGTAGCAACAAGCCTTGGCACAAGTTTATTTACAAATGGTGGTGGATATTTTAATAGAATTATAGGTAAGGCAATAAATAGAAATATTAACAAAACTATCATGCCTATTTTCACTGGAAGTTTAATCTTTGGAAGCATTAAAAACAAACCAGGAATAAATACAATAAAAATTGCTAAATAAATACCTAAAAGAGAAGCTCTTGATTGAGATAAGAGTAAAGGGAGAGCCCCAAGGAGTACTATTACAGCATTCAATATAGAAAACCAATTTTCATAAATTTTTTTCTTAGCATCATACCATATTATGACTGATGCTATTGATAAAGGGAAAAGAGCTATATAATATGCGGCAAAATATGTTGTATTTCCAAAAGAAAAGTTTGGCCTATATGAACCAAAATTAAAACCAGATTTTATCAATTCGATTAAAGACCATACAAAGAGAATCAATATAAATATGTTTACAAAAATAGTTGCTATTTTAAAATCCTCAAGATTCTCTAAATATAAAAATAACAATGCCGCAAACACAATAATAAGAATATAATTACCAAAATGGTATTCTCTATCATAACAGATCTCTTTTGAAAAAAATGTCACAATATACTGGATCAAGATATATAAAAAATATGTAATAAAGTATAAAAAATTCTTTGGTTTTTTATCAAATGTTCTTTTTTCATTAAAAATATATATGAAAAAAATAATAATAAGGGAAATATTAAATATAGAAATCATAAATGTCTTAAATACCTTCTGATGAAGGGTGATATCCCCTGCTATTAAACCTATTGATAATAAAAAGACAAAAGGTATTACTGAAATAGAAATTTTTTTAATTATATCCTTTTGTAGATTCATTTTTTTATCCTTATTTTAAATTTTAATATTTTTATTTAATTGTCTCTTTTATTGCTTCTAAAAGTTCTGAAATCTGAAAAGGCTTTGGAATGAGTTTCTTTATGCCAGATTCAGTCATTAATAAAAATTGTGTATTTTCTGCACCAGGATGGGCAGTAAGAATAATGGCTGGTGGCACCCTATCCTCTAATCCCTCCTGTGACAATTTTACCTTCATAGATGTGTATAATTCCTGTCCTGTTGCCTTTGGCATCATCATATCCAGTATTATCAAATCTATTTTTTGTTTCTTAATAATTTCTATAGCCTCTTCACCTCCATCTGAAAGAATTGCTTTATATCCTTCGGAGGTAAGAATATCATATAAAAGATTTTGAATGTTCTCCTCATCGTCTATTACCAGTATATTTTTCATAGGGATCTCCTTATTTTTTTATATATAAATATTTATATATAATTTTTTTTAGTTTGTCAAAAAATTTATTTACCTATAAGATTTTTTTTGTTAATATACTACGATTAATTATTATCAATAAAATTATATAAGGGACCTTTTTGTGGAAAAGAAAATCGATTTTGAACAGGCATTAAAAAAACTTGAAGAAATTACGGAAAAATTGGAAAAAGGTAATTTAACACTTGATGAATCTCTTAAATTTTTTGAAGAAGGAATAAGGCTTAGCAGATTTTGTGAAAAAAAACTTTCTGATGTTGAAAACAGGATAAAAATCCTTCAATCCACTGATATTCCAGAAGAAGAGGCAAAAGAAGAAATTAAAGAAGAGAAAAATCAAGATAAAGAAGAAAAAAAAGAAAAAAAGAAGAAAAAAGATATTGAAGAGATTCAAGAGGGGATATTGCCATTTTAAAAAGAATTTTTATAAAGGATGCCTGTAAATATAAAGAATTTTTTCTCTATGGCAGAGTTTATAATTTAAATAATAACATTTTAACACTTATAGATATATCTGGCAGTGTTGATATTTTCATCGAGAAAGAAAATGAAATCAGAGAGGGGGATATCATATCTGTTAGATGTATAAGAAATGATGACAAAATATATGGAAAAGAGATAAAAATTCTTACAAAATCAATATTAAATCCAGTAAAAGACAAAAACTCTCTTTTTTTTAAATTTAACAATGCAAAAATTGATATGCTAAAAATTCTTAAAAATAGAACTCTATTTTTAAACAAAACAAAAGAATTTTTTTATAAGAATGATTTTTTAGAAATAGAAACTCCAACACTTGTTGAATCCCCTGGTGTAGAGGATCATCTTGAGCCATTCAAGACAAAATATTTTGATTATAATGGGAAAAGTAAAACTTTTTATCTTCCAACATCACCAGAATTTTCTCTTAAAGAGGCTCTTACATCAGGTATTGAAAAAGTTTTTGAGATTGCAAAGGTGTTTAGAAATTATGGAGAAAATTCTATTCTACATAAGCCAGAATTTTTAATGCTTGAATGGTATAGAGCATACAGTAATTATGAAGTCATAATGGATGATATATTAAATCTATTAAAATTTTTATCAGAATCTCTTTATAAAAAAAATGTACTTATTTATAAAAATAGGGAGTGTAGACTTGATTCTATAAAAAAAATTAAAGTGAAAGATCTTTTCGCAGAATATAGCATAAACCTGGATAATTATTCTTTAAATGAAGAATCTTTTAAAAAAGAGATTACAAATTTTTTAAAAATAGACAATAATAGTCTTTCAAAAGAGGATATGTTTTTTAAATTTTTTCTTAATTTTATTGAGCCTAAACTTGGATTTGAAAATCCAGTAATTGTTTATGAGTATCCTTATGAAATGGCAAAATTATCAGAATTGTGCGACAATTCTTGTTATGGCAAAAGATTTGAACTCTATCTTTTTGGAATAGAGATAGCAAATGGCTATCAGGAATTAACAGATTACAAGAGACAAAAAGAAAATTTCTTAAAAACAATAACAAATAGAAAACTAAACAGAGCAAAAGAAAAACTAACATTGCCAAAAAGATTTTTAAATAGTCTTAAGTACGGACTTCCGCCAAGTTCTGGGGTTGCCCTTGGTGTTGAAAGATTATTTATGATATTTGAAAATTTAGAAGATATACATTATACCTCTCTATTTTAAAACAACTAAGAACTACTTTTTTACCTTTGCACTTATTTTATTATATTTTTCGATTAATCTATCTTTGTATTCTTTATATATAAAGGCAAGATCTTTGTAAGTCTCCAAAAAGGTATTTCCAACTGAAATAATATCCTCTTCATACGGTAGTTCAAATCTATCTGCTACTGATGTTAATTTTAAAAATTCGAGACGATACTTAATATAAAATTCCTTTCTTTTTAGTAATTCAAATATTTTTGAATTATCGATCTTTCTGTAAGCATCCATACATACTCTTGTATCAATTATTAATTTTGAAGAGAGATTATTTTCAATATTTACCTTTATTAAGTCGTTTATCAATTTAAAAAAGGAATCAATATCCTCAGAGGGCAGAGACTTATTTACATAGTTGGCCTTTATTTTAAAATCAATATCTGGATGTTTTTTTAAAAATTTTTTAAAATCATCTTCATCAACATAACATTCTAAATATAATAATATCTGGAGTTGTTTTAAAATTTCTATAAATTTGTCCAGAACAAGTTGTATCCATTTCGTAGGGCAGTAGGTATCATCATAATTTGTTTTATAAAAATCAACTCCAGCTTTCCACTTTTCATATTTTTCCCAATCAAATTTTATACCACTATTATTTATGAATCTTTTAAACCAATTTACATCATTATTTAAAAAAGCATTAATCTGCTCTATTACTCTTATTAATGGATAATATTTTGGAGCATTTTGAACTATTTCATCAACTGGAATATGTTTAAATTTTTCAAAGAGACTTTCTTTAGATCTAAAAAAAGTTTCTATTTTATTATAGTTCTTTTTTAGAGTCTCTTTTCTTTCCTCTAATTCTTTTAACTTCTTTTCATAAGAAATACTTACATTATCTATTTTTTCTTCACTCATACTTATAACTTATACTACAATAAAATGAGTTTTTAATTTAAAATTTTACAAAAAACAACAAATGACACATTCTTAGATTTATTCTTTATCTGAATTAGAATCTTCTTTTTTCTCCTTTTTTTCCTTAGCCTTTTTTAACATAGCCTCTATTGCTGACATAAGATTCTTTGTTCCTTCCTGTGTTACATATATACCAGCCTCTCCTAAATTTTTTAAAGCATCTAAGATAGAGGCACCAGCATGTTTTAATAAATTATTATCCTCTTTTGAAGATTCTTTAATACCTTCAACAACACCTGCACCTGCTGCTTTTAAAAATTCAAAAGAATCTTTTCCCAGATCTTTTAATGTTTTTGCAAATTCTTTAAAAAGTTCGCCAGAGTTCTTTTTTATATCATCCCTCTTATCTTTTGACTTATCAATAACCTCTTTTGTAATATTTTTTATTATCTCCTGAATATCAGTAAGGCTATCTTTGCCACTCTTAAAAGCATTATCTAATTTTTCTTTAATTTTTTCATCCATAATAAACTCCTTTTTCTTTATTTTAATATATAAAAAATAGTGATTAATATCAACTAATTTTTTTAAAATTTAACAAAAATAAGAAAAAAAATCAAGAGATATTTTCTAAAATATAATATTGTGTGATGCCAAAAATAAAAAAATAAACATATCTCAAAAAAAGAAAAGAAAATGTCAGATTATCATCCCGACAAAAAAATTTCTTTTAAAAGAGATGATAATTAATATTAAAGAAACATAAAGATAAAAAATTATAGAGGATATACCTTTTTTAGAAATATAATATAAGGATGTTGACTTTACTTTTTTTCTTTTTCGCTTTCCTCTGTCTTAATATAATTTTTCAACAACACATTCATATTTAATATTTTTTTATATATATCTAAAAGATCTGCTTTTATGTTACTATTAGGAAAATCCCATTTTATTTTATGAAAATTTATTATCATTTTTGGATTCTTTAACGAGAAATCTTCTATTAATGCCTTTATTAAATTTGCTGCAAGATTTAAAATATTTATCCCTTCTATTAAAATTTGAGAAGCATTGGAGTCTATCTTTTCTATCAATTTAACAAGTAGCATCTTTGCCTTAGAATCATGTTTTACAGCAAGCATTAATCTTTTTAATTCTTTCCCATAAACTTCATCTTCGCCACATTTGTTATCAAAATCAATTACCTTATCAGAAAGAATATTAAATTTTTCTAATAAAGAGGAATATTCAGAAGAATGAATATTTGTATCCCATGTTCCCTTTATAATCAATTGATCTATTCTTGCTTTAATATCCCCTTTTCCTATATCAAGCAAAAATGCTTTAAGATAATTCATTGGTTCAATGTATTTAAAAGTATTTTGAATCCCTTTTGATTTTAAAGCCTCGTCTAACTTTTGAGTATAATTTTTAAGTCTTATAATAATTGTTGTTTTAAATATTTCTACTAAAAGTTTATTAAGTTTTTCTTTATTATGAAGTTTAATTGTCTCCTGAACTATTTTTTGAATTTCTATCTGAAAACCACTTATATAATCTTGAACAATTTTAGCCTTTGAATGAAAATCCTTTGGGCTAAAAAAAGGATCTTTTGATATAAGCTGAATAATCTTTGTAAGATAATCATCTTTTTTTATTACTTTTAAAAGACTAATCAATTTCTTTAAAAGATCCACCAATGTTTTGTCTTCATATACCATAGAGACATAATTATAGACATACTTCCAATCACTATTAAGATTTAAGGTAAAAATGTTATCATTAATTGAAATTAGATCCTCTAAAACATATTTGCCTTCCAGTGGTTCAAAATTTGGCTTATAATTAAAATTTGTCTCTGTTATATTTGAATCCATTTTATGCAATAGAGAGTACCAATCAAAATTTATTATATTAGAAAGATCAACAATCTGATTATAAGTAGTATTAATAATCTTTACTATTTCAGAATCAAATGATTTTACAAAACTATTAAGAATAGACTTGATCTCTTCTATTGCCTTATGTAGATCATTGCTATTTCTTATTAAATCTTCTATATATTCTTTTTCTAATTTTTCTTTAAGACTCTTCTGTTTTTCGGTTAATAAAGAATCAAAAAGAATTATTTTAATTGTATTGGAATGATTCTTAACATCAAAAAATTTTGAAAAATTCTGGCATATTCTAAATATCTCGTAAAAATAATTTCCAAAGCCAGGTAAAATTAAATCTTTTTTAGGATTATAAAATTTATATTTTAACTGTGTTAAATGACGTGCAATTTCTTTTAGTTTTCTCTTTCTTATACGATCTTCACTTGTGGAGCCAGTTAAAAAATCTATTATTTTTGTAATAAAATCTACATTAGAAAATGATTGAGAAGATGTAGTTGACTTATTATTATTATTTTCTACTTTATTTTCATCAGACATTTATAACCCCATTTTTTAAAAAAGTATAACAAATTGACTTTTTTTTGTCAAAAAAAATAATTTTTTTTAAACAAAATAAAGAGAATTGTCCTACTTTAAAAATAATTTAACATCACTTTATAGATTATATAGAAAAAATATTTTAAATCGTAAATAGTAATTTTTACCTCATATCAAAAATTCCAGTAATAGAGGTAATCTATCAAGAAATTCAAAATTTTTATTCTTAAAATAAAAAATACCACAGAAAATATAATTTTCTAATGCTTCCTGAATGTTATTCTTCTTTAAATTTTCGTTTATCCTCTTAAAACTTCTCACAAAATCCTCAATTTTTTCTATTACTTCACTCTTAAATCTATCAAACCACACCTTCCCCCTTATTTTTAATCTTTTGTTGTATCTAACGGCGAATGTTCCCAATATCCAATGCATTATTTTTGATAGATTTTCCCCTCTTTTGGGTCTTATAATAAAATGACAATGTGTATAGACAAATACAAAATTTAGAAGTGAGAATCTAAATTTCTTCTTTGCCTGTTTTAAAGTTAATAATAGCATTTCACGGACAAAGAGGGGCTTTAGTTCAGGTCTGTCCCTGTTGATTGTACAGGTAATATAATAGCTAGCCCCTTTTTTTAGTATTCTATTTCTCCTCATAAAAAATCCTCCTTAATTTTATAAAAATTATTTTCTATATATTAATCACAAATTTTTTGAGAAAATCCTTTACAAGTTTTGAGAAAAAATTTAATTTTTTTTGAAAAAAATTAAAGTGAGGGACAGACCTATAATTTTTTTATAGTTAAAATTAAAAAAGGGACAGACTTACCATTATCATAATGCGAAACTAATTTTCATATAATCAATTCTGGATAAATTACAATTAAAATTTTTAGTATATTTATAAAAATAAATATTGAATCATTTGATTTGAAAAAGATCTAAAATCTATTTTAAATATTCCGAATAAAATATATGCCTAAAAAAAATAGTCCAAAAATTAAAAAAAATATTATTAGTCCCTCAAAAAAAAGTTACAGAAAAAAAAAGAAAAAGAACTCTATATACTACTATATTTTATTTTTATTACTATTCATTATCTTTTTTTCTATATTTTTTTATATAATATTTATGTTCCCTAAAAAATTATCAAATGATCTCTTCAATGATATTGTAAATATTTACCTCCCCATAATAGTAGAAGAAAGCGATGGCATAAAAATCTTAAAACTAAAAACAAAGCCAGAGCAAGAAATAAATCAAGAGATATACGATAAAATTTATAATAAATATGGTATAGAGACACTGTTTGAAAAAATTTCAACAACAGAAAATAAAGGTATAAACAAAATATCTTTTTTAAAGAATGGTAAGCCTTACAATGATCTTCTACCAGTATACATATACTGGGATGAAGATCTTGAAGAAAACAAAGAAAATAAAAAAGATTACACAACCCAGATTAAAATTTTAAACAATGATAAAAAGATAGCAATTATAAAAAAGAATAAAGTTTTGCCAATTGAAAAAGATGAAAAAGTAAAAGAAGAAAACGAGATAAAAAATTTTAAAACTATTTCAAAAAAAGATATAAACAATAAAATCTTAGAAAACAATATTAAAGTAGCAAAAAAAGAGAAAGAGAAAAGAAAATATAAAATAGCCATAATTATAGATGATGTTGGATATGATTACAAAACTACTTATGATTTTTTAAGATTAGGTATACCTCTTACATTTGCTATTATACCAGATATGAAATCCTCAAAAAAATTTTATTCTTTAATAAATAAATATAACTATCAATCTATTTTACATATACCAATGGAGCCTCAAAAAGGCAAAAATTTTGTGGAAAAAAATGCCATTTTAACAGAAATGGACGATCATACTATACAAGAAAGAATTTCAAATTTTATTAATGAATATCCAGATGCAATTGGAGCAAATAATCATATGGGCTCAAAAGCAATAATGGATGCAAGAGTAATGAAGATTATTATGAAAGAACTTGCAACTAATAATAAAATCTGGCTTGATTCAATGACAACTATTAATACCGTGTCAAAAGAAATTGCCTCTATATATGGGATTCCATATTATGAAAGGGATGTATTTCTTGATAATAAAAAGGATATTGAGTCAATTAGGGAGTCTTTTGAAATTCTAATAAAAGAGGCAAGAAAAAAGAAATATGCTATTGGTATTGGTCATATTCAGACAGAAAATTTACCTTCTGTCATAAAAGAATATTATGATAAAAGAGAAAATTTTGATATTGATTTTGTCTTTTTAAGTGATATAAAAAATATGTGACATATTTATAAATTTTTGATATATTCTAAGAAAATTTACAGGAAATAATTATGAAAGAATTTCTTTTATCCTTACATTCAGAGTTAAATAAAGATTTTGTCTCCAATCCGTATCCTTTAATCAATGAGGAAATAGAAATAAAATTAAGAGTATTAAAAAATAATGAAATAGAAAAAGTTATACTAAGAACAATAATCGATGGGACAAATGTTAATAAAATAATGACAATTGATAAAAAAACAAAAAAATTTATATATTATAAGACTCATCTAAAAATAACACAATATTTCTTAAATTATCATTTTATAATTATTACAAAAGATAACATTTATTATTATAATAGAAAAGATATTTACCATTACCCACCAACAGAAGATAATGACTTTGTTATTTTAGCGAATTTTAAAAATCCAGATTGGGTTTGTAAATCAGTATTTTATCAAATATTTGTGGATAGATTCTATAATGGGGATATCTTTAATGATGTTCAGACAAATGAATATCAATTTGATGGGCATTGGACAAAAAAATTAAACTGGGGAGATAAGCCTCTTGAATATAATGAAGGATTCTGCCTTGATTTTTATGGTGGAGATCTTGAAGGTGTAAGACAAAAAATAGACTACTTTAAAGAGATCGGTGTAAATGCAATATATTTAAATCCTATTTTTAAAGCATATACAAATCATAAATATGATTGTATAGATTATTTTAATGTCGATGATAAGTTCGGTGGAAATAATGCTCTTATATCTTTAGTTAATGATCTTCACAAGAATAAATTAAGAATAATAGTGGATGTTTCTATAAATCATACTGGTTCAGAACATCAATGGTTTAAAGAGGCAATAAATAACAAAAATTCAAAATATAGAGAATTTTATTATTTTGATAAGAATAACAAGCCAAAATACTGGAGAGGAGTTCATACTCTTCCTCAATTAAACTATAATTCAAAAGAATTACGAAATATAATTTATGAAGGTAATGATTCTTTAATAGCACACTATTTAAAAGAGCCATATAACATAGATGGATGGAGATTTGATGTAGGAATGGACACTGGAAGAAATGGTGTTGATCAATTTAGTAATGAAATTTTTAAAAAAGTAAGAGAGGTTGCCAAAAATATTAAAAGTGACTGTTATTTAATTGCTGAACACTGGAAAGATAATATCAGTTATTTATTGGGAGATCAATGGGATGGGGCAATGAATTATTTTGCATCAGCAAGACCTTTAAGATGTTTTGCTGGTGAAATTGATAGATATATAGAAGGTATTGTTGATAATAAAGATTTAAAAGAAAAACATACTGGCGAAGATTTTAAGAATCAGATAATTCAACATTATTCAAGATTACCTAATCAAATTGCTTTCTTACAATTTAATTTATTAGACTCTCATGATATCCATAGATTTCATAATAATAAAAATTTTGATTTTGATATTTATAAAGGAATCATAATAATGTTATATATGTTACCCGGCACAGTAAATATTTACTATGGGGATGAAATAGGACTTAATGGTCATACCTATTCTGTGGAAGGATGTAGATATCCCATGGAATGGGACAAAACCAAATGGAATAAAAATTTTTTAGACCTCTATAAAACTCTATCTTTTTTAAAACAAAAAGAGGAGCCCCTTCATTATGGCTCTTATAAATTTTTATATTCAGATAAAAACACAGTTGTCTTTGCAAGATTTTTTAATAAAAAAGGTCTTATCGGCATAATGTCAAGAGAAAATGCAAATAGAATAATAGATATCCCAGTATTCTTAATAGGAGGAGATAATACAAAGTTTAAAGATATATTCAATAAAAAAGAGTATTATTCAGATGAAAAATATTTAAAATATGATGTCATAAAGATTAATAATACAATTTTAGAATTCAATATTGAAGAATAAAGGGGAATATTATGCCAAAAATTAAATTAAAAGAGTGTGAAAATTATGAATATCAATATTCTACCAGAATAAACATAAGAGACATTAACTATGGTGGACATCTTGGCAATGATTCACTGGTAGGAATTTTACATGAGGCAAGAATTGATTTATTAAATAAAATGGGTTTTTCTGAACTCGATCTTGGTGATGGGAAAACCGGTATAATAATGTCAGATCTTGCTGTTAAATTTATAAAAGAAGGTTTTCTTCTTGATGAAATAATAGTTTATAGTCATATTGATGAGATCTCAAATGCAAGTTTTAGAATATTTCATAAGATAGTAAGAGTAAAAGATAATGCCTTACTTGCTCTTGCAGAGACTGGGATTGTCTGTTTTAATTATAAAGAAAAAGCTATTTCTGACATTCCAGAGGCTTTTTTACAAAAAATAGGTAAATTATAAATTTAAATATCTTTTCCAGTCACTATAAGAACCTCTTTCATAATCGGTAAATATCTTATCAAATTTATTATTTTTTAAATTTTCAATTATAAAATTTTTTGTTTTATTGCAAACCTCTATCTCTTCAAAATAAAAGAGATTTTTATTTATTGCATCTTCTAGTTCATCCTGATCCATTATAAAAAATGTTTTTTTATCTGGCATAATAAAAAAATCTAATTTTATATCCAGTATCCAGACAGTATCTTCCTTTATCTTCGGAGGAAGAGTAATATCAATATAGTAGGCAACCAATTTTTCATCAATAGAATAATATTCTAACAAAGAGTAGAATCTATCCTCAAAAAAATATCTCTTCCCATAAAACATATCACCTTTCTTAAATATTCTTTGTCCATTAATATAAAAATCATTATTCAAATATTTATCATTAAAATAGAATTGACATGCAAGAGTCTTTTCTTCATAAAAAAGTAATTCTGCTGTTTTATATTGAACTATTTTAGGAGGTTTTATCCAATTCTCTGTTATTATCATAAATTAAGACTTATAAAATTTAATCAATTCTTCGAATTTCTCTTTTATTTTATAACTATACTCATTTAATTTCTCTGGCTCATTATTAGGAATCTGAGACTTTAATTTTACAATCTCATCTGCTATTCCGAGTTCTCTTATTTTTACTATTGGAGCACCTAAATCTATTACTTTCACTGCATTATGATAGAATTCCATTATCAATTTTAAAAGTTCTGCCTGTTTTTTCGGTGTGGAATACATATCTATCTCATCATAAGCATTCTGCTGTAAAAATCCTTTTTTAATCATATCTGCTACGAGTAAGATTATCCTCTGGTTATCTGGTAAGGCATCAGGACCTATTAATTTTACTATTTGAGAAAGTCTCTCCTCTCTCTTTAAAATTGCCATTGCCTCATTTCTTACATCAACAATATCACTATCTATATTATTCCAGTAATCAAAAATCTCTTCTGTATATTCTGAATATGAATCAAGCCAGGATATAGAAGGATAGTGCCTTGCGTTTGCAAGATTCTTATCCAGTGCCCAGAAGCATCTTATAAATCTTTTAGTATGCTGGGTTACTGGCTCGGAAAAATCACCACCCGGAGGAGATACAGCTCCTATTACTGATATTGACCCTTCTTCATTATTAAATGTCTTAACAAGCCCGGCTCTTTCATAAAATTCTGCCAGTTTTGTTGGTAAATATGCTGGAAATCCCTCTTCTGCTGGCATCTCCTCTAACCTTCCAGATAATTCTCTTAAAGCCTCTGCCCATCGTGAAGTGGAATCAGCCATTATAGCAACATCATATCCCATATCTCTGAAATATTCTGCAATTGTTATACCAGTATATATTGATACCTCTCTTGCTGCTACCGGCATATTTGATGTATTTGCTATTAAAATCGTTCTTTTCATCAGTGGTTGGCCCGATTTAGGATCTATAAGATGAGGAAATTCATTTAATACATCCGTCATTTCATTGCCTCTTTCCCCACAACCTATGTATACAATAATATCAGCATCAGACCACTTTGCTAAGGCATGCTGGGTCATTGTCTTACCGGTCCCAAATCCTCCGGGAATTGCTGCTGTGCCTCCTTTGGCTATTGGAAAAAACATATCAATTACTCTCTGTCCAGTTATTAGAGGCTCTTTCATTGGCAGTCTTTCAAGGTAAGGTCTTGGTTTTCTTACTCCCCAATAATGAGCCATTTTAATCTCTGTCCCATCCTCGAGTATTGCAATTACATCATTTATTGTGAAATCCCCTTCTTTAACCATTGTCTTTATTTTACCTTTTTTAATAGTAGGTGGTATCATTATATAATGCTTTATTAACTCTGTCTCCTGAACAAACCCAATCTTTTTACCAGCAAAAACCTCTTCTCCACCTTCTACCATTGGGATAAAATGCCACTTTTTTGTTAATGAGAGAGGCTCGGATTTTATGCCGGGTGTTAAGAATGCTCCAGTCTTTTCTGCAATTTCTTTTAATGGTCTCTGAATACCATCGTAAATTCCTTCTAAAAGACCTGGCCCCAATAAAACAGAAAGAGGCCTTTTATATGATATGACATCCTCACCAATATTCATCATTGAATTTTCTTCATAAACCTGAATTGTGGCTTTGCCTTTATCTAATCTTATTATTTCACCAATAAGTTGCATCTCCCCTACATAGACAACATCAAACATTCCAGCCTCGTCCATTCCAACTGCTTTAACAATAGGCCCATTTATGTCCACTATTTTACCTATAACTTTATCTACCATAATTAACACCTCTTTAAATCTATTTAAAAATCATACTATATATTTTTTCTCTTTCTCTATTTTTCAACTCTTCTATAAATTTATCAATTGAGATAAAAATCTGTTTTGTCTTTTCTGAATTATAAATTATTATACCATTAATTTTATCTTTTTCATATACATTAAATTTAAATTTTGTCTTTATATTATCAAAAATATCTTTTATGTTTTCTGCATATCTTTTGTTAATCTCAATTTCATAATTTTTAGAATTAAGAATTTTTATTGCTTCGAGAATCAAATTTTTCATTAAACTTTTATATTTATCTTTATCATTAACAATATTATTTTTAAACTCTTCAAAAATAGACTCTATCGTCTCTCCTATTATTTTTAAACTCTTTTTTTTAAAATCAATATCAATTGATGCAAATATCTTTGTTTTCTCTTCCTCAACAAATTTCTCAAAACTCTTTTTAGTCTCTTCTTCGAATTTTTCAATCTCTTTTTTGGAATTTTCTTCTAATTCTTTTATTTCAGAATTAGACTTTTTTAAAAGACGCTCTGCTTTATTTTTAGCATCATTTATTATCTCTTCTCTTAATTTATCATCACTCTGTAATATCTCCATAGTCTCTCCTCCTAATAAGTAATTTATCTAAAATTCACTATTTAACTTCATCATTAACCCTGGATTTTTATGGACAAAACTTATTATATCATCTTTTTTCATTGCAAAAAGTTTAATTGGGGTAATATTTTTAAATGAATATTCTGCTGGCTTTTTATTAAATATTTTTTGCATTGAACCGATAAAATCACCTCTTTTTAAGGTTTTTACATAATAACTATTTTTTGTTACTTCAACCTCCCCTTCCTGAATTATATAAATATATTCAAAAGGTATGTTTTCCTTTTGAATCAAAGAAGGTTTTTCAATTGTCATTGGTATAAAAATAGATTCAAGCCAAGTCTTTTGATAGGATGAACATTGTTTAAAAAATGGACTCGTTGAAAGTAAATTCCATGTTTCACTGCTCCTTATTTTTATGAGTCTGTTAAGGGTCTTTTCAAATTCTGTACCTGATATAAAATTTAAAAATTTATCTTTTTTTATGCTAAATAAAGATACATCCGTCTCTGCTATAATATCAGCAGCCCTCTCTTTATCCATTATCAAAGATACCTCTCCAAAATATTCATATGTCCCATAAATTTTTTTTGATTCAAGGTTTTCATCTATAACCGAGACATTTCCACTATAAATAATATAAAATTTATCCCCTTTTGTCCCTTTCTTTACAATAAGATCCCCTTTTTTAAATTTTTCTTCCTCTACTATTGTGATAAATTCCTGAACTTTATTAAGAGAAATATCATGAAAAAAATCAAGATGTTTTAATATATTAAGAATTTGATAACTTCTTTCATAAACTGGTGGATTTGTCTTAAAAACAAGAGTATTTTCTATACCAAACTTTGCCAAAGAAAGAGAGGTATTTTTAGGAAAATCCTTTTTAGCAATATGATATACGACAATTCTCTTTTTTATCTCTTCTGGTAAAGAATCAAGATATGATACTGGCGTATGTAAAGGTGGAATTCCAGCCTCATGATATATTACATTTGAATCCCATGGGAAATTACAAAATTGTTCATATCTCTCTTTACTGATTATACCTTCTTCTAATAGTTTTTTATGAAGAGAAGGATCATTATTGTGGTCAGAAGAGTAAACAAATTTCTGATTCTGAAATTCCATTTTAAATCCAATAGTAGGAATTGAATGTAATGTATAAAAAAAATCAAATCTTGCACCATGGATAAATATCGGTTTACCAATTTCAATCTTATAAAAGTTAAATAATTTTAATAAATCCTTTTCTTTTATATCTGATAAACTTGAATATTTTCTTAAAAAACTCGTCATCACTGTCTTTGTAGAATATATTGTAATCTTCCCCTCTTCCAGTATTTTTTGAAATGTGCCAGCATCATGATCAGCATGGCAATGAGTTAATATGATACTATCAATTAATTTAGGATTTACATTTGAATCTCTAAGCCATTCTGTTGAGTCAACCGGCGGATCTATCATTATTCCATTATGATTAAGCCATATTATATAGCCAGAGCTATTTTCTGTTGGATCAAAACCATGACTTGCTCCTAAACAGGTGATACTAAAAAGAGGCGGTATATAAGGTTCTTTTAGTCTCTCACCAATTAAATAGTTTGGTTTATAGACAAAGTCAGAGGGGATATCTCCTAAATAGTTATTGTTATAATATAATTTAAAAATCCAATTTTCTATTTGAATTTTTATATTATCAAATTCTATCATATTATTTTTAAATATCTTAAAATCCACCAAATCCAATAGTTTTAATGAGTTTCTAAAATATTTAATTTCATTTTTTACGGTTGGTATAACATTCTCTTCTCGATTATAAATGTCTTCTTCAATATTAAGTTTTTTTGGTCCAAAAATTGATTCCTGCAATAATCTTTTTATTCTTACAGATTGTTCTTGTTGACATACAATAATAGTTTTTCTTTTTTTTATGAAAAAATTAAAATATATAGGGAATTCTATTTCTGCAAGACTTATACCTTTATTCCAATCAAACATTCTTTGCATTATGACAAATATCTGAGGAACACCTTTTGGTAAAAGCATTGTATCTTTTATCGTCTCTGGCGGAACTCCAAATTGGATATAGCAATCTGGTAGATCAACAAGATATCCCCCCCTTTTTAATTCAATATAATTTCCCATATTCAGAATCCTAACTCTTCATTTATTAAAAATACAATGATGCTCTTTGGCGGTTGTGATTTACTTATTATGGTAGTTACAGAACAGAGGCTCTCTTCATTTTTACAATTACAGCACTTACCAGCTTCAACACAGGGATTTTTTGTATTAAACCTTATATTATTTAAAACTGCTGCCTTATTTTTTGCTCTATCAATTGCACTTTCAAGATCTTTTGTTATCTTGTTGACCCCAGCAATAACTATTCTTTTTTTAGGGCCAAAAGTAAGACCGGCATTTCTATTACCCCATTTATCTATTAAAACAAGATCTCCAGATTGAGAAATAGCATTAGCGGAAGATAAAAAAACATCAGAGGAGAGAGATTTTATTTGCAATTCTCTCCTCTGTTCAAAATTAAGAGACGAATCTCTTCTATCAAGAAGATTTGGATAATCATTTTTATTAAAATGTTCAAAAAAGCCTATCTCTTCAAGAGTTCTTGATCCTCCATAGCCAATTATAGATTTTTTCCTTATTATTTCTTTTAATTTTTCTATTACCTCTTCTTTATGATTAAAGACATAAACATCAAAAAAATTCTTTTTTAGATTCTCTACTGTTTTTTTTAAGAGAATCTGATTATAGGCTTCTTTTTCTTTCATATTTCTTATAGATGCTCTTCGGCTTCCAGCTCAAATATTAATTCGTCCATAAATTTAATCTTTTTTTCAGCAAGTTCTCTTGCTCTTGGAAATATCAACTCTTTTGCTTTATTCCTATAATCTTTAATTAAATCAAGCACATCTCTAAGAGTTTTATAATGATACCAGAAAAAAGCTCCAATTGAAAGCCTTACAACCCCTATTGCCCCAAGACTATCAAGAAGATTGGCATCGTGTAACAACTTTGCCTCAATTGTTTCAGGATTTTCACCTGGCCAGTGAGTTAAAATAGCCTCTTTTACAGCACTAATCTTGTTTGCTGGAAAACCAACTTCATGTAAAATCTGCTCTGCTTTTTCTGCTGAAAGTTTGTAGCTATTCTCTCCTATAACAATATCATGTAAATAACATGCTGCATAAAGAATATCATCGTCATAATTATCCACATCTAATTCTCTTGCTAAATGATAAATCCTTGTGCAATGATTAAAGCCAGAAGCAAGTCTTCCAGCCATAAGATCTTTAACATATTGATAAATCATATTTCTTGGCATATATAAATCCTTTTTTTAATTTAATTTTTTATAGTAATTATATAATAAGATTTCTATAAAATCAATACTAATTTACTTTTTTAGTGGAAAATCTATTTTTGGCAAATCTTTTAAAGCCTCTTTTATCTTCTCTTCTGGATATTCATAATCTTCAAGACTCTTATTAAAATATTGCTCATAGGCAGCCATATCAAAATGCCCATGTCCAGAAAGACTAAATAGTATTGTCTTTTGTTCACCACTCTCTCTACATTTAATCGCCTCATTGATGGCACAAGCAACAGCATGAGCAGACTCCGGAGCACAGATAATACTCTCAGTTTTTGCAAATAGCACTGCTTTTTCAAAACATTCATTTTGATGTAAGGCAACAGCATCCATCATTTTGTTATGGTATAAGTAACTTAACAATGGAGAATCCCCATGATATCTCAACCCACCGGCATGAACTGGTGGTGGTACAAATGAATGCCCAAGCGTATACATCAATGCTGGTGGAATTAATTTACCCGTATCACCATAGTCCCATGCATATACACCTTTTGTAAAAGTTGGACATGCGGCTGGCTCTACGGCTATAAATTTTGTCTTTTTACCTTTTTCTAAATTATCTTTTAAGAATGGAATCATTATTCCGCCAAAATTACTACCTCCACCACAACAACCAATAACAATATCTGGATACTCACCAATTTCATTCATTACAATCTTTGCCTCTTCACCAATTATAGTCTGATGAAGAAGAACATGGTTTAAAACAGAACCAAGAGTATAATGGGTATCTTTATTTTCAATGGCAACCTCTACTGCCTCACTTATAGCAATCCCAAGTGATCCTTTATAATTGTTTTGATCTTCAAGCAATTTTCTACCAATTTTAGTTTCATTAGAAGGACTTGGAATAACTTTTGCACCATAAGTCTGCATCATTACTTTTCTATATGGTTTTTGCTCATAACTTGCTCTTACCATAAAAACAAGACATTCAAGCCCAAAATGATTACATGCAAAACTCAATGCAGAACCCCATTGTCCTGCACCTGTTTCTGTAGATAATCTTTTTATTCCTTCTTTTTTATTGTAATATGCCTGTGGCACTGCTGTATTTGGTTTATGACTACCTGAAGGACTTACTCCTTCCCATTTATAAAAAATTTTTGCTGGTGTTTTTAAAGCTTTTTCTAAAAATGTTGCTCTTATTAGAGGTGTGGGCCTATATATAGAATAGATTTCCAATACCTCTTCTGGGATAGGGATAAATTCATCTTTGGTATTTATCTCCTGATCTATTAATTCTTTTGCAAAAAGTTGATAAAACATCTCTACTGGTACTGGCTGGTTTGTTTCTGGATTTATTAATGGGGTTAGTGCCTGTGGTATCTTATAAAGAATATTAATCCACTTATTAGGCATCTTATTAAGAGGAAGTGTATAAATTCTATTATTTGGCATAAAAAACTCCTTAAAACTAAAAATAATAATTAATATGCTATATCATACTAATTAAAAAAGTCAAGAATAAAAATTAAGAAATCAGAAATTTCTCATATAAAAAGAAAAATCCCCTTGGTCGAAAAATGTTTGTTGCAAAATTATA
>Ga0209204_1001421_pt1 | contig 22456 bp, 34 predicted proteins | sample AD_JPNMR2_MetaG_FD_184425 | JGI IMG/M metagenome (GOLD analysis project Ga0209204, IMG submission 184425) | Active sludge microbial communities of municipal wastewater-treating anaerobic digesters from Japan - AD_JPNMR2_MetaG (SPAdes) (version 2) | ecosystem: Engineered > Bioreactor > Anaerobic...
CCTCACCATAACAATCTTCCGACATGTGCCATGTTCGGCATGTCTGGCAGAAATAGTCATAAGTCTTTGACTTGGAAGGTATCAAAGACTCATTCCCACAATTCGGGCAATTAAACGGGTATACATACTCCATGTCGTTTAAGGCATTGTCAGACAAGCTACTTTGGGCAATAACTCCATATCTAATACCCGTTTTTGTGTCGATGTTACTTTTACCTAATCCGTAGTCAATTCCTGCATACATTTTGTTTCCTCCATAAGTTGAGCATCTACATGAATTATAGTGCAAGAATTGTGCCAATGTCAAGCATCTACTGCAAAACAAGCACATTTACTAGGTATATCTCTGACATACGATTTACTAGCTAGTAAGGTTACTAGGTAAGCAGAAACCCGGTATTTCTACCGGGCTTCTCTTTGGTCTTAGGAGTATACACTAAGCATGGCGGCCCGTATACGGTTCCAATCACGTTCAGTTAGTTCCCGTTTAATATTAGGCAATGGAGTCACATAAGCATTCTGATAACAATCTTCATTGTAGCTTGTAAAGCTTATAGCGGGTAACAATCCGAATTCCGTAAGACTTCCCAGTGTTTCGACGTTCTCCATGCTTAATCCTTGGTCATCTACAAGGGCATCGAATTGCTTGCGGGTAAGGATGCCTACGTACTTCCGATGCTTGCCCGTCTTCACCCTATCTCCTGCGTATTCCGGGCAAAATATCTCTGAGTCATGGCATTCGGTGAGTTTAAAGTTCCGAGACCTAAAAGGCGGATTGCATGACTTCACTGACAAGTCATGCGGTACGTCAAATTCATAAATCACATAAAACTTCATTTCTGCTTCCTCCATAAGTTGAGCATCTACATATATTATATATGCAATAAACGTGCCAATCAAGCCCCTTGGAGAAAACAGGTAAAGTTACTAGGTATATCTCTGACATACGATTTACTAGCTAGTAACATTACTAGGTATATCTCAGACATACAAAGGAACCGAGCAAAGCTCTTTTACTAGCTAGTAGGATTACCAGGGTCACCGCCGCACCTAGTAACTTTACGGGGCCGCAGCCGCAGCCAACCGCAGCCGCAGCCGCAGCCGCAGCCAACCGCAGCCGCAGCCGCAGCCAACCGCAGCCCCGCAGTGTCCGAACCTAAGCCCGAATCCAATAATCTACGCCGTCGAAGTCGATACTGAAGTAGTCTTGTTTAAGTTCTTCAGCAGCGGCTTCCCAGTCGATGTATCGGAAGGGCCAATCCTCGGCCTTGCCCATGTCGCATGTGTCCTGGGCCAACTGTTCGGCGTATTCTGTGAAGTATGAATCTCTAATCAGCGTTTCCCCATAATTCCAATCAGGAGAACCTTCACCCTCCCCGGCCAAAGCTTTGAGCTTTTCAAGTTCCTCGGCTTCCTCAGACTCCTTCCACTCCTCAAGTTCCCTCTTGGCGTCTTTCAGGGCTTCCTTGGCCGCTTTGTGCTCCTCTGACCATTTCATATCGTCTTCATATTCAGCCAGTTCTTCCTCGGCCTCCGTAACGGCTTCCTGAAGGGCCTCAAGTTCTCCCTCCAACTCCTCAATACGTGCTATCACGTCTCTGGAGTCTATGATGTCCTGAGTGTTGTCAATGCTGTCTGTCATGTCGGTAAACCTCCTTAGTGTGATGTTGAGCATCTACTGTATTATAATGCAAGAAACGTGCCAATGTCAAGGGTTTCCGACCGGCTAAGAACAAATTGTTGGGTATGTTTTTGGCTGAGAGGGGCAGGGTACGGGTGAATAGGGGTACTAGCTAGTAGGGTTACTGGGTATGAGGAAAGCCCCGATTCTCCGGGGCTGTCCTGCTAGAAGCTTTCCTTCTTTGGCTTATCTACGAGTTTACGAACCTGAGTCCCATGGCACTCCTTCTTCTCTACGATGTTCTCCCATGTGTCAGTCCACTGCAACACACGGACTTGCGAGGAGAACACAAAGGGAAGGTTCGTGAGAATCGCATACCCGTGCTTGTTGCGAACAACAATGTTCTGAACGGCAAGACCAAGCTTGCGGGAGTTGTCGGAACCGTTCTCCGTGGACGTGTTCCCATACTTGATATAGGAGTCCTTGAACAGCGGAATAAAACCTTCGTCTATGGATATGGCTTGTTCCGGCGTGTTGTAGTTCTCATGGGATATTCCCATGTGCCAATTGCGGTAGACATCGCACACGCGAACCTCAGTGAATCCGACCTTCTGTGTTGTCTCTTTGACCATAGTTCCATCTGGTAATAAGAAGATAGACATTGATAGTTCCTCCATAAGTTAAGCATCTACTCTATTATAGTGCAAAAATTGTGCCAATGTCAATGCTCTACAGTGTAGATTCTAAATAAACAAGTATCTTTACTAGGTATATCTCAGACGAACCCTCTATTACTAGCTAGTAACCGGGCCGTACAAGGCAAAGCCCCGGCGAACCGGGGCCTGCCTTCTTGGTCATTTCCCATGAAGTATATGCTCAACAAAGGAGGCCGACCAAAGCCTTAGCATCACCTTTATAGTCTCGCAAATTGAGTTCCCTGAGTGTCTGAGTTTCAGCGTCATAGTAGCCGAAGAAACAGGCATCGTATCCCCAGGTCAAAACCCAGAAGGCCAGCGTCTCGTCCAGCTTCTCGTCATCGGCCCAGACAAGATGGGTTCCCAGGGGCCTGAGCAACCAAAAGAAGCTTGCGTTCCTTCTCCGGCGAATAGCGTGGAAATCGTGCTGGTAGAAGTCCTGCTTGTAGTTCATCAGAGCTTCCGGGTTGCTATCAATGACGTTCTTCAAGAGAAAGTAAGCCACTATACCTTCCCGGCTTGCAACATGATAGCTCAAAGCCTTCCAACTGTCAACTACGTCCTGCTGAGTCAAAGCATGGCCATACCTCTCCATGCCTTCAAGCATGCCTTCGATAAATGCGAGTTCCCGCTCATACTCCTCAGAACCGGTGGCCTTCTCGCCAAGGATTAAGCGGATTCTTTCGTCTACGTACCAGTTACATGACATGGTTAATCACCTCCGAAGTAGTGTGTTGAGCATCTACTGTATTATAGTGCAATAACCGTGCCAATGTAAAGGCCCTACAGTGAAACAGGTAGAGTTACTAGGATGGGCCTGGACGATGCTTTACTAGCTAGTAACGGTACGGGGTATGGCGAAACCCGGTATCTCTACCGGGCCGCCTGCCTGTCTACTCCTCCGGCTGTGCTATCAGCGAGTCATCAGCCACAGAGTATACCGGGTAGGGCAGAGGATTGTATTCGTCAAACCAATCTGCTCCTAAGCAGTAGGTCTTGACTCCTCCGGGCATGGGATTGTCAAGGTTACCCGCACCAGGAACGCAAGGAGAACAGTATTGAGCATAGGTGTAGTATGGTGACTTAATCACCATGATGTCGGAGTCAAGGCAGTCTATAAGGGTATACTCCGAATCCTCAACGTGGAATCCGGTAGACTCCTCACCATGGCAATCCTCCGACATGTGCCATGTTCGGCACGTCTGGCAGAAGTAGTCATACTGCTTTGACTTGGATTCTACCAGAGCATCACTGCCACACTCCGGGCATGCAAACGGGTAGTCGTACTCCACGTCATTCAGAGCATCACCAGAGACGGAATGCTGAGATATGACGCCATACCTTATACCCGTCTCAGTGTCAATGTTGGTAGTTCCTCTACCGTAGTCAATTCCAAGATTCATGTCACGTCTCCTTAATGTTGAGCATCTACTGTATTATAGTGCAATCCTCGTGCCAATGTCAAGCATCTACAGTGAATCAGGTATGTTTACTAGGGTGGGCCTGGACGATGGGTTACTAGCTAGTAGAAGTACTAGGTATATCTCAGACATACAAAGGAACCGAGCAAAGCTCTTTTACTAGCTAGTCAGGTTACTAGGTTCCGGCGCACCCTAGTAGCTCTACTAGGTCGCCGCCGCAGGCCGCAGCCGCAGCCACCGCAGCCGCAGCCGCAGCCCCATGCCGCAGTTCCTTAGTCCTGGTAGATGTACCAGCCCTCGTTGCCGTCGTAACCGCTCAAGAAGTGGCCCCGGCCATTGGCACTAATGGCACTGTCGCAAAACTCGTCAGTGTCATCTATCAGCCGGAGAATGGCATCGTTGGCACCCTCACACTTGGCCTCCTGATACCCTTGTATCATCTCCTCAAGCTCAGGCTTGCCAATCTCGCAAGCAATGAATGAGGCATTGAAGGCCCACACGCTGTCAAGGATTCTCTCCTTGGCCTTCTTGTCTGCCTCCTCGTCTGTGAGCACAAGGTAGTCGCCTCAAAGCGGTTATCCTCGTACCCGTCGGAGAACTTGACATCTAGGTAGTCGGCCAGGACTGCCTTCCGCTCGTCCGTGTCGTCGGTTATCTCCTCGCCGTCGTCCTTTACCTGCTCGCAAGCCTCTACATCGCTTCTGTGACTCTCGCCACACTCACACATCCAAAACTTCTGCATGGTCATTGCTGTTAGCCTCCTTCGCTCAATATTGAGCATCTACTGTATTATAATGCAATAACCGTGCCATTGTTAAGGGTTTTCTAAGTGGCTGAGAGGTATTTGTTTGGCTAAGTGGGGCCGGGGCATGGGTGAATGGGGTACTAGCTAGTAACGGGGCCGTACAAGGACAAGCCCCGGCGAACCGGGGCTGCCTTCTTGGCCGTTTCCCATGAAATAGATGCTCAACAAAGGAGGCCGACCAAAACCTTAACATCACCTTTATAGTCTCGCAAATTGAGTTCCCTCCAGTTAAGAGTATAGCATGTTGTACGTGGTAAGGCTACCGGTATAAATACCAGATTTACTTACGCTTACTAGCTAGTACGGCATTCACCCGTAAGCAAGGCCCCAGCGTCCGTTCCGGGGCAAGAGTTCCGTATTCTGTTATAAGGTCTCAATATGGCCTAGCTTCTAGCACACCCTTAGAGCAGTAGGGGCAGAGACCTTTACCTTCCCTATCTACATACAATATACCACGTTCCGGATTATTAGGAAACTCCTCAACTTCTTGCATAGGATAAGCCGGTTCATTGCGCAATGACAACAAATCAAATGGTTGTTCCACCTTTTGTAAAGTTATCCCTAATGAAAGTTGTCCGGGTATCGATTCCGAGTCTGGGAATACTATCCCATCAGGTTCCGGGTACCAATGGTATGCGTCATCAGTCCACCAACGGGCATGACAAGTCGGGCATATAATTGTCGCACGAGCGTCATCAGACAACGGGTACCAATCATTGGCATCGAATATCTTAGCAGCAGTATAACCTCCCCTTACGTCACACCCACCATGAATCTGAAGGGCAACATGCATACCATCATCATCTACCCATTGAACATATTGTATAACTTGTGACAACAAGGAACCATGGTTATAGGTGTTCTCACAGAAGGGCCAACCTTCATCGTTCGGCTTATACCCTGCCTTATGTGCCTTGCGTTCGGCAAAAGCTTCCATGCAGGTAAGCCAGCATTCGTCTTCCATTGCCTTGCTATGGGCAAAACGAGTAAATTGACTCTGTAACCTCGGATTATATGTTACTCGTTCCCTCAGCCAATGAAAGACGTTCAGAGTAACCTCTATACCGTACTTGAAACTCAGAGTGCATTCAGGTTCGGACATGAAATCACGGAACTGGTTCCGTTCCCAATTGCGACCATAAGCCCCACCGGAATCCAGCATGTGTGCACCGGTATTCTCTTTCAGCATACCGATAAGGATAGACTCTGTGAGCGTCATCTTAGGTGTCTTAATTGTTTGTTCCATTGTATTAACCTCCATAATTTAATGTTGAGCATCTACTGTATTATAGTGCAAGACTTATGCCATTGTCAATGCTCTACGGAGGACAAACTAAGAATCTGGTATATTTACTAGGTATATCTCTGACATACGAATTACTAGCTAGTAAAACCGCGAGGCAGGCCATTAGCCTAGTATCTCTACTAGGCCTGGCTTATTCGATTGATTTCGTCATTCTTCAGCCCTTTCCCGGACTGCCTCTAGCACATGCTTGAGATAACCACCCATGTTGGTGATAATATCGCAAGTGCCAGGTTGAAGGTATAACTCAATCGCCTTGCCCTCCAATGCCTTGGCATCATCTTCGGACATATCGGCAGTTATGCCCAACTCCTCAGCTATCTTTTCGGGGTCAATTACCTCCAGCCAGTCCGCAGCATCCCATACCTTAATGGCGTCTGCCTCATCAAGAGATTGCTCAATCAAATGCTCAATCTCGGACTCTGCTTGCAGTGCATCGTCGGATAGTTTGCCAACATGGTTGTGACCATCCCATACAGCCTCAAATCCAGCGCATACACGCTCGGCCAGTGGCGCAATCTTTGCCATCAGGTTGTTTGCTGAGTTAGCATATATCGGGTAGGGCAAAAAATATCGTCGGACTAGTCCGTGATATATATTAGACGGTACTGCATTGCCGTCGCCGTTATAATTAGCCCCCATTGTCGCTGACTCACAATTAAGCCAGATGTAACAATCCTGCCCGTCAAATTGACCATAGTCCTCTGTTACCTCATTGATTTTAATTGTCTTTGCCATTTTAATATGCTCCTCTCCTTATCTTAGGTGTCTTAATTGTTTGTTCCATTGTATAAACCTCCGTAAGTTAATGTTGAGCATCTACTGTATTATAATGCAAGACTTATGCCATTGTCAATGCTCTGCGGAGAACAAACTAAGAATCTGGTATGTTTACTAGGTATATTTCTGACATACGAATTACTAGCTAGTAAAACCGGCTTAGAGGACTAATCATCCAGCTCTAATTGATTAGTCCTCTAACTCCTTACCTTACCACCCAGCAGTTAGGTAAGATAAGGTTGCTATCGTTGCCGCAGTGCCACACGGCAACGGCCTTGTTGTCGCCGTGCAGCTCCACAGTCAACTTTGCGTCCTCGTATGAACTGTCAGTGATGATAGTATGTGGATTAAATTCAATTGGCGCAAATATCAGCTTGGCGGCCAATACGCCGTTGTCATCGACCTCGGCATCAGCATCGATGCGAAAATACATCTCTTTGCGGGTGTCGCTACTGCATATCCATGTCCCCATGTGGTCTACTGACATCTTGATGATTGCCAGCAGCACAGCCCTGTCGATGTCTGTCTCTGGCACAAGTGTTTTTGTCTCTGATAGTTTCATTATCGTTGCTCCTTTTCCAGCATCCGTTTTACGATGCCAACCTGCTCAGTCCGGAGCTTATCTTTATCCGGTATTTCTAACTCCAGTACATCGAGCGCGTTCAACTTTGGTGTCTTAATTGTTTGTTCCATTGTATTAACCTCCATAATTTAATGTTGAGCATCTACTGTATTATAGTGCAAGACTTATGCCATTGTCAATGCTCTACGGAGGACAAACTAAGAATCTGGTATATTTACTAGGTATATCTCTGACATACGAATTACTAGCTAGTAAAACCGCGAGGCAGGCCATTAGCCTAGTATCTCTACTAGGCCTGGCCCGATGCTTAGGAGGTTAGAACTAAACTCTTTGCAGCACCGTCAAACTTTTCTTCAGCGTAACTCATCACGTCGGCCCTTGCATCAGCAAGGCACACGGTTCCCTTGACCGTATCATAGAAGTTGTACCGGGAAGAATAGGGCTTGTAGTACTTGTTTACCTCAATGTCTTCCTTGACCTGTTCCCAAGAAGTCAAGTAGTCAACTTCGGACTTCACGGCTTTGACGAAACGGCCCCACTGGGCTACTCGGATAGCATCCCATTCTTCAACCGGTGGCAGACCTTGTACTATCAGCCAACCGCCGGAACGTCCTGCTGAGTAAACTCTAACACTGTCATTCGGGAAATAGTATTCCAGCGTTTCCTTGTCCGTGAACTCCTCCCAAAAACGCTCACAAGCATTCTCCCATGCATACTCCAATGCCTTTTTAGCCGTCTTCTCGTCAATCTCCGGCCATGCTTCTTCCACTTGAGAAACGGAAGGGAACTTGTAAACCTTCACATTAATAGCCGGATAGTCTGTATACCTCTGATAGTCTGTATACCTCTGAATATCAGCCTTGCAAAACCTTTTTGCCATTGTATTAACCTCCATAATTTAATGTTGAGCATCTACTGTATTATAGTGCAAGATGTGTGCCAATGTCAACGCTCTACATCAATTCTGGTATGTTTACTAGGTTGCGGGCATTTACTAGCTAGTAACACTACTAGACCCCGTTTCCGGGGTCATTCCTTCAGGTTCCACATCTCTTTGTAGTCACTGATAACTACCTTCTGGCAATCCATTGGAAGCTCTTTGAAAGTGATTCTCTTGCCTAAGTGGGAATACTGGGGCCGGTCAATCATTGTATGATGTTCCCCATGCTGGCAAAAACCCTGCGGATGAAATGGAGCACCGGACATGCCCACATAGTAACAACGTCTATCACCAGAGCGGGTATAGACAACCGTGTAACGGTCACACGTCTCACCTCCGTTATCATAGCAACGGATATACTTTGGAACACCTCCAGGCATTAAACTTTGCATTCTCTTTGACATGGTATACCTCCTAAAATTGAGCATCTAACTAAGTATACTGCAAGAAGTGTGCCAATGTCAATGAGTTTTGGTTAATCATCTACCTTACTAGCTAGTAACTTAGGCGCTAATACTAGCTAATTACGACAAAAGACCCCGGACTAAGCCGGGGCCTTTCGTTTAAGCCGCTTCTTTGCCTTACGTGAAAGCTTCGGAAGTGGCCGAGTAGCTTCTGCTTCCCTGCGTTCCTTGTTCTCTTTTAGCAGTCTAGCCAACTTCTCTTGACGTATCTCTGACCGATGTGCAAACGTGCCTACAATGAACTCCGTTCCATCGGCATTCTCGGCAAGGATGTAAACGGAGCAACCCGTGCCCAGAAGTGCCTGTGTTACCTCATGAAACTTCTGTTCAGCATCAGCCCGACTACCGGTTGGATAGACAGCCATAACCTTGTAGTGTAGAATCATCGGACTTTGGCACAAGTGTATTAAAATAGGTGCCCACCTGCGTCTATGTGGGCCTCAAGCTCATCTATCTGTTGCTCTCTAATATCCTCAGCATCAGCCTTCGTTCCGGGAGTAACACGAATAGCCAAATCAGCAATACTAACCCATCGTATCTTCCCATTACTACGTAATACTGCTAAATGGCCTTCATCAGGCCATATTAATATTGCATGATCGCGCTGAACTGAATCTGATATGCCTGGCCATTTATGCACAAATAATAAGTCTGGAATGTTCGTAACATCAATGACCTCTAATCGCTGTAATCCCTGCTGTAGTTTAATCTCTCCAATGACCATATATTTATAATCGCCCCAATCAACTACAGGGTATCGGGCTACCTCTGCGTATTTTTTGTGCTCATCTACAAATTGTTTCCATCCCTCTCGGGTATCCAAAACTTTCACATCCATTGCTTTACCTCCATAATTTAATGTTGAGCATCTACTGTATTATAGTGCAAGATGTGTGCCAATGTCTCCTAGTAAATATACCAAAATTTAATACTGACAGAGTTACTAGCTAGTAAAATAGAACAAAACTGTATAACAATGTGACGATGTTTACACAACATGTCTCTATATAAAAGTGTTAGAATCGTAACATTGTGACTAGGTATTAAGTTTACTAGCTAGTAAAATTACTAGGTTACATAGTAACACAGTAGCCTCGTGACCTCAACGCCATGACACTGACATAGTTACGAGGGTCGTATTGTTTCGAGGTTCGCCGCAGCCGCCGCAGCCTCAGTCGTCCACCGCAGCCGGGGTCGACCGCAGCCGGTCACACGTCTTGCACCGATAACCCCGCCCAAAGTGCTTGGTTCTGTCCCGATAAAACTCATCAAGAGGTAGCTCTGCACCGCAGTCCTTGCAACGGCGTAACTTCGTTTCGTCGTTTACGACAATACCTCGGCCCCTCCGTCGCATGTCGATGCCTTGCTGGAGAAGTATGCGCCGTACCTTGAATCGATTGATGCCGGACTTCTCTGCAATGAAATCCAACGTCCGACCCTTGGCATACATCTTACACAGCCACTCGATTATTTCCTCATCATCGTAATCGGGATACTTTGGAGACAGTGCCATAATGAAACCTCTGCCACCATGCTACCCCGATACTTTACCTATGTCAACCGGTTACCTCCCTACATTGTTGCATGCATGCAACAATGTAGGGATGTTGACATGCAACAATGTAGGGATGTTGACATGCAACAATGTAGGGATTTTACATCCCTACATATTGTTGCATGCATGCAACAATGTAGGGATTTTACATCCCTACATATTGTTGCATGCATGCAACAATGTAGGGATGCAACAATGTAGGGAGGTAAAATCCCTACATTGTTGCACTATGATAATTCGCGTTTTGTGGACATAGCATCTAAGCAAAGGGTTACAATGTGGCTGAAAACCGAAGCACTTTCCAGACCAATTGGCTGAAATAGTTGAGTAGTGGTTTAATAATTTGGGTTTTGTAGTGGCTGAATCCCATGAAACGTTGTATCGAGGTTCGATAATTCGCGTTTTGAGCGAGCTTTGCTTTGATTCATTTCAAGTTTCGTTGTTCAGGTGCCCAAACCGGAGAAAACGTTACATGAGCGCGAAAATACACCTGTGTTTTAAGAGGGAGAGTTTAGGGCCTCCCTACATATTGTTGCATGTCATCCCTACATATTGTTGCATGTCATCCCTACATATTGTTGCATGTCATCCCTACATTGTTGCATGCCAACATCCCTACATTGTTGCATGGTCTCCATGTGGGGTATGTTATTTTCGTCTCTCGGAACGTTTTCTCCGGTTTATACGAGTTCCACACAAAATCCTCAACGCACCAAGCACAACCGCACCTAAAACCCGAATTATCGAACATCAACTCCACACATGGTTAGACGATGAGAATACAAACACCGAATTATTATACTACTACTTAACTTTTTTATTGAGTTGGTATGGTTGGTACTTCGGTTTGCAATCATCTATGTAACTTTTGCTTAGATTGTCCCTTGACAAAATGCGAATTATCTCCTATCATGCAAGGTGGGCAGAATATATCGACAAAGGAGGCCACATGCGAATACGTCTAACTAGTCCCGATGGGCACTATGTAGCTCAATTGACCACGGTTGCACTATTAAATCTATATGTACCGGAAGATAAGCGAATAGACCTCTACCATGAGTATGACAGCACTTACTTGAACCATGTAGTAGAACGAAACATAGCTCCCACTGCTACTTCCCTCCAGGGAATTCTCAATGACCTCGCACCACGGGACAAGGTGCTCTATCTTTACGTGAGTGCTTGGGCAGGGAATGAGCCGACACATTATATCGTCCTACACAAGGACACCACGACCAATCTGTGGAAAGTAACCTGTCGGCGCATACTACAATGTACACCGGGCCAGCGACCCAAGAAGGATGGAGTCCTGCTCACCTGGGCATCACCTCACCCACATATCGCTGCCGGTCTGCGACCCTCTGTCCGTCGTATCTTCTCGGGTAGTCAACACATCCAGACCCTTGCCACTGTTCTTCAATCGAACCCTGACCTTCAGTGGGAAATGCACATGTGCTACCTCACACATTTGCTCTTTAGTCCTAAAATGGATTTCTCGGTGTGGATGCAGCCGACCGGGAAGGCTGTGTTCAGAGCTATTAGTCTACCTAATAACACTGAACCTTGTAACTCCGTATATGTTAATCCATATACCTTCGAGTGTATCCGAACACGGCCCTATGCCAAGAACATCGCCAAGCCCCGATGCATCATCTGGGCAGAGCACGAGATACCGGAGGAGTTCTTCGAGGATGGCCTGCACCTCGTACCGCAGGTGAAAGGCACAGCTTCGCTCGTCTTCACTGAAGACAAGGCGACCCTTGCATCCATTCTCGACATGGGCCTGGGCAGCCGCCTGTTTCCATACATCGGCCTGCACGACCCCGCAACCCGCAGGGTAACCGTTTATGGTCTGTCCTACAACCCGGACAATCGCCGGGTAGAGACCGTCGTTCTCACCGAAAACAGGAGGCCGGACACCTGTGCCAACATCCCGCTTATACAACCACTCTCTGGGGGTCTGTATCGACCTAACTACCCGCTGGTGGACATTCTGCTCTACCACATGTTCCTGTTCGACGTGGATGATGCCGAGCGGTCTAACACCATGTCCATCAGATGGCAGGGTCTTCGCACCCTCATCCGGGCCTTTTCAGGTGTCTCCTCAACTAAGAGGTTCCCGGAAGTGTTCGAGCAGTGGGGGATGCCGCTCAATGAAGACCAGCTTGCAAAGCTCGCAGTCTATGCAGTGAGGTTCCCATAATGCAATATTGACACATTTCACTTCTTGCAGTATAATGTCTACATACACTACGGAGGTAACGGTTCCTTCGGATAAATTAAGGAGGTACTTAACATGGGTAAGTTGACAGACGAGCAGGCCCAAGCTATCCGAGAGGCAAAAGCAGCGGGCGCGAGAACTGTAGACCTGGAAAGAGAATACGGAGTATCCAGGTTTACTATCAACTCCATCGTGAGGGGAAAGACTCACACTGGCTCTCAGAACAAGGGTGGCAGGCCCAAGGGCAACATTGGATTCCGTAACCCTAATGCCAAGCTGGACGCTGACGCCGTGTTCGTCATCCGTTATCTCTACAAGAACGGTATGGCGAAGTCAGGCATTCTCTCTGAGATGTTCAACGTTTCGGCAGCCAACATCAGCAGGATTCTCCAGGGTAACTGGTGGAAGCACGTTCCTGAGACTATTGAGGTAGGGCCGACTAACCTCAAACCGTCTCGCAAAGTCGAGCTTATCCCCATGTTCCAGGAGATGTTTGGTGAGGCTGGTGAGACAATATTGAGCGTCATTTCAAAAAAAGGTCTCAAAGTCGAACCTGATATAATTCAGGAAGAAGCTGCCTAAGACAAAGACCAACATTCGGGAGGTAACAATGCCGAAGACAGACATAGAAGTTGTTCTATTAGGGCAACCACTTAACATCCTCAATATGACTGCAAAGGTTCGTAAGGCTCTGGAGGAGGCCGGTTATTCTGACCTCGCCGATGAGATGAGCAAACGAGTTGAGCAGGCACCTAATCATGAAGCTGCCTTCCGTGTCCTCGAAGATTACGTGGAGGTCGTATAAACGTGGTAAATATATTCGAGATAATCCAAGCTATAGAACGCGAAGACATGATTGAGGCCCACCGTCTGGTGAGGCAGCGGAAAGAGGAAAGGGAACGTATCAAGGCAGAAATGGCCGAGCTTGCTCCTAAGATATTCAGGAGTGCGCCGACACCGGAACGGCAGCAGAGGGCATTCGGTCTATTCCTCCGGGGAAAAGTTGAGGAAGCCCGAGCAATGCTTGAGGAAGATATGACCTCGGAGGAGGTGCGGTTTAGTGAACTGCTTGCCGAGCTTCTTGGCTTCCCGGTCATGAAGCGAGACTTACCCAAGACTGAAGATATGGTCGATGCCGAGCGGTTGATTGCTCAGGCGTTCGGGTAGCCGGTTATGATGCTATAATGTCCTCCATGCTTAACTGCTACGGAGGACATTATGGCAAAGACCAGAGCGGAAAAACTCGAAGAACTGCGCAGTTGTTGGTTATCTCTCTAACTAAGTTGAAGGATGCAGCACTAGATGGAATTGTTCCGTAGGGAGGTAGCCGCTGAATGTCTCGTAGAACGAATGATACTCAGTGGCGATACGGTGGATAGAGGCGAGGTTTGATTCCAAGTGTAAGGGCTGTGGGGAGCAGATGTATGAAGGCGACCGCATAGCCTATGACTATATACTAATGGATAGGAGGTATTGCTATGGAGATAAGTTCAGATATAAGAAATCTGAGGCGGAAAAGTTTACTAAGTCAAACCGATTTTGCAAAAGCTATTGGTGTATCTTACTCCACAGTAAATCGATGGGAAAACGGAAAGGCTATACCGAATTTTCAAGACTTAAAAAAATCAAAGACTTCTGTATAGCAAATCGTTTTCCATTTGAAATAGACACAAAAGTTTGGAAGGAATCGAAATGAAGTTAATTAGTCTTTTTAGTGGTTGCGGTGGTTTAGATTTGGGTTTTGAAAGAGCAGGTTTTGAAATTTCCGTCGCAAATGAATTTGATAAAACCATTTGGGAAACCTTTGAAATTAATCACCCAAAAACTAAACTCATACGTGGAGATATTCGCAGCATTAAAGAAGATGACTTTCCAGATGAAGCTGATGGAATTATCGGAGGGCCTCCTTGCCAGTCATGGTCTGAAGCAGGAACCCTTCGTGGAATTGAGGATGAGCGTGGAAAGCTATTCTATGAATACATAAGGATTCTTAAGAAGAAACAGCCCAAGTTCTTCCTTGCAGAAAATGTTAGCGGAATGCTGGCTAATCGGCACTCCGATGCGGTTAAGAATATCGTATCCATGTTTGAGAAATGCGGATACAATGTAACTATTTCACTTGTTAATGCGAAAGACTACGGAGTTGCACAAGAACGCAAAAGAGTGTTCTATATCGGCTTTAGAAAAGACTTGGGAATCGACTTTGTGTTCCCAAGGGGTTCAACTGAGGATGATGCTAAAAAACTCACATTACGAGATGTTATTTGGGATTTACAGGGCACCGCAGTTCCAGCGGAAAAAAAGAACCATCATAATCCAAATGCTATAAACAACAATGAATACTTTACTGGAGCGTTTTCAACTATTTTCATGAGTCGCAATCGCGTAAAAGGGTGGGATGAGCAAGCTTTTACCGTGCAAGCCTCTGGTCGTCAATGTCAACTACATCCCCAGGCGCCAAAAATGGTCAAGTTCGGAACAAATGACTGGCGCTTTGTTGAGGGGAAGGAACATTTATATCGTAGAATGACTGTCCGAGAAGTAGCAAGAATACAAGGATTTCCTGACGACTTTGTATTCATTTACGACACAGTGGATACAGCCTATAAAATGATTGGAAATGCTGTACCAGTTAACCTTGCATATGAAATTGCCGTTGCAATCAAGAAAACATTAGAAACAATAGCATGACCAAAAATCCCCTGGATTTATCCGTGGGGTCTATGACAACTAAGATACTCTTGCATCCGTCCAACTGGTATGATATAATGCGGTTGAACGGAGGCAACTTGTCATGTCACAATCAATCTGCATCTTTGGGGATGTGATGCTCGATGTTTATGTGCATTGCAATCCCGACCGAGTATCCTCAGAGGCACCAGTCATTATTGCCCGAGAGGTGGAACGGTCGTATGCCCCTGGGGGTGCAGCCAACGTTGCCGCAAGTCTCACTGAAGGATTTGGCCTCCCAGTAAAGCTCGCAGGGTTCGTTGGAGACGACCAGGGCAAAGCCAGACTTGTTCAATGTCTCATCGCTCATGGCATTGACTCTGACAATCTCGTGACGGTCGATTCCTGGAGAACTATCGAGAAGACCCGCTTCGTTGACGGCTTACATCGACAGATGCTAAGGGTCGATACTGAGAACCCAGTTACTCAGCCAGACCCGCAAGCAGAAAATCTGCTTGGTGTCCGACTTAGCCATCTGGTCAATATATGTGACACGTTGATTATCTCTGACTATGCTAAGGGAACTTGCACTCCTCGACTGATGAGAACAGTTCTCGGTCTGTTCCGTGAAGCGGGAAAGTTCATCGTAGCCAACGGGAAGCCCCAGAACTTCTCGATGTATGCGGGTGCCTCCGTTCTCATCCTCAACTACTCCGAAGCTGTCCAAGCACATAAGCTCTATTGCCAAGGTGAGCCTTACAATGGCACTGACTTTGTGTCTCTGGCTGGGATGCTCCACAAGAGACTAGAGTCGGATATCCTCATCACCATGGGCGACAAGGGCATGGTCTGGTGGTCTGGCAATGACTTCCGAGTAGTTCCGGCCATACCTGTTGATGTGGCCGATGTGACCGGAGCCGGTGACACGGTAACGGCGACAATCGCAGCCCACGGTGGAATCAACCCCGAGATACTTGAGCAGGCAGCTATCAATGCAGCAGAGGTAGTGGGGCAGCATGGTTCATCTCTTAGGCAGAGGAGGCCCCAATGAAGCAAGTATACATAGACACAGAGACCGGTGGTCTTGACCCCAAGGTTCACGGCCTAACCGAGGTGGGCCTGGTAGCGTTCGACTACGACCCCAAGAACCCGCTCTACTGCCACATCATTGAGGAGCAGTCTATTCGGGTGGAGTTCAACCCTCTCCTGTCTTACACGCCTTATGCGCTGGACATGCAGGACAGGGATTACAACGACAACTCCGGGGCCGTTTCGGAATCGCAGACCTGTTCGGCCATCTTTGCTTTCCTGGAACGCCATCTTGGTCACTGGAACACGGAAGATGACTACCGGGGCAAGATAATTGCTCAATATGCAGAGTTCGACTACGGCTTTATCAAGGCCCTGTTCGACCGAAACCTTGCTTATGCTGAGAAGAAACTGTTCGATGTTAGGTGTAGTTGGGTTTGTATGCGGCATCTAATGCGGTTCCTCTGTTCCATCGGGGCCTGCGATTGCTCTGGGGATTCGCTCAAGACCATCCTGACTTACTATAACATCCCACGTACCGATACCGAGAAGGAGCACTCGGCTCTCGGTGATGCTCGGGTAAGCGTCATTGCCTACCTACACATGCTCCAAGACCTGAACAACTTCTACGGAGGACAGAAGAAGTGACCGAAACCCTGCTTTACATCCTGTTCATCTACATTATCGGAGCAGTCATTGGCTGGGCCTATGTTGGCTGGCAGACCGGCAAGGAGTTTACCAAGGTCAAGAGGGCCAACCCCGGAGTCGGCATGCAGATAAACTGGGCATCCGTCTTCTATCAGGGCCTTGCCTGGGTAGCTCTGTTTGCTTCTCTCGCTGCCGAACAGTGGGAGATGGATTACGAGGAAGACGTTCGATGAACCTGAACGGAGGCTTCCCTGTTATCTTGGCAGACCCACCCTGGCCGTATTCCAATGCTCAGAACAATGATGCGTCGAGAGGCGGCACACCTTACAAACAGATGGGCATGGAACGGCTGTGCAATATGGCACCCTTGATTGACAAGGTAGCACACAAGGACTGCCTGCTTTTCCTGTGGGCCACAATGCCGAAGTTGCCGGAAGCTTTACAGCTTATGGAAGCCTGGAAGTTCAAGTTTGTCTCCGTGCCTTTTGTCTGGCTCAAGCTTAACCCGACCGGTGAGGTTGTGGTCTACGAGAACAAGGATGTCCTGTTGAAGGGTGGTATCTATTCAGGCATGGGTTACTGGACAAACACAAATGTTGAAGTAGTCCTGCTGGGGAAGCGGGGCAAGCCAAAGCGTGACGCTAGGAATGTCAAGCAAGTCGTGTTTGCCCCGAGGGGCCAACATTCTGCAAAGCCGGAGGAAGTTCGGAAGCGAATCGAGGCCCTGACCGGCAACGTGCCCGGCCTGGAACTCTTTGCCCGTGGGGGCAAGGTTAAGGGCTGGCTCAAGCTCGGTTACGAAATCAGTGGGCGTGACATTTACGAGGATTTGGGCAGCGTAGAATTGGAGGCCCTGCATGGCTAAGGTCAAGCGAATCTGCATCGAGTGCGCTCAACTCGCAGGAAAGAATGAGAGGCAGCTAGACCACAAGGCCCGTTTCTATGAAGGAGTCTGCGGAATCTGTGGGCATAAGCTGGCCGTCTGTGACACCAATTGGTGGGGGTTCTTTACTTCTGAGCAGATAGACCGGGCCAAGTCCGAGGTAAGGCGTCTCGGCCTCCACGTTAGCCAGAAGGCCAACTCTGAAGATGTGCGGCGGCTGATTGATGTGGTCAAGGGAGTCCTCGGCCCTGAGTTCATGAGCTTCGAGACACGGGAGATAGTGGTGAAGCTTGAGGGCTACCTCGACAATAACATACCTATTCAACTCTGGGATACCAAGTTGCTCTCAACGTGGTATGCCGCTGATTGCGTTCAGATGCAATACGCTAAGGAGGTAAAGGAACTTGAGGACGAGAGACTACATCCAAGCCCTGAGCTTGTCCTTGTTGAAGGTGGACGAGAACGCCGTCACAGAGTTCGGAAGAAAGCTGACGGAGGCGATTAGGACTGGCAACACCATCTTCCTGTGCGGCAATGGAGGCTCGGCGGTCAATGCCGTTCATATCAAGAACGACCTTGTGAAGCTTGTCTACGATGAAACGGGACTTCCGGTCAACTGTGTGTGCCTCAATGACAGTGTGCTCCTGATGACCGCTCTTTCCAACGATGAGAGGTATGAGAACGTCTTCTCCGGGCAGCTTGAGAAGATGTGTGCCAGTTTTGGTGACGTTCTTTTGGTGCTGACAGGTTCCGGCAATTCACAGAACGTGCTTGAGGCCGCACGTGTCGCAGGCGAGACTTACAGTATGACGACCCTGGCCCTGACAGGCATGGGAGGAGGCAAGGTCATAGACCTGGTTGACCAGACCATAGTTGTCGATAGTGACTGTATGCAGGTCATCGAGGACATCCATCGGGCAATCGGCCACATGCTCGTTCACGAAGTCATCGACAACTTGAATGGAGAGCAACCGTGAGCAAAGTCTACGACTCGGATACCAAGAAAGTCCTGCTGGCAAAGTTCACAGCCAGTGAGCAGATGAAAGCCGATAACGAGGGCAAGGCAACCTCCAAGTTGGAGGACTATTGGCGTATCAAGACATACGTCAAACCGGATGATATGCTGAATCCTCACTATCCCATCTTCTCTCAACCCTACCAGCTTGCTTCGCACCTTCTTGGAGGCAACTGGAATCTATATAACCGATGCTGTGTTATTCAGATAGCTAAGTGCAATCTGGACTGCTGGTATTGTTACGTAGATAAACAACTCCGGCAGGGCTACACTCATCGTGGGGATGGCACCGAGATTGGTCACTGGTTTAGCCCTGAAGAAATCCACCAGATGTTCAAAGTTTCCGGTACCAAGGTTTGGAGAATCAGTGGTGGTGAACCGACCCTGGCACCGGAGTTCCTGATAGACATGATTAAACTCTTGTGGCTGGAAGACTCGCTACTGTGGATTGATACTAACCTTGTCGGCGACTCCAGGTTCTATGACCTCATCAAGAACGTTCACCCGAAGTTTCAGGAGAACGTCGGGATGTGCGGCTGCTTTAAGGGGTTCACCGAGGGTGATGCTGCAGCGGCCACAAGAGTTGGTGGAGGCATCCTTCAGGTTCAGTTCGACCAAGCCCGGAGAATGGTAGAGGATACCCACCTTAACGCATTCTTCTATGTGCCTGGGATAGTTGTCGAGGGCACGAATGAGAAGCACATCCGGCAGTTCTTCGAGAGAATGGTGGAGGAGGTTGACCCGATGGCACCTCTCCGCACTTACATCCTGGAGATAAAGAACTATTCATCTACCGAGGTGGGCGAGTGGAAGCGATGGAAGGCTGAGTTCCCTGTCCAGATGGATAACGGGGGCTACTTCCAGCGACCTATTGACATCTGGCAGAGTCTTCTCCGGGAGTACTACACTCCTGAGCAGATATGGTTGCCCAATCATCAAATACAATTCCAGAAGCGAGGGTAAGCATGAACAAGGTATTAGTCATAACACTGTATCGCAGGCCCAAATATACTCAGATGCTATTTGATGCCCTTCAGAGGTGCTATGGCATCGAGGATTACACGGTTTTTATCTCCTGTGATTACAATGAGGAGTTTCACGATGGGTGCATTGAATCGCAGGCCATAGCACACAGGTTTGCTCAGAGCCGTGAGGAAGGGAAGACGCACATCTATGTGAATAACCCGAGGCTCGGGGTAGACCTGAACAAGCTGTTTATCCTGCCCAAGGCATTCCAGGAAACGGATTATCTCGTCTTCCTGGAGGATGACACCATTCCTGCCCCGGATGCTCTTAGATACTTCGAGTGGGGTAGACAATTCAAGGATGACCAGAGTATTGTAGCCGTGTGTGGTTATGACCGCTATCACGATATGGACTATCATCAATTGGTTCTCCGTGAACAGCCCTATACGGTAGTAAAGAAGGATAAGACATTCTCAAGTTGGGGCTGGGCCATGTGGCGTGACCGCTACGAGCGTATCTACGGGATGGACGGCATGAAATACATTCCGAACGTTGACCATCCTAACGGACGCTTTGACTGGTTCCTTTTTTGGCAGTTCCAGGAGGGCGAAGGCTGCCTGTTCCCGAGGCTGCCGAGAGTGCAGTCTGTTGGTGGTGAGATGGGGGAGCATACACCAAACCCGGAGTGGCACAGAGAGAACGAATATAACCCGCTCGGTGCCTGGAGCCAGGATATGCCGGACATAGGCCCGGAGGTATGGCAAATGGTATCAGTGGATTGGGATACTTCGATGAAGGAGTTAGGCAAATGACTATGAGTGACCAAAAATCCCCACAAGCCCCGCCCTTTAGGGCTGGGGATAAGTCTTTTAAAGTCAACATTCATACTGGCCCCATGTGTTAAGTTTCTATCGCCAAAGATGGGCGTTTTGCTATCTACGATAGTGGCAAATCTTATCGGTGGTCTATTGTTCTTTTGGTATGATATACACTTAGTATTTCATCCCAAGAAGAAAAGTAGGTAATCTTACTGGTTGCAAACTCTGCAATCATATAGTATACTGTCTATAGAAAACACGGCAGCGAGTGCGTAGCTGAATGTGTTGTGCGTTTATTGGCTGGGTTTGGTGGGGATGCAATGACGCAACCCCCACTAGACCAAAAAACTATTAGTACTTTCTCAAGTGGATATGGTAGAATGAGTATGGATGTGGGGTCGTTACGAAACCTCCGTAGTGTATGTGTTCGTGCTTACAGCGGCCCTACATCTATCCTCCTTTGGTTCAACAATGAAGTATAAGCTCAATCCTGATACCAAGGTGGTAGAGCAGGTAAGACAAGGTTTGAAGGCCACAGGTGGCTATTGCCCATGCATGGTCGAGAAGACGCCGGATACTAAGTGTCCATGCAAGACGATGCGTGAGACCGGCGAGTGCCACTGTGGACTCTACGTTCGTTGACAATTTGGGGGTGCCCGGTTTCGACAGGGAATCAGGGTGCTTGGACTGCGTGTCGGGGATGGTCGTTGGCCCCGTAAAACATCGGCCAAAAGATAAACGCGAACGACGTTTCTGACAGCATTATTCGTGACATCAACAGCATCGGTTCTCTCCATGAGATGGCCGAGGCTTACGATGAATCGGAAATGCTCCTGGCTGCTTAGACGGCCTGGTGTCCGGTGGCGAGAGTGTTCTGTAACCATTCGGGTATAACCTACTGAACTGCGGCAGAACTCGGTAAGACCCTGCCGGGGATGTAGCCTAAGATAGGGGTCACAAGCGATGCCTGCTGGTAGGCTACTCACCATTGGCAGGGGAAGGTAAGCTGTAGCTACACACGTAGATGTCTGAGTGTTCGGTTCTTTGGACAGGAGTTCGATTCTCCTCACCTCCACCATATTTGCTGATGAGAGGGCCTGAGATGGAGGGTTCCATTTGTCAGCAGAAAACATTCCGAGCACATTCCTCCTAAAGTGATCTTCCGGTGTGTTCGGAACTGCTTGAGGTCGGATTAAAGCGCAGTCAAGCGGGACAGACGAAAGCCAAAGGCAGTTTACTGCTTCCGAACATAGCTGTCCCTTCTCCTTATGCTAACAGAAAATCCCACGGTCAACAGCCTTATACCGTGGGGTTTTCTGTTGTAAGAGGACACCTTCGCGGAGGGTCTATCTGCTACTATGGATATGGAGGCGATGAGACGCACCGACCCGAAGGAGATTTGTCCACATGAACGATACAGAACGTCTCTTAGCTGTTCTACCCTCTCGCCTTGCCTCTTTGATTGAAGACTCCTCTGACCTTATCGAAATCGTCATGGACACCGGCAGACCTTTCGAGCTTCGTTACCCCAGCGAGTTTGTGAGATTCCCGGAGGCCATAGTCACGGAAGACGATGTTACTGAGACCGCAGGAAGGGTCGGCGTTTTCGGTTCCGATAACCGTGCCGGTATAGACGGCACACTTCATCGAATTAGTCGGATAGTTAACAGGAACAACCAGGTTGTGGGATTAACTTGTAGAGTTGGCAGACCGTTCTTCGGTTGCATCGACATCATCCAAGACATTATCGAGTGCGGGGCTAATGTTCTTCTACTTGGCAGGCCCGGAATTGGGAAGACAACCAAGTTGAGGGATGTGGCCCGCTACCTGTCTACTGTATCCGAAAGACGAGTAGTCATAGTAGATACTTCCAATGAGATTGCCGGAGACGGCAACACACCCCACCCTGCGGTAGGCGATGCCAGACGGCTTCAGGTTCCGTTCGGCAAGAAGCAGGCCGATGTGATGATTGAGGCCGTAGAGAACCACATGCCGGAGGTCGTCATCATAGACGAAATCTCCACCCGTGAGGAAGCTTG